>Ga0068859_100003860_pt1 | contig 15313 bp, 13 predicted proteins | sample KBSSwiS22_FD_66585 | JGI IMG/M metagenome (GOLD analysis project Ga0068859, IMG submission 66585) | Switchgrass rhizosphere microbial communities from Kellogg Biological Station, Michigan, USA - KBS Switchgrass S2-2 | ecosystem: Host-associated > Plants > Roots > Rhizosphere > Soil ...
CGAAACATGGAGCTGAACTTCCCGCTGAAGAACGGCGAGACGCGCCTCTTGCTATGTTCCGCGGAATTAATTGAACTGGCAGGTGAGCAGTGTATCGTGGTTGCGTCCAGCGATATCACGGAACGAAAACAAGCTGAACAGCAACTGGCAGAACTCAGCGGCAGGTTGTTGCGCACGCAAGATGAAGAAAGGCGTCGGATCGCACGCGAGTTGCACGACGTGACTGCGCAAAGCATCGGCTTGATCATGCTCAATCTCGCGCAGGTTCAGAACGCCACCTCTCTCGACGCTCGTCTCCGGGAGAAACTCGACGAGAGTCTTGCGTTTGGCGAGCAGGCGCTTAAAGATATTCGTACTCTCAGTTACATTCTGCACCCGCCGTTGTTGGATCAGGCTGGACTGATAACGGCACTCAAGTGGTATGTAAAAGGTTTCCATGAACGCTGCGGCGTGACGGTTGAATTTACTGAAACGAGTACTGAGAGTAATCGCATGCCTCCGGAAGTGGAGTACGCGCTGTTTCGCGTGGTTCAGGAGTGTTTGACGAACATCCGCAGGCACACTAAAAGCGAGACCGCGGAGATCAATCTGACCCGGACAGCGGAGGAAGTTGCTTTGAGCGTATGCGATCACGGCAAGGGACACGAGTTTCAGATCGCCCGTAACGGCGAGGGCGCGGAATTTGCCGGGGTTGGCATTCCCGGCATGCGCCATCGACTGAAGCAACTCGGCGGCGATCTACTCGTTGAATCGACGCAAAATGGCACAACGGTGACGGCGACCGTGCCGGTAAGGTGGTAGCTCCATGATTCGCATTCTTCTGGCTGACGATCACGCGCTCATGCGGCGCGGCATTCGAGATCTACTGATGGCGGAACCGGAGATCGAAATTGTCGGTGAAGCCGGCGATGGACGTGAGGCTGTTCGACTGGCGGAGAAGTTCAGGCCGGACGTGATGATCATGGACCTCGCGATGCCGGAGTTGAATGGGTTGGATGCGATTCGCCAGATTCGGAAAGAGGCCCCGGAGATCGAGTTGCTGGTTTTTTCAATGCACGATTCGGAGGAGTTGATTCGCGAAGTGTTCGCCGCCGGCGCACGCGGTTATGTGTTGAAGTCTGACGTCGCGCTTTATCTGGTTGAAGCGGTGAAGTCGTTGGCCCGGCACAAGCCTTTCTTTACGCCGCGGATCTCTGAAGCAATTTTAAATTCATTAGTCAGCACTAGCGCGCCCGGCCAGGTCGAAACTAGCAAACCGGGGCCACTCAGTGCACGCGAACGCGAGATCCTGCAACTACTCGCTGAAAACAAGAGCAACAAGGACATTGCCAAAGCGCTCGGCATCAGCGTGCGCACCGTGGAAACTCACCGTCGCTCCGTGATGCAGAAACTCGACGCCACGTCGATCGTCGAGTTGGTTCACTACGCTATTCGCAACGGTATCGTACAGACCACCAGACCCAACGATCTCATTTAATTCGCAGTGACTAGCCTCATCTACTATCGCCTACCATAGAACCCTGATCCGGCTACCGGAAAGATGCAGGACCGCCGCGCCGGCCGCGCGGCAAAATACCAGATCGAGGCGATGTACCGTGTCGTGCAAACTCTCTATCGTTTGGGTTTCTCAGGAGAGGACCATGGAGTTGATTGTCGTCGGCTTTCAGGGCCGATATCGCGCCGCCCAGGTATTGACGGAATTGCGGCAGCAAGGGGTAAACCTCTTCGATCTTGATCAGGCAATTACCGTCTCGTGGGAAGACCGCCGCAATTTTGTCGTCCAACAAAGCATTAACCTTTCGCGTTCAGAAGGTTCGCGGTGGGCACGGCTTTGGGGTGGCTTCATCAGGGCAACGCTGTATCAACCGTTTACCGAACGCCTTAGCCTGGCCGCAACCACGGTCACTGGTCGAGAGACAGCGACTTCAAACGGAGATTCTCACGAATCTCTCACACATGATTGGTGGGTCGACGATGTCGGCATCCCTGCGAACTTCGTGAGGGACGTTGGCGCGCTGGTCCAGCCCGGCGAGTCGGCGATTATCACAACGGCAGAGAAGCTCGAACCGCAGCGTGCCGAGACTATCCTCCGCGACTGCGGTGGTTCGCTCATTTACACCTCACTTTCGGGTGATCAGGTGAATAAATTTCGCCGCGAGCTTACGACGGCCGGTACATGAACGATCCGAGTAATGGTCACGACGCCGTGACTCCCAATGCGTCGACCATTCTGGCGATCGATCGGACCCGCCTGGCACATGATCGTACCTTGATGGCCTGGGTCAGGACCTCAACGTCGCTGATCAGTTTCGGCTTCACAATCTACAAATTCTTTCAGTACTTGCAGGAGCGACAGACGACTCCGCGAGAGAGCCTGCTGGGACCGAGACAGTATGGGACGCTGATGATCGTCATCGGCATCGTCGCGCTGGCTTTGGCGACGTATCAGCATCGCCGCGATATGAAAAAACTGCGCGCGCATCACCCCGAGGTGCCTCAGTCGCTCGCCACCATCATCGCGGCTTTGATTTCGTTCCTCGGAATCCTGGCACTCGTCGCCGTACTCTTCCATGTGTGACCCGGGTGCCGTTCATTGCGGGTTCGCCTACCACATAACACTTACTCCGCCTACCACGAATGTGCTAGGTAGTGCGTGACGATCATCACAAATTACCGAATCCACGCGATTTACTGTGCCTGCCTCCGTCACTAAGCTGCCACCCTCCTTCCAAATATTCGAGGTCAGCCGGCAATGAAGTTGAGCATAGGTGTCTACAAAATCGTGCTTAGTGTGATTCTAACGCTGGTTTTCGCCTGCTCAGCGGCGAGTCAGACCTCGACCACGAGCGCCTCTTCACCGGAGGACAACGGCTCGCAGACGCAAACGCAGTCCGCTGCGGATGCGAGCGAGCTGGCGAAGAAACTGTCGAATCCGGTCGCATCGCTCATCAGTCTTCCGTTTCAATCAAACTTCGACTTTGGCATGGGAACAGGTTCCGGCTGGCGTTACACGTTGAATGTGCAGCCGGTGATTCCATTTCGTCTCAATTCGAAGTGGAACCTGATATCACGAACGATTCTTCCGGTCATTCTTCAACACAACGTCGCCAACGTCGGCACGCAAAGCGGCTTGGGAGACATCACGCAGAGTTTCTTTTTTTCACCGGCAGAATCGAAGAGCTTCATTTGGGCGGTTGGTCCGGCATTGCTGATTCCCACAGCGACGGACGAGACGTTGGGCACCGAAAAGTTCGGCGTTGGCCCAACTTTTCTCGCGCTCAAGCAACAGCAGGGATGGACTTACGGTGTACTCACGAACCACATCTGGTCCGTAGCGGGTGATGCCGACCGGGCGTCAGTCAACTCGACGTTCCTGCAACCGTTTCTTTCCTACAACACGAAGGACGCTTGGACTTACTCGCTGAATGCTGAATCGAGTTACGACTGGAGAGGAAACAACTGGAGCATCCCGATCAATGCCACGGCTACAAAGCTGCTGAGGTTTGGCAAGCAGCCGGTGAGTATGGGAGGCGGGATTCGTTGTTGGGCCCACAGCGGGCCGGGCGGTCCTGAGAACTGTGGCTTTCGGTTCATTGTGACACCGCTGTTTCCGAAGTGAGTTTTGAGAAGACTGCATGAGTCGAAAGACAGAGAACGAGTCGTTCCACACAGGGGCCAACGCTTTTTTGCAATTCGCTACCGCACAATGGGTTTCGTATTCGAATCTGCGCTCCCGCGATTCATTACAACTTCGTGAAACCCCGACACCGGCACCTTCGGGCGAGGTGCCGTTTGTATGGTCCATCAGGCGGCGCAGGAGGCTTCGCGGCGTATGACCCCCGCACGGGCACTTACGCACGCGGTGGCGCCGTCTGTGGACCGTACGTCCGGCAGTGTGGCCGCAACTATCCGGACATGATCGTCACGAGCCATTGGCACGGATGGTTCAAGGGGGAAGTATGACAGCCATCATCGTGTTGGTCTTGAAGGCGAGCATCATCCTCAGCGTGTTCGCCATCGGATTAAAGGCCACATTCAGAGACGCGGTTTTCCTCTTCAGCCGGCCGAATCAACTCGTTCGTGCCTGGTTCTCGATGAGCGTGGTTATGCCCGTGTTCGCATTGACGCTCGTCATGCTCTTCGATCTACATCCGGCGATTCAGATCGCACTGATTGCGATCTCGGTATCGCCAATACCACCGATCTTCCCGAATAAGGCTTTCAAAAAAGGCGGCACCGAGAACTACACCATCGGCCTGTTGGTAGGCACCGCCCTCGTTTCCATCATCGTGATACCGGTGGCGATGGAACTCGTTGAAAGGATTGTAGGCATACCGCTCCAGATGCGCGCCCGCGATGTGGCCTGGACGGTTTTGACGACGATCTTCTTGCCGCTGTTGGCCGGTATTGCTGTGCGGGCGCTGGCGCCAGGACTTGCAGATCGCGTGGCGAAACCGATTGCGCTTGTTTCGTTAGTGCTACTCATTTTGAGTGCGCTCCCGGTGCTGGTAGGGATGACGCGTCCGATATGGTCGCTCGTTGGCAACGGTACGCTTCTAGCGCTGACCGTTTTCGGTGTGGTGGGCTTCGTCGTCGGACATGTGCTCGGTGGACCGGAACCGGCTAACCGCCCAACACTCGCGCTAGCAACAGCAACGCGCCATCCGGCGGTAGCACTGGGAATCGCTCACGCAAATTTTCCCGATCAACATCTCGCCCCGGCGGCTGTCTTTTTATACCTGATGGTAGTCGGCGTTCTCTCGGCACTCTATATGGCTTGGGCCAAGCGTCATGAAGTGCTGCCTGCTTCGTCGGAGACCAAACATACCGTGAAAGCTTGATGAATCGAATGATCGCTGACCCCCATCAGTCGAACAACAGGAATAACAAACCTGCCTCGGAGGCTATGGTTTTCACTAAAGGAGTTGAGAGTAATGGCAGATAAGAAACCAAACATTCTGATCATCTGGGGCGATGATATCGGCTGGTTCAATGTCAGCGCCTACAACCACGGCATCATGGGCTATCGGACGCCAAATATCGATCGAGTGGCGAAAGAGGGTTGCATGTTTACCGATTGGTACGGACAACAAAGCTGCACCGCCGGCCGCGCAGCTTTTATAACCGGTCAGTCGCCAATCCGCACTGGTCTAACAAAAGTCGGCTTGCCCGGCGCCGATCTTGGTCTGCAGCCTGAAGATCCGACAATCGCCGACGTCTTGAAGCCACTCGGTTACGTGTGCGGACAATTCGGCAAGAACCATCTCGGCGATCGCGACGAGTTTATGCCGACCGCTCATGGCTTCGACGAGTTTTTCGGCAATCTTTATCACCTTAACGCGGAACAGGAGCCGGAAAATCCCGACTATCCGAAGGATCCTGAGTTCAAGAAGAAGTTTGGACCACGAGGCGTGTTGCACTCATGGCTCAATGCTGACGGAACGCAGAAGATCGAAGACACGGGTCCACTCAACACCAAAAGAATGGAAACCGTCGACGAAGAGTTCCTCGATGCCAGCCTGAAATTCATCGACAAAGCGGTCGCTGACGACAAGCCGTTCTTCGTCTGGTTCAACTCGACTCGCATGCACATTTGGACTCACTTGAAGAAGGAGTCGGAAGGCGTGACGGGATTGGGCGTCTATCCGGACGGCATGGTCGAGCACGACGGGCACGTTGGCCAGCTACTCGACAAGCTCGATGAGTTAGGTATCGCCGACAACACGATCGTGATGTATTCAACCGACAACGGGGCGGAAGTTATGAGCTGGCCCGATGGTGGGACGACGCCGTTCCGCGGTGAGAAGGATACGAACTTCGAAGGTGGTTGGCGCGTGCCGTGTGCCATTCGTTGGCCTGGTGTGATCAAGCCAGGCACTGTATCCAACGAGGTTTTCTCACATACCGACATGCTGCCGACACTTGCTGCTGTGGGTGGTGACCCGAACGTCGTGGAGAAACTCAAGAAGGGTTTCAAGTCAGGCAAAAAGACGTTCAAGGTTCACATCGATGGTTACAACCTGCTGCCTTTTGTTAAGGGCGAAGTCAAAGAGAACCCGCGCAAAGGCTTTCTCTACTGGAGCGACGACGGCGACTTGATGGCGCTGCGCTACGGCAACTGGAAATGCACGTTCATGGAGCAGCGAGCGAAGGGCTTCAAGGTTTGGGAGGAGCCATTGGTTGCGAAGCGCGTTCCGGATATCTATAACCTGCGGACCGATCCTTTTGAACGGGCAACTGAAGATGCCGACATCTTCTACGCCAAGTGGAAGGCCGATCGCGCATTTCTGCTCGTGCCGGCCCAGGCTTTAGTCGCAGAGTTCCTCAAGACATTCGAGGAGTTTCCACCAAGACAGAAGCCCGCCAGCTTCAGTATCGACCAGGCACTCGAGAAAGCTGCCGATAATCAGAAGGTGTTGGCCAAGGGAGCAACTGCCGGTGGCTAATTCGAACGGAGCATATTGCGAAACGGAGGCAGTCGTTAGCGCTTCGACTGTCTCCGTGCTCCCGGAAACAATTGGCGCGGATCCGGTGGTCGAGTTCTACACCGATCATCCGTATCCGCCGCCGGTTGAAAATCTCGATCGCGCCCGGGACGAGTGGCGCGACGAGAATCGTCTGCGTGCCGAGTATCACCTGGTATTGCCCAACAAGCCTTACCGCGATGATCTCAACATTCTTGTTGCGGGTTGCGGGACGTGGCAGGCAGCGAGGCACGCACTCTGCCGTCCCGCCGCTCGCGTCACGGGTATTGACGTCAGCACAACGAGTCTGGAGCACACTGAGAGACTCAAGAAGAAATACAACCTCACGAATCTCGAAACCGAGCGGCTGCCGATCGAAAACGCCGGCGAGTTGGGCCAGCAGTTTGATCTGATCATCTGCACCGGAGTTTTGCACCATCTCGCCGATCCCGACGAGGGACTCGCAGCACTGCGGTCGGTGCTTGCTCCCGAAGGCGCGATCTACCTGATGGTCTATGCGCCCTACGGGCGCGCGGGAATTTATTTGCTTCAGGAGTATTGCCGCAGACTCGGAATCGGAACGTCAGCGAAAGAGATCGACGATCTCGCAGCAGTTGTTGAAGCGTTGCCGCCTCACCATCCGCTGGCTACGGCGCTGCGCGGCTCGCGAGACGCTCTCGACGCCGATGCACTTGCAGACGCGCTGTTGAATCCTCGCGATCGAGCCTATTCCGTCCCCCAACTATTCAACTTTCTCGATCGAAACGGACTGGAGTTCGGCCGCTGGTATTGGCAGTCGGCTTACTTACCTCAATGCGGATCGATCGCGATCACACCGCACGCGAAACGTTTACTGCAACTGCCTGACCGCGAGCGTTACGCGGCGATGGAATTGTGGCGCGGCGCGATGACGGCGCACAGCGTCATCGCGTATCGCAGCGATCACCGACAACAGGAGTTTTCGTTCGACGACGATCGCTGGCCCAATTACGTACCGCTTCGTCTTCCGCACACGCTCTGCGTCACGGAACGACTCCCGCGCGGCGCGGCAGGTGTGCTCCTGAACCGCAGCCATCAATTTCATGACCTGATCGTCGTTATCGACCCGCAGGAAAAGAGAGTGTTCGACGCGATCGATGGACGTCGCAGCATCGCCGAAGTCCTGGGCCACGCAGGTGCAGACGGGCATAACGCGCGCGCGGTTTTTGAGACGCTTTGGCATTACGACCAGGTGGTCTTCGACACTTCGAAGGCCTAACAGTTGGTTCAATTTCGGCGCAGCACAACGTCACGTGTGTGCAAGATGACAAAAGAATTACGCGAGTTCAGTCGAAACTGTCAAAACTAACAGTAACCATGACTGAACGGTTTACTTACAGTGAAGCTAAGTCTTCGCCTCGGCGAGTTGAAGGAGGGATGTGTTCTCAGCTCACCAAAGATCGCGATGACGATCTGTGTTTGCTGCACCAAATACTCTCAAGCGATGGCCCACGGAATCATACTAGGCGCAAAGTTCAGACTCTGACGGTCATTAGCTGTTAGCGATGAGACTCAACAAAGATCGGCGAGCGCTGGAGGAAGATCCACACACGGCGGTGAGCCGGCGCGAAATGCTGCGCTACGGCGTATCGCTCGCCGCGGTTTCCTCTCTCGGCAGCACAAGTGTGTCTGCGCTCGCGGGCACTGAGAAGTCGCCGGCACCGGTGCCGCAGACTTCAAAACCAAACATTGTCTTCATCCTGATGGACAATCTTGGTTATGGAGAAGTCGGTTGTTACGGCGGCGGTGAGCTTCGTGGTGCGCCAACGCCGCGCATCGATAAACTCGCCAACGAAGGAACACGGCTGACGAACTTCAACGTCGAGGCGCAGTGCACACCCAGCCGGTCTGCTCTGATGACTGGACGGTTCGCGATCCGCTCCGGTACGCATTCCGTGCCGCTACCGGGTACGCCGGATGGTCTCACGCGATGGGAATTCACAATCGCGAGACTACTTTCCGATGCGGGTTATGCCACGGCGCATTTTGGCAAGTGGCACCTGGGCAGTTCGCAGGGACGACTGCCGAGCGATCAGGGCTTCGACGAGTGGTATGGGATCCCGCGTACGACTGACGAAGCGATGTATCCCTCGCAGGCTGGGGCGAAGGCCTTGAATCTTCCTTTCATGCACACCATGGAAGGGCGCAAGGGTGAAAAGAGTCGTGAACTTGTCGTCTACGACCTGGACCAACGCCGGGCGATCGATGCCGAGGTCACGCGCCGCACCATCGACTTCATAAAACGCAGCGCGCAGGCCGGCAAGCCATTCTATGTCTACGTGCCGTTCACCCTCGTTCACTTCCCGGCACTACCCAATCCCAAGTTTGCGGGAGCGACTGGCAACGGTGACTTTCCCGACGCGCTCGCCGAAATGGACGCGAACGTCGGGCAGATTCTCGACGCGGTCGACACATTGGGCATTCGCGAGCACACGATCTTCGTTTTCACGAGCGACAACGGCCCCGATCCCACTGCTCCTTCGCAGGGAACCGCTGGACCATGGCGCGGATATTACTTCACCCATATGGAAGGCTCGTTGCGCACTCCTTTCATTATTCGTTGGCCCAACAGGGTTCCAGCGGGACGGGTAACAAACGAGATTGTTCATGAAGTTGACACGTTCACAACGTTCGCAAAGATCGCCGGCGCAGCGATTCCCCAGGACAGACCCGTCGATGGGATCGATCAAACTGACTTCTTCCTTGGCAAGGCGAAATCCAATCGCGAAGGCTTCCCGGTGTTCGTCGCAGAACGTATGGAGGCGGTGAAGTGGCGCAACTACAAGATGGCATTTTACGAAGCTCAACGCGACTGGTGGAGCCCCGCAGTCAAACTCGGTGTCCCGCAGATCTTCGACCTCTATACGGATCCGCGCGAGGAATACCCGGCAACACTCACGCCAAACGCCTGGGTCGGTTTTCCTATGATGAAGATCGTTGCTGACTTTGAAGCCAGTCTGAAGAAGTTTCCGCCGATCGCGCCGGGCACTCTCGACCCATACACACCACCGAACAAGGGATGACTGGAAGGAGAAGAGAAATGAGCAAGAATTCTAAGGAGTAACGAACCTGGATGTCCGCGACTCAACGCGGGACTAAAGATCGAGAGAATGACCTTGAATTCTCCCGGTGGAACTTGAGTTTTAACCGCGCCAAGAGGCGCAGACTAGGGAGTAAGGGGAGTATGAGACGACTAACTTTTCTATTTGTGATCGTGATTGCTGTGCTTGCTACAGCGATTGCTCAGAAAAAGCCAAAACAAACAACGCAACCGACCGCCACACCAGTAAGTGCGGCCGCCGCACCATTGCCCCGCGGAAAGGATCTGAAGGAAGGCGCCGAGCAGGCGGAGAAAGCCGCAAAGGTGTTTGGAGAGATTATGAGTACGGACAACGGCATTCCAACTGATCTCTTGAACAAGGCGGAGTGCGTCGCTGTATTTCCGACGGTCGTCAAAGTCGGTTTTATCATCGGCGGCAAAGCGGGACGCGGACTGGGGAGTTGTCGCACGCCTACCGGTTGGTCGGCGCCCGTGTTTCTCGAAATCAAGGGCGGCAGCTTTGGACTACAAGTTGGCGCTCAGGCAACCGATGTCGTGCTGTTGTTCATGAACACCGGTGGGTTGAAGAAACTGGTCAGTAGCAAGGTGGAGTTGGGAGCAGACGCTTCCATCGCGGCTGGACCGGTCGGTCGAGAAGCTGCTGCATCTACCGACGCGTCGATGAGTGCCGAGATACTGTCCTACTCGCGCAGCAAGGGTCTGTTTGCGGGTGTGTCGCTTAAAGGCTCGGTAGTTTCGGCTGAAAAGAGCGACATGCAAGGAACGTACGGCAAAGGTGTAACAGCAATACAAGTGCTCGATGCTGGTAACAGCCGAGCGCCTGCTGAAGTGCAAGTGTTTGCGCAAAAGTTGGGTGAGTACTCTTCGCGCACGGCGTGAAGAACAAGAAGCTGGTGAACTTAGACATGGCTTTTTGACTCAGCGTCCTCGGCGATAACTCTGTGTCTCTGCGTTGGATCAGATCTACCGCAGAGTCGCAGAGTGTTCGCCGAGGACGCTGAGGAAGGTCACCACCTAATCCTAAGACTCTACGACGAAGTGGCCCACTCGCAGCGGATTGTTCGTGCTGTGCATGGTGCCGATGCCGGCTGGGATCGTCGTGAGGAGGAGTTATGTATTTGGCGATGCGCGCGTTCGTCCTTCCCTGGCTATTCGTGTTTCTGTTTTCGATTCCTGTAGCTAAAGCACAAGAGCCCGCAGCATCACCGTCACCGCAATCAGCACCCGGCGCCAATGTCGCTGCAACGAAGCCTACGCCCGACCCACCCACCGATTTCTGGACGCAGGAGACGATGACCGGCGACTGGGGTGGGACCCGATCGAGCTGGAAAGAGAAGGGCATCGACCTTCAATTCAAGTTGTCGAACTTCGTTCAGGGCGTCGCTAGTGGTGGCACGGACAACGAAACGGAATACACCGGCAAGTTTGAGATGGAATGGAAGTTTGATCTGGGAAAAGTTGCCGGTTGGAAATACTGGTCCAGTGAGATCAAAACGGAGTTTCGTTGGAGTGGCCCTTTGCTGTTAAGCACCGGTGCGATCAATCCGGTGAATACGGCCGCGATCAGCCCCGCAGCCGACGGCGAGAGTGTGGCGATCACGGCATTGAACTTCACCCGCATCATTCCGATCGATCTGAAGAAAGGCGACCTCTGGGCCATTTCCTTTGGGCGCTTCAACTTGTTGGACTTGATCGACGAAGACTTCTTCGGCGGCGCCGGGACGGAAAAGTTCTTCAATCTCGCGCAGATTGGACCATTGACGGTAGTACGTGAAGTGCCACTAGTCACGAATGGGTTTAGCGCTGCTTATGTCAAAGGCGGTGAACCGATTTTTACGCTCGCGATCCTCGATCCCAACGATCACACGCTCGATCCGGGACTCGACGATCTCTTCGCCGACGGCGTCACCATCTCGCCCGGCGTTAATTTCCCGGTGAAGTACTGGGGCAAGACAGCGAAGCATTCATTTAGTGGGGCTGTCACGACTAAGAAGTTCACGCCGTTCGACATTATCCGGCAGAACATCATCCCCGGGCCGGCGCTCAATCCGGTCGAACCAAAGCGCGGTTCGTGGTCCGTCAGCTACGTTTTCCGCCAGTATCTCGTCGAGCGAGGTCACCGAGATGGTTGGGGCTTCTTCGGGCAACTCTCGGTCGCAAATAAGGACACTAGTCCGATCACAAAGTTTGTTGAATTCGGCCTCGGCGGCAATGGATTGTTCAAGAGTAGGAATCGCGACGAGTTCGGCGTGGCTTACGCCTTTAGCGATCTCAGCAGTGTTTTGAAGGACAACATCAATCTGCTGACGATCGGCGACCGGACGTTGCAACCCGAGCACCAGTTCGAAGGTTTCTACAACTTCCACATCACTCCCTGGCTTCGTCTGACGGCGGATCTCCAAATCATTCGCGGCGTTCGCCCCCGCGTGGATACGGCTGTCGTTCCCGGCGCTCGGCTGGTGATGATTTTTTAAGGCGCGCTTTCAAGGAGGATGTTATGTCAGGTGATCCATTACCGTCGTGGAATGAGGGGAAGGTCAAAGACGCGATCATTGATTTCGTCGCGCGTACTTCGACCGCCGGCAGCAGCGACTACGTTCCGGTGAATGAACGCGTGGCGGTGTTTGATAACGATGGAACGCTTTGGTGCGAGATGCCGGTGCCGGTGCAGGCGTTCTTCGTGAACGATCGAATCAAAGCTCTCGCTCCGCTCCATCCTGAGTGGCAAAGAACAGAACCTTTCAAATCGATGCTCGCAGGCGATATCAAGACGGCGATGGCGACCGGCATCAAAGGCCTTGCCGAACTGGTGATGACGACCCATGCAGGAATGACGACCGACGAATTTGTTCTCATCGCACGCATGTGGTTAACGAACGGACGTCATCCGACACTCAACCGTCTGTTCACCGAAGCGGTCTATCAACCCATGCTCGAGGTGCTCGCATTCTTGCGGGCGCGAGGATACGCGACATTCATTGTGTCTGGCGGTGGCGTTGAGTTCATGCGGGTGTTTGCGGAAGAGGTTTATGGCGTGCCGCCTCACCAGGTGATCGGTTCCAGCATCAAGACGCACTTCGAAATGCGTGCCGGCAAGCCGGTGTTGTCGCGTGAAGGGGCGCTCGACTTTTTTGACGACAAAGCAGGCAAACCCGTCAACATCAACAAGCACATCGGCCGGCGTCCAATCGCCTGTTTCGGAAACTCCGATGGCGATCGCGAGATGCTCATCTGGACGACAGTCGGCCGCATTGATCAGAGACCGTCGTTCGGTCTGCTCGTCCATCACACTGATGCCGATCGAGAGTTCGCGTACGATCGCCACCACGTTCTTAGCGGTCAACTCGACCAGGCATTGGACCAGGCTGAGCTCTATGGTTGGCTCGTGGCCGACATGAAGACCGATTGGAAAACTGTGTTTCCCGCAACGGCGCGAACCGCGCAAGTACATTGATTGTGAGGCGCAAACGGTCATGAAGAGATTATTCCCTTGCACCATTCTCATCATCGCGCTGACGGCGCACGCAGCCGCCGATCAGATCGCTTTGAAGGACGGCGATCGCGTTACCGGCAAGATCGTACTGGTGAATACCGCGTCAACTTCGACACGTCGCTCATAACAGACGTCTCGAAACGAATCGCGTGGCAGTTGACGTTGAGCGATCGTACTTGTCAAACCCACCGCCGGGACTCGAGAAGAACGACTTGCTGCTCACGACCGGATTGAAAATCAAGCCTGGCAAGTTGAATTGAGACCAATGGCGACGAGCGATAAGATCGCAAAATGGCTTCCCGGGATTGAACTCGTCCGCTCTTACCGGCGCGAGTGGCTTTCGAGCGACCTTGTTGCCGGACTTTCAATCGCCGCGGTTGCGTTGCCGATCGGCATCGCCTACGCACAACTCGCCGGGTTCCCTCCGGTCGTCGGCATCTACTCATGCATCCTTCCGCTGGTCGCATACGCACTATTCGGCTCGTCGCGACAACTCGTCGTAAATCCGGATGCCGCAGCGTGCGCGATCGTGGCCGCCACTGTTGGCCCACTGGCGGCAGGCGATGCTGATCGCTACGCCGAACTCTCGATCGTCCTGACGCTGGTCACGGGTTTGCTGTGCATAATCGGCGGTCTTGCGGGACTCGGCGTAATCGCCAACTTTCTCTCGCGTCCCATTCTTACCGGTTATCTCAACGGCATTGCTTTGACGATTATCGCGGGCCAGTTAGGTGCGCTACTCGGTTTCAAAGTCTCACCGGGCGGGTTTTTTCATACTGTAGTGGAAGCAGTGTCTCGGCTTAAGGAAACGCATTTCGCGACGTTGGGTGTCGGCTTGGCGTTGTTGGTGCTGATACTCCTGCTGAAACGTTTTCTGCCGCGTCTGCCGTCGCCGCTTGTCGCGGCAGCGCTCGGTTGTGCAGTTGTTTTCATGTTGAGTCTCGGAGCGCAAGGCGTCGCAGTGGTTGGCGCAGTTCCCGCTGGTTTTCCCACGCCGGTGATTCCCAACGTCAATAAGGCCGACATTTGGCCACTGGTGTTTGGCGCAGCCGGAATCGCGCTCGTCAGTTTTTGCAGCATGATGACAACGGCGCGCGGGTTTGCCGCGAAGAATGGTTATCGGATCAACGTCAACCAGGACTTGTTTGCGCTCGGTGTTTCTGACATCGCATCGGCTTTGAACCGTGGTTTCGTCGTTAGCGGCGCAGACTCGCGCACTGCGGTCGCCGACTCGTCAGGTGGAAAGACGCAAATGGCCTCCATCGCCGCCGCACTCGTGATGTCAATCGTCCTGGTTTTTCTAACCGGGCCGCTCGCATACGTTCCCATCGCCGCACTCGCCGCGATTCTGATCTCCTCGGCGCTCGGTCTTTTCGACTGGGGTTCACTCAGACGTTACTACCGCTTGAGTAACGCGGAGTTTCTCCAATCCCTGGCTGCAATGTTTGGAGTAATGACTCTCGGCGTTCTGAAGGGCGTGCTGATCGCAGTTGCACTCGCGATGCTCAAACTGCTGCGCCAGGCGTGTCGACCACACGATGCGGTGCTCGGCATCGTCGAAGGAACAAATGATAGGTACACCGCCAGAGTCGAAGACGGTGGAAAACTGATCTCCGGTCTGATCATCTTCCGATTCGAAGCGTCACTCGTCTTTTTCAACGCCGATCATTTTACCGAACGCGTTCACGCCGTCATCAGCAGTGCCGACACGAAGCCGCGAACGTTTCTATTTGACGCTGAATCCGTGCCCTTGCTTGATGTTTCCGGTGCGTACGCGCTCGACGCATTACGGGCGGAGTTGGCAGACAGGGGAATCGTTTTGGGGATCGCGCGTGCGCGCGGACTGTTTCGGATGATGCTCGAGCGGGCCGGCATCGCCGAAAAAATCGGCAATCAGAATCTGTTTCACACAGTGCACGCGGGCGCCGTCGCCTTCCAGCTAGCCGAGCGGAATGGGAAAGCATGACCAGGGTCGTGTCGATGAACGGCAATTTCTCTTTCCGCTATCGAAATCGGATCAGACTCGAGCGGGAGTTCCGCGTGTGTGGGCGTTCGCTGACGCCTTACGGTTCGGTCGAGGTTTATCACGACAGCCGCTTCGACGTCTGGAATCGAAATCGATTCACGGGCGGGGCGGAGTTTCAGTTAAACGTGGTTTGCCCCCGCTGCGCGAGCTTGCACCGCGCAAGCAAGCAATCTTGGATCTTTACTACTAAAGCCGAACGACAGTCGCTCCCGACCTCAGCATGTACATGC
>Ga0068859_100003861_pt1 | contig 15313 bp, 20 predicted proteins | sample KBSSwiS22_FD_66585 | JGI IMG/M metagenome (GOLD analysis project Ga0068859, IMG submission 66585) | Switchgrass rhizosphere microbial communities from Kellogg Biological Station, Michigan, USA - KBS Switchgrass S2-2 | ecosystem: Host-associated > Plants > Roots > Rhizosphere > Soil ...
CTGCTGATCGGGTGCCTGCTTCCGGATGTCTTCGAACCGCAGTCCGAGTTGGGCCATCGCGGCGACGGCGGTATCCTCCCCGCCCACCATCCGCTTCTGCATCATGTTGACAGCGGAGGTCACGGCGTCCAGCGAGGTGCCGGCGTCATCCCCAGCCACTTGCAGCCGCTGGAGTCCTTCGATCGAAATCCCGGTTTTGTCGGACAGCTTTACGAGCGAATCGGCGTCCTCGAAGATCGCTTTGCCGAACGCCACCGCCGCGCCGACACTCAGCCCGATCCCCAGCCCGCCCAGTAGCCCGTTGAGTTGCTTGAGCGAGCCGATCCAGCCCTCCTGACCTTTGGCGGCTTGCTCGGCCGCGTGGCCCGCGTCCACTTCGGCTTTGATGAGTTCATGGAGTTGCGCGATCGGGGTCGGGATGGCTTGCCCGAGCGCGAGATATTTTTGGACGGCCCGATCGAGGACCGCGTTTCCGCGTTCAAGCTCTTGGAAGGTGAGCTTTTCGACCCCTGCGAAGGCCCCGGCTTCCCCGCCGAGTTTCTGCAGCGCCGCCGCCCAGTTGTTCGCCGCCTTGATCTGGTTCTCGCCGCTCAGCGACTTCGACAGGCGATCGACCGCCGCCCGCGTGGCTTCGATCTGATCGAGCCCTTGCGCGAGGTTGCGCTTGAGTTCCGCCGTGTTGTCGGCCCACCTAACGGAGAAATTGATGGACATCTAGATCGTGCCCTTCACGACACGTTCAGCCGCCGCCGCCATGTCCGCTTTATACCGCTCGTTCTCCGCATCGCCGGCCGGTCTGAGCGACGGCTTGGCACTCATAAACCGTGTGCCGTATTCCAACCACATCGGCAGATTGGCCGGCTTCTCCGAGTCGCCAGGCACGTTCACCGTGTATTGCTTCTCCGCCGACTCATCGAGCACCCGCGCCGAGTTCGCCGTGCGCCCGGTTCCATGTGTTTGCGACCGTAGCCGCTCCTGATAGCCCGTCTTGATGCGCTCCGCCGTCGCATGCGCCACACCCTTGAGCGCCGCGGTGACGTGCTCGGGCAACGCTTCCACGGCCGCATAGGCTTCCTTCAGGCCAGTCACGAGGACGCCGCCTTCAGCCATCTAGCGTTTCCTCCGCTTCGGCTTGGCGGGCGGCGCTTTCACCGCGAGCGCGCGCACACTGGCCATAATCGCTTTCTGCTCCTGCCATGTCTGTCGCCGTTCCGGTTTCGTCGCCGCCCGATCCGCTTTCACCCGCTGCGCTTCGAGCTCCTCTTCCACGGTCTTCAGTGAGGGCAGCTTGTCGAGTCGGGACCAGTACGCGACATACCACGCGGTATAGCGCGCGAGTTGATACCAGCCGTCTAGGCGTTGCTGCGCGCCCCGGAACTGCAATTCAAGCTCGTACTGTGTCAGCGACCGTAACTCCCCCCAGACTTCGCTTGGCGCTAACCCGATTTCCGCCGCGTTGACGATCAGTTGCTCGAACTGGTCGCCGCTTGCGGAGGGTTTCCGTTACCCTCCACGGCCCGGGCCGCGACTTCCATCTCCTCCAGCTTGTCTCGCACGCGATCCATTGCCGCGAGCACTTCCGAATTCGTCACACCGCTCCGTAAGGTCGAGATTTTTTCGGACAGCGTTTTCGCCGCCGTCAACGTGGCTTCATCGCGGATCTTCTTGGCGGCCGCTTCCGCGGCGCGCACGTTGGATCCGAACTTGGTTTCGTTGATCAGTTCGTTGGCTTTGATAAACCCGAGGTCATCGAGGAGCTCGCCGGCGTCCTCCAGCGTCATCTTTTTCTGGTGCTCCGGCCCGCCGTTCACCAGCGCGAGATGAAACAGTCGCCGCTGAAAGGCCCGCCCATCGAGTACCGCTAGTTCCTTTTCCGCGCTGAGGTATTGATTCGTGCCGAGCCGCAAGACAAACGTCGTCCCTTCGGAGTCCGTGAACTCCACTTCGCCCCGATACTTGTTGGACACAACCCACCAAACAGCCAGGCTACCGGACAGCGACCCGCATGGCTGGAACGCGAGCGACCGTCACACCCCGAAGGAACTACGCCGAGACGAACACGACGGCGCCGGTCACGCGCAGCACGACCGACAGCCCGAGCTTGTTGCCCGTGACGGCCGGGTGCTGGTAGCTCTTCACGTACGCATCGAACGTGTCCGTGGACCCGTCCGGATAGGTGACGCGATAGCTGTGGATGTCGCCGCTGTTGTAGTCGGCGATCAAGCCGTTCACTTCGTCCTGCGTCGAGTCGCTGGGAATCCAGTTCAGCTCCATCGGGATCTCGCCCGGGATGAGGAACGACTGGATGTATTCCCGCGAGCGGGCCGGGCTGCGGAGATGGGTGACGTCGATCTCTTCGGATCCGGGCTGCGGCCCGCCGATGGAGACGACTTCGGCGATTTCGCCGGTGTAGGTCTCGGGCGAGGTGCCCGCGCCTTTCGTGATGTAGGTTCCTGCGGCGGCCATTGCTTGAGACATGCGATGCTCCCTTTGTCGTGCCTTACCCGGTTGACGTGCCTTGCGTGAGTGAGCGTCGAACTGCCGACAAAGAAAAAGGCCGCCTCACTGCCGCGCCATTCAGCGCGAGAGCAAAAGCGGCCTTAGTCTTTGCGGCCTGTTGTCGTTGAACATTCCCGGTGTCCAGCCGGGTTCTCGCTCAGGCCGAGCGAGGCTTTGGAGTGTGGCTCCTAGTTCAACGCTTCAGATCGGTTTACTTCATACGGCTCCTGAATTCGTTTGATGGAACAGGAAGTAATCGGCCGAGTGCCGACACAGCCCGCCCATGATGTCCTCTTCGAACAAGTCGCGTTCGTCTTCAAAGTGTACCGCCACGCGGATCGTTGTCGTTGGGCTTTCATCGTCGGCCCATTCTCCCGTGTAGCCGTCGAGCCGTTGCCGACAGAGCGACCCGAGTGCCGTGGCGGCGTCATGCGTCGCCGCCCAGCAATCCACCTGATACCGTGGCCGCGCCAACGAACCACCACCACGCAGATGCCCGAACCGCACACCCGAGACGCGCTGGATCACAATCGACGGCATCACGGCTTTCTGGGGGAGCCGCAACGGATAGACCCGCGCGCCCACCAGCGCCGCGATGCTGGCATCGTCCAGCAGATGCGCGCGTAGCGCCACCCCGATAATCACTCGCCCCTCGCCACGACGGGGATCTCCAGCCCTTCACCCCGCCCTAATTCGATGTAGGGTTTCAAGTCAAACACGCGGCCATCAAACAGAATTCGTGTATCGTTTGGCGTCGGCCGCGTCTCCATGTCGTAGATCCGGAACACCCCATCGACATAGGACGCGAGCCGCTGTTGCGCCTGCCAGGCCTCCCGAGTTCCCGCCGGCAACCACTGCGCATAGATGGTCTGTTCCTCCGCGTTGTCCCAGTCGAATGACTCTTCCCCGCTGTCGCTCTGCACGACCGGGGCGGTTTGCAAGGTGATCTCGCGATCGAGCTCGCCCGCGTTCAGACCGGCCATGCGTTCACCGTATCCAGAATTTGGATTGTCGCCCACGAGTAGCGGGGTTTCTTGATCGGCAGCGCCATGAACTTGCGTGCCTCCATCACCATCCCTGCCCCTAGCGGCAATTTGGACAGGGCCGACTTCGCCTCAACAAATTCCTCTCCGTATTTATGGAAATGCCCCAGTAGCATGTCGAGAGCATAGAGGATCATCGCTGGGACGTCCCCCGGGGTATCTCCGTAGCCAGCCTTATACTGAATGCGAACTGCTGATTTCTGCAGGCGAGTCGATGGCCACGAAGCCCCCGCAGCGATTTCGATCAGGCCACGCGTTGCGAGTTCGCCTTGCGGAGCAATGACGCGATACTCTGATGCGTCCATCGTCTGTTCGGTGCCGTCCGCATCATCGTATTTGACGCTCAGGACGGACTGTAACGGCGGGTGCGGAATTTCGATCCAGCCATCGACCGGGAACGCATCAAGCCAATACTCCCACGTCGCAGTGATGAGTTGGCGTCCAGTCTGCTCCTCGAAGTGCTCGCGCGCAGCCGCGATCCAGAGATCGAAGCGTGTATCAAGACTGGTCGAACTAAACCGGCGTTGCTTCTTGACTTCCTCGAGGTCGAGCGGCTCGCACAGCGGCCCAACAATCAGCGAGTCCATCGTGTCGATTACGCCGCGCACGGTTGCACCTTCGATTCCAGTAACTGCTGATACTGCTCCGCAATCACCGCGACAGAATATTGAAAGGCCCAGCTCTGGCTAGACCGTGCGACGGATTCGCGTAAGGCTTGATCGTGCCAGACATCGAACGCGTCAGGTAATTCGGCGACCGTCTCGATCGAAGACCGAGCGTGCGGGATACTCCGTCCAGCGTTCATAGACTGCGAGATGAACGGGCGACCTGCAGCCAAGGCATTGACCAGCTTGACGCCTGACTTCCACTCCCGGCAGATCCAGCCGTCCCACGGGCCATCGCGAAAGGCGACGATGAGGTCCGCCTCTCGCAGATCGGGCGGGTTCAGCACGAACGCCCATCCCCGCCGCGTGCATTCCTGCTTGACGGCTTGCCCCCACCGACCCAGATAGGCCGGATTCCCCTCATAACAGACCGTGGTGACGACTTCTCGCGCGGGAGTAGGGCTGAGCCCCGGCCATGAGTGATGCGGCAGGTAGACGCCGCCACAGGCCGCCGCTTGCGCTTCGGTCGCACAGATCGTGAGCACCGGCCGGATCTGTTCGATCTGCCGCTTCAGCAGCATCTTGGCCTGCCCCTCGGTGACGTGGTTCTCCGCCGGTTGCCGCCAGCAGTCGAGCGCATCCCAGACGATCGGCACCTTCGCCTTATGCGCTTGATTGGCCCACAGCGCCCCGGCTCGCTTGATCAACACGACCAGATCCGCCCAGCGCCAATCCGCCGCCGTGGGCGTCGTGGTCACGCGCGCCCCAAGCGCGGCCCCGAGTTGCTGCCCCCGGATTGCGTAGCTACCTTTGGCGTTGAGCACGCCGACCATGAGCAGGTTCATGGCCGCGCCTTCCAAATTCTGTCGCACCCAACCACTTGGGCCTCGTAATACCCGAGCGAGAGCAGCAGCGTATGGGGCGCATCCTTGGCGTGCCCGAACCGCCGCCAGAAGCCCTTGCACTCGAACAACACGACCGGCTTGCAGCGCGTCAACGTAAACGCGGCTCCGGTCAGGGCGTCCACTTCGGATCCTTCCACGTCGAGCTTGAGAAAGCCGAGACTCGGCAGGTTCCAGTCATCGATCGCCTCGCAGACAATCGACCCGCCCGGCTGCACGAACCGCGCGCCGGTATTCGCCAAGTCTTCGGCTCGTTCATCCAGCGGCGCCATCGAGACAAACCCGCGCTTGGCCCCGAGCGCGACATTCAACGTGTCCACGTTCTCGCACGCGAACCGCTGCATGTTGACGTTCAGGCATTCGAACGTATCCCAGCTCGGCTCCACGGCGACCACCCGCCCGAACCGGCCGCTGAGCATCTTGCTCCAGGTCCCGACATGCGCGCCCCCGTCGATCGCGCACGAGAAGTCTGAGACATGCGCCAGCGCGGCATCGAGATGACTCGACTGATACCGGCCGTCCGGTTTCATCTCGTTCGCCATGAAGCGATCGGCGTCTGGGAACGCCCAGCCGTGGACGGTTTTCACGCCGGCACCGCCGATCCGATCGTCGCGTCGTAGTAGGCACGCATCAGCTTTTTCCGCCGATGGAACTTGAAATCGGTCACGGCATGCGACGGCGGAGCAGGCACCCACCCCTCGATCGTCGCCGGAACCGCCATCGACCAGAGCACCTCGGAGGCTTCGATCCCCTGCACTGACAACCCGGCGCGCGCGCTCAGGCCCACCGTGAGCGGCCACAGCAAGCGCACCAGCGGTTCCGTATCAGCGCCCCAGCGGATGGCGTTCTCGGGCAAGGTCACAGCCAGCGCGAGCGCCTCCCGATAGAACACCGCCAGTCGGTCTTTCGCCGCATGGCGGAACCACTGCACGCCGTTGAGCAACGGGCGAAGCCGATACTTCTCGGCTGAGCGCACCAGCACCCCGAGATCCGCGAGAAACCACGGCCGCAGATCGCGAAAGACCAGCATGTCCGGCGAGACGAGCACCGTATCGCAGGTGAAGTCCTCCGACTCCAGATAGCAGCATGTCACTTCGAGCAGCCAGAGCATCAGCCGTCGATGCGTCGTTCCATACTGGTGCATCGGCCCCGGCAACGTGGTGTCCACGTCCGTGAGCGCGACCGTCTCGCACCGGCACGACTGGCGCACGCTCTCGCGCAACATCTCCAACGCCCCAACCCAATCGAACGGGCCGAGCTTCCGATGCGCGGGACTCTCCCACGCAAACGGCCGATAGGGCGAGACCACCTTCAAGCGGCTACGCATGGCCGCTCCAGGTAGTAGATCCGCTCAGGATGGGTCGTCGGCACGTCCTCATCGGACACGAGCCAGTCCCCCATCGTCTTGCGCAGATCGTTCACATCGAACCGCCGCACCGGCCAGCCGCTCTTTTTCTCGATCAACACCGTGCGCTGCGTGGCCGCTGGTGTGAAGGTGATCACCACCAGCCGGCGACTGCACGCCATCGCGTTTCGCAGCAGGCCGCGCCAATCGCGGGTATGGTCGAGCACATGCCGAAGGAGAATCCCGTCGCTCGGAACGTGATACGTCATCAGATCCGCGAGCACCTGATCGTCTCGCTGGCGTGTCCCATCGACCACCGTATAGCGCACGCGCGCCGGAAGCAACGTGCCGAAGAATCCTTGCGCCCCGCCCCAATCCGCCACGTCGGTGCAGTCTTTCAGCCAGTCCACCGCGAGCAGGTAGCTTTCGAGCGCCCCGTATCGCTCCAGCGTCCGCGGCCATGCCACCGGCGTCACATGTTCCGCTACGATGGCATTCATGCGACCATCTCCCGTTGGCCCAGCGTCGCCTCATAGAACGCGCGCATGTGCAGCTTGCGGAACCCGCGGAAGTCCACGACCGCTTTCGCGGGCGGCAACAGGAGCCCCTGCGTCAGCATCAGCGCATGGGTCGTGGTGAACGTGGTGAGCACCTCGGTACTCTGAATCATCGCGACCGACAGGCCCGCGCGCTGATGCGTCCCAAGTTCAATCGGCGCAATCAGTTCCCGCACCGCTTCGGTATCCGCGCCCCAGATAATCGAATCTTCCGGCAACCCTTCCGCCAGCGTCAGCGCGTGCTGATAGAACGCCACCAGCCGCGCCTTACCCTTGACCGCCCACCACTGGACACCATTCAGGAGCGCGTTGTGCGCCATCTTCCCCGGCCGCACGAGCACGCCCAGATCCGCCCCGGTAAACCACGGCGACAAGTCGCGGTAGATCAACTGATCCACGTCCAGCATGATCGTGTCGCGATCGAAGTCGTCGGATCGCAGATACGCGAGACAGGCTTCGAGCGTCCACAGCATCAACCGCCGATGGCTGGTGCGATACCGCAGCATCGGCAACGGCAGATCCGTGTCCACGTCGGTCACAACTTGCACCGGCACCCCACACGCCCGCTGTGCGCTCTCTGAGAGCATCTGCAGTGCCCCGATCCAATCGAAGGATTCGAGGGCCAGGTGATACTTGCTCTCGGGTGGCAGCGGGCGGAACGGCGCGATCAGTCGGATCACGCGAGCACCTCCCGCAGAAACGCCCAGCATTGACCCGCTTCGCTCGGCGCCCATTGGAACCATGCGAGATTCGCCAGAAACCGATCCCGCAGCGCGGCCGCCAGCGGCGGCACCGGGCCAGAAGGCGGCAGTTCTGACGGACACACCGCCGCGGCCGCGCCGTGGGTGCAAACAACAGGCACGCCCATCCGAATCGCATCGACGGCCACATTCGAGTGCCAGGTAATCACGAGCGACTTCCCCTGCAGCGCCCGCTCGATCGGTATGGCAGTGGAGTTCTTCGCCCGATACTGCACCGTCCAGCCCCGCGCCCGACACTCGGCCATCATGCGCTGTTCCCAGGCGTCCACAATCGCCGCGCCATACTGCACGCGCGCCTTCTCGCCAATCCCGGCCACGAGCACCGGCCCGTCTGGATCCCAGAGCGTGCCCGTCTGGATACGATCCGCTTTCAGCCGGTTGTTCGGCCAGTCCTTTCGCATGACCCACGCCTCAGGATGCGGGCCGTCAATCGACACCCGAAACTTCTCGTACCGCGACCAGTACGCGAGGTCGAAGGTGATGAGATGCCCGCCGCGGGCGAGATGGGCCGTCATCGCCGGCCAGCGCAACGGGGACCCAGCACCCCACAGCAGCAGCCAGTCCGACCCGCCCTGATAGGTGTCTGTGACCGTCACGTCTACGCCGCCACGCTTCGCCGCCGCGATCAAGGCCGTGAATAGCTGCGTGGTCCGAATGGACTGCGGCTGAAAGCGGAGCAGCTCCACCGAGGTCCGCACTTGCACCGGGGCCACCGCCAGCGCGATCATGCGACCGCCTCCGTCTTGGCCGGCCGATCCAAGCGATACCCGCACCCCCGCGCCGTGGCATACCACTCATCGGCATAGGGGCAATGTTCATAACCCGGCATGTCGGGGACCCCGGTCGTAAAATGCACGACGGCAGCACTGGGATCGACCGGCGAGTGGCCCACCAGCAGATTCCACCGCGCCGGCAGAGCGCCGATCAGATCATCGGACAGCCAGCAGAACCGATGCAGATCCCGGCCAGGCACCGAATTGACCAGTTCGACCGTCAGCGCGCGATTCGCCGGATGCCCGCAGTGGAACAGCATCACCGAGGACCAGTTCTTGCGCTGATAGCGGGTCTGCGTCTGCCCGTCCATCTTCACGGTCTCCAGCGGCGCGTACTGGTGCTGCACCACCTGCACGGCTTTCTCCGGATCGGCCAGCGCGAAGAGTTGGGCCACGTCCTCACGGAACAGCACATCCCCATCGGTGAAGAGCGCCCAGCCGTCATACTCGCAGAGGTGCGGCACGAGGAACCGCGCGATCGCGTGCCCCGTGCTCATCGGCGCCTCGGAAATCACGTCCCAATAGCCGCCGTTGGGTTCCTCCCGCGTCGGTCGGGTGTAGAGGCCCCGCGCGCCCAACGAGCTCATCACGATCCGTTGCACGTCCACCGCGACCGAGGCGCGAGACTTCAGCGACATCTGCGCCACGTTCCATGCGCGCATTTCGCGCACATCCCAGCCGATGAAGACCTTGAGCGGCGCCATCATGCCGCCACCAGCCGATCCAGCATCCACTGCTTACGTCCAAAACCTTTGTAATGAACCACCGCATAAGCCGAGACATCCTCGTGCTCGAGATGCGGCGCGTAGTTGAACGTCGGCGATAGGACCTCGGCCCGCCACGCCCCTTCGGCGATCAGGTCATTGACCGCCAACTGCACACCCATGAAGGCTTGCGTCTCCGCCGGAAACGCATCGATGCGATCCGCCACCGCCGTCCAAAACGCCGACGACCGCGAAAAGATGACACCGCAGTTGAACGGCATCACGCGCCAGAGTTCCCGCCGCGGCCAGCCCGCGTCCGCCGGGGTGCCCTCGCCGCGCGCCGCCACCGCGACATCCCACGGCCGCGCGCAGACCGGCCGCACGTCCTGCTGAATCACCACATCCGTATCGATGAACAGCCAGTCGCCGAGACACTCGCGGTAGTGCCGGGCAATCATCACCGTCAGCGGCGCCGAGATGCCCCGGATGATTTCGTCCACCCCCGGAATCGCGCGGGTCGTTTCGTCGGAGAACTGCACGATCCTTACGCCGGGCATCGTGCGCCGCACCGAGCCGATCATCAGATGCGCGCACGCACGATGGATCCCCTCGCCGCGATCGACGTTGAAGAATCCGACCGTCACGCGAGCGCCTCACGGAGCGGCATCGTCGGAAAGCACGTCAACGCCGTGACCCGACTGGCATTGATGACGGCCACGCCGAGCGCCTGCAACGGTGCCACCATCGCGAGAAAGCACAGCAGGAACTGACCAAACGGCGACTTGTGCTGTTGCGGCCGGTTGCCGAAAAAGTATTTGGCCTGATGCGGGCTGTGCCCCAGATCGGCCCCGAGCAACACGATCCGCTGCACGCCGAGATGCACCGCCAAGCCGATCGCGTGCGCCAGCGAATTGTTCCCGCGGAGCGCCTCCGGATCCGGCGACAGGCCCGGCCGATTGTCCCAGCGCAACACCTGGGTCCATTTCGTTGCGGTCGGATCGAGCGAATACTGCAGCCGGCCCGGCAGCGTCACCTTGTCCCCGTTCACGGTCCACCACCGGCTCGAGTCCGATCCACAGCCGTAGAGCACGTCACACCACGGCGCGAGCCGGATCGTGTCCTTGATGGCAATGACCCGGCGCCCGCGGCACGCGTCCACGTCCTCCGCGCAGAGACTCGGCCCGCTGGCGAGCAGAACAGCCGTCTCCCCGGCCCACAGGCGCGGCACGGTGGCGTGCGTCAACCCCGCCATACCCCGGCCCCTAGATCGGCCACACTACGGCCGTCCTTGCCGTCCTGACCCTTCAGCCCGTCTTTGCCTTGTGCGCCTTGCTTGCCGTCGCGCCCGGCCTTGACCGCCAACGTCCACGGCGTCGCCCCGTCGCCCGGTTTCGCACTCGTGGTTTCTTTTGCCACCCACATGGACCCGGCCCAGGTCACCGTATCGCCCGCCTCGTACCGCTTCTCGGCGACATACACGCCGCGGTAGAGCATCAGGCCGGTGAAGTGGAGCTCGCCGCCTTCGATGGGCGTGCCGTCCTTGAAGCAGAACGTCGCTGAGCGCTCGCCCGTGCGGACCATCTTCAGGTTGTCCAGCGTCCCATCCCGGCCGTCTTTCCCGTCCCGGCCCGCCGCGCCGTCAAGCCCTTTCTCGCCGCGGTCCCCGTCGCGCCCGGCCAGTCCTGGCACGCCCGGCATCCCGTCTCGGCCCGCGAGACCCGCTTCGCCCTTCTCGCCCCGCTCGCCGATGAGCCCTGGAGCGCCCCGTTCGCCCTGTTCGCCTTTCTCGCCTCGTGGACCGACGACGGAGGCCCCTACCGGCCCCTCTGGGCCACGTTCGCCTATCGGCCCGGGTTCGCCCTTCTCGCCTTGTGGCCCCGCAACCGGCGCGCGCTGCTCCATCTCGGCGAGCCGCGCCTCAAGCGGGCTAATCGCAGCCTTGACTTTCTCCACCAGCGCACGAGTAAACCGTACCGGATCGATAGACATCAGGCCGCCCACTCTGCATCGAGCACTGCTAGCGCTTCGTCGGTCTCATCGCCGGATGCGGCTTTTGTAGCTAGCACAGCGTCCACGAGCTCCATCAACATTTCTTTCGTGGGCGTCATGATGGCATTCGGCGCCGATGGCACTTCAGGCGGCCCCTGCTGATCGCGGAGCTGCAGCCACTCGACCGAATGATCCTGCTCCTGCCCGTACACGGTGTCCCCGCCCTTAAGCGGCTTCCGGTTGAACATCTTGCGGGCTTCGTTCGGCGTGTAGATCATGCCCTTCACGCCCGTGGTCGCGGCCGTCATCTTCGTGGCCGAGTCCATCCGCAGCAACCCATCGAGATCCATTTCGCTCTCATAGCCCGCTTCGACCAGGCCGAGGCCCTTATCGAGACACGCCTCGATCGACTCGATCAGCACCTGGAGACACTGCGAGTAGTACTGCTGGTTCAGCGCTTCGATGTTGTTGTAGTTCGGCATCCCGCCCACCCCGACCATGTAGCCGGGCACATGGAAGGTGCGGCAGATGCGCTCATCGGAGAGGTTGAGTTGCTTGATGATCTCGGAGTCCACGGCCGTCATCGTCATCGGCTCGTATTTCAAGCCGTCGCCGAGCACCGCCACCTTCCCGATGTTCTGTGGCCCAGCGAAGTTGTCCTCCCACCATTGTTGGGCACGGGCAGCAACCTCGTTCGAGATCGGGCCAGGCGCCGTCAGCACGCCACCCGGCTGCGAGCCGTTCGCAAACAGTTTCGTGGAGTTGCTCTCGATCTGAAGCGCCTGCATCGCGGCCGAGCCACAGGCAAAGATGGGCGACAAGCCCACGAGTGGGTGATACAGGCAGTTCCAGCGGTCGTGGATGATTTCGCTGGCCGGCACACGGACGGAGGTGCTCTCCACGCCAGAGAGATAATCCTGCCCGAGATCGTAAAAGACTGACCCGTCCGGCGCCACGAGCACTTGCACGCGCGAGGAATCGAGGACATACATCGCGATCACCGCGTTCCGGCCGTCGCGTTCGAGCAGCACGTACGTATTGCCGCGAATCAGCTTTGACAGCACCCACTGCTCGTAGAACTGCAGCCGATGCTGGAAATGATTGGGTTCCCGCAGGACCGGCGAGAACGCCGGCACGTCCACCTCCACATTGATGCCTTCGGCGTCCTCTTTCATCAACTCGACGCAGAGCTTCGAGATGTCCGAGGCGATCAACGTAATACAGGCCCAGACGGTGGAGTAGGCGAGCACATCATCCGTCCGGAGCGTGATGTTGCGCTGCCACGCACCTGCAAAGGATTCCCGCACCACGCCCCACCAGCCACCCATCCCGACCGGCGAGAGCGCTTGCGGCAGATGGGTAATGAGGTTGGCGCCGGAGGCTTTCGTGCGCCCGATCTGGATCTTGAGGGGACCGAATTCGACCAGCACGCGCTAGTCCTCGGCCTGCAGATCGCGACGCGAATAGGTGCGGCGCCGAGGCGGATCAGGCGTGGCGGCTTTCGCCACCCCCAGGCCGATCAGGAAGGCGGCGATCGGAGGCGTCTCTTCGTAGGACTCCCCGGCCTTGATGCCGTTCGGAAGATCCTTCAAGGCAATCAGTGTCAACCGACCCTCCGAACGAATCCGAGAGGCGGGACTATCTGCCCCGCCCCTCGGTCAGACGATTACGCCGTGTACGCTGCGTTGCTGATGTAACTCGCGCCCGCCGCGCGCCGCAGCTTCCAGGTGATCTCGCGTTCCGCCCGCAGCCCGACGCAGTTGGTCTGCCAGAGGCTGACCAGGCTCGCGCCCGTGCCGTTGGTCGCATCCTGCTGCAGCGCACTGTCGAGCATCTCGAGGGACGCTTCCGTGCTCGCTTCGACGCTCACCCCGCCATCGTCGGCGAGATACACATCCGAGGCGTTCACGAACACGATCAGGTCCGTCGAAGGACTGGAACCCGTCGCCAGCGCACTGGACACGATCACCGGGAAGCCGAACAGCCGGCCGCCCGTCATCGTGATATTCGGGAACTCGGCCGCGCTGAGCGAGTTCATCATCAGCGAGAGCTGCAGCGCCCGCGTCGGACTCATCAGGAACACGCCGTTGATCGGGTCGATCTCGGCCGTGATGAAGTCGCCCATCAACGAGGCGAAGTCGGCCCGCACCGCGGCGGCATTGGTCCCGCTCGCCACATGCGGTGTCAGTCCGTTGGTGATCGAAGCCGGCGACACGCCCGCAGACACGGCCTTCGCCGGATCCACGAAGTCCGCGTCGAGCTTCTGGATCAGGCCCGCGGCGAGATCGTCGCGCACCTTCTGCTCAGCCGAGGGCGTCGCGAACCGCACTTCCTCCTGGGTCAGCACCGAGATCGCCGCCACCTTGTTGAAGGTGAGCGTGATCGTGGAGAACGTGCCCTTGGTCAGCGGCTTCGGTTTGCCCTCCCCGACCCAGTAGCCCGACCCGCCCGCGGTCTGCGTGGAGACCCGCGAGTTGAACGGCACGCGCCGGAGGCTCGGGATCCCGTTGGTGCCGAACTTCCCGATGATGGTCTGGGGCCGCAGGAACTCCACGAAATCCCCGAAGAAATCCGTGTACTGCACCAGCGGGCCGCCGCCGCTCGCGGTCGTGCCGGCGCCCACGGCGGTCTTGATGACATCGACCATCCGCGCATCTTCCGGATAGAACTGCTGCGCGAGTGCGATGGCATCCGATCGGCTGCCCTTGGACATCGCGACGCACATCGCGAGCCGGGCGAAGCGCTGGCCGGGGAACAGATTGTCCTTGACCGTGATGACGTGGTTGTTGTTGCCGCGCGTCGCCGCGCCTTCGTCGCTCGTCTTTCCCGCGACCGGCTTGGCCGCCTTCGCGTTGATCGCTTCCATCTTGCGCTGGTCAGCGATCTCCTCTTGGAGCGCCTCGATGTCCGCGAGCAAGCCCTTGAACGTCTCCTTTTCGGATTCGTCCTTGGTCCGGCCTTCGTCGCTGACTTTGGAGTCCAGCGCGTTCATCTCGGAGGTCTTGCTCAGCAGGGTCGCTTCGAGTTCCTTGATTCGTTCCGCAATGGGTTTCGGCATCTTCATGTCCTGTCGCGTCGTTTTCACAACGCGCGTGATGACCGAAGCGCCGGTCGATTTGGGTGTGACTTCGCCCTCAGCGCCAGTGCCTGTCGCGGCAGCGCCGAGATCGAATTGCTTAACGGTGTGAATGGTGGCGTCTGCGTTCGCCGGAATGGTGACGGCGGAGAGCTCCAGCCACATCCATTTCAGGAACCGACGCCCGAAGGTGCCCTTAATGTCGGCGTCTTCGATCGACTTGAACCCGATCGAGAGCCCCCGGACCAGCCCCGCCTTGATGGACTGGAACGCCTCATCGAGTCGATTCTTCAACGTGCCTGGTTCGTCAATCTGCGCGATGCGCGCCTTGATCTCGATCCCGGCCGGCGTCACTTTCGCGGCGAAGACTTCCCCGATCGGCTGGCGGCTGTCGTGTTGCCACAAGAGGGGCAGCGGCAGCTTGAACTGTGCGCCCTCGGACTCCACGATGTCATCCATGCGATCCGTGCTCGGCGTCGTGGCAATGCCGACGATGACGCGTTGCTCCGCATCGATCGACTTGATGTCGAGAAGGGAATAGGCCCGGTTGAGGGACATCCGCTCTCACGGTAAACGTCAGCGTGAAAAGTGGAATTAATTGGTTGGAAAATACCTTGACGTGCACACCCGCTAGGTATAGCCTTCAGCGTCTAACCAGATAGGGATAGCCTGATATGCGACAATCTCGCCCGGTGGCAAAAATCAAAATGGACGGCTGGCGGTGTGAACGCTGCGGGCATTCGTGGGTGCCGCGCTTACTCACGGTGACGCCGACGATTTGCCCGAAGTGTAAAAGTCCCTACTGGAATCGGCCGAGAAAACAGCCGAAGAAGTGACGTCGAGCCGTGCGCTGACGTGGCCTGGCCTGAAGTGCCGCCGAGCTTTGAAGTGGGGTGGGGTGGTTTGGTCTGTATTGCCGTGACGCCGAGCACTGAAGTGACGTGCCGTGGTCTGGTCTGTCGCCGAGGTGTGTTGTGCAATGACCTGCGATGAAATGTCTTGTCGCCGAGGGTTGTCGTGTGATGTGGTGAAGCGTGTTGAAGTGCCGCCGAGCTGTGT
>Ga0068859_100003863_pt1 | contig 15307 bp, 15 predicted proteins | sample KBSSwiS22_FD_66585 | JGI IMG/M metagenome (GOLD analysis project Ga0068859, IMG submission 66585) | Switchgrass rhizosphere microbial communities from Kellogg Biological Station, Michigan, USA - KBS Switchgrass S2-2 | ecosystem: Host-associated > Plants > Roots > Rhizosphere > Soil ...
GCCGCGTACTCGAACGACACGCTGTACGTCTACCTCGGCAACGGCGATGGAACGTTCCAAGCCGCACGCACCCAGGTGCTGCTGGATTTCTGGTTCGAGTCGATCGCGCTCGGCGACGCCGACAACGACGGCAAGCTCGATCTCGTCATCGGCAACTGCTGCGGCCTTACGTTCGCCTCATACGCCAAAGGCGACGGCAGCGGCGGCTTCGCGACGCCGGCGATCCTGCCGCTGACCGTTTCGCCGCAATTGCTGATGCTCGCCGATCTCACCGGCAGCGGACATCCGGATCTCATTGTCCAGAGCGGCTACAGCACGACGCCGGATGTGCGCGTCTTCATGAACGCCTGGAAGGACGCGATCTTCGCGAACGGCTTCGAATCGCAGTGACGCGCCGATGAGCGAGATGAGATGATCTCCCGGCGCGCTGCCGCCGGGAGGATCATCGACATGCGCAATGTTCATCGCGAACGCCATCGCTCGTTCCGCATCGGCTGGCTGCGTGCGGCCGTGCTCGGCGCGAACGACGGCATTCTCTCGACGGCGAGCCTTATCGTCGGTGTCGCGGCGGCGAGTGCACCGACCAGCGCCGTGCTGACCGCCGGCATCGCCGGCCTCGTGGCAGGTTCGATGTCGATGGCTGCCGGCGAATACGTCTCCGTCAGCTCGCAGCGCGACACCGAGAACGCGGACTTGACGCGCGAGCGCATCGAGCTTGCGACCGATATCGAGAGCGAGCACGTCGAGCTTGCCGGCATCTACGTGCGGCGCGGACTCGATGCGAAGCTCGCGCGCCAAGTGGCCGATCAGCTGATGGCCAAGGACGCGCTCGGCGCGCACGCGCGCGACGAGCTCGGCATTTCCGAGATCAATACCGCGCGTCCCGTGCAGGCCGCGCTGACCTCGGCGGCGACGTTCGCGAGCGGATCGGCACTGCCGCTCCTGGTGGCTGCGATCGCGCCGCGAACGGCAATGGTCTGGTCCGTCGGCATCGCATCGCTGGTGTTTCTCGCGCTTCTCGGCGCGATCGCCGCGCGTACGGGCGGCGCATCGATCGCGAAAGGCGCGTGGCGCATCACGTTCTGGGGCGCGCTGGCGATGGCCGTGACCGCCGGCGTCGGGGCGCTGTTCGGCACGGCGGTGTGAGGGTTGGAAAGAGCAGTCCTCTCGCAAAGGCGCAGAGATCGCACAGAGTGCGATCGAATTTCTTCCTCTGCGATCTCGCCGCCTTTGCGAGAAACCGCTCTCGCTTAGGCATTTCCGCTTTCATGAAGCTGCGCGTAACCGCAGCCCATGTTCGATTGACGCCGGCCTGCGGCGCTTCGATCATGCATAGATGTCCCGATTCCCTCGCTATCTCTTCGTCCTGATCGCGCTGTTCTCGGCCGCCGCGTTCGGCCAGGAACCCGATTCGTCGAAATTCTTCGATTCCGCGCGCCAGCAGATCGCCGACGTGCGCAAGCAGCTCGGCGGCGACATCGACGATGCCAAGCTCGCGGACTTTCGCGAGATCGCGACCGCGATCGGCACCAGCGCCGACGCGCTCGTCGCCGATCGCGCGCCCAAGCTCGAAGCGCTCGATGCGCGCATCGCCGAGCTCGGTCCCGCGCCCGCCAAAGGCAGTCCGCCCGAAGCCTCCGATATCGCCGCGCAACGAAGCGCGATCGAGAAGCAGCGCGCCGCGCTCGATGCCGAGATCAAGCGCGCCAAATTGGTCGGTGTCGACAGTCAGCAGCTCATCGCCGAGATCGCCGAGGCGAGCCGCGCGAGTTTTCAGGCGCGTCTTTCGCAACGCACCGACACGCCGCTGTCGCCGGCATTCTGGAAAGGCGTCGCAGGCAATCTCGTCAACGACGGTGCGCGGCTCGACGCGTTGCGCATCGGCGTGGTCTCGGCGGTCGTCGACGGATTCGCATCCGACAATCGCGTCGTCGCGATCGTCGGTATCGTGATCGGCGTTCTCCTGATCGTGTTCGGCCGCTGGTGGGCCGAGCGCGCGCTGATGCGCTTCACCGCGGATCGCGTGCCGCAAGGACGCCTGCGCCGTTCTGCGCTGGCGCTCGCCATCGTCGTCGTCGCGACCGTGTTCGCCGGATTCGGCACGCAGGCGATCGTGGTCGCGATGGATTGGCATGATGCGTTCTCCGATGCGGAAAAGCAGCTCGCCGCGTCGCTGGTCCGTGCGGTTTTCCTCGGTGGTTTCGTCGCGGGACTCGGACGCGCGTTACTCTCGGCGGCGCGTCCGTCGTGGCGGCTGCCGCCGATTTCCGACGTGGTCGCGTCGCGCCTGCAGCCGTTCCCGCTGATGTTCGGCATCGCGTTCGTGCTCGCGGTCCTCTTGCGCAGGATCAACAGCATCGTCGGCGCGAGCATTTCCGCGACCGTCGCGGCGAGTCTGGTAACGGCGGTCCTTTTCGCCGGTCTCACGATCGCAGCGCTGGTGCGTATCGCGCGAGCGCGTTCGCTGCGCGAGGAAAGCGAAACCGAATCGGCGAAGGCCGCGACGCGCTCGCTGTGGGCGAGCTTCGCGCTCGCGGCGTTCTGGGTCGCCGCATCCATCTCGCTCGTCGCTGCGCTCTTGGGCTTCGTCGCGTTCGCGCAGTTCCTTGCCGGGCGCATGGTGTGGACGCTGATCGTCGCGGCGACGTTCTATCTCCTCGTGCATTTCATCGAGGATCTCTGCCACACGCTGACCGCCGCACGCGCGAAATGGATGCACGACACGCTCGGCGTCCGGGAACGCACGCTGGAGCAGGTCGCGGTCGTGTTGTCCGGTGCGTTCCGCGTGGTCGCGTTCCTGTTCGCGCTGTCGCTGATTCTTTCGGGTTTCGGCGGCGGACCGACCGAGCTCATGGAGCGGTTGATGCAGATCGGCTCGAACGGCCTTGCGATCGGACAGATCGCGATCACGCCGGCGGCGGTGTTCGGCGCGTTCGCGGTATTCCTGCTCGGTCTTCTCGCGACGCGCGCGCTGCAGCGCTGGCTGCACGAGCGCTACCTGCCGACGACGGCGCTCGATCCGGCGATGCGAAGCTCGGTCACGACGCTGCTCGGCTACGCCGGCATGGTCGTCGTGTTCGCGTTCGCATTGTCTGAGCTCGGGCTTTCGGTCGAGCGCATCGCATGGGTCGCGAGCGCGCTTTCGGTCGGCATCGGCTTCGGCCTGCAGGCGGTCGTGCAGAACTTCGTGTCGGGATTGATCCTATTGGTCGAGCGGCCGGTCAAGGTCGGCGATTGGGTCGGCATCGGCGACATCGAAGGCGACATCCGCCGCATCAACGTGCGCGCGACCGAAATCCAGCTGGGCGATCGCTCGACCGTGATCGTGCCGAACTCCGAGCTGATCACGAAAACCGTGCGTAACGTGACGCTGGCGAACGCCGAAGGCCGCGTGCGCATTCGCTTGCCGATGCCGCTCGACACCGACGCCGACGGCGTCATCGAGGCGATGCGCGCAGCGCTCGCCGCGCATTCGAGCATTCTCGAAACGCCGGCGCCCGCGGTGCTGCTCGATGGCATCGAGAACGGCGCGCTGATGTTCGTCGTTGTCGCGTTCATCACCAATCCGCGCCAGACCGGCAACATCAAGAGCGAAATCCTGCTCGACATCCTGGCGCGCCTGCGCAACTCGGGCATCGTGATGGTCGCGCCGCACGAAGTGAATCTGCAGTCGCCGCGCTCCGGCGAGGAGAAACTCCTGCCGAACCCGGCGACCTAGCGGCGAAAGGCGCGGCGCCCGACGCCGGTCTCCTCAGCACTCATCGAAGCGAGAATCCCATGTTGCGTCGTCTGTTCGCGATCGTTCTGATCCTCGTATGTGCGCCGATCATCGCCTCGGCGGTCGAAACCAAGCCCGCGCCCGCGACCGAAACGCTGACGCTCGGCGGCGGCTGCTTCTGGTGCCTCGAAGCGGTCTTCACCGAGCTCAATGGCGTTACGCGCGTCGAATCGGGTTTCTCCGGCGGTCATGTCTCCAATCCGAGCTACACCGAAGTTTCGGACGGACGCACCGGTCACGCCGAAGTCGTCGAGATCACGTTCGATCCCGCCGTCGTCAGCCGCGACACGATCCTGAAGGCGTTCTTCACGATCCACGATCCGACCACGCTGAACCGCCAGGGCAACGACGTCGGTCCGCAGTACCGCTCGGTTGCGTTCTATCGCGACGACGCGCAGAAGGCGGCGATCGAAAAAGCGATCCAGGAAACCGCCGACAGCCACGAGTGGGACGGCAAGATCGTCACCCAGGTGGTGCCGTTCAAGGTGTTCTACAAAGCCGAAAATTACCATCAGGAATATTTCAAGCTGCACGGCGAAGAGCCGTATTGCCAGCTCGTCATCGCGCCGAAGGTGGCCAAGTTCCGCAAGCTTTTCCACGATCAGCTCAAGCGCTGAGCTCGTTGGCCGACGCGCGAAGAGGTGCGTGGCGCGCGTCACGAATCATCGAACTGGAATAAATCGGCAACACGAATATGATGCCCGCACTGCGACCGGCGCGCATGATCGGACGCGGCCGCGGGCGTAATGGCATGCGATGGTCGGGGTCCTGACGCATCGCGGAGCCTGCGGATTCCCTTAAGGCTTTCCAAGAGGGTTTCCCAGATGAACAGTCGTGTCTCGATTCTTCTTGCAAGTCTCGGCATTGCTTTGATGGCGGCAGCACACGCCGCCGATTACGCGGTGACTTCGGATCCATCCGATCCCTCTGGAAATTCCGTGCGCAGCGACGCACGCGGCGTGCATGCTCGCGCCGGCGGATTCCTCGCGAATGCGACCGCACCGGTGCACGGCGCCGGCGGCTCGTGGAGTCTTTTGGGTCCGCCGGGCGGCGATATCGCCGACGTCGCCGCGTCGCCGACCGCAACAGGCGTCGTGCTCGCCGGCATCGCGCCCGGCGGCAGCTGGGGCGGCACGATGTACCGCTCGACCGACGATGGCGCGAATTGGGCGCCGGTGCCGGATCTCGCCGGCGTCACCGTGCACGACATCGAGTTCACGCACGACGGCATCGCCTTCGTCGCGACGCAGGACAGCGTGTGGACCAGCACCGACGACGGCGCGAGCTGGACGCATATCGATCTCGGCATCGATCCGCTCAACGACGAAACCTTCGATGTCGATATCTACGCCGGCAATCCGGACATCATCTGGGTCACGGTCACGGCGGCACTCGGATCGCAACCGGTCAATCTCATGCGATCGACCGACGGCGGCACGACGTGGGAAGACCGCACGCCGCCCGGCCACGATCCGTCGATGAGCGGTTCCGGCGTCGCGATCGATCCGCTCGATCCGAACACCGTCGTCGCTGTATTCCGCGGCGACTTCGGCGGCGGCGAAGTCTGGGTCACCACCGACGGCGGCGACACCTGGGACGATCGCACGACCGGCCTCAACGGCAATCCGATCAACGCGGTCGTGTACGACGGCACGCGGCTTCTGATCGGCGGCGGGCAGGCGTTCGGCTCGGAAGATTTCGGTCTTTACACCTCGCCCGATCTCGGCGTGACGTGGACGCCGCTCTTCGACGGCTCGTGGCCGCTTCTCGTCGTCACCGCGATCGCGGTCGATGCGGACAATCCGCAGACGATCCTCGTCTCGACCGACGGTGCGGGCATCAACCGCTCGACCGACGGCGGCGCAACCTGGGACATCGGCATCGGCGGCACCGCGGCGATCGCGACGCAATCGGTGCGCTTCGCGCCGGGAAGCTCGACCGAGATCTGGAGCGGCGCGAGCTCTCTCGGCGTCTTCAAGTCGACCGACGGTGGCGACACCTTCACCGGTTCGTCGAACGGCATCTCGGAGTTGTCGCTGTATTCGATCGCGGCGAGCCCGATCGATCCGCTGCAGATCGCGGTCGCGTTCCAGGGTACCAACAACGGCGGCGTGTTCTCCTCGGCCGACGGCGGTGCGACGTGGCTGCTCGAATCGGCGCCGCCGACGCGCTACAGCAAAGTCGGATTCGCGCCCGACGGCGTGCTGTACGCGATCTCGAGCGGTCCTTCGACGGTCGCACCGGAAGGCTTGTACCGACGCGAAGTCAACGGCACGTGGACGAGCCTCGGTCCCGACCAGGGCGATCTCTACGAATCCGATCTCGCCTCGCTGCGCTTCAGCAACAACGATCCGAACCTGATCTTTCTCGGCGGTGCGGACTTCGGCGTCGCCGGCAACGCGGTCACGGTGTGGCGCACCGTCGACAATGCTGCGAACTGGGTCAAGGTGTACGCGGGCGAGGGCGGTGATTTCGTCACCGACATCGAGATCGCCGAAGACGGCACCGATCAGAAACTGGTCGCGTCCTACGACGGTTACACCGATCCGCAGCAGGGCGGCGCGCTCCGATCCACCGACGGCGGCGATACCTGGTCGTTGGCGCTCGAAGGCTTGACCGGCTTCTCGCGCCTGCCGCGCCTGTGCGCGTCGCCGGGCCGTCCCGACACGTTCTTCATGTCGGCCTGGCTCGACTTCAGCCACAGCACGGTCTATCGCACCGACGACGCCGGCGCGACATGGAGCTCGACCGGCTGGAGCGGTCCTCCGATCGCCGACATCGCCTGCGATCCGATCGACAGCCGTTCGCTGTACGTCTCCGAGTCGAGCGGCGCGAAAGTGCAGCACTCGAGCGACGAAGGCGCGACGTTCTCGGCGTTCGCGAGCGGGCTCGAAAACGCGGGCGGTCCGCGCGATCTCGCGGTGTCGTACCTCGGCGACATGGCCTCGCAGCTCCTGCTGGCGACGACGAAAGGCAGCTACACGACGCCGATCGTCAGCGACGACACGATCTTCGCCAACGGATTCGACAACTGATCGCTTCGCCAAGGCGGCGCACGCACATCGTGCGCCGCCTTGGCATCTACGAAACGTTTCGGCGTGCGCCGGATTCGCCGCGGCTCGCGCTCGATTGCAACGTGCGCAGAAGCGCGCGACTCTGATCCCAAGCGGAACGGGGAGCGCCGATGTCGTATCGTCATGTTGCGATCGTTGTTTCGTTCTTCGTCGCGCACATCGCAAATGCTGCGACCTCTCTCGCGCCCGGCGTCGATCTGATTCCGGGCGAATTCGTCGCCGGCAAGCAGCCTGACGGCAACACGGTCGTCTTCAAGGGCAGCGAAGGCCTCGTCGTCTTCGATACCGGCCGCCACGCCGAACACGCGCAGGCGATACTGGATTTCGCGAATGCCGAGAAACAGCCGATCGTCGCGATCGTCAACAGCCACTGGCATCTCGACCACGTCGGCGGCAACGTGCGTTTGCGCGAGGCGTATCCGCAAGCGCACGTCTACGCGAGCGCGGCGATCGACGACGCATTGCATGGCTTTCTCGCCAACTATCGCGAACAGCTCGAGGGCGCGATCAAGCAGGCCGGCGACGACGCGGAAAAAGCCGCGCCGTGGCGCGCGGAGATCGCGCTGATCGATGCAGGATCGCGTCTTGCGCCGGATCAGCGCATCGATGCGTCCGGCGCGCGCACGCTGGCAGGACGAGCGATGCGCATTGGTTTCGAGAAGGATGCCGTCACGGCCGGCGACGTGTGGCTGTTCGATCCGAAGTCGCGCGTGCTGGCGTCCGGAGATCTCGTCACGCTGCCAGCGCCGCTGTTCGACACGGCCTGTCCCGAACGCTGGCGCACGGCACTCGGCGATCTCGATCGCGTCGATTTTCGGATGCTCGTTCCGGGCCACGGTGCGCCGATGCATCGCGCCGAGTTCAAGACCTATCGCAATGCGTTCGATCATCTCCTCGCGTGCGGCGCGAGCAAAGAGCCCAAGCAAGTCTGCATCGACGGTTGGATGCGCGATGCGCGAAAACTCATCCCGGCCGCCGACGAAGCGCTTGCGCGCTCGCTGCTCGATTACTACATCGACGGCAGCCTACGCGCCGATGCCGAGAAGACGCGCAAGCTCTGCACCGCGTGATCAGGGAAAGACCGCGCCTTGCCTTCGGCCGTGGTCGGTGCTTTCGTCGTAACGCCGTTCCTTCAGCTTGTAGTCGCGCATGATGCGATCGGCGAGGTTGCCGATCGTCTGCTTCATGCGGTCGCAATCGCGTGTCGGTACGGTCTTCCCGATGCGGTTGGCGATTTCGCGCGCCGCCTCGATCGCGATGGTGCGATGACCGTCCTCGTGCGTCTTCAGCGCCTTCGAAAAACCATTCCAGCGATTGACGAGATCCTTGTGCGCGAGCGGCGGCGGATTCCAGCGCGGCAAGGTCGTGCGCACGTCGAGATCGACGTCGACGGACGAAATGCTGCAATCGCCGCCGTCGGATTCGACGCGGAAATTCCAGCGCAGCTCCCAATGCGTGTTGCCGTAGAAGCGATGACCTTCGGTGTCGGCGATCGAGAGGCGATCGAGCGAAGCGACCAGAGCGGCGACCGAGTTGCCTCTGATGTCGCGGTATTCGACGTTGTCGCGGATCTCCGGATCGCTCGACGCGCTCGCGCAAGCGCTAGCGAAGGCCAGCGCGACGAAGCCGGCGTGCCGGTACGAATTAAGTCGACTGCTCGATCGCATCTTGCGGACGCCTCGTGTTCTTCGCATCGCTCTTCGACGGTTTCGCCGAACGCACGCCGGCGGCGTCGGTCGTCGCGCGGAACGTCGCCGCTTCTTCGAGCAGCCATTCGCGGAACGCACGAAAGCCCGCGTGATCGCGCGAGCGCTGCGGATGCACGAGATAGTGTGCGTAGCGTGCGCGCATGCGCTCGGGAAAAAGCGCGACGAGATGTCCGCTCTCGATCAGCGGGCGCACCATCGTGGCGCGGCCGAGCGCGACGCCGATGCCGGCGAGCGCAGCGCGCTGCAGCGTTTCCGAATCGCTGAAGGTGGCGACGAAGCGTTTGGGCACGGTGCCGCCGAAGGTCTCGAACCAGCGTGCCCACGGATCGTCGGGGCAGAGCAGCGGCCAGTCGCCAAGCTCTTCGAGCTTAGGCCGTTTGCGTCCGGCGAGAAGCGTCGGACTCACGACCGGCGTCAGCCATTCCTCGAACAGGAGCTCCGAGGTCACGCCATCCCATTGGCCGGGACCGTAGCGGAGCGCCGCGTCGAAGCGGCAGTCCGCGAAATCGATCAGCTCGATCGACGAATCGAGATTGAACTCGAGATCAGGATGCAGCGCGACGAAGCGCGGCAGGCGCGGCATCAGCCAGCTCGACGCCATCGACGGCAGTGCCGAAAGGCTGAGCGCCGAGTCGCGGCGCGCGCGCATCGGGCGCAGCGCGGCGTCGATCGCATCAAGATGCGGCGCGACGCGCTCGAGCAGCATCGTGCCTTCCGGCGTCAGCGCGAGACCGCGCGGACCGCGCACGAACAGCGTGTAGCCGAGGCGCTCCTCGAGCGTGCGCACCTGATGACTGAGCGCGCTCACGGTGAGGTGCGCGCGCTCTGCGGCGCGGGTCAGATTCTTGGCCCGCGCGGCGTTGACGAAGACCTGCAGGGCGTTCAGAGGCGGACGGTCCATCTTGAATATTTCTCAAGTCAGGCTTTCAAACAAATCGCTACTTGAAGCGGTGTGCGTGGCGTATCTTCTCGCTCCGAGACAGATTGTGCAACCCGAGGAGGAAGCCGTCATGTTGAAAGAATTTAACCATATCGCCCGCCAGATGCTCTTCATGCAGGGCCATTTGACCCGTCCGCAGGACTGGACCGAAAAGGCTGTCGAATCGGCGCCGCGCGGCCGCCGCAGCCCCCGCAAGGGCTGGCATCGCTTCGCCACCGCGCTGGTCGCGATTCCGACCCGCTTGAACGTTCTCGCCCAGATCCGCTGAAGGAGATTCTCGTGACCGGCAATGCGCAAACGGAACGGCTGGACGGGCTCACGCTCGGCGCGGCGGGCTTCACGATCCTGGTCTGGTCGTCCTCGTTCGCGGCGATCGCTTACGGCCTGCAGGCGTTCACGCCGGCCGAGCTTTCGCTGCTGCGCTTCCTGATCGCTTCGGCGATATTCGCGGTGCCGGTCGCGCTCGGCTGGATCAAATTGCCGCCGCTGCGCGACTGGCCTGCGGTGTTTGCGCTCGGCGCGGCCGGCATCACGATCTATCAGCTCGCGCTCGGCTACGCGATGACGCGCATTTCGGTCGGCGCGGCGACGGTGGTCGTCGCGCTCGGACCGGGCGTCACCGCGGCGCTCGCTGCGCTTCGTCTCGGCGAAAAGATCTCGCGCGGCGCGATCGCAGGTCTCATCGTCGCGTTGGGCGGCGTCGTGTTGATCACGCTCGGCGCGGGCCACGGGCTCAAGTTCGAACCGCTGACCTTGCTGGTGCTGGTTTCGGTGCTCGGTATGAGCATCTACTTCGTCTGGCAGAAACCGCTGCTCGCGCGAACGAGCGCGATGGGATTCACGGTCGCCAGCATCTTCGCGGGCACGATCGGCCTCTTGCCGTTCGGCATTCATTTGCCGGCGAAGCTCGCGACCGTGTCGCACGCGCAGATCGAATCGGCGATCTATCTCGGCGTCGTGCCGACGATCCTCGGTTATCTCTGCTGGAACTGGGCGCTGTCGCGCGCGCCGGCGTCGAAGGTGACGAGCTTCATCTACATGCAGCCGCTGGTTGCCTCGGCGATCGCGTGGGCGTGGCTGGGACAGGTGCCCGGCTGGCTGACCGCGGCCGGCGGCGTGCTCGCGGTCAGCGGCGTGGTATTGACGGTGCGCTCGTCGCGAGCCGTAACCCAGCCGCCCAAGCCGGTCGAGCCCGTGCTCGCCAAGCTCAGCGGACGCTGCGCAGAAGCGTGATTGTCGGATGGCAGAGTGCGCTTTGTGCCTTATCCCGCGTGAACGAGGCGTCGAATCGAAGACGTCTGCCAGCCTGTAAAGTTATACAGGTTATGCCGCGACGCGTTTCCGGGTTATCCCTATGTCCGCAGGCGCATAGGGACAATGCCATGAGCTCGGTTCGCACCTTCCACGGCTTCCAGCCGGATATCTCGCCGACCGCGTATGTCGATCCGGCGGCGCACGTGATCGGTCATGTCGCGATCGGTCACGATTCTTCGATCTGGCCGTGTGCGGTCGTGCGCGGCGATGCGCATTCGATCCGCATCGGCGAGCGCACCAACATCCAGGATGGCGCATCGCTGCACGTCACGCACGACACGCAATACACGCTCGGCGGCTTTGCGCTGACGATCGGCTCGGACGTCACGATCGGCCACGGCGCCGTGTTGCACGGATGCACGGTGCAGGATGCCTGCCTCATCGGCATGCGCGCGACGATCCTCGACGGCGCGCTGGTCAAGCGTCATAGCCTGGTCGGCGCGGGTGCGATCGTCACGCAGGGACGCGTCGTCGGCGAGGGCGAGCTTTGGCTCGGCAATCCCGCGCGCTGCGTGCGCTTGCTTACCTCGGACGAGATCCAGCAGCTTTATTACTCCGCGCGCCAGTACGTGAAACTGAAATCGCACTATCTCGAGCCGATCCGCCCGAGCGCGACCGCCAAAGCGGCGCTGCAAGAGTACGACCAGCGCATGGCCGCCGGCATGTAGGAAAGGCGCCGCGTTGCGCGCCGCCGCGCGCACGCGTCAGTCGAAGAGCTCTGGTTGCGGCATCTCGGCATCGCGGAAATTGCCGAGGCCAACGCCGGCGAGACGGTACAGCGTCGTCGCCGGCAGTTGCACGTGGTCGCGTAGCGAAACCGCGATGTCGGCGAGCTCTTGCGCCGAGCGCGGCGGCACTTGCGGCGTGTGGCTGCGCGTCAGGATGCGGAACTCTTTCGTTTTCAGTTTCAGCACGACGGTGCGTCCGGTGCGTTCGGTCTTGCGCGTCGCGGCCCAGACTTTTTCGGCGAGCTCGCGCAATTTCGTTTCGATCGCATCGAGAGGAACGTCGCGCTCGAACGTGTCTTCGGCCGAGATCGATTGCGTCGGCCGATCCGGTTTCACCTCGCTGCGATCGATGCCGTGCGCGAGCTCGGAGAGCCGCTTGCCGTAACGTCCGAAGCGCCGCTCGAGCTCGTGCAGCTCGAACGCGGCGAGATCGCCGACCGTGCGCACGCCGATCGCGGCGAGCTTGCCGTCCATCACTTTGCCGACGCCGTGAATGCGCGCGACCGGCAGAGGCCTCAGGAAATCCTCGACTTCTTCCGGACGGATCACGAAGAGTCCGTCGGGCTTGCGCCAGTCCGACGCGATCTTGGCCAGGAACTTGTTCGGCGCGACGCCGGCCGACGCGGTCAACAAGGTCTCCTCGCGGATCGACGCGCGGATCGCCTTGGCGACCGCGGTCGCCGTCGCAAGTCCGGTCTTGGTTTCGGTGACGTCGAGATACGCTTCGTCGAGCGACAGCGGCTCGACGAGATCGGTGTGCCTCAACATGATCTCGCGCACCTGCCGCGACACGGCGCGATAGCGCGTGAAATCCGGCGCCACGAAGACCGCGTCAGGGCAAAGCTTCTCGGCGCGCATCGCCGGCATCGCCGAGCGCACGCCGAAGCGGCGCGCTTCGTACGACGCCGCGCAAACGACCGAGCGCTGGCCGCGCCACGCGACGACGACGGGACGACCGCGCAGCGACGGATCGTCGCGCTGTTCCACCGATGCGTAGAACGCATCCATGTCGATGTGGACGATTTTGCGCATGGGCGTGCGGAGGTGATCGGAATCGGATGCTACAACGCCGCGCCTTCGCCATCGCGCGGCGATTTCCTACAGCACATCGCGCGCTCCCCGGATCGCCGCGGAAGTGCCGCATCGCGATGATGACTCCACCCCACCGGAGCCCACCATGCACACGTCCAGCCGTCGTACCGCTCGTCACCGCAATTTCGGCATCCTCGCTGCCTTGTTCTTCGGATTCGCTGGTGTTGCGACGTCCGCGCACGCCGAATCGGTCTTCAAGTGCCGCAGCGCCGACGGGCACGTCGCGTATCAGGACCACGCGTGTGCCGCGTCGCAGATCGCCTCGCAGGTCGAGATCGCGCCCGCGCCGCCCGCGGCTTCCTCGCCGGATTACGGCACGGATTCGCGCCCGACCCGCCGCGCAGCCAAGCAACAGAGCCGCGGTGGCGCCAAGGCCCGCAGCGAAGTCGTCTCTTATGAGTGCCGCGCCGCGAACGGCGAGGTGTTCTACCGCCACGGCAGCTGCCCGAAGACGGTGACGGCGAAGGCGCGCGACGCATCCGGCGCGAAGCGTTCGCGCGGCACTGCATCGCAGGCGTTCGCGGTGACGGCGGCACCGTTGCCGCGCGGCGATGTGTGCCGACGCTTGGCGGCGGGAGGCTCGATCGGGCGCGCCGGCCACGAGCGCGACGATGCGGTTTCGAGCTACGAGCGCAACCTCGGCCGCGACCCTTGCCGTCGCTACTGAGTGTTTTCAACCATGCGTTTTGCCCAGAGACGAGTACGATAAATACCCCCTGATACGTACGAGATGCGTTGCATGGACGTTCGCATAGCTTTCGCAGTTCTCGCGGCCGCGCTACTCGCGGCGTGCTCCGACAAGCCTTCCGCGCCGGCCGCGAGCGCGCCGGCGACTAAGGCCGCGCCCGTCGCCGATGCGCAGGCGACCAAGAGCGTCGAGATGTACCGCCAGCTTCTGCAGTCGAAGTCGTACGAGCTCGCGGCGCCGATCGGCGAGGAGATCGTGCAGAAATATCCGAATACCGCGGCGGCCAAGGAGGTGCAGGAAACGCTCGCCGACACGTCGGCGAAAGCGAGCGCGATCACGTCGCGGCGAAGACTGGAGCGGCTCTGGATTTATCAGTCCGGCAAGGAATCCGGCGGCGATCAGAACACGGCGTCGATCTATGCCGCGGGCAACGCCGCCGATCGCGTGCGGTTGGTCTTGCGCCGGCATTCGGCGTGGGGACAAAGCGCGTATCTCTTCGGCAGCGGCAAAGGTTTCGAGTGCGGAAAATCGTGCTCGTTGCAGGTGCGTTTCGACGACGGGCCGCCCGAGCGCATCAAGGCGCATCTGCCGGAAACGGGAGAACCTGCGATCTTCATCAGCGACGATCGGGCGTTCATCGCGAAGATGACCAAGGCGCAGAAGGTGTCGATCGACGTGAACCTCAAAGGCAAGGGTGCGCAGACGCTCGCGTTCGAAGTTGGCGGCTACGATCCCGATAAATTTCCGACGCCGAAGAAAAAGTAGGCGTCAGATTGCTTCCGGATCGTGCGATTCGAGCTTGAGGCTGCCGTCCTCGACTTCGTAGTGCCCTTTCGACACGACACGCAGCGCGCGGCCGTCGGAAAGCGCGACCGACTTCAGCTTCTCGATATGCGCGGCGCCGGCGGTATCCGCCGATTCGGCGTAGACATGAACCTCGTACGTCTCGCCGTCGTTGCCGAGCGCGTGATAGAGATGCTTGAGCACCAGCATGGCGCGGATCCGGAAATCGATGGCGCCCAGCATGCCGCGACGAGCCTGAATCGCGCGTTCATTGCGGCCCTTGCGCGGCGCGTGCCGCAACCCTAGCGTCACGAACGGACTGCCGATGACGCCGCGGAAACCGCAATGAAGGATTTCGCGCCATGATCCGGTCTGCATAGGCCGCCCGGCGCTGATACGCCCACACGCACCCCGCGCGACTGCGCGCCCCTCCAAACGTACGATGAGGCCTCCGATGAAACGCTTGCTGCTTATCCTGTCCGCCCTTCTTTTTGCCGGCGCGTTTTCGCTGCCGCTCATCGCCGAGGAAGCCTCGACCGGTCCCGCCGACGGGCAGGCCGCGCCCGAATTCAAACTGCAGGATCAGAACGGAAAATGGCACACGCTGGCCCAGCACGGCGGCAAATGGGTCGTGCTGTATTTCTATCCGAAGGATTTCACGCCGGGTTGCACCAAGCAGGTGTGCACGTTCCGCGACGACGTGATCGCGCTGCGCAAGGCCGGCGCCGAAGTGCTCGGCGTCAGCCTCGACGACGTCAAGTCGCACGCCGAGTTCGCCGAGAAGTATCACGTGCCGTTTCCGCTTCTCTCCGACAACACGCAGGCGACGGCGAAAGAATACGGCGTGCTCACCTCGAAGATGGGCATGACGTACGCCAAACGCGAGACGTTCCTGATCGATCCGAAAGGCAAGATCATCAAGCACTATCGCGACGTCGATCCGGAAAAGAACTCCAAGCAAGTGCTCGCCGATCTCGCCGTGCTCGACAAGAAGGCGGGTTGACGACGGGTCGATGATCGCGATGGCTTGCAGCGCAACGAATGGCAGCTAAGCGGACGGCGCAAACTGTGCCGCGAGTGAAAAACGAGAAACCGCGTACGGAAGCTTCCGCGCGCGTTTCGAGTTTTCCGCCGCAAGTCGGCGCAGGCTGCCGCGTGCTCCTGCTCGGCACGGTGCCGAGCCTGCGCTCGCTTGAGATGA
>Ga0068859_100003866_pt1 | contig 15301 bp, 4 predicted proteins | sample KBSSwiS22_FD_66585 | JGI IMG/M metagenome (GOLD analysis project Ga0068859, IMG submission 66585) | Switchgrass rhizosphere microbial communities from Kellogg Biological Station, Michigan, USA - KBS Switchgrass S2-2 | ecosystem: Host-associated > Plants > Roots > Rhizosphere > Soil ...
AAATCGAACTGCGGGTCATCTGTAGATCGCAGGCCGAAGAAGTTGTTGTCGTGCTCGAAAAATCCATAAAACCCGAGTTTCAAACTATGACGGCTCGTCGCGGCGGTAGCGACGGCGTGCAATCCGCCGTAATGCGAGCTCCTCTCGTGACGCTGGACCAGTGGTTTGTCTTCTGGTCCACCAAGGAATTGTCCCGCAGTGAAGTGATAAAAAGGAGAGACCGTTAACACGAAATGAGGTCCGCCAGTATGTACCCACGTTAAGAACACAAAGGCGTCTCTCTGCTTCGCCTTATCCCTGATACCTTCATCCTGCGCCTCGCGATCATTCGGCACTTGATAGTCGTCTCTTTCGAATGATGTGTTGAAGCGAAACTGATTGGTCCGGCTGGGACTGAAGATCAAATTAGCAAAACCACCGATGCCACTCGCCTTGTCATGCAGTACCTCTGGCCCTGGCGTCGCAAGGCCGTAATCGGTGCGAAACCCGTGCAGGCTCGTGTAGTAAGCGAACCGCTTAGTGTGATCGGCGAAGCTGATGAAGTTGTCCGTGAGATTGAAGTTTCCATAAATGAGGGCGAGCTCGCCTTGCCGGTTGCTGCCGAGTCCGGTGCGCGGGACGATGCTGAAGAGACCGTAAGTCCTGTCGCCGTATTCTACGGAGTAGCTACCACGCTGTGCTTCCAGATAGTCAATGTCGTTTATGTAGAAGGGCGTGCCGACGTCCACGCCGGTGTTTGTATTGGGGATCGGCACATTATCCACCAGCCATGTAACCTGATGGCCTCCATGGACGTGCAGAATGTTATGGACCATGTAAGAACCGGGTACGTAACTCGTAATCACCCGAGCGCTGCCGGAGCGTGCCGCCCCCGGCGTCGTCCTGATCTGCTCTTTGCTTATCAGCGTAGTTGGAGCCGGCGTTTCGGCGCCGACCTGTTCTGCGGCCGGCGTGACCTGAACGTTCTCCTTCAGGGCCACGATCTCAAGCTGAAAACGAATCTCTGGTGAACTGCCTGAGACGAGCCTTACGACCTTTTCAGCCTTGACGAAACCCGCGGCCTCAACGCTCACTACATATTCGCCGCTCGCGATCCCGATGAAGAGAAATTCTCCGTTGTCGTTCGTTTTATCAACTTGCGAGTAACCTGAAGTTTTTTCGCTGAGAGTAACCTGGGCCGCCTTCATCGGACTGCCGTTAGGATCAAGCACGACGCCTCGCACTTCACTCGAGAGCGCCGCCTTAATACCTGACGCCAAAATCATCATCAAGCCTACACAACACAACGTACACTTGATCTGCATCTCGTCCTCTCTTTCTTCAACGGCCGACTACTTTCGAGGTCAGACAGGCATCCTTCCCCAGAGCTGCCCCATTTACAGTCTCAATGAATATTTTTATGTTTTCCGGCTCCAGTGTTTCCAATCTGACGTACTGATCACTCAGCCCAAACTCCGATCCCCACATCACGCGGATACCACGCTGGTCCAAAACTCTTCGAAGTTCTTCCACGTCCGCCCGCGCCCGAATCAACACGTACCCCGACTCTGTTCTTCTTTCAGGCTTGACGAGTTCAAATATCCTTTCCTTTTCACCGCTCCTTAACAAAGCGAAGGAACTTTCGATTAGACCAATGACTGTTGGGCCTCGCTGAAGTTGTTTCATCGCTTCGATAACCGAAACAGAGGCGACTGCATTACGGTTCTCCTCGTTCAATTGGGCGGCGTCATCGGAGTTGGCACACTGCACCCATCCGATTCGATACTCCGCAGTTCCGTGGGACTTCGAGGTCGAGCCGATCAGAAATAGATTTCTCCTCCCGCGAAACTTTTGATAAAGCTCACCAGTCAACGCTCTTCCATCAATCGCACGACTCGGTAAAGTGAGGTCTATGACAATTGCTGTTTCTTCCGGTGTACCGGTAATGACGATTGCCGGGTCGAAGATTGCGCCGGTCGGATTGTTAGGCAGGCTGAGGTAAAGAAGGTCCGGCCTGGTCTCTACAGCTTTCGAGACGAGCATGTCTTCAAGGATCGCAAAGCCGAAAGGCTCCGTGTGCAAATCGATCACTCTGAATCCGAAGCCTGCAAACGACTCGCGCGCGCGCCAGTAGCCAGGGCGGACGGTCAGGACTATCGGGCACGTTTTCAGTTTGGTCCTGAAGACATGATTTCGGACGACCTCAATGGCGCCGGTTGCTCCTGCTGTGGGAATGCAATCGTCCGGGGCCACGCTAAGATAGTCGCCGACGGCCCTCGCAAAAAGCCGCTGGTTTGCAATCAGATTTGCGTAAGGTGTTCCTGTTCTTAATTCGACGTGCATGGAACCGTCCCTCAAAAGTCTGATTTAGAACACTGCTCTCTCAGCCACGGCGTTGGATTTCATGGGCAGTCTCATCACCGCGTCGTACATACCCATCCAGAAATCGGAGATCAGTTTTAAGTGCCGGTGGTAGCCCTCGATGATCCACGCAAGACTCTCCTCGTCTCGCGCGTAACGCTGCACGGCGTTCAACGATTCTTCCTTGTGATCTTTTTCTGCAGCACCGATGTGCGTGTAGAAGTATTCGCAGGCCTCGTGAAACTCGTCCGGATTGGACCAGAGGGGCAAGTAGTTGCGCGCACCGTCGTAAAGTTTGCGCAGCATCGTGTAGGCCTGCCACTCGAGCGCGAGCTGCGCGCCGAAAGACATTTGAGCATCGCCGTAAAGCTGCCGCTCGCCCTCGATCAGCTCCCGCGTAGACGGCAACATCTCCATCTCTCGTTCGAGTCGATTAGGATCGAGTCTGCCGCGTTCTCCGAGTTTGTCGGCAAGCTCCCCGAAGAATTGCTCGAGTAGCACCGAGTGGGCCTTAGTGGGGTTCCCGTAACCCATCTCCGAGTACAGGGTCTTCACGTACTCGCCTTTCGCGTCGAGATCGCCTGTGGCGCCGACGAGAGTCGCCAGCGCGTCAGGGAACGACTTCACCCAGGCTTCATAATTTCGCGCGAAGATCTCCAGCTCCTCGATACTGAAACTCCCCGATATCCACCTGCGGTAAAAATCATTTTCCAGAGCAGGCTGGCTTGTGATCTCCCGCAGCAACTGCGTAAGCGCGTTCTTCACGGCAGTAAACCTCCTAACATTTCTAGTTGGGCCACAAAGAAGCGCAAAAGTGAATGGCTCGCTCTTGTGCCTCTTTGTGGCTCAGCTAGCTCCTTTTGCCTTCTTTCTACTGAGCAACTCTTCCAGATCGTCCGTCGATAGGCTCTCGATCGTTCGCCACCTCGCCGCCCTTCTCTCAAACTCGCCGGCACTCGGCTCGCCGGCCACGAGCAACGCTGCCAGCGCCGCCACTGTCGGCGCTTCAAAGATTTGTCGCAGCGGCAAGTCAGGTTGAAAACACTTCCGCACCCGCGACACCAGTTGCGTCGCCAGCAGTGAATGGCCCCCCAGCTCAAAGAAGTTGTCATTCACTCCTATTCGCGCCACCCTCAGCACTTCCGCAAAGATCTCGCAGAGCACTTCCTCAACCGCGTTGCGCGGCGCCACCAACGGCGTCTCCAACTCGCGCTCCACTCCTGCAGGCCGCGGCAGCGCCAGCCGATCAACTTTGCCGTGCGCAGTAAGCGGCAACTTATCCAGGAAGAGGTAGAGGTGCGGCACCATGTATTCAGGCAGCTTCGTTTTGAGAAATGCCTGTAGCTCGCTGCGCGTGGGCGTTGGGACTGCTGGTCCATCAGCAGCGACGACGTAAGCCGCAAGCTCGGTGTCGCCCTGCGTGCCCGCATAGGCAGTGACGACTGCATCGCACACGCCGTCGTGTTCGCGGAGTGCGGTTTCGATCTCGCCGAGTTCGATGCGGAAGCCTCGCACCTTAACCTGAAAGTCGTTTCGTCCGATGAACTCCACCTGTGCGTTCGCCAACCACCGCGCCAGGTCGCCGGTCTTGTAAAGTCTCCCACCCGGTTCACTACCAAACGGGTCCGGAACGAACCGCTCAGCAGTCAATCCCGGCTGGTCCAGGTAGCCGCGAGCGAGGCCGTCGCCTCCGATGTGAAGCTCGCCCGTGACGCCGATTGGCACAGGTCGCAGTTGCCGGTCGAGGATGTAGAGCCGCGTGTTGGAGATGGCTCGTCCGATGGGCATCGTGGCTGCGGCGCGTGGGATTTCCCGCACCAGTTGCCAGGAGGCAAAGGTCGTGCACTCAGTCGGGCCGTAGGCGTTGAGCAGGCGAAGCGGTCGACCCTTTTCGAGCACTTGCCTGACGGCGGCAACGTCTGCTGCATCGCCACCGAAGAGTAAATGCTCGAGCGGAGCGAATGCCTCGGGCAACTCACGCGCAATCTGGTTGAAGAGTGCCGCCGTCAAAAAGATTGTGTCGATTCGCTGCCGGCGAATCTCCTCGGCGAAATCGCGCGGTGACAGGATTACTTCGAGTGGCAGCCCTACGAGTTGAGCCCCATTCAACAGCGCACCCCACACCTCAAAGGTCGTAGCGTCAAAAGAAGCGTTCGACGCCTGCGCCACACGATTCGAAGACGACAGCTCTACATAGTCGGCGCCAACTACCAGGTGACAAACGGCGCGGTGCGGAATGACGATGCCCTTCGGCGTGCCCGTCGAGCCCGAAGTGAACATGACATAGGCGGTGTTCTCGGGGTCAATGCTATCCGCGGGCACTGCCTCACTCTCGGAATCGATGGTGGGGTCGGCGATGTCGAGGAGAACGCGGCCATGTTCTTCGCCTGCGAGACCGTCTGCCATCGCATCGTGGGTCACGATCACGGGGCACTGCGAGGCTTCGATCATGAAAACGAGCCGCTCGCGCGGGTAGTCTGGATCTAAAGGCACGTATGCGCCGCCCGCTTTGAGCACGGCGAGCATGGCGACGACCATTTCTACTGAACGTCGCGTGACCAGTCCAACACGTACCTCCGGTCCGACGCCGAGACGGCGGAGACGCTGTGCCAGCCGATTCGCTCTCCGATTCAGTTCTCCGTACGTGAGTACGTCGTGGTCAAAACTAACTGCGACCGCCTCCGGCATGCGCCGGGCCTGCTCTTCGAACACTAAATGGATCGGACGATTTTCACGGAAGTCCCTGCGTGCATCGTTCCATTCCCGCAACAGCTTTTCTTCTTCGGCCTTCGACAGCATTTGCAGCCGGCAGACCTGCTCATCCGGATTCGAGACCACAGCCTCGAGCAATCGCTCGAAGTGCCCTGCCATCCGCTCGACGGTCGCGCGGTCAAACAAGTCGGTGTTGTAATTCAACATGCCGGTGAGACCTTCTGTCGACTCGGCCATTGACAACGACAGATCGAACTTCGCCGTTTGACTCTCGACTGCCAACTGGCTCATGTTCAAACCGGAGAGGTCCAAACTTTCCGTCACCGCATTCTGTAGATGAAACATGACCTGGAAGAGAGGCGAGTGGCTCAAAGTCCGTTCGGGCTGCAACTCTTCCACCAGCTTCTCGAACGGTACGTCCTGGTGCGCATAGGCTTCTAACGACGTTTCCCGTATCTGGGTCAACAACTCCCGAAACGTCATCGCATCCGAGAGGCGCGCACGCAAGATCAGCATATTGACGAAGAACCCGATCAAGCTCTCGGTCTCGGCGCGATTGCGATTGGCTATCGGCGTGCCGACTAGGATGTCCGGCTGATTCGTGTAGCGGTAGAGCAGGGCGCAGAAGGCCGAGAGCAGAGTCATGAACAGCGTCGCACCCTCACGACGGCTCAATCTCATAATGTCTTCGCTCAGTTTTTTAGGGATACTTACGGGCACGTCAGCGCCGTTAAATGTCTTAAACGTTGGACGTGGTTTATCGGTTGGTAATTCGAGCAGCGGCGGGGCATCGGCTAATTGCGCTCTCCAGTAGGAGAGTTGCTGTTCGAGCCTCTCACCTTGCAGCCATTCTCTCTGCGATGCAGCGAAGTCCGCATATTGGATCGGCAAGTCGGGAAGCGCCGCCTCTTGCCCGTTCGCGAAGGCTTCGTAGAGTTCACCTATCTCGCGTATCAGGATCTTGATCGACCAGCCGTCGGAAATAATGTGGTGCATGGTTATTAACAACACATGGTCGTCTTCCGCGAGTCGAAGCAACTTGATGCGTAATAACGGCCCTTCGGCAAGGTTGAATGGCTTCCGAGCTTCTTCGGCCGCGAGCCGTGTGGCTGTCGCTTCCTTCTCTTCCGCCAAACTCTCTCGCAGCTCGATAATCGTTAACTGGAAATCTCGCGCCTCGTTGATAACTTGAACCGGGTGGTCGCCAACCACGGCGAAAGTCGTGCGCAGAGCCTCGTGGTGTTTTACGATTTGGTTCACGCTTCGCTCCAACGCCGTCACGTCGAGCGCTCCGTGCAAACGAATTGCAACCGGGATGTTGTAAAGAATATTTTCGGGTTCGTACTGATCGAGAAACCACAGTCGTTGCTGCGCAAAAGAAAGCGGAGCAGTTCTGATTGGGGGCGCTGTTACCTTTTCCTCCGAAGATCGTTCCCTGCCGATCTCCTTTTTTTCCATGTGTTCCCTGACCGGATGGACCAACTCTGTTTCGGCGTCTTTATCTGAAACCGAAGAGACTTGCAGCCACAACTCGGCGATGCGCTCGATCCACTCACCCTCGTCTTCGCGCAGCGCCTGGGCCAACGCTTCCACCGTCGGCTGCTCAAAAATCTTGCGGACCGGTAGTTCCACCCGGAAAGCTTCCCGGACACGCGAGACGATCTGAGTCGCCGATAGCGAGTGGCCCCCAAAATCGAAGAAGTTGTCGTGAACACCGATTCGTTCCCGTTTCAACACCTCCGCGAAAAGCGTGGAGAGCACTTCTTCCAACGCACCGCGCGGCGCGACGTAATCCTCTTCGGCTTCGAGATTTTTTTCGGGCGCGGGGAGCGCGAGGCGGTCTATCTTGCCCGATACAGTCAGCGGGAATGTTGTTAAGGTCACGAACCCGGCAGGCAGCATGTACTCCGGCAATTTGCTTCGTAGATAATCACGCAGTTGCCTGGCGTTTATCGTGCATTCGGGATTCGCTATCACGTATGAAACCAGACTTTTCTCTCCGGACACATCGTTGCGCACGGTGACAACCGCCTCGCTCACAGTCTCGTGCTGCCTGAGCGCCGTCTCTATCTCGCCCAGCTCGATTCGCATTCCACGAATCTTCACCTGAAAATCGTTGCGACCGATGAACTCGATGTTGCCGTCTTTGCGGTATCGCGCCAGATCGCCCGTCTTGTAGAGTCTCGCGCCCGGCTCGCCGCTGACCGGATGTGGTACGAATCTCTCGGCGGTCAACACGGGACGATTTAGATAGCCATGGGCCAGGCACGCGCCACCGATGTAAAGTTCACCCGGCACGCCCACCGGAACCGGGTGAAGGTGTGAATCAAGCAGGTATATTTCAGTGTTGGCTATGGGACGGCCCAGGGGCGGGAACACTGGCCACGTTTCCGGATCACGCGGCAACGTGAAGGACGTCACAACGTGAGTTTCCGATGGACCATAATGATTGTAGAGCGTGCAATCTGTCAGCCGCGCGAACAGCTTTGAGATATCGCGCGTAATTTGTAACTGCTCGCCGCCGACCATCAGCTCGCGCAGACTCGAAAACGCCTGCGGTTGATCGCAGAACCTTTCCGCGAGTCTCTGTAAGACGACCACCGGTAGATGAAATCTCTCGATCCTGTTCTCCTCGATGAAGCGGCCGAGGGCGAGCATGTCCAGTCGTACCGGTTCGGGAACGAGAAACAAGCATGCGCCTGCTGCAAAGGTGGAGAATATCTCCTCAAAACTGATGTCGAAATTCAGAGAGGCAAACTGCATCGTCCGCGCGCTTTTCGTAGGTGACATCGAGTGCCACTCGACGAGATTCACGAGGGCGCGGTGAGGCATGCAAACAGCCTTCGGCGTTCCAGTCGAACCCGATGTGTAAATCACGTAAATCCAATTCTCAGGCGTGACGGAGGTTTGAAGATTCTCCTCACTCCTCTGCCGGATGTCGTCCCAAGCTGCATCAACACACACCACGCGCGTGCCCCCTTCCGGAAGTTCCGCTGCGAGGCGCTGTTGCGTCAGCACGATTGGACCACCAGCGTCTTTCAGCATAAAGGCCAGACGCTCGCGTGGATACGAAGGATCGAGCGGCAGGCACGCGGCGCCCGCCTTGAGTGTGCCGAGGACGCCAACAATCATCTCCAGAGAGCGCTCCATGAAGATGCCGACCACATCACCGGCGCCGACGCCGAGATCGCGCAGGTGATGAGCCAACTTGTTGGCCCGCACGTTTAGTTCGCTGTAGCTCAGCCGCTCATCCTCAAAAACGACGGCCACTGCATCGGGCTTCGCTTCGACCTGCGCTTCAAAAAGTTGGTGCGCACAAACGTCCTGCTGGTATTCAGCACGGGTGTCGTTCCATTCGAACAGCAGTTGGCGTTTTTCAGCTTCGGGCAGGAGTGGCAGTTCCGAAATGCGTGCAGACGGATCGGCGACTATACCTTCGAGCAGGGTCCGTAGATGTCGGGCCATCCGTGCGATCGTGTCTGTGTCAAACAGGTCTGTGTTGTACTCGAACGTGCCTTGAAGCTCCGAGTCCAGCTCGTCGAAGTAGAGTGTGAGGTCAAACTTTGCCGTCTCGGCCTGATTGTTCAGCGGTGTCACGACGAGGCCCGGAAGCTCCGCCTTGCGCTCGGGCGTGTTTTGCAGCACGAGCACGACCTGCACGAGCGGGCTGTGGCTTAGATCTCGATTGGGCTGCAACTGCTCGACGAGATATTCAAATGGCAAGTCCTGGTGGGCATATGCGCCGAAGGCCGTCTCGCGGACCAGCTTCAGTAGTTCTGTGAAAGTTGGGTTGCCGGACAGGTCGGTGCGCATCGCCAGCGTGTTGACGAAAAACCCGATGAGTCTTTCCAACTCATGGCGGTGGCGATTAGCGATCGGTGTGCCGACGATCAGGTCTGCCTGTCCGGTGTAACGATAGAGAAAGATCTTGAAGGCTGCGAGCAACGTCATAAACAGCGTTACGGCCTCGGCCCTGGAGAGCGCCTGGAGTGACTGCGAGAGCGCAGGTGACAACGGGAAGGAGAAGCTCGAGCCCTTGTACGTTTGCAGCGCCGGGCGAGGACGATCAGTGGGCAGTTCCAGAATCGGCAAACTCCCGCCGAGTTGTTGCCGCCAATATGCGAATTGTTTTTCGAGTACGTCGCCTTGGAGCCACTCACGCTGCCAGACCGCAAAGTCAGCGTACTGGATTGGCAACGCGGGAAGCGCGACTTCTCTTCCTGCTGCGTAGCCTTCGTAAAGCTCGACGACCTCACCGATAAGCACGTTCATGGACCACGCGTCGCTGACGATGTGATGTATCGCAAGCAGAAGGATGTGCTCCTCGTCTCTCAATCGCACCAGAGTGATCCGCAGGAGTGGGCCTCGCTTCAAATCGAATGACATTTGCGTCTGTTGGTGAATTAAGTTCTGAACCAGACGCTCGCGTTCTGCTTCGGGAAGGCGCGTGATGTCTATTACATTCAGATGAAGCGGTTTTGGAGACGCGCTTATCTGAAAGGGCTCGCCATCTTTGACATCGAACGTCGTCCGCAAAGCTTCATGGCGTTGAATGACATCGCTAAAAGATCTTTCCAACACGACGGTGTCGAGTTTTCCTTGCAGCAGGACAGTGCTCAAAAGGTTGTAAGCGGGATTACCCGGCTCGAACTGATCGAAGAACCAGAGTCGCTGTTGCGCGAAAGACAACGGCGCCGGCCCACTGTCTTCGCGACGAGGAATTCTCTCGGCGCCGGGAGAGTCGATTCCCTGCTCGCTCAATAGCGCTTCCAACAAAGCTCGCCTTTTAGCCGAGAGTTCGAACGCTCCTCTTGTTGTACTACCCATCTCTGTGCCTTTTGTGATTCTTTGTGGCTAGTAACTCATCAACTTCTTCGTCAGACAGGTTGGCGAGTTCCAGTAACAGCTCAGCGGTGCGCTCAACTCTCTCTCGCTCAACTTCGTCCTCTAAAATCGCCGCCGCCAATCCGGCGACGGTCGACGCCTTGAAGAACTTCCGCAGTGGCAGTTCCAGTTGGAACGCTTCTCGCACTCGCGACAAAACTTGCGTCGCTAAAAGCGAGTGTCCGCCCAGATCGAAGAAGCTGTCGTTAACGCCGACTCGTTCGACCGAGAGTAGTTCCAAGAAAAATCCGGCCAGCACCTGCTCTGTCGCCGTGCGTGGCGCGACGTAGTTTTCTTTCGCCTCGAATCCTATGTGATCGATGGCCAACGCGTTGCGATCGACTTTTCCGGTTGTTGTAAGAGGCAGGGCGTCGAGCATGACGAACGAAGAGGGCAGCATGTACTCCGGCAACCGCTCTTGGAGAAACTCTTTCAATTGCCTGGCGTTCGCGGGTCCCGCCTCATTGAGGACAATGTAAGCACTCAGCCGCTTGTCTCCACTGTTCGTCTCACTCACCACCACAACCGCTTCGCGAACGTCCGGATGCTGCGCCAGCGCGAGTTCCACTTCACTTAACTCGATCCGGTAACCGCGGATCTTCACCTGGAAATCATTGCGGCCGGCGTATTCGATATTTCCGTCTGGGAGAAAGCGCGCCAGGTCGCCCGTCTTATAGAGACGCGTGCCGGGCTTCACGCTAAACGGGTTCGGAACAAAACGTTCTGCGGTTAGATCAGGACCATTGAAGTAGCCGCGCGCAACCCCGGCGCCGCTGATGTAGACTTCACCAGTAACACCGGCCGGCACAGGTTGGAATTGTGGACCAACCACGTAGATCTGCGTGTTCGCGATGGGCCGGCCAATCGGCACTGATCTTTGGCCGATGGGCCACTCGCAACGATGAACGCTGCTCCAGACGGTCGCCTCAGTTGGTCCATACTCATTGAAAAGGGCCGCGTCAGCCAGAGTCTCAGCGTGATGTTGGACCAGTTCAGGTGGGCACGACTCGCCCGCAACAATTACTGTCCGAAGTGAAGTCAACTGCCCTGCTCGAGCTTGCCGCAAAATCAGTTCATACAGCGTGGGAAGACCCAACAGATGTGAGACGGAGTGACGCGCAATCAACTCTGCGAGATACGCTGGATCCCGATGCGAGTCTTCCTCTGGGATGACGAGCATCCCTCCTCGACACAGGGTCCAGAAAAGGCCGGCCACGGAACTGTCGAAGGCAAAAGGTGAGAGTAAAAGGAAACTTCTTAAAGGCTCCTGGTAATAACGTAAGCGAGAGAGAGTCGAATGGACCAGGTTGCGGTGCGAGACCAACACGCCTTTCGGTTTGCCGGTCGAGCCTGAGGTGTAGATCACGTAAGCGAGATTCTCGCTATCAATCGTGGTTTTAAAATTCGCGTTAATCTGCGTTGCAATCTCGTCTGCGTTGTGCTCCAGATATTCCTCTGTGATTACGATCTGCACACTCGCATCGGCCAACATTCGGGACAAACGTTCACGCGGATAGGACGGATCAAGTGGCAGATAAGCGCCGCCCGCTTTGAGGATGCCGAGAATCGCTACGACCGCATCAACCGAGCGCTTGAGACAAACACCGACGAAACTCTTAGGCCTCATTCCGTGCCGTCGCAAGTAATTGGCTAACTTATTGGCGCGCTCGTTGATCTCTCGATAGGTCAAACGTTCGTCGTTAAGAACCACTGCGACCGCGCCCGGCTTCGCTGCGACTTGCTGCTCGAACAATTCATGTATGCAGAGGGCCGGCTCGATCTCTGCCTCGGTGTCGTTCCACTCGATGAGGATCTGCTGCCGCTCTCGATCGGTCAGCAGTCGCAGCCGGGAAACTTGCTCATCCGGGTTTGAGACTGCCGCCTCCAGCAAACATTCCAGATGCCGGCCCATCCGCCTGACGGTCGCTGCGTCGAACAAGTCCGTGTTGTATTCCAGTTGTCCACTCAGTCGTCCATCCGTTTCACCGGCTGTCAGAACCAGGTCGAATTTCGCCATGAGGCTATCAAATGGCAACGGTGTCAGACGCAGCCCTTGTAGCTCCAGTTCGTGCATCGGCTCGTTTTGTAAATCGAGCATCACCTGGAAGACTGGTGAGTGATTGAGGCTCCTTTGCGGCTGCAACTCTTCGACCAGCTTCTCGAACGGCAAGTCCTGGTGCGCGTATGCCTCTAATGCCATGTCCCGCACCTGGACCAGTAATTCGCGAAATGTCACCTGCTGTGAGAGTCGAGTGCGGAAGACCAGCGTGTTGACAAAGAAACCGATCAGGCTTTCCGTCTCGGCATGGTTGCGGTTGGCTATGGGTGTACCCACGAGAATGTCGCGCTGGCCCGAATAGCGGTAGAGCAGAGTTGAGAAGGACGCCAGCAGCGTCATGAACAGCGTTGCACCTTCACGGTGGCTTAACTCCTTCAGCGACCGGCTCAGAGACTCTGATAAGAGTAGACTTTCATGAGCACCCCGATAGGATTGCACCGCTGGGCGTGGTCTATCGGTTGGCAGTTCGAGGAGCGGCGGTGCATCGGCTAGCTGCGCTCTCCAGTAGGAGAGTTGCTTTTCGAGTCTCTCACCTTGCAGCCAGCCTCTCTGCCAGCCGGCGAAGTCTGCGTATTGGATCGACAGCTCTCGAAGCGGCGAAGGGCGTCCGGCGATGTATGCTTCATAGAGCGCCGCCAGTTCTCGCACGAACACGCCCACGGACCATCCATCCGAAATGATGTGATGGATTGTCACAAGCAGCACGTGCTTAGTGTCGCCGAGCCGCAAAAGGTTCACGCGTAGCAGTGGTCCTTTCGTTAGATCGAACCGGCGGCGCGCATCTTCTTCGGCCCACGCGCTCACTCTTAACCGGCGTTGGCTCTCGTCCAGTTCTTGTAGATCGTGTACCGGTAGTTTGAAGCCGGCGTTCTTATTGATGACCTGAACCGGGCGATCGTCGATCACGGCGAACGTGGTGCGCAGGGCCTCGTGCCGCCGCAGGATTTCGGCGATGCTTCGCTGCAATACAAGCACGTTGAGCGGCCCCGAGAGTTCTACCCCCATGTGTATGTTGTAGAGCGGACTCTCAGGCTCGAGTTGATCCAGAAACCAAATCCGCTGTTGGGCGAAGGACAGTGGCGCCGGTCCGGACTCCGTGCGGCGGGGAATTCGTTCGACCTTCGCCTCTCCGATTCCCTGCTCACGCAGCAAAGCTTCCAGGATCGCCCGTTTCTTTCCAGAGAGTTCCAATATCCGTTTGGAAGCGCTACTCATAAAATTAAATTAGCCACGGCTAAAATTCTCCGCATCTTCATCAGATAGCGTGGAGAGCTTCAGTAATAACTCAGCAGTGCGCTCCACTCTTTCTCTGTCTTGTTGATCGTTCAAAATAGTCGCTGCTAAACGCTCTACTGTCGGCGCCTCGAAGAAACCTCGCAGCGGTAACTCCACCTGAAAGACTATCCGCACTCGCGATGAGACCTGCGTAGCTAAAAGCGAGTGGCCGCCCAATTCGAAGAAACTGTCCCGCACGCCAACAGGCTCGATCTGAAGTACCTCCGAAAAGACGCCGCAAAGCACTTCCTCTACTGCTGTCCGTGGTGCGACGTAGGCTTGACCCAGTTCAGGCCTCGCCTGCTCGGGCAGGGGCAGCGCATTGCGATTAACTTTTCCAGTGGCCGTGAGCGGCAAGGTATCGAGCACCACGAAAGAGGCAGGCACCATGTACTCCGGCACTGTCCTTTTTAAATAGTCACGCAGCTCACTTGCGGCAGGCGGTGGCTCTTCACGAGCTACTACGTAAGCGATCAGCCGCTTCCCGCCGGACGCGTCATCGCGCGCAACAACTACAACCTCGCACACGCCGGGATGCTGGACCAATACAGTCTCAATCTCTCCGAGTTCGATACGGAAGCCGCGCACCTTCACCTGCTGGTCCGCTCGACCGACGAATTCAAGCTCCCCACCGGCGAGGAAGCGCGCCAGATCGCCTGTCTTGTAGAGACGCGCGCCTGACACGCGGCTGAATGGGTCGGGGATGAATCGCTCCGCGGTCAACGCCGGCCGATTCAAATAACCTCGCGCCAGACCGACGCCGCCGACGTGAATCTCGCCGATAATGCCGACCGGAACAGGCTGGAGGTGTTGGTCCAACAGATAGACTTGCATGTTGGAGATGGGCCAACCGAGACGCGGAATACGACCGTCGCCTTCCACGTACTGCATTGCGGTCGCGTAGACGGTCGCTTCCGTCGGCGCGTAAGCGTTGAACAGTCGCCGCCCATGTGACCAACGTGCTGCGGTTGCTGCGCTACAAGCCTCACCGCCGACGACGATTGTGTGCAATGCCGGATATTCGCCGTCGGGGATCGTGTCCAATAGAGACGGCGAAACGGCTATGGTTGTGATGGCATAATCGTGTAGCAACTGGGCCAGTTCGGTTCCCGCTGCGCTGTGGTCCATCAGGGAGAGTGTGGCCCCGCGGAGCAAAGCCATGAAGATCTCCAGGACCGAAGCGTCGAAACTGAGGGAGGCCGTTTGTAGAATTCGGCTACTGCTGTTGATCTCAAATAGCTCGAGTGAGGCTTCGATCATGTTCGTCACTCCACGATGAGCAATGAGCACTCCCTTGGGCCGGCCAGTCGAGCCGGATGTGTAGATGACGTAGGCGAGGTTATCCGGCAGCGCCAAAGCCTCGAGATTTTCACCAGAGAAGTCAGGCCAGCCGGCGTCAAGGCAAACCGTTCGCGCCATTGTCTCCGGAAGGCGATGAAGCAGAGAGTTCTGCGTCAAGACCACTCGCGCTTGCGAGTCTTCGATCATGAAAGCGATGCGTTCGGGCGGGTATTCCGGATCGAGTGGGAGGTACGCCCCGCCGGCTTTCAATACCGCGAGCAATCCGACCAACATCTCGAGCGAGCGATCCGTAAAGATCCCCACCAGTACTTCCGGCGCGACCCCCATTTCTCGCAGGTAACGCGCGAGTTTGTTGGCTCGCAGATTCAATTCGCGGTAGCTCAGATCCTCGCTACCGAAGCGGACGGCAATCGCATCGGGCGTCCGCTCCACTTGTTTCTCAAACAACTGATGCACGCATTTGTCTTCGGAGAAGGCCGCGGTGGTTTCATTCAGTTCTATGAGCAGACTACGCTGTTCCTCAGCCGACAGCAGGCACACTGCTTCGTGACGCGCGGAAGGCTCCGCACTCATTGCCGCAAGCACACGGCCGTAGCATCCGGCTATCTCGGTCGCCTGTTCTTCGCCGAGTTCCATGGTTCGATAATCCAGAGCCAGCTCGATGCGCGATGAAAGGTGGTCCATGTTGAACTGCACCGTGAGCGGATAGTAGGTCTGTTCCGTGCCGTC
>Ga0068859_100003867_pt1 | contig 15299 bp, 14 predicted proteins | sample KBSSwiS22_FD_66585 | JGI IMG/M metagenome (GOLD analysis project Ga0068859, IMG submission 66585) | Switchgrass rhizosphere microbial communities from Kellogg Biological Station, Michigan, USA - KBS Switchgrass S2-2 | ecosystem: Host-associated > Plants > Roots > Rhizosphere > Soil ...
ACGGTCGGCGTCACTGCCAGCCCGCAGCGGCAGGGCGATGAGCGGCCCGACGTCGGGCCCTCGTTCCAGGTCGCACGCGTCTGACGCGGCGTCCTGGGTGAGGACGGGCTGTTGCCGCGTGAACGCACGCCCGGCAAGACTGCCCTCGACTGGCACGAGATTTCCCGTGGTGTTCGCTCCAACCGCGAACTCCACCGACGCCGCGACGGGATCACCGTGCCAGGCCAGCATGGCCGCGTAGTCGGCCTGCGCCGTCGTCCGAGCCTGCTCGACAACCAGGCCGACCGCGTCAGGCGGGTCCGCCATCAGCGCATGGGTCACCTCGGCCGAAGCCGTCATCCACCGATGGCGTTGCTGGGCGTCGTCGAACAGCCGAGCGTTGTCGATCGCGACGCCGGCGTTGGCCGCCAAGGCGAGCGCGAGCTCCTCGTCCTCGGCGGTGAAAGCCCGGCCGTCCCGCTTGTCAGTCAGGTAGAGATTGCCGAAGACCTCGCCTCGTACGGTGATCGGCACACCGAGGAACGTACGCATCGGCGGGTGGCCCGCCGGGAAACCAGTGGCGTGCGGATCGCCGGAGATGTCATCTACCCGCAGCGGCCGAGGATCGTCGATCAACACGCCCAGCACGCCCCGACCGGTCGGAAGATGGCCGATACGCTCCACGACCGCTTCGTCCATGCCGACGTGGACGAACTCCTCGAGAGTCCGGTCGGACGCCACCACCCCGAGCGCACCGTATCGCGCGTCGAGGAGCTCACAGGCCGCCTCGACCACCAGCCGCAGCAGCACCGGCAGGCGCAGGTCGGCCGCGACCATCCGGCTGGCGCGCAGCAGGCCTCGCAATCGGCTCTGGGTCGACAGCACGTCCTGTGCCCGGTCGACCAGCTGGGTCAGCAGCTCGTCGAGCTCCAGGCGGCCAACGGTGGGAAACATCAGATCGTCGCCGTCGGAAGGCGGCACTCCTTGCCGACCTTCGGACGGGTCAGGGCGCACATCGGCCCGAGAGGACGCATCCACGGCGGAAGCGTAACGGGAGCGCTAAATGACGGGAAGCACTCCAAGCCGAGATCCACGGAAGAATCCACCTCACTCACCCAAAGTAGCGGCGAGTATCTCAAGGTGAGTTCACCGCCAAAGGAAGCCGACGTGGCGTCAGGGCACGGAAAGGTGGCGGGTTTCAGCGCCCGCCAATGATCGAGACGACCCCGCGATGATCTTTCAGTGCCGCGCTCAGGTTTCTCGCGCGGGATCGGCGCGACACGATGCTCGGCCCCGCCCCGCGCGCTTCCGCGGGCCGCGTCGCATGGCGGCACCGTCGTCCCCGCGAACCTCGCCAGCTCCCGAGCGCGCGGAGTGCCTGGCGACGACGGCAACCGGGCTGCCGGCGGCTGCCTGGTTTGTTGGTCGCCGATACCCCATGCCGGACGTCCGTGCGCGGGTGTCCAAACGACTCCGCCTGCTCAGCAGTTCGGTCGGTCGTGCGGCATCAGTACAGGTCGCACGATGAAGTCCGCACCCGTCGGGGGTGCTCAGCCAGCATCGTCGGCCGGTCGACCCGAGGAGGCGTTGATGGACACGCGCACGCACACAGAGAAACGTGATCCTCGCAACCAGGGTGATGCGCGGCATCCCGCGCCAGAAACCCTGAACGCCGCCTCGAACGACGTGGCCCAATCTGCCGGTCCGCGCAGTGATGACGACCCGGGTCCTGGTCACAGGGCCGGACGATGACATTCTGCTGGCCTGGGAGCTTATGATCCACGCAGGTATCCGACACCTACCCGTCATCGACGGCACTCGGCTGGTCGGCATGATCGATGACCGGCGGCTGATCGGCGAGTGCGCGCTCGGCCCACTCACAGGCAGACCCCGGGTACGCCCGGTTCCAACCGCAGGTCCCGTCCGTCCGGTCCGAGTGTCCCCATCCGACGGAAACAGCAGGAAGGACACTTGCGACGGCATGGTGTTGGCGACGAGCGCAATCAATCCCGTTCGAAGGGATCCGACGGGCCACGACTGACCCCATTGAGCGTGCAGTGCGGGCTCGTCCCGGACGGGACAGTCGCGCCGAACGCCTTGATGGTGAACGCCTTGCGCATGCCGGGATCGACGCTCGGGACGAGCGTGAATCCCGTCTCGATCTTGCTGTCGTTGGCCGCGACGTCAACCCACACCAGATAGTCGGAGCGACGCGACGAGCTGTTCACGGCGGTGCCGGTAACGACGACCCTCCTGCTGCCCAAGTCGATATGGCAACCGCTGATGTGGATGTCGTCAGCGGGAGGATGGTCGGTGTTCGTCGAACATCCCGCAGCGGCGGCGATGACGACCACGATCGGAATCAGCGGTCTCGCACACGTTGCCGGCACCCAGCCAGTCAGCATGTCCGCGTCGACCACCGAGCACTCCCGGAAGCCCAGATGCGCGCGGATCCGCGCCCGGTGGCGCGGACAGGCGCTCCCCTGATTGCGCGGGCGGTTTCTACCGCTGACTCAACGCGCGGCAGACGGGAACCAGGGACGGTTGCAGGGGCCGGTCGGCGCAGCTGATTCCGCTGCCGTAGGTGACGATCTCCCAGCCGGCGGGCGTCGCCCGCAGGTAGACCTGCTCGTGCTGCATGTTCGTCTCCCGGGGAACAGCGAAGACCTGGGCATACCCGTTGCGGCACGTGGCCACGCCGGTGTCGATGACGGTCAGCCCGGGCCTGTCGAAGGTGGCGGCCAGGAGTGGGGTGAAGGCCCCCGGGGCGCAGGTCGCCGGGATCACCGACGACAGCCGGACGCCGGTGACCGCGAACCGTTCGACCTCGGCCAGGTGACCGCCGGTGGTGGCCACGACCGTGACGACCTGGTCGGTCGCCCCGCCGATCGGCACCGTCGCAGACCAGGGGGTGTTCTCGCCACCCGCGGGCACTCCGGCGGACGTCCCCAGCAGCCGGCCGCCGGAGACCTGCCGCACCTGCACGCGGATGTTCTCGTCGACCCCGGTGATTCGACCGCCGACCCGCAGCGGTGACGACACCGTCGCGCCGTAACGCGGCGTGGTCAGCGTGAGCCCGGTGTCCTCGGTGCCGACGACCTCCCACGGCTGGTGGGCCCCGACGCCGAAGGGCACCAGATGGATGACCGCGGCGGCCGACGTCCGACTGTCGGTGGTCGCAAAGCCGACGGTGACCCGGGCGTCGGTAGGGGTGACGGTCGACCCGACCACCCGGTCGACGCCGGTGAAGCCGAGGAAGCCGCGGGTGAACTCCAACGCGGTCGCCCCGGCGTCGAGCCGCCCGGGGTCGTGCCCACCCGGGTAGACGTCCAACTGCCAGTCCCGGGCCTGGGCGACGCTGTGGAACGGCCACAACGGCTGGTAGGCGTCGGTGGCCGACGCACCCGGGGTGCTGGGCGCGAACGTCCCGCCCCAGACGAGCAGGGACCGTCCGCTCCAGGCGCCGACGAGGTTGGAGCGGGTGGATTGCCATCACGTTCCGCCGGACCACGCGCTCCCCTGCCAGGCCCGCTCCCGACCGTTCCGAGCCGCGTGACCTCCGCCGGGCCGGAACCGTGCGTTTCCGGGTTTCGTAGACCTCAGACGAGGTGGGCGAACGCGACGATGTTGTCCACGTAGTGCCCGGTGGACCGGTTGAAGGCACCACCACACGTGATCAGCCGGAGCTGCGCCCCGGAGCCGGACCGGTACACCTCTGCGTCCGGGAAGGCATTCTTCGGGTACCTAGCGATCCGGTCGACCACGAACCTCGCCGTATGCCCATCCGCCTCTTCGACGAACACCGCAGCCCCCGGTCGCAGGTCGCCCAGCCGGTAGAACACCGCCGGTCCGGTCTTCGAGTCGACATGCCCGGCGATTACCGCGACACCGTCCTCCCCCGGTTCCGGGCCGGCGTAATTCCAGCCGACCTCGGTGAACTTCCGTGGCGGCTCCAACTGGCCGTGCGCGTCGAGGTCGAGCGGGACGACCGGCGCGGAGACGCCGATATCCGGGATACGCAGGCGGACCGGATCGTCGGCGACGGGCGGCGACGCGGTGCTGGCGCCGCCGCCCGCGGTCGCCGGCGACGGCGCGCCGGTTGCCACTGCGCCGTCCGACCTGGAGCAGCCGGCGAGCCCGGCCGACACCGCGGCCAGCGCCGCGACGAGCGCGCCGGCGGCCAGGGTGCGGCGGACTACCGCCCAGACACCCGGTCGTCTGCCGACGTGGATCAGGCGGTCGGCACCAGGCGTAGGCGGAATGGTCACCCGTCCCCTTGAACTCGTCGTCCCCGGGCCCGGTGGCGCCGCAGCCCGACGCCGGCAACCAGACCCAGACCCGCGGCGCCCGCGGCGATCGGCAACGCGACGTTCCCGTTGTCGTCCCTCGGCTGGGAGCCGCCCAGTCCGGTGTCCACACCGCCGGAGGGCAGCGTCGTATCGCCGGGCGTCGCCGTGGCGGCGGGGGTCGCGGTCGAGGTGGGCTTTGCCGTGACGGTGGCCTTCGGGCTCGGAGTAGCGGTCGCCGTGGTGGTGGCGGTCGGACTTGGGGTCGGCGTTGTGGTCGGCGTCGCGGTCGCGGTGGCAGTGGCGGTCGGAGTCGTGGTGGCCGCCGCGGCCGGCACAGCCAGGCCGACCCCCAGTGCGGCGGCCAGCGCGGACGCCGCGGCAGCGCGCCGGATCAGAGAGTTGGTTGATGTCGGAGATCTCATGGAATCGGCCTCGATCCTGTCATCGTTCTTGCCGGTGACGGACCGCGAGTTCGCGGAACTCTTCCCGGCAGCGAGCGTTCAAGAGCTCAAAGGCGCTGGGCCGTTGTAAGCAGCAAGCTCGGTAGAGGTATAGACCGTTCTGGAAGATCGAGCCGGCTCCTGAGCGGCTGCCGCTCTCGTTCGGGGTCGAACCCCAGCACCAAGACCTCACCCGCGTCGCGCCGACGGTATCCCTCCAGGATCTCGACGGTCGTCGTCTTGCCGGCCCCGTTCGGACCGAGCAGGGCGAAGATGTCGCCGTGCTCGATCCGCAGGTCTATGCCGGCAACGGCGGCCACGCCGTGGTAGGCCTTTCTCAGGTCGCGCACGACCACGGCGTAACCATCGCCGCCGCCATCCGGCGTCGCCACCACTCCACCTCCCGGAACCGGACCCACCTCGACGCAGAAAACGCGCGCGGAGGTGTCCCGATCTACCATCGCGCAGGCCAGACGGCGTGACCAGAGAGAGGCCCGAACCCGCCTCGGAGTCCGTTGGTCCCGCAAGCCGGCGCCACATGGCAGCCCGACGAGGAGACCGCCGTGGGCACGTACTCGACGACAGGGCCGCGACACCGACGAGGATCGGCCGGTCGGACGGGCGGGCGTGGACGATCGGCTCTCGTCTGGCGGCACCCGTCGAGTCCATCCTGAGCAGTCGGGGCACACGGAGGCGATGAAGATGGGTGACGTTCTCGCGTATGTGGGCGCCGCGGTTGTCCTCGGGTGGGGCGTCGCGCACGCCATACCCGTCAGGACCGTGCTCGCTGGATTCAACCTGACCGATCTGGACAACCGGCGGATCCTGACCATGGAGTGGCTCGCCGAAGCGCTCACCCTGGTGCTCCTCGGTGTTCTCAGTGTGATCATCACTGCCTTCGGCGACGGATCCACTGTCGGTCTCGTCCAATGCGTCGTCGCGGCCGGGCTGCTCGCGATGGCCGTCCTGCACCTGCTGCTCGGCGCGCGGACCGCCATCCGCCCCATGCAGATCTGTCCAGCCGTACTCACGATCAGCGCCGGGCTACTGCTCACCGCAGGTCTGATCTGACCCCCACGCTGGTCCGACGCCGAGCCGGTGCACCCCGCCAGCACCCGGAGGCCGTCCTGGTGCCCGACGGCTACGTTCTCGGTGCTCCCGATTTACGACCGGCCTGAAGCAAAAGCCCGGAGGACCCTGGCCATTAATCCTGGCAGCCCGCCGGCAGAGGAAGTCCGGCCCGGGTTGTTGCCACCCTTGTTTCGGAATGCCCAGGTTGCGTATACGTCGGACTGGTGGCGACGTTCTTTGGCCATCTGGGCATTGCTGCGCCTACCGGCCCGACCCGAGCGGGACTGGGTGATCTGGCATGGATGGATTTCGAGATCGTCCCGGTTGCCTGACGCGCCGCGCCGCGCTCCTGGCCGGGCTGTCGACGGCCGTGTTGGCGGGCTGCTCATCGCCGCGAGGGCCATCCAAGGCCGGGCCGGTGCCGACCGTCGCCAGTCCGTTGACGCCGCCGTCCCGCCCGGCGACGTCGTCGCCCACGACCGCGTCGCCGTCCACCTCGACGCCGACACCTGAAGCCACGCCGACGCCCGAAACCACGCCGACGGGTGTAGCCACACAGACGCCCACGAAGGCCCCGAGCAGCCCACCGGTGGCGGTGCGATCCCACCCCGTGTACACCGTCCACGAGCTCATGCCGAATGCCCCGAGCAACGCGATCGCGCTGACGATCGACGACGGGCCGGACCCGGAGTGGACCCCGCAGGTCCTGGCACTGCTCGACCGGCACGGGATCAAGGCAACCTTCTGCCTGATCGGTTACAAGGTGCGGACCTACCCGAGCCTGGCGCGCCGCATCGTGGCGGCCGGGCATTCCGTCGGCAACCACACCTACAACCACCGCATACCCTTCACCGGGCTGAGCGCCGCCCAGATCCACGCCGAGATCAGCAACGGGCAGACGGCGATCGTCGAGGAGACGGGATACCGACCCAGGCTGTTGCGCACCCCCGGCGGGGCGTACGACGCGACCATCCTCGCGAAGATCGCCGACCACGGTCTGATCCCGGTCAACTGGGACATCGACCCGAAGGACTGGTCGCGCCCTGGCACCGAGACGGTCGAGGAGAGGCTGCTCGCGGCCAAGGCCGGAGACATCCTGCTCTGCCACGACGGCGGCGGCGACCGCTCCGAGACCGTCGCAGCGCTCACCGAGGTGATTCCCGCGCTCCTCGCCCGGGGCCTGCGGTTCGTCCCGCTCGTCCCGCCCGCCTGACCGGGAAGACACTGTGAGGTGCCGGCGCCGCGTGGTTCCGGCGGCGCACGCCTGCTCGCGGCCCATGCCGGCGCGCACGCTCCGGCAGAGCGCAGCCCGCCCGCTACCGGGCCGATGGCGATACCCAGCCCGATCGTGCCCGACCACGCACCGACGGCCCGTGCCCGCTGAGCGGGGTCGCGGAAAAGCTCATTGATGATCGAGAGGCCCGCCGGGACGGTTAGTGCCGCACCGGTTCCCATGACCACCCGCCAGGCGATCAGCGGATCCACGCTGGGCGCGAACGCGGCACCGAGCAACCCACCGCCGAAGATGGCCAGGCCGAGGATGAACAGCCGTCGGCGTCCGTAGCGGTCCGCCAGGCTGCCGCCGACGAGCAGCAGCCCACCGAAAGCCAGCGCGTACGCGTCGACGATCCACTGCAGTTCCTCAGTACTGGCATCGAGCCGCTCGACCAGGGTGGCCAGCGCGACGCTCAGGATCGTGTTGTCAAGATTCACCATCAACACGGCGACGCAGAGGACCGCCAGCGCGGGCCATCGCGCATCGCGCGGCGGGCCGACCGCCAGCGCGACTTCGGCCACCGCCATGCACGCACCGTATGCGGGGGCGCTCACCCCCCAAGTGCCGAACGTGGGGGACGTCAGGGTCCTTGTGCGGACACGGACCGGGCGTCGGATACGCCGGGCGGCTCAATGACCGGGCTCCCCTGGGTCGAAGAGGTCGAGAATGACGGTGTGTCGTCTCGCGGCGGCCGGTCACGGGCGACCGACCTGACGAGTTGGCGTGCCAGCGCGGCCAACCTGCCTCCAGCCCGCGGCTCCGCCTGGACGGCCTGAAACGGCGTCTTCCCGCCGGTTATCGGTTGGTCGCCCTCGGCCCGACTACTGCCCGGTCCTGAGGCGGTTCCGTAGTCAGCCAAGGGGGCGGCCCGCTCCGCTGGCGCGGGCCGCTGGCGGCTCAGTCGACCAGGTCGTAGGCCACCAGTTGGCCACCAGTGTTGTCGCCGTCGATCGCGACCACCCGGCGCCCGCTCGCGGCCAGCGGATCGATGGTGTCGCCATAGGGATGCACGCTGATCGGGAAGGAGACGGCCGAGCCACGGGCCGGGTCGTAGCGCACGATCAGCGATCGGTACGTGTCCGGTGCGCTGGCCACGACGGCGACCCGGAACCACAGCACGCCGTCGTCGCTGGGCAGCCACAGCAGGTCGGTCGCGGTCGCGTGCATCGGCAAGGTGGCCGCGAGGGTCCCACCCTGGCGACGCAGTGTGATCACTGGATCGCCCTGCGTGGAAACTCGCGCGTCGAGCAGGCCGAGCCGGGTGACCAGCCCGTTGACCATGCGCTTCCCGGCGACCGCGTCGCCCGTCAGCACGGGTTCGGAGCCGGACCCGACCATCCGGTAGACCCTGTGAGACGCCTGGTCGTAGTACATCCGGCTGCCCACGACGGCGTCGCTGAGCGCCGAGTGGAAATCAACCCAACGGTGCTCACCCGGCCCGAGCAGATACGCCTGGCCGGCGAGCGTCGAGATGGCGTAGATCCTGCCCGTGTCGGGAGCGAGCACCAACTCGTCAACGGGACGGCCCTCGACCACGGGAACGGAGTCGGTGCCAGCTGGCTGGCCCGTCGCCGTGAAGGACAGGACCCGCGAGTTCACCGTGTCGAGCAGCAGCATGCTTCCGTCGGCGCGAACGAGCACGGCGGACGGGCCGATGCTGGCTGCCTGGTGGCCCGGCTCCTGGCCGAAGTCCGCGGGTCCGCTTCCCCACGGCCGACTGACCAGCACCGTGCGGGTCGCCGAGACGGCCCTCGGCGGCACGGCGACGCGCCCGGCCGGGACCTTGCCCGCGGACGTCGGCGTGGCCGTCGCCAGCCCGGTACCGGTGACCGCCGCGCCTGCGGTGGTGAGCGTCGGGAGCGGCGTCGTGATCACGCCAGACGGCGTGGCGCCCGGCACTGGTCCGCTGCTCGCCGACCCGGAGTCGCCAGCACGCAGCGCCGCGGCCAGGCCCGCCGCCAAGCCAAGCACCAGCACGCCAGCCAGCGCGGCGATGAGCCAGGGACCGGGACCACGACCGCCGCGCGGCGGCCCGGGAACGCCGTCGTCGGCCACCATCGTCGGGGCGACTACTGTCGGCGCCTCCGGCACGGCCGTCTCGCCAGGCAACCGATCGGGCCGCGGAACGCCCGAGGTGTCCGAGTCGGCTCGTCGTTGACGAGACGCCTGCGGATCTGGCCGTTGTCCCGTCCCGGGATCTGGAACCGCCTGGTCAGGCAGCATGGCGCACTCCCCTCCCCGACTGGCCGGTTCCGCTCCCCCGCACCGCGACGCCATGCCGCAGGCGCTCCCACGATCCAAGGCTAGGTAGACAGACGCCGATCGAGGACGTGGCCGCTGGACCGCGACGACAGGCCGTTCTGGGGCCGGTGGCGGGACCAACGGCAGTCGAACGCGTCGGCCAGTTCTCCCGATCCTTATGGCATGAGCCTGCTGACGCGTCAGAAGTCTCGAACCGAGACGGCTGTGGACAAGACGTCGACGGGTGACGTGGCGGCTGGTCCGGGAAGACCGCGGCGCCACGCCCCGATCGACCCGAATGCCCGATCCTGCTGCTGCCCCTCCGAGCCAGTCGCCCAGGTCATCCTTACGCCCTCCCATGAGCCGGGCGTTACTCGTGACCAACCGGCAGAGGTCGACATCCTCCTGTGCGCACATCATCTCCGCCAGTCGGCCAAAGCGCTGGAAACGTGCGCCGCATCCGTGTTCGACAGGCGCGGCAACCCGCTCGACGAACTCGCCACGGTCTTCATCGGCAACCACTGAAGCGTCCCGTCGCCGAGGCGTCGGACCGGCCCGGTGTCATTCAATGGACTGCCGTTCTCTTCGGCCATGACAATCGCGGCCCGAGTGTCGCCTACTGAAAGACAGCCAGGACAACAGTGGGCGCCGGAAGGGTTTCTGACCTCCCGACGCCCCCTGCCTCGTACCCGTGCCCGGGGTGTGGGCGGGCACCACCCGGGTGCTGCTACGCGGACTTGACCTCGACTCGGCGCGCCGTTGGCTTGTCAGCGACCTGCTCGACCGGGCCGCGAATCTCGAGGATCCCGCCCTCGTGGGTAGCCGAACAGTTCGGCCCAGTCTGGATGGGTCTGCCTGCGCCGTACAATGCTCGTCATTGTTCGTCGCCTCCTCGCTTCGTCGCGATCCTGGCAACCAGCTCGTCCCCGCTCGACAATGGCCAAAACGGGCACATTCGATAAGCGCCGTTGGACCAGTCGGGCCCACCGAACAGGACAACTCGTCTACGAATCGATGGCAGTCGGCGTCACTCCATGCTTGTGGCGAGAATGAAATATGTCGCGCTCTGGGCGGCCGGCGACAAACTTGGCCGGCAGATCGCTTCCGGCGCTGCCCGATCGCACTACGCGCGCGCCTCTCCGAGCGCCCGATCCCGCCAGGTGTGGCGGACGAAGGCGTGCCCGGCCCGGGCGGCCTCGACGTTGTCCGTGGCGACCCGGCCGGCGAACCGCTCCAGGATCGCGGTCTCGACGGCCTCCAGCGTCACCGCGCCGGTCAGCCCGGCGAAGGCGCCGAGCAGGGCGGCGTTCGGCAGCGGCGACCCGAGGGTGCGCCGGGCGATCTCGGAGGCGGGGACGGTCAGCAGACGCAAGGCCGGCAGACCGTGGTGCGCGGCGAGGTCGTCGAGGCCGAGTCCGTCGACGTCGTGGGAGGAGTTGACGAGGACGTAGCCGTCTGGCCGTATTCCCTCGAGCACGTCCACCTGCGTGAGCAGTGTCGGGTCCTGCACGATCAGCGCGTCCGGGCGTAGCACCGGCTCGTGCCGGCGGATCGGCGCGTCGTCGATTCGGCAGAACGCGGTCATCGGCACGCCGGCACGCTCCAGACCGATTCCCGCAAACGCCTCCGAGTAGTAGCCCTGGGAGAAGGCGGCGACCGCCAGGGTCTCAGCGGCGGCGACGCCCCCGTGCCCACCGCGTCCGTGTAGCCGTACCGTGAACATCTCGGGCCCCGTTCCTGCCGCCGCCGGGCGCCGAAGCCGACGGGCCTACCAGCCGCGGCGTCCACCAGGCCGGTGCCGCCGACGGTGCACCCCCATCGGCCAACGCCTCCTGGGCGTGCCGACCGCTGGTACCGGCACTGTCCACTGTGCGCCGTCAGACCGGACGGGTCGCGGTGCGGATGTCCCGCCTCTACAGGACCTGCGGGCACCGGCACAGCCCCCGGCGACATGTGACGCCGGCGGGCGGGCGCCGTTCTCACGACCCGAGGACATGCCGTCAGCGTCAGCAGTGAAGGCCGGGGACGATCGCGTGCCGCATGTGAGGTGTTCGATGCCCGCCGTCGCGGTGGTGCGTGACCAGGCAAGCCGGCCCGGTCGGGGGTGAGAATGCTCGTTTGTCGCGCACGGACAGGCCGGTGCAGCGGACGGAGGCGGGATCGCCGCCGGGTGACGGAGAGCGCGGTGGCGCGGGTGAGATGGGTGCCGCGGGTGGCCGGGCGGTTGCCGGTGCTCAGGTGGGTGCACGGGTATCGCCGCGACTGGCTGCGCGGCGACGTGCTCGCCGGGGTGACGGTGGCGGCCTACATGGTCCCGCAGGTGATGGCCTATGCGGGGGTCGCGGGTCTGACGCCGGTGGCGGGGCTGTGGGCGGCGTTGCCGGCGCTGGCGATCTACGCCATGTTCGGGTCGTCGCGTCAGCTGTCGGTCGGCCCGGAGTCGACGACGGCGTTGATGACGGCCGCCGCCCTCGGGCCGCTGGCCGCGGGCGACCCAGGGCGGTACGCGGCGCTCGCCGCCGCGCTCGCGGTCGTGGTGGGGCTGTTGGCGCTCGCGGCGAGGCTGGTGCGGCTGGGGTTCGTCGCCGATCTGCTCTCCCAGCCGATCCTGGTCGGTTACCTGGCAGGCGTCGCCGTCATCATGATCGCCAGCCAGCTCGGTAAGACGACAGGTGTTCCCGTGTCCGGCGAGCACCTGTACGGCGTGCTCGCGTCCTTCGCGCGCCACGTCGGCGCTGCTCAGGTGGGAACGGTCGTGATCTCCACGATCACGCTGGCGTTCCTGTTCCTGCTCGAATGGCGCCACCCCGGCGCGCCAGGGCCGCTGCTCGCCGTCGTGCTGGCCACGGCCGCCGTCGCGGTGTTCGACCTGGACACGCATGGCATCGCGGTCGTCGGCGGCATCCCCGGCGGGTTACCTCGGCCGACGGCGCCGGCAGCCGACGACCTGGTTACGCTGGTGATCCCCGCCCTCGAGGTCCTGTTCGTCGGTTATACCGACAACGTGCTGACCGCCCGGGCGTTCGCCGGCCGCGCCGGCCACGGCGAGATCGACGCCGACAGGGAGCTCCTCGCCCTCGGCGCGGTCAACCTCGGCACCGGCCTCCTGTCCGGCTTCCCCGTCAGCAGCAGCGGCAGCCGCACCGCGCTCGGCGCCGCTGCCGGCAGCCGCAGCCAGCTGCATTCGCTGGTCGCGGTCAGCGCCGTGCTGGGGGTGCTGCTGTTCCTACGTCCGGCGTTGGCCGACTTCCCGACGGCCGTGCTCGGCGCGATCGTGATCTATGCCGCGGTCCAGCTCGTGGACGTGACGGGCTTCCGGCGACTGGCCCGGTTTCGTCGCAGCGAGCTGCTGCTCGCGCTCGCCGCGCTCGCGGGCGTGCTCACGTTCGACATCCTCTACGGCGTCCTGATCGCCGTCGCCCTGTCGCTCGCCGACCTACTGGCGCGGGTCGCCCGTCCACACGACGCGATCCTCGCCCTCGTGCCCGGCGTCGAGGGCATGCACGACATCGACGACTACCCCGACGCCGAGCTCATCGCCGGCCTCGTCGTCTACCGCTACGACTCGCCGATCTTCTTCGCCAATGCGCAGAACTTCCGCCGCCGCGCGCTCGCCGCCGTCGACGCGATGGCGCGACGAGGTCCCGTCGAATGGTTCGTCCTCAACATGGAGGCGAACACCGAGGTCGACATCACTGGCCTGGACGCGCTGGAGGACCTGCGCGCCGAACTCGCCGGCCGGGGCATCGTCGTCGCGCTCGCCCGGGTCAAGCAGGAACTGCTCGACGAGCTGATCGCGTATGGCGTCGCCGGCCGGATCGGTGCGGGCCGTATCTTCCCGACGCTGCCGGTCGCCGTCGATGCCTATGCGCAGGCGGTCGGCCGGCCTGAGCGGCCATAGGGTGCCGTGGCGACCGCCAGAAGGCTAATGGGGCCCTGCCGCCGGTCGATCGAGAGGGGGAGGCTCTACCCGTAGTGAAAGGCGGATGAGCGTGATGATCCGAGAAAAGACGACACACCGCATGAAGAACGGGCTGGCGGCCCGGTAAACGCAGCCGATGCGGTTGACTGTCGCCGGGTGTACGCCGACCAGCACCTCACCGACGCCCACGGAGGGCTTGCCGACCTGCTGGATTCCCACGACCGAGTTTCTTGCCACGCCGGCAGCGTGGCGTGTCCCGAGCGGCCAGACGAGAGCGTCACGTCCATCGGGCGCCGGGCCAGGTGGCCCCCGGGCGGGCGGACCAAGTTCGTGCTCCACGCCGGCCGGCCGGCGGCTGCCACCGTCTCGCGCGCAGCGGACGCTGAAGGTACCTGCACCGACCGCGGCGACCACGGGGTTGCCCGGCGGCTCACCGGAGGTGAGCATCATGTCTGCTGCCATCTACCCGGCCCGGGTTGAGGCCGATCTGGATCCGCGGTTGTCGCGCTGGCTGTGGCTGGTCAAGTGGGTGCTCGCGATTCCGCACTATGTGGTGCTCGCGTTCCTGTGGTCAGCCTTCGTCGTCCTCAGCGCGGTCGCGTTCGTCGCGATCCTGGCGACCGGCCAGTATCCGCGCCGGATTTTCGACTTCAACGTGGGGGTGCTGCGCTGGACTTGGCGAGTGCAGTACTACGCCTACGGTGCGCTCGCCACGGACGCCTACCCGCCCTTCACCTTGAAAGAGGTGCCGGAGTACCCGGCGCATTTCGACGTCGCCTATCCGAATCGGCTTTCCCGCGGACTGGTCCTGGTGAAGTCGTGGCTGCTGGCACTGCCGCACTACATCGTCGCCGGGCTGCTGGTCGGCGCCGGGATCCGCTGGCCGACCGGCGGGCTGATCGGGATCCTGGTGCTGGTCGCCGGTGTGCTGGTGGCCGTGCGCGGGCGCTACCCGCAGGACCTGTTCGACCTGATCGTCGGCTGCAACCGGTGGGTGCTGCGAGTCGCGGCCTACGCGGGCCTGATGACCGACAAGTACCCGCCGTTCCGCCTCGACCTCGGCGGCCACGACCCTCACGAGGCCGTTCCAACCAGTTCAACCCAGGATGAGATCTCATGACGACCTCGACCAGAACGCATGGCCGGGTGGCGGGCGCCGTGCACCGCGAGGATGCACCGAGCCGAGCATTTCTCAAGGGTGTGCGAGCCGCGCGTCTACCCGACGGACCACCGCAGGAAGCGGCTGTCACCGAAGCCGACCTGGCACCGCTGCCGCCAGCTGTCCGCCGCTATCTGCGCCACATGGGCGCCGTGGGCCGGCCGCCCGACTGGTCGTTCCGAGCGCATCTCACCGGCCGGTTCCGGCGCCGGCCGGGTGACCCGTGGATGGCGTGCGACGCCTGGCAGTACAACACGCGCCTGGACGTTGCACGGCTGTTCAGGATGCGCCTGCGGGTCGGGCCGGTACCGATGACGGGCTGGGACACGTACCTGCACGGCCACGGCCGGATGCGGGGCCGGCTTGCCGGCGTCATACCGGTGGTGGACGGAAATGGCGGGCCGTTCGACGTCGGCGAGCTGGTCACCTACCTCAACGACGCGGTGTTGCTCGCGCCCTCCATGCTGCTCGGCCCCCACACGACCTGGGCGAGTGTCGACGATGACGCCGGTGCGTTCGACGTGACACTGAGCGATGCCGGCAACCAGGTGACCGCCCGCGTCTTCCTCGACGGCGACGGCGCGCCCTGCCACTTCGCCACGACCGACCGGTTCGCTGACCTTCCCGGCGGCCTCATCCGGGCGCGCTGGTCCACCCCGGTCGCCGGCTGGCGGGTCGTGGACGGGCGGCGGCTGCCGACGGCGGCCGCCGCGGTCTGGCAGCTGCCCAACGGTCCGTTCAGCTATGCCGAGTTCGAGGTGCCCGCCGGGGCAGTCGTCTTCAACGTCCCACCCGGCCGTGCGGCGAAATGAGAGCCCAGCGACGAGGCAAACCGACGTCGACAAAGCCGCTGGGAAACCGATGGAGCCTCCGAGCGACGGAGCAGAGGCAGGCGCATCCCGGCGCGCCGTCCTGCGCGGCG
>Ga0068859_100003871_pt1 | contig 15292 bp, 15 predicted proteins | sample KBSSwiS22_FD_66585 | JGI IMG/M metagenome (GOLD analysis project Ga0068859, IMG submission 66585) | Switchgrass rhizosphere microbial communities from Kellogg Biological Station, Michigan, USA - KBS Switchgrass S2-2 | ecosystem: Host-associated > Plants > Roots > Rhizosphere > Soil ...
CTTGCGGGACGAGCGCGTCGGGGCGGTCATGCCCCCGGCATGACCTGAACAGCGCGGGGCGCTGTTCACCCGACGCGGGGTGAGGGCCTTCTTTCTTCTCTCGGTCCGCCGAAGAAAAAAGGCAGAACAAGAAAGACCCTCATCCAACCTTCTCCCGCAAGCGGGAGAAGGCTCAGAAGGCAGAAGAAGAGCTTACCTTGGCGCCCATGGCCGCGAACCCCGGCCCCACTCGCCACGAAAAACCCCGGCAACCCCTACCGAAACGCCGCCTCCACGATCGCCGGCACGATGCACGGCGCCGGATCGCGGCACGGCAGCTGCGCCAGCCGCTGCCCGATTTCGCGCGTGAACGGCTCGACCGAGATATATTGGCACGCCGATATGCCCGTCGCGAACGGCCATAGCGCCGGCGTCGCGGGCTGGCCCGGCACCGACGGCAGATAGCCGGTCGGCGAGCAGGTCGATTGCACCCCCGCGATATAGGTGCGCCCGCCCATGGTCAGGATCGTGCCGCCGCCGCTGTCGCCGGCGTGCCCCACCTGGTTGCTGGCATTGAGCGCGAGCACATAGCCGGTGTCGCTGATCGACGTCGGGCTGAACACCGCCGTGCGATAGGTGCCGCCGCCGCTGCCCAATACCGCCGAGGGTGTCCCGAACACGCCGCTCGCGAAGCTCGACAGCCCCTGGCCATATTGATTGACGCTGTTCGTCGTCGCGAGCCGCGTCGCGACCAGGCTCTCGAGCGCGCCGCCGGCCGCGCTGTACGGCAGCAGCAGCGCGACGTTCGTGCCGAAATCGGCGCCGCCCAGCTCGATCATCGCCATGTCGAGCACCGGCAGGGTCGAGCCCAGGCTCATCCGGCGCAAATTCTCGTCGAAATCGCGGATCCGCCCCGGCGTGCCGACCGCCAGTGTCCAGACTGCGGTGATCGTCAGTTGCGAGGGATCGAGCAGCGCCACGCCGCTCACGGTTCCCGCCGCGGTCACGCAGTGCCGCGCAGTGAGCACCCAATAGGGGTTCAGCAACGTGCCGCTGCACGTCCCGCCCGGCAGGTTCACGGTCACCAGCCCCAGCGCCTGCTGGATCGCCGGCGTCACCGGCACGCCCGCCGTGATCGGCTGCTGCACCGTGCAGATCCGCCCCTCCGGCGTGTCGCGGCAATTCTGCGGCTGCGCGGCGGCTGGTCCGCCGAGCGCGAGCAGCGCCGCAAAGCCGAGCGCGAGGAACCAGACTGGCCGAACCGTCATCGCCGTCACTCCCTCAAGAGCAGTTTCTCGTCAGGCGGCATCGCCTGGCGAGGCGCAAAATGCGGACATCAAAAGCGCTTCAGCGCGTCAGGTTGATGCCGATCAGCTTGGGTCGGCCGATCAGGCACGCGCGATCATCCACCACCACTTGCACCGGCCCCTTGTTGGCAAAGGCCGTCAGCGCCGCCGACAGATAGGTGCGATAGCCCGGCAGCGATCCCTCGGTCAGATAGCCGTCGGGCGTCGCGCACCGCGCCGGATTCTGCACCGGCACGTTGAGCACGACCGCGAAGACTTCGGCGTTCCAGCCGGTGCGGACCATCGTGATGGTGCCGACGGCGTGGGTCTGGGCCTGGGCAGGGCAGGCGATCACCGCGGCGCCGAGCAAAGCTGCGGCGCCGGTGAGCGGGAGGTAGCGCATGCGTGATCCCCTTTTTTCCGACTGTGTTGGGGAGGGTACGCCTTTAATTGGGGGATGTCTTGTGCGCTCGGAAAGAGGCGCAGGTAAGTCGCGAAATTTGCGGTAGCTTTGATTGCGCGAACGGTTCGAGCGTATGCCGCGGTCTCCACTTGACGCGATTTGGAGATATTTGCCTCGCAAATCGAACCGGCATCCGGCTTGAGCAACTCACCAGTCACGCTATGGTGGTGAAGTGGTTGGGGGATCATCAAACTTTCAGTTTCTCGCTCCAGCGAACGATCGCCTGTTTCGACTGGCGGCGTTTGCGGAACGCTATTTCGGCGATGACGCACCGACCGCACTGATCAAGCTGCGGTCGTTTGCCGAGTTGATGGCGAAAGAGATCGCCGCCACCCATGCGGTGCTGCCCACGGGAACGCCGACATTCGATCAGGTTCTTTCGGTGCTGCGCAGCCGTTCGATCCTTCCGGCGCAGATCGGCGACCTCTTTCATTGGATACGGCGCGCTGGAAATCTCGCCGTCCACGAAGATCGGGGCAGTGCGGCCGACGCGCTGACGTCGCTAAAGCTCGCGCGCAACCTCGCGATCTGGTTCTATCAAGTCTACCATCACCAACCGAACTTTCGCCCGGGGCCGTTCGTGCCGCCGACGCCGCCGGCGGATGTTTCGAACGAGTTGCGTGCGGAGCTCGAACGGCTTCGAACCGAAGTTGCCGCGAGCCGGGACGCGGAATCAGCCGCACGCCTTGCCGCCGCAGACGCCGAGACGCAGCGAGTCCGAGCCCTCGAGCTGGCCGGGCAACGTGAGGAAGAACGAGTATTTTGGGAGCGCTTTGCCGCCGAAAGCGACGCTCAGGCGCGAGCCACTGCGAGGCAACTGGCTGAAATGCAGCAGGCGGCTGAACGGGCCGCGCCACAGCAACTCGATCTGCTTGCCGCAGCAGCGGCAGCTGCTGCGAGTGAGATCGAACTCGACGAGAAGTCGACACGAGTCCTGATCGACGAGCAGCTTCGTGGCGCAGGTTGGGAGGTGGACACAGCGTTGCTGCGCTACGCCAACGGCGTGCGCCCGCAGTACGGGAGAAGCATGGCCATTGCGGAATGGCCGACCGCCTCCGGGCCGGCAGATTACGCGCTGTTCGTCGATGGTCACTGTCTTGGCGTGATCGAAGCAAAGCGAGGCGCAAAGGATGTGCCGGGGCGCTTGGGACAAGCCCAACGCTACGCACGGGATATCCAACTCGATGCTGAGGCGTTGCCGGAGGGTGGTCCCTGGATCGATGGTCATCAGTGGTTCCAAGTGCCGTTTGTTTTCGCGACCAATGGACGTCCGTACGTCAAGCAGCTCGCGACCAAGTCGGGAATCTGGTTCTGGAGCGCGCGGACGAAAGAGCAACCGCGGGCCTTGGTCGAATGGTTTTCTCCGCGCGACCTGATTGAACGGCTCGAGCGGCAAGTTGGCGAACCGCTCAACAAGGTCGCGGAACGCGAGATCGGCGTGACCGGATTGCGGCCTTATCAGGAGCAGGCACTCGCTGCGGTCAGCAAGGCGATCGAGGAAGGGCAGCGTTCGATGCTGCTCGCGATGGCGACCGGTACAGGGAAGACTCGGCTTGCCATTGCGCTGATGTACGAACTTCTCCGCGCGAAGCGGTTCCGCCGCATTCTATTCCTAGTCGATCGCAACGCGCTCGGCCGCCAGACGCTCGACGCGATGTCGACGACCGACACCGCCGGTTTCCTCAAATTCGATCAGGTGTTCCCCGTCGCCGATCTGGTAACGAAGTTCCCCGAGGCGACCACCCGCGTGCAAGTCGCGACGGTGCAGGCGATGATCCGCCGCGTGTTCGACGAAAGCGACGAACAGCGGCCGACGCCGGGAACGTACGATCTCATCATCGTCGACGAAGCGCACCGCGGCTACACGCTCGACGCCGAGCTGCGCGAGGATGATCTCGGCTTTCGCAGCCTCGACGACTATCTGTCGGCCTATCGGCGCGTGCTCGACTATTTCGACGCGACCACGATCGCGCTCACCGCCACGCCGGCGCTGCACACGCGCGAAATCTTCGGCCGTCCAGTGTTCAGCTATGGATACCGGCAGGCCGTAATCGACGGCTATCTGATCGATCACCGCCCGCCGCGGCGCATCACTACGGCGCTCAGCCAGGCCGGCATCCGGTTCGACAAGGGTGAGGAAGTCTCGATCGTCGATCCGAAGACGGGACAACTCGATCTCATCGACCTCGACGACCGCGTCGATTTCGAAGTCTCGGAATTCAACAAGAAGGTCTATACCGAGCCGTTCAACCGGGCAGTCGCACAGGCGATCGCCGTCGAATGTCCGCCTGACCAGCCTGGCAAGACGCTGCTGTTCGCGGCGCGTGACGATCACGCCGACATTCTCGTGCGTGCGCTTCGGCAGGCGCTCGAAGAAGAATATGGCTCGCAGCCGCACGATCTGGTCGTGAAGATCACCGGCAGCATCGACCGGCCGCTCGACGCGATCAAGGCGTTCAAGAACGATCCGCGGCCCAAATATGTCGTGACCGTCGATCTGCTGACAACGGGCGTGGACATACCATCGATCGTCAATCTCGTGTTCGTGCGGCGCGTGAACAGCCGCATCCTCTACGACCAGATGATCGGCCGCGCGACGCGGCGCTGCGACGAGATCGGCAAGCAATATTTTCGCATCTTCGACGCGGTCGACATCTACGCCAATCTCCAGGACTTCACCGACATGCGGCCGGTAGTCGCCGATCCTGCGCTCAGCTTCGCCGATCTGGTGCGCGATCTCGAACGTGCGCCGACCGACGCGGATCGCGCCGTCGTGCGCGACCAGATCGTGGTGAAGCTGCGCGGTGCTTTGAAGCAACTCGACGACGACCGCCGAACTGCGTTGGAGCAGGTACTGGGACCGCTCGACGCGCTACCGGATCGGCTCAAGGATGCGCCGCCTGGGGATACGCTCGCGCTGTTCCGCCAGCATGTTTCGCTCGCGGCGGTGCTCGATGCGCCGAACCGGAGGCGAGGGGACGGCATCTTCGTTTCCGAGCATGACGACGAACTGATCTCGGTCGAGGACGATTTTGGCGGCAAGGCTTCGCCTGCGGACTATATCTCGGGCTTCGAAGCGTTCGTGAAAACCAATATGAACGCGGTGCCCGCGCTGATCGCCGCCACGCAGCGACCGCGTGATCTCACGCGCGCCGAACTCAAGGAAATCGCGGTACTGCTCGACAGCCAGGGCTATTCGGAGGCAAGCCTGCGCCAGGCCTATGGCCGCGTGCGCAATGCCGATATCGCCGCGCATATCATCGGCTTCGTGCGCCAGGCGGCGATCGGTGATCCCCTGGTGCCGTACGAGACGCGCGTCGAGAATGGTGTGCAGAAGATTCTCGCCGGCCGTGACTGGACGCCTGTGCAGCGCCGCTGGCTCCAGCGCATCGGCCGCGCGCTCAGAGAGCAGCCGGTTGGCGATCCGGCGATGCTGGCCGATCCGCTGTTCGCACAGAACGGTGGCTTCCCGGTGATCGACCAGGCATTCGACCACCAACTCGGCGAGGTGCTGATGGACCTCAACGCCGCCATCTGGGATAGCGGCGCCGCCGCATGAAGGACTTAGAATGAATCCCGCATCCGATCTCGTGAACAAACTCTGGCGGCTGTGCGCGCTGCTGCGCAAGGACGGCATTACTTATCAGCAATACGTCACCGAGCTTACCTATCTGCTGTTCCTCAAAATGGCGTCCGAGCAGAAGGACGAGAGCCGCATCCCGGAGCAATATCGCTGGCGCGCGATCACTGCCGCCAACGAAGCGGAAGTGCTGCAGCGCTATCGCCAGGGGCTGGTCGATCTCGGCAATCCGGACAAGGTCCGCGATCGCTCGGTCGTCGCCATCTTCCAGAACGCCACCACCGTCGTCCGTGAGCCCGCCACGCTGCGCAAGCTGATCGACGCGATCGACGGCCTCCACTGGTTCACGGCCGAGCGCGATGCGTTCGGCGACGCCTATGAGGGTCTGCTCCAGAAGATGGCGGAGGAGACCAAGCGCGGCGCCGGACAATATTTCACGCCGCGCGTGCTGATCGATGTGATGGTCGATCTGATGCAGCCGCAGCCGGGCGAAGTGATCCAAGACCCGGCGGCAGGCACTGGAGGCTTTCTGATCGCGGCGGATCGCCACATGCGCGCGGCGACCGACGATTATTTCGCGCTTTCCCCGGCGCAGCAGAAGTTCCAGCTCGGCCAGGCGATCCGCGGCATCGAGAATGTTCCGGATACGTTTCGTCTGCTGCTGATGAACCTGCACTTGCACAAGATCGATCCGGATTACCTCGATCTCGGTGACACGCTTTCCCCGAAAGGCAAAGCGCCACCGTTCGGCAGGCAAAGCGCCGACCTTATCCTTACGAACCCGCCCTTCGGCCCAGCGGGCGGGCCGCCGACGCGCGACGACCTGACGATCACTGACCGCGTCTCCTCCTATCAGCTCCCCTTCGTCGAGCATGTCATCCGTGCGCTGCGGCTTGGCGGGCGCGCGGCAGTGGTGGTGCCGGACAATGTGCTGTTCGACGAAGGTCGCGGCAAACTGCTCCGCCAGCGGCTGATGAGCTGGTGCGATCTCCACGCCATCCTCCGCCTGCCCACCGGCATCTTCTATGCGCAAGGCGTCAAGACCAACGTGCTGTTCTTCACCCGCGCCGACGAGGAAGCGCCGCTGGCGGACGTGACTAGGGCGGTGTGGATCTATGACATGCGCTCCGGCGCACCCGCCTACGGCAAGACCAACCCGCTGAAGCGCGCGGACTTCGCTGATTTCGTCGCGGCGTTTGGCGAAGATCCGCTGGGCCGCGCTGAGCGGGTGGATCAGGGCGAGGCGGGCCGCTTCCGCCGCTTCACCCGTGAAGAGATCGCCGCGCGCGGCGACAATCTCGATATTAGCTGGCTCAAGGACACCAGCGACGAGGCCGAGGACGGACTCGACACGCCCGAGGACATCGCCGCGGCGATCGAGGGCCACTTGATGCAGGCGCTGGAGGAAATCGGTGCGCTCGTGACTGATTTGGGCGGAGAGAGCGAAGAACTCGTGGTGGTGGAGGCAGCAGCGTGACGCTGCCGGATGGGTGGGTTGAGGCTACGATCGAGGAGGTTTCTTCTCCGGAGAATCGAGCAATAGTCGATGGTCCGTTCGGTAGTGCCCTGAAATCTGAGCACTATGTGGCCACGGGCGTCCGAGTAATTCGCCTTGGCAATGTTGGCGACCGAGAATTTCTGAACACCGACGCGGCCTTCATTTCGGAAGAACGGTTCCGTGAACTCGTTTCGCATGAGGCCGTGGAAGGCGATCTCATTACGGCCGCGCTGGGTGATCCTCTCGGAAGGACGTGTGCCGTGCCGCCTGATTTGGGAAGGGCTATCGTCAAGGCGGACTGTTTTAGGACTCGATTGAGCGGCCAAGTTGATTCGCGATATGTTCTGGCTACGTTGAACGCCCCGCAGACCCGTGAGTCTTTCGTAGCTCGCGGGCGAGGCGTCGGTCGAGTGAGAATAAATCTAGAAGTGCTGCGCAGCACACTACTGCCGCTCCCGCCCCTCGCCGAACAGCGCCGTATCGTCGCGAAGTTGGACTCGCTGACCGCCCGCCTCGGCCGCGCGCGGGCGGAACTGGATCGGGTGCCAGTGCTGGCAAAGCGGCTGCGCGACAATTCCCTCAGGGTGGCGTTCAACGGGACTCTGATCGAAGAGGAAGGGCAGCCCCGTTCCTCATGGAGCACAGTGCCTTTCGAGCGAGCGGCCGAAATCGCGAGCAATCTGGTCGATCCAGCCGAGATCGGAGCGTTGCCTCATATTGCGCCTAACCACATCTCGTCGGGATTGCCGCGGCTGCTCCCGTACAAGACGATCGCAGAGGACGAAGTTATCAGCGGCAAGCATCGATTCTTTCCTGGTCAAATCATCTATTCAAAGATCCGGCCTTATCTGAGGAAAGTGGTGCTCGTCGATTTTGAAGGTGCATGTAGCGCAGACATGTACCCAATCAATGCGAGGTGCAATTCTCGATACTTAATGTACTGGATGCTATCGCCTGAGTTCACATGGCTAGCGACGCAGAAGGAGGGTCGAACGGTTCTTCCAAAAATCAACCAGAATGCCTTGAACTCTATACCGACACCCCTCGCCCCCAAACCAATTCAAGCTGCTATCGCCTCCCGCTTAGACGTGATCTTCGCCCGCGCCGACCGCATGGAAGCCGAAGCCGCTCGCGCCCGCGCGCTGCTCGATCGCCTGGAGGCCGCGATCCTCGCCAAGGCGTTCCGCGGCGAACTGGTGCCGCAGGACCCCAAGGACGAACCCGCAAGCGTCCTGCTCGACCGCATCCGCGCCCAGCGCGCCGCCGCGCCCAAGGCCAAGCGCGGCGGCCGCGACACCGCGCACGGTTGACCCATGCGTGCCGCGCCCGTGATCGCGTCGTTCGAGGCCACGCCCACAGCTGCCCCACGCCATGCCGCTTGATCTCACACCCAGGCGCGGCCTCCTCTTCCGGATCACGCACGTCTCCAATCTGCCCTGGCTCCTCGCGAACGGGTTGCATGCGGCAAACGGCGGGATGGCCGATCCGAACTTCGTCGCGATCGGGAATCCCGAACTGATCGACAAGCGCACGCGCCGCCAGGTCCCCCTGCCGCCGGGTGGCATGCTGTCCGACTATGTGCCCTTCTACTTCACACCCAAGTCGCCGATGCTGCTCAACATCAAGACGGGCCACAATGGCATCGCCCGACGCGCGAACGAGGAAATCGCCGTGCTGGTCTCATCGTGCCAGGCAATAGCGGCGGCGGGCGTGTCGATGCTCTTCACCGATCGCCATGCCTATACGGCGACCGCTGCCTGGACCGACAATCCCGATGCGCTTGCCGATCTGCTCGATTGGGACATTCTGCGTCGCCACGATTTCGCCCGGGATGACGCCTATCCGGACAAGATGGACCGGTATCAAGCCGAAGCGCTCGCATACCGGCTCGTTCCTCCGGCAGCATTGCTGGGAATCGGTTGCGCGTCCGCGGGCGTTCGGCCGATCATCGAGCAGGCGGTTCAGCAGGCTGGCGCGAACGCCCGAGTCCTTGTACGTCCTAATTGGTATTTCTGATGATCCGATTTAAGCAAGGCAATCTCCTGGAGGCCGAGGCCGAGGCGCTGGTGAACACCGTCAACACGGTGGGCGTCAGCGGCAAGGGCATTGCGCTGATGTTCAAGGAAGCTTTTCCCGCGAACTTCCGCGCCTATGCCGCCGCCAGCAAGGCAGGCGAGATCGCTCCTGGTGGATTGTTCATCACCGAGCGGCGTGACATGCTCGGCCCGCGGTACATCATCAACTTCGCCACGAAGCAACATTGGCGCGCACCATCCCGGTTCGAATGGATTCGCGAAGGGCTGGCTGCCCTGCGGCGCGAGATCGAAGCGCGCCGAATCCGCTCGATCGCAATTCCGCCGTTGGGGGCGGGGAACGGCGGTCTGCGATGGGCCGACGTCAAACCGCTGATCGAAGAACAGCTCAGCGGCCTGGATTGTGACGTGACGGTCTTCGAACCCACCGCCACCTACCAGAATGTCGTCAAACGGCACGGCGTGGAGAGGTTGACGCCGGCACGCGCGCTCATCGCCGAGATGATCCGGCGCTACGAGGTGCTTGGCTTCGATTGCTCGATGCTCGAGGCGCAGAAGCTCGGCTGGTTTCTGCATCGCGCCGTCACGCGCCTCGGCCTCGGCGATACGATCGCGGACGATTTCGCCGCGAACAGATATGGGCCCTATTCGGATAAGGTCCGTCATCTGCTCGACAGCCTCGACGGCAGCTATCTCGAGTGTGAACGGCGCGTTGCCGATGCGCGACCCTTCGATCCGATCCGCTTCAGGCACGACCGCGCCGATCGCGTGCGTGCCTATCTGACGTCACCCGAGGCGATCATCTTTCGCCCGGCGCTCGACGCTGCGAGCGAGGTCATCGATGGTTTCCAGTCTCCCCATGGGCTGGAGCTTCTGGCAACGGTCGATTGGCTACATCATTCGTCCGGGATTGCTTTGCAGGACGACGCGATGTTGCATTCGATCGCCGAGTGGCCCGGACCAGACGGCGCAGCGGAGCGCAAAAGCCGGATCTTCAGTCGGCACCACATCGCTGCGGCGGTGTCCCATCTTCGTTCCGTCGGCAATTAGCCGGCCGATTCCTATTGGCCTCCGGTAAGATGTCACGCATGTGCCCATCCCCTGGACCGTCGCCACTCTCAACGGCTTCGGCCGCACCCGCCTGTCGCAACACTTCTGCATCCGCGACTTCCTGTTCTCGGACATCGCAGCCAACCACGGCCTGCGAGGAAGTTCCAAGAACGCTGTACTCAATTTGGGTCGAGCAATCCCCTCACCACGACTGCCGCGTTGCAATGTTGGAAAACTCCACCTACGCCTGCCGCATGGAACATTTCGTGAACGAAATGCCCGCCGCCGCCTCCGCGCACCGGCCGGGCCTCGCGGGCCGCGCCTATGGCTCGGTCCGCGCTTCCGACAGGCTCACGCCATCACTCGGGATCGGCGATCGCCCCGCCACTCGCGCCGATGGCTGGACGCCCGACCGCATCCGGACCTTCCTGCATGCGCTGGCCGAATGCGGCGTGGTCGCCGATGCGGCGCGAGCGGCGGGCATGAGCAAACAGAGCGCCTATGCCTTCCGCAACAGCGCGCGCGGGCGCGGCTTCGATGCCGCCTGGCGCACGGCCTTGCTGCTCGCGCGCCGCCGCCTCGGCGACGAGCTGCTGTCGCGCGCGCTCAACGGCTGTGTCGAAGTGATCATGCGCGACGGCGAAGTGTGGGGCGAACGTCACCGCTACGACAATCGCCTCTCCATGGCCGTGCTCGCGCGGCTCGATCGGCTTGCCGAGTCCGCGTCGCAATACGATGAAGCACCGCGCCGCAACGTCCACGAATTCGAGGCATTCGTCGACAGCGTGTGCGAGGGCAACGCGAGCGCCGCCGAATTCACCCAGTCGCGCGCGGACATGCCGTACCGCGCATTCAACGAAGCCGCGATCATTGCCCGCAACGAGGAGCACCTCCGCGCCGCGCCACCGGGCGACGAGGAGGATGTGGAGCCATCGCCGCCGTCGGATGGACCGGACCTGGAGCCAGCATCCGGCGTCGATGAACCGTACGACGCCGCCGAGCCGGCACTGCCGGAACCTGCGTCTTCGTCGCATCCGGAAGCGGATAGTGCGCCCGGCCGCTCCGCCGACGGCGACGCATCGCTTCTGGCGGCGCTGGCGCGCTTGCTCGATGCGGAGGCAGCGTCCGTTGCCCGCGGCGCGGAGGACGACGTCAGTGCCGATACCGGCGAGCCTGTGGTCCCGGACCCAGTTCCGCTCGGCGCCTGCGTCAGCCGGGCATCGCCGTCGACCTGGCTCAAGGCACCCCGAGGCACCAGGCCGGCACGCAGCGCACGACAGGGCCGGGCAGGGAGGCTCCCCCGCACGCCGGAGACTCGCGAAGGATCCCGCTTCGATACCACCTAGAGCGAGATCAGATGGGATCCTACTCATACCGTCATCCCCGCGAAGGCGCATGTGCGCTAACTTAAGCCCTCTCCCGCTTGCGGGACGAGCGCGTCGGGGCGGTCATGCCCCCGGCATGACCTGAACAGCGCGGGGCGCTGTTCACCCGACGCGGGGTGAGGGTCTTCTTCTTTCTTCTTCGCAGTGCGTCGAAGAAAAAGCAGAACAAGAAAGACCCTCATCCAACCTTCTCCCGCAAGCGCGAGAAGACTAAGAAGGCAGAAGAAGGGCTTATCTTAGCGCCTATGCGCTTTGGCGGGGACGACGAGTTAGTTTGATCTCATCGCGCTCTAGTGGTCAAAATCAGACGCTTGATAACCCGCCAGCCAAGCGCCTTAATGGCTAAGTCTGGGTGGAAACCAGTCAGTGCGATATCGGGCGCTCATATAACGTGAGCGGCAGTTCGTTCAGGTTCGGCTGGTCGGCAGCTAGGCGCCCCAATCACGGACCTCCAGCGCCTTGGGCCCGAGGACCATCGTCAGCTACTCACTCAGCTTCTCCAAAAACGCGGTCACCTCACCCCGCGTGCGATTGTAAGTGTCTTGCACAGCCTTCAACCTGCGTTCCGCGTTTTTCAGATCTGTCCACTGGCTGACGTCGTGCACATACTGGTCGCCCCGCGAAAAGCGGTACCAGCTATCCTGGAGGTCGTAGAGACTGCTCAGGGCATAGTGCAAGTCGGAGATGTCTCGCCTTATCCCTTTCGGAACAATGGCCAACGAGGAGGTCTCGATGGTAGTTCTAGCCTGACCAACCACCGTAACTATATTGGCCAACGACCTGAATCCTTGGCTCCAGACCTCCTCAAACTCAAGAACGGTCATCAACCTGCTTTGCAAAACGTTGAGCATATCTCTGATCGCAATTCGAACATCTTCCCTTTAAGCGACCTGAGGGCGAAAGTTGCGAACCAAATAGACGTTAGCAGCCAAGCTGAGCACCGCCACGGACGCGCTGATCAGCGATGTCAAGTCTTTGAAGTCCATTTCTCTGCTCCTGGCGGTCGACCCAACAAAGACTCAGAACCCACATTACACGAACGTTGACACTGGTACGGAGTGCCGCTTTTTGCCATAGTGAGCGCGTGATAAGCTAGGCATCACGAGCATGGACTATTCTATCATTCTCAAGCTAACGCCTCAACGTCGACAATTGGGCGATTTCAGCCACGTGCCTCGCTGGGACCTGCAGCTCCGCGTCAGCGCTCGCCGCGCCACGTAATCAGCGGCGCATCGCTCGCCTGCACGGTCCTGGGATTGAACGCGTTCCACTTGCTGTGGTGGTTCTTGTGGAAATAGGAACCGAACGAGACTGCGTTGAGCAGCTTGTACCAAAGATTGTGGTTCAGGTTCAGCACCTCCACGCCGCCGTCGGCGGTCGGGCGGTGGGTGCGATAGTTGAAATCGATGTAGATCAGCGCGTTGACGATCTTGAACGGCACATAGAGCCACAGAAAGGCGATCGGGCCGAGCAGCAGCAGGATGAACGCCATCCGCATATAGCGCGTGAACGGCACCAACGAGACGATCGTGCGCCAGATCGCTTCGTTGCGCGGCGTGCGGCCGTGGAGCTCGAAGAATTTGGCCGTGATATTGTCCTTCATCTGCGTGCCCATCGCATTGGCATAGGCGCGAAAGGTCAGGGTGCCCGGCGGATGCGCGTCGTGCTCGGGATCGTCGGGCGAGGCGTGGTGGATCACATGCGAGATCGTCCAGCCGGCGAGCCCGGTGAGCTGAAACAGCCCGCACAGCTCGCCCCACGCCCGATTGCTCCAGCGCGGGCGGAAATTGCCATGCGCCGCATTGTGCATCAGCGCCGCGGAGATGGTGCCGGCAAGCATCCCCGCGGGCACCAGCGCGAAGGCGGCAGGCACGAACACCTCGCGCTGCACCAGCGCCGCGAGCACGACATAGGCGATGCCCGAGAGGAAGATCAGATCGAAGCTGGGAAGCACGAACAGCAGCAGCCCGGCGAGCCACAGCAACGGCCAGTGAAACGCCTGCAGCCGGCCGAACCCGAGCTGCAGCACGGCAGTGCCCGCGATCAGCGCGGCGAGGTTCGCGAGATAATAGCGCAGCAGATAATAGGGATCCTGGCGGAAGCGCATATAGGCCGTGCCGCGCGCGCCAGCCGCGATGCCGCGGAGCGCAATGCCCAGGATCGCGAGCCGGCCAGGGTTCTCCGCGGCCGCAGCGCCGGCGTCGGCAGCCGCAGGCGCGTCGGGCGCGCCGGCCAGGTCGAAGGTCGATGCATCCCCCACAGCGGCGTCCCCCGTTTCGCAGGCGGGGGGATACAGGAGAAGTCGGAAAAAGTCTTTTCGAAACTGTGGCTTGTTTCGTTAGTTTGATCTCATCGCGCTTTAGTGGGGATCGCAGGTTCGAAGCGCCATCGACCCTCCAGTCGGCGGGCCCTGCTTCATGTGTCGACCCATTCCGGCCAACGGGAGCTGCTTCTGTTTCGATGCGGGGGGAGACGGGGACCTACGCGTCCACCCCTTCGTGCGACCGCTCTATCGCGCGCTTATAGGCGTCGCGGCTGGTGGTGCGGGCGAGATAGGCCTGTTCGGCATCGTCGAGAGTCAGGCCGCAGTGCCGCAGGCCCAGGTTCAGGGCATAGGTCACCGAGATGTCGGCGGCCGTGAAAGCCTCGCCGGCGAGGTAGGGCGCGCTGGCAAGCCGTTCGCGGACCAGCTTCAGCCGCTTGTGGAACGACCGCAGGCACCAGCTCGCCCCCCAATTGTCCCGCTCGGACTCCGGCGCGATGAAGCGGTTGACGACGACGGGCATCATCAGCGTCGCCAGGCCGGCTTCGCCCAGGTGCAGAAACTGCTGGTAGGCGGGGAAGGCCGGATCGTGCGGCGCGGGCGCCAGCGGCGTCGGCCCATAGCGCGCCATCAGATACTCCATGATCGCGATCGACTCGACCATGACGACGTCGCCGTCTTCCATCGCCGGGATATAGTCGGCGGGGTTGACCGCCAGGAACGCGGGGTCCTGTTCGGCGGCGAGCATGTCCACTTGCCGCACGCGATAGGGGAGGCCCATCTCCTCCAGCACCCACACCACCCGGATCGATCGCGAGGTCTGTCCGCCCCAAATTGTGATCATGCGCCGGCCCTTTGCTTGTGTGCCGGGGGCACCATAATCGCCTCCGCTTTCGGGGCCTAGCCGCCGCGGCTCCGTGTCTTGAATGTCCGCGTCAATAGGATTAAATCCTATTGAAAGGGGAGGCCCCATGCGAACGACACGGCAATTGAGCGTGACGCTACCGAACGAGATGGCGGAAGCGGTGCGTGCCAAGGTCGCGTCCGGCGAATATGCCAGCGAAAGCGAAGTGATACGCGATGGGTTGCGTGCGCTCCAGGCGCGCGATCGGGCAATCGACCAATGGCTGCGCAACGAAGTCGTTCCCGCTTACGACGCCTATCGGGCCGATCCCTCGCGCGGCATCTCGCTTGAAGATGCGCGCGCCGAACTGGCGGAGCGCCATGCTCGGGCCGTTCAGCCTGGCTGAGCATGGGCCACGCCGGAGCCGAACCCCGCATCGCATGGCTCCAGCGATCGCCGCCTTCCCGCCATGGGAAGTTTCGCTTGGTTCCCATTATGGGAAATGCCATGAAGCCGCATGCGGCTGATCGCGCGCAGCACCCTGGTTGCATTTGGCGAGAAGCATCCGGACACGCGGGCATCGCTGGCGCATTGGATGAGTGTAACGAAGGAGTCGAGCTGGTCCAATGTTACCGAAGTACAGGCGTCCTTTTCCAAGGCGAAGGCGCTGAACGGGAAAGGGTAAGGTTTGAGGTCGCTGGCGGAGATTATCGGATGATTGTCGCGTTCGATTTTGGACGAAGCATTGCGTTCGTGAAGTTCGTTGGCACCCATGCCGAATATGATCGGATCGACGCGCTCACGGTGAGCAGCTTTTAGGAAACGAGTTTGCGGGAGTGAAGGTCGTGGATATTCGCCCAATTCGTACCGACGAGGAGCATCGGGCGGCACTGGCAGAAATCGAGGCGCTT
>Ga0068859_100003873_pt1 | contig 15286 bp, 12 predicted proteins | sample KBSSwiS22_FD_66585 | JGI IMG/M metagenome (GOLD analysis project Ga0068859, IMG submission 66585) | Switchgrass rhizosphere microbial communities from Kellogg Biological Station, Michigan, USA - KBS Switchgrass S2-2 | ecosystem: Host-associated > Plants > Roots > Rhizosphere > Soil ...
GTGCTGAGCGGCCAGGCGTTCATGTACCTCCATTACGCCGACATGATCGCGAACGGGTACAAAAGGACGATGCCGTGCCCGTTCCAGAATCAGGGCCTGCTGTTGAATCCCGAAGGCAATTTGTTTTACTGCGAGAACTCCGATCAGATCGGGAACGTGCTCGAGAACTCGGCGGAAGAGCTGTACTTCCGGGTGGCCAATCTCGCACACCGCGAACAGATCAAGGCAAAGACCTGCCCCACGTGCCTGAGCCCGTGTCAGGTGAATGTCGGCGCGATGAAACAGGTTGTGCCGTACGTGAAATTCCTGCGCCGGGCGTATCGCGTGAAACACGACCCGGCCCGTCACCTGGAAACACTTCCCACGGTCCAGTGAGGCGTCCGCTCATCTCGCCAGGCGGCCTGTTCCGGCTGGCTGTTGCCGCCGCGCTGGTCGGATACCTGCTCTGGCGCTCCGATCCCCAAGACGTGTGGCATGCGCTGTCGCATGCGTCTACGGCACCGTTGCTGGTGGCCGTCGCCCTCGTCCTGGTGGACCGCGCCGTGATGGCGTATCGCTGGTTCGTTCTGCTCGCGCCGCTCGAGGGACAGAACCTCCCCCCGTTCGCCACCATCCTCAGAATCTTCTTCGTCAGCACCTTCGTGGGAACGTTCCTGCCGGCCAGCGTGGGCGGCGACGTGGTCCGTGCCTACAGCTTGTCGAATCATGGCGTTCCCAAGGCCGATTCGATGGCGTCGGTATTTGTCGATCGGATGCTCGGCGTGCTCTCGGTCCTCCTGATGGCGCTCGTCGGTATCACACTCGCGCGAGATCTCGCCGCCGATCGATCGGTGATCTTGGCGCTGACTCTCACCGCCGCCGCATGTGCGGTCGCGGCCGTGCTGATCTTCAGCGAAACGGCGGACCTGGTGGCAGAGCGGGCGATTGCGAGGCTGCCGTCGGCGGGCGTTCGTCGTGTCCTCGGGTCCGTTTTTGCGGCTGTCCGGCGATACGCCTCGCATCATGGGGCGCTGGCGAATGTGCTGGTCGGATCGCTCGCTGTTCAGGTGCTGCGTGTAATCCAGGCCTACTACCTCGGTGTGGCGCTTGGGGTGGATCAGCCGCTCGTCACGTATTTCGCCTTCATTCCGCTCATCCTTCTCATCATGTTTCTGCCGATTACCGCGAACGGAATCGGTACGTCGCAGGCCGCCTTTATCTGGTTGTTCAGCAAGGTCGGCACGCCGCCAGCCGAAGCCTTTGCCCTGTCGGTGCTGTATGTGGCCCTCGGCATCATCGGGAATATTCCCGGCGCCATCTTTTATGTACGTCGCCCGTCGTCAGAAACGCTGGCGCGATCCGAAGACCCCGACGGAGCATCGGTCTCCAGTCTCTAGGTTGGTCGTTCTCCAGCGTGTACGGTACTAAACACCGTTCACCCAATAACCCCTTGACACAGCGCAAGTTGGGGCGTACTGTTGTTGCACCCCCCTGCTCCATCGGTTTGAGTTTCCCAGCTCCGACCGGACATAAATCAACGGCACTGAAGTACCGATAAACCTTTTGCAGGCCTGTGCAGGCCTGGCGTGGCAGGTGCAAGCCGCAACCGCCCGCTCAGGCCGGGCCTCTGTACAGCAGGTGGACCCATGGGTAATACGGGCACGACCTCACGATTCCGGTCAGCGCTGGTGATGCCGATCGCTGCACTCTCGATTGCAGGAGCCGCCGCGTGCCAGATGTCCAAGAGCTCAAACCCGCTTGCGCCGACGGTGGCAGGGCCGATTAAAGGTGTCGTGATCACGAAGCCGAACGCGCTCGAGCCCGGGCAGGACTGGCAGATCCGCATGCGGGATCAGCCGGTGAAGCTGATGATTCAGAACGCGGACACCTCCGGCGTGCGCACGATCAGCTACACGTTCGAGGTGGCCAGCGACGCCGCGTTCAACCAGATTGTGTTCAAGAAGACGGGCGTTCCGGCGGGCACGACGTTTACGACGGTGCAGTTGCCGGAGCCGCTGCCGACGGGCCGCACTTACTGGTGGCGCGCGCGCGCGGAGGACGGCGCCAACAGCGGCGACTATTCGAAAACGATCAGCTTTGTCGCCCTTGCTCCGGTTGTGCTCGGCACGCCTGCCGGTGTGTCGCCTGTCGGCAGCATCACCACGACCGCGCCGGAATTCCGGGTGAATACCGGCGGGAAATCAGGCCCATACGAGCGCGTGGTGTTGACGCTGCAGGTGGCCAACGATGCCGGGTTTACGTCGATCGCGGCCACCTTTGTCAACGACGATAACGGCGGCCAGAAGATCATCAACGAAAACTACACCTTCTTGAACAATAAAACGTATTTCTGGCGCGTGCAGGCCAGAGATCTTGGCGACAGCCAGGCGTTCAGCGGCTGGTCGCCCACGCTGTCGTTTTCCACGGCAGTGCCTGCGCCGACTCCTGTTCCGGGTCCGGTCGGCAACGGGGCCTGGCAGAGTTGCGGCTCGACGCCCGGCGAAGCGCTTGTGGCGTGTATACGCAGTGCGGTCTACCGGCAAAGTACCGAGCAAGACGCATTCGCTGTCACCAAGCGTGTGGCGTGGCAGCTCCGTGGATTGGGATACGGGTTGCTCATCAAGGAGTCGGGCGAAAACATCCTGACGTGGCAAGGCAAGTCGTTCTCGATCAGCCGTGTGTGTCATCCGAGTGGGTACCCCGTGAAGGTGCTCTCGGATGCAGGCCCTGGCGGTGGAAATGGCGCGTCGTGGGGACCTGATCCGTCGGATAACGTGTGCGCCCAGCCGGGGCGCTTCTGGCCGGCGCTGAATCCGGACTTGCCGTAGTGAGGAAGGTCGACAGAGACACGGGAACGCAGAGAACGTTGGTTGAAGCCAACGCCCCCTGCGTGTCCGCGCCCGCGAGCCGTGACGAGCAGTGTTTAGTAGCGGAGGCGGAAACCAACGCCGATCTGGAAACCGCCGACCTTCACGTTGGAGGCTGACGGCAGATCGACCGACGAACCGGCGTATCGCAGGAAGAGCCCGCCGCCGTAGTTCGGCCGGTACATGTAGTTGAGGTTCAGGCCGATGTTGGCGCCAGTTGCGTTGCCTTTTTGTTCCTGGGTCGCGACGAGGGCGGTTTGCGTGCCCGCCGGCACACTGGCGCTCAGAATGTCCTGCTTGAGCCGGAAGAACGACGGGCCGGCAAACACGGACACGTCGAAGTTTTCGAGGACGGGCACGAAGTAGACGAACATCACGTGCGTGGCGACTTCGCTGTGTTTCAGATCAGAGGCTGTGCTCGTGCTGATCGCCGGCCTGTTGAAGACAATCGGGCTCGGGATGGATGCGACGAGCGAGCCGTCGCCGCTCTTGCTGAACGTGGAGACGCCGATCGCCACGCCGTACGAGTGGAGCAATCGATAGCGTGTCAACCGGTAGCCGCCGCTGATGTCGAACAGTCCACCGGAGTCGATCGACTGAGCGGCGTTGATCACCGCGGTTTCGCCGTAGAGCGGAAAGCTGGTGCTGCTTTCGATGGACCGCGCTTGCGTCTGCGCTCCGGCGTTGACGTCGACGAAAATTGACTTGGGATTCTGAGTCTGGGCCGTCGCGGGTGAACTGGATGCGAGTGTGAGACCGGCAATCAGCATCGCGACGATCGTGATCTTGTTCATCGATATCCTCGTTGTCGGTTGACGTGACGTGATGGAAATATTTTTTTTCGAAATCGAGGTACGCGCGACATCGTAGCATGGAAATTCGTTTACAGTGCCTGGCGAGTCAGTTATCATTACGACGAACTCCCCGCCCGGCGATCGATTCTTTTTCAGTTCGAACAATGGAGCAGTAAAAATGCAACAGAGAACGCTGACAGTCCTTAGTGCTGCCTCGCTCATCGCCTTATCGTTGTCTTTGGCGTGCTCGAAGTCGAAGGCGCTGACACCGACGACACCCACGGCGCCGGTCGTCACACCGGCCGGCGGAGCGACGCTGAAGGCGACCGCGCCGACACCGCAGTCACCGAACAACAACGTGCGGATCGAGACATTTTCTCAACCCGCGTTGACGGCGACGGCGTCGACGCCGACTGAAGGCGGAAATTTCACGCCGCAGTACGAGTTTCAGCTGATGAGTGATACGGGCGCGGTGATCGAAACATCGAGCCTCCGCAACTCGTCGGTCTGGACGCCGGCCGTCGAAATGGAGTTCGACAAGACATACACGTGGCGCGTGCGCGCCATCTTTGGCGGCGATGCGGGCCCGTGGTCGACAACGGCGTCGTTCCGCAGCCCGGACGGCGGCTACATGCGCGGAAAGCAGGTGTTCGACCCGCTGACCAACGGGCGATCCGTCGGGCAAGTGACTGGCGGACACTTCGAGGTCGGACCGAATGGTGGATGGGTATCCGATGCGCGCGACCACGGGATCGATTACGACATTCCGACGTGCGATGCGTGCAAAGTCGAATTCGACGCCATGAACTTCGGCGCTGGCGAAGGGATGTCGATCAGCGTCGATCTGAAGTGGTTCTCGATGGGTGATGGACCGTCCATGGCCGCCGGTTTCTTACCCTTCCGCGACAGCCCGTGGAAGATGCACCTCGAACAGCGATCCGACGGCGACGGCACGGGCATGCAGCTGATCTGGCGCAACGGCGCAGCCGATGCAGATACGGGCGGGGATCCAGAGTACGGCGATCACCGCGATAAGTTCCTGTATGGCGGCCCGAACTGGGGTCATTCGTACGACAACAAAGTGTGGCACTTCGTCATCGAGTGGACCAGAGGCGACTACGCCATCACGATCGGCGAGCTCGGCAAGGCGCCGGTGAAATGGTTCGACGGGTACTTCGGCGGCGGTCACGCCTATGCTCCACCGAACCATCGGATCGAGCTTGGATGCCGGCCGCGAGGCGAATCGATGATCGGGGCGCGTTACCGTAACTTCAAGATCACACCGCAGTAAGCGATATCTCAGCACAGAGACATGAACTAGCGAAAGAACGAACGGCCCGTTCGAGGCAACTCGGACGGGCCGTTTTCTTATCTCGACGCAGAGACGCAGAGGCGCAGAGCCTTATCTCTTTAAGAAAAGATTTCTCTGCGTCTTCGCGCCTTTGTATCGAAGGCCAGTGATTAGAAGAATTTCTTGCCTAGTCCGATCAGGCCTTGCTTCCAGGGCGTCCGGTGCGAGATGCCGGAGGCGCCTTCGAACTGTGCGAGGTGGGCGACATACCAGTCGTAGTTCTTAATCAGCGCTTCCCTGTTTGAGTACGTCGGCGCGAATTCCAGCACGCGCTCGGCCTTTTCAATCGACACCCACGAGTCCACGGCGGCCGTCTCGTACACCCATTCGTAGACCGGCGAGAGCTTGAGCTTCTCGAGGACCTTCAACGCCAGAATAATCGGGCCAGCCGGCAGCGCCTTCACCTTCCCGCCATGCCCGGCGTGATCCAGCACCGCCTGAAAGTCCTCGCGCATCGTCCCGAACCTCTTTGCACCGACGTTGAAGACGGTGTTCACCTGGCTCGCCTCGCGCGTCATCGACGCATGAATCGCATCGCACAGATCTTCCACGTCCAGTAACTGGTACTTATTGTTTCCTTGTCCGATGAGCGGAAACCCGCTGCCTGAATGGGCCCAATCGTACAAGATGGACCAGATGCCCAGGCGCTCGGGCCCGACAAACGTTTTTGGGCGCAGCACTGGAATACACATGCCGGCCGCGCGGAACGGCTCACATTCCTTTTCGGCAAGAATTTTCGCTTCCGCATACGGGCCGATCACCTCGACACCGCTGGTCTCAGTGGCGCCCGATGCCTTGGTGCCGTAGACCGCGGTCGACGAAATATGGACCACGCGCGGGATGCGATGTGCTCGCGCCGCCGACAGCACGTTCCGCGTGCCGGCCACCTCGGTCGACATGATCGCATCGGCCGTATACGACGGCAGTGCCGCAGCGCAGTGAACGACGATGTCGCTGCCGCCCATCGCCCCTGAGAGCGCGGTCTCGTTGCGAATGTCGCCGGTCACGACAGACACGTCCGGCCGTGTCCGCTCGGGATAGTCGAACGCCGCGATGTCGTACGACACCACGTGATACCCGCGACTGAGGAGATACCGTACGAGATTGATCCCGAGGAAACCGGCGCCGCCGGTAATGAAGACTTTTTGAGAAGCCGAGTTCATTTATGATTGCCGCGTGTTGATTCGGTTCGTCGCGTTCTTTCTGCCGTTCACGTTCGGCCCGGGCGCCGCGTGCCTCTTTCATATGACGCGCGGATTCGATTTCCCGCGCCGCTTCGTCTTGATGCTTGCCGCGGGCGTCCCGGCATCAGCAGTGCTGATCGACATCATGGGGCGGCTCGGATGGCTGTCCGCCTTCCCGTTCGTGGCCGCCGGTCTTACGCTGGTTGTCGCCGTTCTGTGGTGGCGAGAGCCGTCGGCGGAACCGTCCGACAGCAACGTCGGCGACGTATGGACGACGCGCGACCTGGCGGCCTGTGCCCTTCTTGCCGCGCTCGCGATCGGGGCGGGCACCGTCGCCTTCGCACACCGTCTGATTGCAGACCCAAGCCACGTCGTGCTGTACGGGGACTACGATTCGCTCGACCTCACCTACTACGCGGCCATATCGGCCGAGGCGACACACACGGTACCGCCGACGGCCCCGTATTACTCGGGGCGCGAGCTCAATTACGCGTACTACCCGCAGCTGGTGCTCGCCATGGTACACCGGTTTGGCGGCGTCCCGATGCTGCCGATCTACTTCGGATATGCGTGGCCTGCCTTTCTCGTGATCGCCGGCCTGAGCGGGTTTCTCCTGGTCAGAGCCATCAGTTCGACCGGCACGGCCCTGCTGTCGATGGCGCTGCTGTTGATCGGCGGTGATTTCTCCTACATTGCGGCCTGGGCTCTCCCCCACTCGAACATGAATTGGGATGATGTCCTCTGGCCGACGAATTTTCTGTCGCCGACGGCCGACGTGCTGCACTTCAATTCGTGGACGCCATCGCTGCCGATCTTTTTTATGGCGCTCTGGGCCATTGCGCACGGCTTCAAGACGCGCGAGCATCGTTGGACCGTTCTCAGCGGGTTGCTGCTGGGCGTGCTGTTTCAATTCAAGCCGTTTGCGTTCATCGTCCTGTCGGCGGCCTTGAGCGCATCATTTGTTTTCTCGGGCCGCGACTGGGATGCGCGCTGGCGGTATGCCACCGTGCTGGTGATCGGCGGGATCGCTGCGCTTCCCTTTGTGTATCGCTCAACGCGTCTCTACGCCGATCGGCGGTCCGAATTGCGCCTGGACTTTTTTGTTCTGCCCGAGCGGATGCTCATCAAGCTCGATCTCGTGCAGGCATTCAGCTCTCTACCTCGACCGATTTACCTGCTGGCTGCGACGGCACTGTTTTTTGCCGGCGGGCTGGGGATTCGATGGGTGGGTCTGGGGCGCGTCTGGCGCGCGATATGCGGCCTCCAAGACGCGCACGCAGCCGCCTGGCGCGTGATCGCATGGGTGGTTGTCGCCGGTATCGCCATCCCGTTTGTGCTGGTCACAGAGCCGTACAACGACACTCTCCAGTTTTATCAGGTCGGTTTGTACCCTCTCTGGATCTTCACGGCTGTGGCGCTGATCGCTCTCGTTCGGAAAGACCGGGCGCTCGGAAGCGTCGCGATTGCGGCCGCGATTGCCGTGTCGCTGCCGTCATCGGTTCATTACCTGTCGAGGAAATGGCACGACAATGCGCGGCCGGCGCTCGCTGGCCTGACAAAAACGGAAATCGACATCGCGAATTACCTTCGGACGAAGGATCCGGAAACGACGGTGATTCTCAACAACCGTCCATTGGAACCTTCACCACTGGCCGTCCTGTCGGAACGCAGGATCGTCCTGGCGTGGGGCCGCTACGCGGTCGGCAGCGCCGAACGCCTGCGCGAGGTCGAGGCGTTTTTCGGTGGCAGCAGAACCGTCGAGAACACGCTCGCGATTTTGCGTAAGCATCACGTCACGCACGTGGTCGTGCACCCCGCGCGGGATCGTGTGCCGGCCGAAGTGATTGCGATGCTGAAACCAGTGATGGGAGATGACGAGGTGAAACTGTTCGAGGTGGTGACGGAGCCGTAACCATTGGAACCTTGAAACTGGAAACTGGAAAGTAAGTTCGAAAGTGCAAAACTTACTTTCCAGTGTTTCGTTTCCAGTTTCTAGTTCCTATCTATATACCTGCACATCGTACCCGCCGCTGTTATCGCTGAGGTCGTCGTCGTTCACTCCCAAAAACAACCGGCCGCCTGCCGGCATGGTGATCGGCGTTCTCGTCGATCCGATTGCGAAGGCCCGGCCGTTGCCGACACGGCCGATCAGTCCGCCCACCGGCATATCGCGAACGGGATAATTCGCGCGCGGCGGCAGATTCTTGTCTCCATCGGCCCCCGTGTTCATGTCCTTACCGAAGCTAATGGTTCCGTTGGTCCCAAACGAGATGCGCTCGCCCGGTTGCACGACGAGACCCGTGTCGGTCCACTGACGATTCGCTTCGACGCGCGCGGTTGCCACAGGCTCGCCCATACGGCCGCCGCGTCTGCCACGCCCGCGCATCGTGCCGGCAAGGCTGGGATTATTGTCGCCGGCGAACACTCGGCGCGCCGGAGGACCGCTGAGGTACAACCGCGCGACGTCGTTCGCGTTGTACGTGCCGCGACCCGATGTCGTATCGAACACCACATTGTCCGGGTTCCAGTGATAGACCTTGCCGTGAAGCACGCGCCCGTCGCGCAAGACCAGCGTGTGCCGCTCGAGCTCGGGTGGATTGTCCGAGGTTGGGAGCTGTCCGATCTCGTTCTGGTTGGGATCGCCATCGTTGTAGATGATGGCGGCGACCTCGCTCACCGGAAACGACCGCTCCCGTCCGTTTTGAATCAGGGAGATGTTCGTGCCGGTGTGGTACACCAGTTGTCCCGATTGACGCTCACCACTGGTGAGCACGAACGTGACGTCTGCCGCCGTCGCGACACCCGCCACGCCAAGACACAGCGCGATGACTGTGGCGGCTAGCTTTCGACGCATAGTAAGCCTCCTGTTAATGCAGTACTGTCGTAGGACGATACACTCGTATCGCCTCACTAGTACCGAGAGCAAACCCTGCGCCATGGCGAGCTTGCAGCTGCCAGCTTCGACCTGCCAGTTCGGAACTCTCAGATCTAGCCGCTAACTTGTTGATAGCTTGTAGTCGGTAGCTCGTAGCTCGGGGCTGGGAGCTGTTAGCTCGGCGCTGGAAGCTTACGAGTTGACCGGAACAACGGCCTTTTTCGGTGACGGCGTCGTCATCGAAAGTGCCGCTTTTCCGAGGTTCCCAAGGATGGTTGGATAGGCTTCGCACGGCGTCCAGCAATGGGAGCAGCGCTCCTCGACGACGTCCTCGCGAAGTTCTTTGCGGCGGTCGCTTTCCCACAGCGCTTTCAGGTCGAAGCCGTTGTCGCGCAGATTGCCCACCTTCTCGTCCCAGATCGAGCAGGCAAATAAATTCCAATACGCGTCGATGAAGCACGATGAAGAAAGCGCGGTGCACGGCAGCGGCGACTTGTGCGTCTCGTAATATTTCGGAATCAGCGCCTGGTAGCGGTCCTCGAGCACGTGCACAGGATGCAGCGACGATCCGTTCGCCTGACGGTGTTTCTCGACGGCTTCCATCACCTTGGCGTGATACGTCGACACGCCGCCGTATCCGAGGTTCGCGAAATAATGGCCCGACTCGTGACCGATATTCAGGTGCAGTTCTTTGCGGCTGAAATCCGGAATCACCTGGCGAATCGCCTCGATGGTCTCGTCGACTTTCGTCGCGTTCTTTTCCATCAGCGTCATGCCGACGACGGTCTGGAAATTTGATTTCTTGATCCCGCGCAGCCGTCGAAAGGTCTCGATGCCCTTGTCCCAGCTGCCGGGCAGGCCGCGCATCTCTTCGTGAAGCGCTTTGGGGCCGTCGATGCTGATGGTCATCATCAGGCGTCCGACGCCGCGCTTCAGCGTTTTCTCGGCGATCTCAACCGTCTTGTCTCCGAACCAGCCGGTGGTCGGAAAATTCAGCAGGTAGAGGTCGCGGCAGCTACCCTGGATCGCGGCAATCACGTCGTCCAGATCGCGCCGCATCAGCAGCTCGCCGCCGGTGAGGTGCACCCAGCGGAACTGGGGCCACCTGCTGAAGAACTGTGCAATCTCGGCAGGCGTCATCTCGTTCACGCTCTTCTTCTGCCAGATGTTGCACATCTCACAGCGGAAGTTGCAGTGATACGTCGCGACAAATGTGACTTTGTAAGGGAGCTCAGGCGTGCGGAGATTGGCTCCGAGGATCGCCTTACCCAGGCCGATTTCTTTGATTAACACTCGCAACTCATTGTAACATTTGTGCCGCGAAGCCGCACGCACCGCGAAGGTTACGGCCATCCACAACTAGTGTCCACGCCGACAATCACCGTCGTTGTTCCGACCCGCGACGAAGAGGGCCTGGTCGGCGAAATCGTCGATTCGGTTCGCCCGTACGCCGACGAAGTCCTCGTCATCGACGGGCACTCGAGCGACCGCACGCGCGAGATTGCGGCTCAGCACAACGCCAGGGTCATTCTGGACCGCGGCAAAGGCAAAGGCGATGCACTGCGTCTCGCGTTCGACGAAGCCAAAGGCGACATCGTCGTCTTCATCGACGCCGACGGCTCGCACGATCCGAAGGACATCCCCGCGATGGTCGCGCCGATTATCGCGGGCAATGCGGACATGGTGGTCGGGTCGCGCGGCAAAGGCGGGAGCGACGAGCTTCACGGCACGTTCGAACAGCTGATCCGCTATGTGGGTTCCCAGCTCATCATGCTGGCGATCAACTACCGATGGAACGTGCGGCTTACCGACAGCCAGAACGGTTTTCGCGCGATTCGCAGGCAGGTCGGAAAGAGCCTCGGCCTGACGTCAAACCTGACGACCATCGAGCAGGAAATGACGATGAAGGCGCTGAAGCAGGGTTATCGCGTCGGCGAGATCGCCAGCCACGAGTACGAGCGGCGATGGGGCAAGTCGAAAGTCGTGGTCTGGAAGCTGTGGTTCGCCTACATCTGGTCGTTCTTCCGCAATATTATTTAGTCATCCTTGAACGTCACTAAACGTCAGGCGCTGTGGATGCTGGCCGCCATCACGGCGGTCGGGGCGGCGTTCCGCTTCTACAATCTGGCGTGGGGCGCGCCCTACTACCACTTCCATATGGACGAACACTTCGTCCTGGGACCCGCCAATACACTGCGCACCGATCCGCGGGCGGCGGCGATGGGCCCGAAGTTCTTCATGTATGGGCCGGTGATGATGCAGATCATCAACGTGGTGCGCGGCGTGTACGAGGCGCTGTCGCATCCACTCGACCTCGCCGTTCCGCGCGACGAAGTCACATACATGGTGCTGGCGCGCGGCGTTGCCGCGGCGTTCGGCACGGGGACGATCGTCGTGGCCTACGCCATTGCCGTGCGGATCGCCGGCCGGCTGGCGGGCCTTCTGGCTGCGTTCTTCCTGGCGTTCGCCGTACTCCACCTGAGAGATTCGCACTTCGCCACAACAGACATGTCGATGGTGTTCTTCTGCGCCCTCGCGCTCTGGTGGAGCGTGCGTTATGTTGAGCGCGGCGATCTGATCTCTCTCGCGGGAGCTGGAGCGTCGGTCGGCGCCGCGGCAGCGTGCAAATACACCGGGCTGATCGTTCTCGGCGCGGTGGGCGTCGCATATCTGCTCGGGCCCGGACGGCCGGAGCTTCGGAGCCAGTCCCGATCGCCGGCGGTGAGCCAGACCGGCGCAATCGCGTGGATCCGATGGGTGCTGCGCGGCATGGTGCCGATCGCTGTCGCCGCTGCGGTGTTCTTCGTACTCAACCCGTTGGTCGTCCGGTATCCCGGGAAATTTTTAAGCGACTTCAAAGAGCAGATCACCGATCCGCTGCTCGGTGCGGTGAAGCCGATCTTTTTTGCGCAGTTTGCCGACATCCCCAACCTGCGTTTGTATTGGTTTACCAATCTCCTTTGGTGGTCGCTCGGGCCGATGCTCGAGGTGCTCGGGCTTGCCGGCGTTGTGTGGTTGCTCTTCCGCAGAGATCCGCGCGCTGCCGTCGTCGCCTCGTTCGCCATCATTTACTACGCGGTGGCCGGCCACACCGTGGCACCGATGATTCGCTATACGCTTCCGCTTGCGCCGACCTTGGCAGTGGCTGCCGGTGTGCTGGGAGCGGATTGGCTGCAGCGGAGTCGAAACAAGGTCCTGCCTTGCATCGTCGTGGGCGCGACCGTCGTTACAACGGCGTTCTATGCCGTCGCTTACATGAATGTGTTTCGTCAAGCAGACACCCGGGTCGAAGCGTCGAACTGGCTGGTCGGCAACGTGCCGCGCGACGCGAAAATTCTTGTCGAGCCCTCACAGAACACACCACCGATGGGCGGCTACTTCACGAACATGAATTTTCACAACGATTACGTGTTGTGGGGAGGAACGACGAGGCGCGAGGCCGAGCGCGAGCGCAACGACTATTACCACCTCTATACCTTCGACACCTACCGGTACCTCTACGCCGACCGATACGATGATGCAGAGAAGCGCCGCTACATCGACTCGAGATTGGCGCAGGTTGACTGGATCGTCATCGACGACACGTACTCACAGTGGTACCAACATCTTTCGGCGTCCGGCGACGCGCGAGTTGCGGCAGAAGCCGCCGTCGTCAAACAGCACTACACGGATCTCTTCGACGGAAAGCTGGGTTTTGCGCTGGTGAAGACGTTCAAGGTGTATCCAAAACTATTTGGTGTGACGATTAATGACGCCGCCGCCGAGTTTACGTTTCGCTTGTTCGACCACCCGGGGGTCTACGTCTTTCGGCGGTTCGCGGCCGCGCGTTAGGCCCACAAGTCATAGTAGTGATTGTAAATAGCGGCTTTCTCAGGTATTCTTAATCGCGCTTCTAAGTACTCCTAGTGGCAACCATCACCATCCTTCGTCCCCCCCTTCTAGTGCCAACGTGGTCCGATTCGGGACCGCTGACGCCACCGATCGGACCGGCGTATCTGGCCGCAAGCCTCCGGCACGCCGGCCACAACGCCCGGATCGTCGACGGTCTCGGCGAAAACCCGTTCCAGGTAACGCCCTTGTTCAACAACAAGGTGCTCGCCATGGGACTGCGCAGCGAGGAGATCGTCGAGCGCATCGAGCCCGGCAACGATCTCATCGGCATCAGCTGCATGTTTTCTCAGGACTGGCCCGAGATTCGCCGGCTCATCAAGCTGGTGCGTCATCGGTTTCCTGACGTCAGGATCGTCGCAGGCGGCGAACACATTACCGCGACCGCGGGATTCACGCTCGACTCGACGCCTGAAGTCGATGTGTGTGTGGTCGGCGAAGGTGAGGAAACGATCGTCGATCTCGCCGGTTCGCTCGATCGCGGCGACGCTTTCGATGCGATCAAGGGACTGTGGGTTCGCGGGCCTGAAGGCAACCGCTACACGGGCCCGCGCACGCGCATCCGGAATCTCGACGATATTCCGTTGCCGGCCTGGGATCTCGTTCCGTTGAAGAATTATTTAGACAACCGTCTCGGCTACGGCGTCGATCGCGGGCGCAGTATGGCGATGGTGGCCACTCGAGGCTGCCCGTACGAATGCACGTTCTGCTCGAACCCCGAGATGTGGACGACGCGCTGGTACGCACGGGATCCGCAAAAGGTCCTGGACGAAATGCAGCTGTACCAGGAGCGGTACGACGCGACGAACTTTGATTTTTACGATCTTACCGCGATCGTGAAGCGGAGCTGGATTATCGAGTTCACCCGCTCGATCCTCGATCGCAAGCTGAACTTCACGTGGCAGCTGCCAAGCGGCACACGGTCCGAGGCGATCGACGACGAGGTGAGCCGGCTGCTCTACGCGTCTGGTTGCCGGAACATGAGCTATGCGCCGGAGAGCGGCTCACCGGAAGTGCTGAAGCGCATTAAGAAGGTGGTGAAGCTGGATCGGCTGGAGGCTTCGGTAAAGGGTGCAGTCAACGCCGGCCTCAACGTGAAGCTCAACATCATCATGGGGTTCCCCAACGAGTCGCGGAAGGAGCTCGGCCAGACGGTGCGGTTCCTCGGACGAATGGCCGTGGCCGGCGTCCACGACATGAGCATCTCGCTGTTCTCGCCGTATCCAGGCTCCGAGCTGTATCACGAGCTTCGCGCGTCCGGCCGGATTCCCGAGTTGTCCGACGATTACTTTCTGGGACTGTGCGCGTACAAAGACTTTTCACAGTCGATCTCGTACACCAAGGGCCTCAGCCCGCAGGTACTCAACCTTTATCGCATCTCCGGATTTCTCGCGTTCTACGGGCTTCAGTTTCTGGTCCGCCCGTGGCGGATGGTCCGGCTGCTTCAGAATCTCTTCGGACACCGTCAGGAGTCGCGCCTCGACAAGTCGCTCCGGGATTTTGCCGACCGCATCAGAAACCGCCGGCGCACGGATACGACGACGGCGGCTGCTGCAAGCCAGGCCCGCGCCGATGCGGCGGCGGCGTCCGATACGCGCGCGTGAACTGATCTCTCCCCTGTTCGCCTCGATTCGGTCGTTCCTCTGCAGTCGCGTGTAACCACGCGCAACACCGGGATTCAGCTTCCACACCCAGGCACCGATACACAGGCTGAGACCTTGCGCCGAAGACCGTCGCTACGCCTCCCCCACCGCTCTCCTGCGGCGATTCTCGAAGACGATAATCGACCGCTCCGAGACCGTCAGGCCGTGCGTCAGCCTGGCGCCGCGCAGGATGTCCGCGACGCGCTCCAGTACGTCGCGCTCTCGCGGGCCAATGGCAGAGTTGTCGAGCGCATCGAGGAGATGCAGCTCAAGCTCGGGAATACCGTGTGGATGTTTCAAGGCGATCAGCGCCCGGCCGTCGCCAACGGGAACCAGCTGAACACCGGGCAACCGGCGAAGGGCGCTCACCGGCGTCACGAGGATCACAGATCGGTTGCCATGACTCGCCAGTTCCGCCGATGGCCGTGTGCGCTTCACGGTTTTGCGCGACCGCTCGACCAGGCTCACGATCGCCCGGCCGAGATCGGCGTCGATGGCGCCAAGGCGCTGGATCACATCGTTGGGGAGCGTCAGCGTGATCGGCCGGGCGCGCCGGCCGAATTTCGGCGGACGGCCGCGGCCGTGCGGTGTTTTCATAGGAGTCTCGAATCTAAGGGCCCGATCCTAACGGAATGAGTAACGACGAATTATCGCGTTAAAAATATACCACAGTTTATTTTCATCTAAATATATCTTTTGCCGTGT
>Ga0068859_100003876_pt1 | contig 15279 bp, 10 predicted proteins | sample KBSSwiS22_FD_66585 | JGI IMG/M metagenome (GOLD analysis project Ga0068859, IMG submission 66585) | Switchgrass rhizosphere microbial communities from Kellogg Biological Station, Michigan, USA - KBS Switchgrass S2-2 | ecosystem: Host-associated > Plants > Roots > Rhizosphere > Soil ...
GCGCGGCAGGCTCGCCCCAAAGGCGGCACTCGCTCTCCCGGCCCGATGGCGGAGTGGTTACGCAGAGGACTGCAAATCCTTGCACGCCGGTTCGATTCCGGCTCGGGCCTCCACCCACATCGCGAGACTTAAGTCTCTGGTTTCATTCGCTAAACAATGGCGCGGTTCGGCGCCTTTCTGGCGTGCAACCCGTCTCCAGAGACGCCGACCTTGAAGTAGCTCCGGCCCGAATCCGGCTGTCGGTCTCTCGAGCCAAATTCGAATGCACGGTTTCCTGCTAATCGGCTGCCGCACCAAGCATTTCGCCGCCGCCGAACGTTGAACGCCGACTTCCGCTGACAGGGCAGTCTAGCGCCAACCCCAATAATTTCGCCACCCAGCTACTGGATCGACGCAGATCTTAGGGTCGGTGATCGGCACGCATCCAGGAGGATTGGTGTCGATACAAATTGATGGATCGGTGATCGGCACGCTTCCAGCGCGTCCTACTCGAAAGTCATAGCCTCCTCGCCAGCCAACAACGGGATTTATGCAAATCGGCGGGCTAGTGAACGGCGGACAATTGGTTGAGGGATCGATGCAGATCGAAGGGTCAGTGATCGGCACGCCTCCAGCGCGGGCTGCCCGTGATCGCCAACTGGCAACGGGATCTATGCAAATAGGGGGACTCGTGAACGGTGGACAATTGGTTGAGGGATCGATGCAAATCGAAGGATCCGTCACAGGTATTTCAGCCAGATAAGGATTGAATAGGCCGGTAGCTACGGCGCGTGGCACCGCTTGAGCGGCAAACTCTCCAGACGGCTTTGCTGCTCCCGATCGGAGCTTGGCGTCGCTCCGCACCCACAAATAGGAACCACCAAGCGACGAATTCTCTATCGGTTTTGAGTAAACTACATCCGCTTCCGCAACCTCATACCACCAACTCAGACCAGAATCCGCGTAGACGCGTATCTTGTCTTCATCTTCGCCACGTCCCACAAATCCCGCCAGCACAACCATAGGTTCGCATTTCGACGGATCCGGACAAATTTCGCTCACAAATTCGTCGAGTCGAACACGTGAAGTTTTCTTGACGGCCATGGCATTACCCCCTGATTGTATGTGGAATCGAGGACGCGGCGCTTGACTACGACTTTCATGTTCGATGGAATCGGTCCTCCATACAGCAATCGAAGTCGATAATGAACGAAGCTTTTCGAACGCTGGTCACTTGTTGATGCTGAGTCGCTGCGACTCGGTTCACCATCTGTTGCGGCTTGGCCTCTTGAGGCCGGATGATCTCGTTGATCGCCCCATTACTGTTTCGGAACAACTGACCCGCAATCATCTGATTCGTGTTGAAAAAGACGACGGTAGTGGCTTCATCATAAAAGAGCCGCGGAATGCTGACGAGCTCGATGCTTCGACAATGTGGATGGAAGCGACGGTGTCCTGGCTATCAGCCAACGATCCGTCCTTCGGACGGATGAAGCAGTGGCTTCCGCAATACCTCCATTACCACGAACCGCAAAAAATCCTGACATGCGAACTCATTAGTTCTGCCGAGCCGCTCGTGAGTATGTTGCTTTCGGCGCCAAGACTCGACCCAGCGGTCTTTCGTGAGATCGGGAAGGCATTCGGGACCCTTCATGGAGCGGTTTCGATTGGGTCAGCACATGGCCAACAGCATCGACTGTTTAGTCCGCTGATGCCATGGGTTTTGACGCTTGGATCGAATACTCATCGATACGCCCCTCGCACTGTCGCCGCAGCTGCAGTCCTGAGGGAAGTAATGCTCAATGGAAGCGCCGTCCGAGCCTTAGCTCAACTACGTGAGCACTGGCGATCAACGCAGGTCATTCACGGCGACGCCAAAACAACCAATATCCTGGTCCTCGAGGACTCATCAATTCGTATCGTGGACTGGGAGATTTCCAATCTGGGCGACGGCCTTTGGGATGTCGCCAGCATCATGCATTCGCTGATCGTTCCGAACCCACGGGCACACACCGATCCGTTGGACGTAGCAATGGCCAAAGCTGCGATGCTCATTGAGCCTGTCTGGGAGGGGTATCTCGAGCAAGGGCCATCCTTACCACCCGGTCTGGATGCCCGAGGCGCAGCCTACCGGATGGCTGGGGCGCGGCTCATCCAGACGTGTCTCGAATGTGGCTATTATCCAGGGCGGTTGCCAGGAAGCATGCCGCTGCTTCTCGACATGGCGTTCGGGCTGCTCAATCCTCCCGACACTGGACTTTGATGGGCAACGTGGAAAAGTTGCGTAGCGAGCTAGGAGCGCTGGTCGGCAGCGTCGTTCTGATATCACCACAACAGGCCAAAATCGTGATCGGGGGCTCGGCAGGGGAATCGATTTTGGTAGCGGGGCGAGGTGGCCCCTACGCTGGCCTCGCGGCCGCACTTTACCGGTTCTATTGCGGCTGGTCTCCGCCCCCCACTATGGAAAAACCAAATGGCCGATCGACATTTCTGACAAGGCTCCGTGCTGCCAACCCCCTGCAGCCACAGTATGTCGCGGAAAGTGCCGCTCACATGGGTGATTCCCGCGAGCGGCTAACGAGTCCAACCGGGCACTATTTGGTTCTTGGCGGCCCCATCCATGCTCACCGGACTGGACGACAGGTCCGCTTCTACTGGAACATCCCGGCGCCGGCCGCCGCAGAGTTTCTCACTGCAATCTGCAAACCGCTCGTGGATCGTCGGATACCATTTGAAGCGAAGGTGCCAGCTTGGGAGGAAGGCTACAATCGTACAGATGCGGCCGTGCTCTATATCAACATCGAGCATATTGAAGTCGCTCGAGACATCATCGAGGCAGGTCAAGAGGAGCTTCGTCCTTGGCTGGGTGATGAAACCCCGTTCTTCACAGAGCGGCTCGACCGGGGACTGGCGTTCGCAGAGACTCCGCCTGAGAACGGGAGTTTCGGGCTTCACCGTTGTACGTTGACAGCAGAAGGGATGAGTGAAGCATGTCAGCAGGGTCTAAGAAGCTCTCGTGACACCGTGGCGTTCTTGTGCAGGCATCTGAGACGGTATGGGCTCGACCTTTCCCAACCCGCGCGCAACCCGGGTACTGCCTACCCGTATCGACTGCCGGGCTCGGTGCACGCATGATTTCGGGAAGCCATGCCGGGGTGAACGCGCTCGAAATCGGGGCTGCAGTTGGCTTTGACATATGCCGTGACGCGCTCTGGGGCCACGAGCGCTGCACTTGGTTGGAGCCTGTGCCGGTGGCACTCTCTCGGAACCCAGCGGTCAGCGCGACTTGTAGCGCCAACGTTTACGGCGGCACGGCCGGCATCGGCTGGTTCCTTGCGCAAGCTGCGGCGCAAACGGCCGAACCGTTACTTCTGAGAACAGCCCGCGCTGCCCTGAGGCAGACCTCGGCTCAGGCGCAGACAACACTCAAGATTGCACCTCACGGCTTCTTCAGCGGCGCAGCAGGCACGGGAGCAGCGCTCATCCTTGCAGGCAAAAGTATCAATGACGACCAGGCAGTCGCTGACGGACTGTCGCTGCTTATGTCGATCCCGACTGACACGGACGATCCATTTGCAATGGATCTGGTGTCAGGCTTGGCCGGGACCGTTCTGTCCATGACCGTCGCCTCGGCAGTTCTTGATCAAGATCACGAGCTGCTTGCCCGAGCCGGAACCGCCGCTGAGTTCCTTGTAAGTTGCGGAGAGCGCGGGCCTGATGGGAGCCTGTCGTGGAAGACGATGCGAGATTGCAGCTCCAATCTGACGGGATTTGCTCATGGGACCTCAGGCATTGCTCACGCCTTGTTGGCGCTGGCTGCGACAGCTCGAGAAGGAGATTTTAGGAAGGCGGCGGCTGACGCCATTGCCTACGAAAGTTCGGTTTTCGACCCAGTGCGGCGACTATGGCCCGATTTCCGCTCTCTGCCAGAATACTTTGAAGGCGAGTCTGCCTTTGGGGTTGGATGGTGTCACGGCGCGGCTGGAATCGTTCGTGGCCGCATCACCGCGGCCGCTTCGAACATCAAGGTGGATTCGGACCTCGATGCGGGCATCACCGCGATCGTGGAGCAGGCGAGACGCTGGTCGCAATTTCCTAGCGTCGACCTGACCTTATGCCATGGCTTGTTGGGCCTAGTGGATACACTGCTCGAGTGCTCTCGTTTCAACTATGGGAATTATGACGAGCTCGTCGCTGAAGTTGTGGCGCCAATTGTCGACCAATTTCATGATGGGCTGCCATGGCCCACGGGCCTACCGAGCCGCGAGCCCGCGCATGGTCTCATGTTGGGCGATGCTGGCATCGGACATTTCTTCCTGCGCCTCACCGATCCAACGCAGGAGTCCGTTCTTGCGCCTGGGCTGTCTCTTGTCACGAAGTGAACCGTCCGATTTCAACCCAAGCCTGACATTAGCGGTTGTCCAGAGAGCTGGACTGGACTTCTCTCGCGAAGAAAGCGACTCACTTGACTTAGGGGGAGAATGGAACCTGTCTCTCTGGTTCGATTCAAGCTTGGTCCTCCACCCACATTTCAACATTTAAGTCTCTGGTTTTATTTACCAAATAATCGCGCAGTTCCGCGCGATTTGAGCCAGGAATCCGTCCGCAGAGACTCGAACCAATACCGGGGCGGCCGCAATTTGAGCCGTCAGTCTCCGCGTCCAAATTCAGACGCACGGTTTCACAAATACTCGGCTCAGCATCCCTTTAATCAACCCGCACCTTTCGGGTCGCAAAATGGCGTCTCGACGCCTGAAACTGGTCCTGGAACCACGGCCATCGAACCGCCGCCCATTTCAACTCCATCATTGCTTTGGGAACAGCCCGCGCAAAACGCTCACTATGGGCTCGATGGCTGCCAGGCCTCCGATCAGCGAGACATAGCTGAGGCTGGTCCGGAACCCATAGACGTCACCGAGCTGAAGTGGGCTGAGCTTGCGGCGGACAAGGGACGGTGCATCGAAAGCCGCGACGCCTACCAGTAAAAGGAACACGAAGACGGGAATGACCCGGGCAATGCGAGGCCCATCGGCGCCGGGAGCAAAAAGCTGGCTGAAAGCATAAGCGATGGCAATGGCGATGGCGAAAACGAGGCCTTTGATGACACCGTCATCCCCGCGAATGCGGTGGAAGGCGAAGCCGAAGATAAAACCGAGCAGGACCCAAGGGAAGCAAGCGTTGATGAGAGCGCCAACGAACAGCAGCAGATCCGGACTCGCTATTCGAGGAAGGTCGGCAATGACCGATCCGACACCCTGCGAGCCGGTCGGCGCGATCGAATAGCCGGGGTCGGCCAAGGCCTTTCGTGCCAGGGCAGCCCAACTCGTAATCGGTCCAGTCGAGCCGACCCTGGAGATCGACGTGGCCAATTGCAGCACAACCGCAAACATGAGCCCTGCCAGGGCGCCTCTTAGGCCGTTCTCGAACGGCGAGGTCCCGGGGCCGAATTCGAGGAGGCGGCGCTTGGCTTCGTCCGGTCTCATCCCGAGCTTGCGCTCCTGTTCGTTACGTTCGATCTGGATCGCGACGCGCCCGTCGGAGAGCTCGGCAAAGCCGCTCTCGACCTTGGTGTATCGAGCCTCCAGTTGTTTGCCCCGGGCTTCAAACAGCGCCTGATCACGGCGAAGGTCGACCAGCGAGCTAGCGAGCTCCGGGCTCGCCAGCTCGTCCGGCAGCGCGAGCTCCGGCTCGACGATCAGCCGTTTGAACAAAGGCCAACCGACGGCGACGGCAACGACGGTTGCAAGGACGCCGCTCGTCCACATGGCGAGATAGCCGACGAAGAGCGCCGCCAGGATATCGAGTTCGTCCGTGCCGAAGGCGAATGGCCGCAGCGGATCGCGGACTCTCTCGCCTGGCGGAGCGAATGGCGAATAGGCCTTCAGCAGCACGATCGCGAGCAGCACAGCGGTAACGAGTCCGAACGATTGGAAGATACTCAGGATGTCGATGATGCCCATGTCGGACGGCGCCACGGCCGCCTGATCGAGACCCAGTCTCGGCAGGGTCAGGATAGTGGCGGCGAGTATGAGATTGCGGTTTCGCAGGAGCCGGCGTGCGCGCTCCGTTTGCAATTCGGGCACTGCGCAGGTGATCACTTTGCGAAATGCACGGAGCAGCAGGAGGAACAGGATGAACGGCAACACCGAGCCGCCGAGGAGGGCGAGAAGCGATGGCTCGTCTGAGTAACGGGTGGGCTCGGGCATGAGGAGGTGCCCCGCTTCGACGGCATAGGCGACGAGCGGGAGGATGATCGCGGCGGCTCCGGCGACGATGCTCGAAACCAGATAGTCGCGGCGCGGTGCCATTGATTGAAATGCCCAATATAAAGGTATCCACGACGTGGCGACGGCCACTACCAGGGCCGCGGCGACCAGCGGCAGGGTGATGTCGGGTCCGACGGTGACGTCTTGGGCCTTGAGCAAACCGACGGCCCACACCTTGTCGCCGCTTTGCCATGGCAGCCGCTGCACGAGCGCTGCCGCGAAGAGCACGGCGACCGCGGCCGACGACCCCACGAAAGAGAGCAGCGGGATAACTACCGATTGCTTGCGATTCCGCTGGTACCGAAGCGCTCGAAGGAACGGCACGAGCATCAGAGCGATGGCAATCGCCACGGGCCCGTAGAGATCGGGATAGACCGATCGTCCATCGCCGTGCGTCTCGGCGAGGATATCCCAGAGTTCAAGGAAGTCGGCCGCGCGGAAGAACAGCTGAAAAAGGAGCGGCTGCGCTGCCGTTCCCAATGCCAGGAAAAGCAGGACGCCGAGGCCCGCCAGCACCTCGGTCCGGGCCTCAGCAACCGGCCGATGGACGGGCGCCGTGCGGCGAATGACGAAAATCAGGACAAGCACCGGCACGACTGCCGCAATTCCCGAGAGAAGCGCCCGCAACCAGATCGGAAGCCCCTCTGCGGCTCTTGCCCACGCACGGGCCAGCCGGGACGCAGGTTGCGGGGGCGAAGGGCGTTCCACCGCGGCGTTCACCTCGGCAACGAAGATTGCATAATCGGGCTGGACTCGAAGGGTATCTTCGTCCGTCCATTGGCCGGCGAAGGTGGCAGTATCGGACGATCCCGTCGACGTCGGCGACTGCGAGAATTGCAGCCGCTCCCCGAAACCCTGAAACTGGAGGGAGTCGAAGGGCGTCGAAAGCAAATTTCCCCGCCATCGGGACACGGCAGCGACCGGAATTACGGACCAGCTCCGAATGATTCGGCAACCCGGACTGGCGGACGTCGAAATTCGGGCATTGCGCCCCGGCGGTCCCGTCGGCGCCATATCGAACCGCATCTCGCTCAGCCGAATGAAGAAGTCATTTGCCGAGAGCGTGCCTTCCCTTGCCCATCGCGCGAGCGCACTATCCGCCGGAAGGCAAGCCTCGGCACTGAGCACAAGTTCACCTGATGGCAATCGCGTGACTTTGACCGACCGGCGAAACTGCTCTGGCGTGAGGGTCACGACGGAGCTCGGAAGCGCCTCGACGCGCTCGGTTGCAAAGCCGCTTGGTCCGATCCAGACAAAGTGGCGCAGGCCCTCGATCTCGGAGGATGTATCGGGCGGTCCACTCACGAGCAGGAAGGTTCCCTCGGGCCCCGCCGTTCCGCCCACGATTCGCGCCGTCGTTCCGGCTTGCGGCATTGCGACGGTGATCGGTTCCCCTACGGGCAAATTGCGAAGGAGGCCGAACCGGGTCTGGCGGTAGGACTGGTTCCCCGGCTCGAACTGCAGGTCGTTGATCGCATGCTCACCGGCCGCCACGGCAAGTCGATTCTCACCGGCATGCAGTTTTACCTCGCCAAAGGTAACGCGCGCGGCCGAGTTCTGACGGGTCTCCGCCCGGCTCCCATTGACGAGCAGAGTGACCGGTTGCCCGCTTGGCACCGCCGCGGTGACCCTCACCTCAGGACGTTTCGCGTCAGCCTTGCAAATCTCCACGCGCATGCGGTCATCGGCAGCGCTGACGACGGCGGCCGGAGCCGTGGTAGTCTTGCGCCCGCATGCCTCGACCGCGATGATTGTCGCCACATCGGTGCGCATTCCCAGGAGCGCCAATCCGCGCGTGGCGATTCCCTGGCTCAACAAAGTGATCGCCATGAACAAAAGGGCGGCGAGCGCGACCTGCAGCGCAATGAACCAGCGTCGGGAGAACAGGCCCGGACCTTTTTTCACGGGAGGCGGCGGCTTTTTTCCACGCCCCGGCATCAAGTTAGCCTTTGGGGGGACAACATCGCCGGTCTGGCGACCATCTCAGCGCAGGCCCGCCGTCTCTCGAGCCAAAATTGAATGCACGGTTTCGAAATCCTGCACCTAGCCATTGGCCGACATATTGTCCTTGAAAGTCAACGCTTCAAATAGACGACGTTCGATTGGGCCTCGGCCAGCTGCGTCGCCGCGACGATGGCGGCGCGCCCAACGTAGGTTCCGCTCAGAACGCCCTGCGAACGCTTCCAGAGCTCTTGATCCGATTCCAACGACGGTTCGAAACCGAGATCGAATTCCGCGGCGAAGGTGCCATCAGCGACCGTGTACACCTGCAGCTTCCTACCTCTGCCTTTGGGATCTGTAAGGGTGACAATGATGCGCTGCCGGTCGGCTGCAGGTGAAACGAGCCCAACCAGGCGGACGGTCGCCTCCGATTGTCGCTCGCGAGCTTCCGCGAGCCTGATCGATGCGCCCTTCCGGACATGCACCCGCCCGGTGTAGCCCCCAATCGGAAAACAGCGAGATCCGGGAGGCTCGTCGTTGGCGAGGGGCGTTTCGTAGATGCGCGTCAGGAACCCGTCGATCCTTGCAGCAGCGGTCATGGGGATCTTCCGCTCCCGGTATGCCGCATAGTCAAACATCGGGATGATCGTCAGGTCGAAGTGCTTCTCGGCCCTGCCATCGAGCCACACCCAGCTGTGCGGGAAATGCGCGGCCCAGCCTTGTGGCACGCCCTTGACGTCAAGCTTGATGAGCGCCCGCGTCTCTAGCGGATTGCGGACGGCCACTTTGATTGTGGCGGGTTGCGGCGGCGACATCGCCGGCGCTTCGAAATCACCGACATTCTCCTGGGCGAAATTATTACCCCCGGTGATCTCACCTGCTTGCTGAGACGCATAGACTCTCAGGCACGTGTGCTGCCCCACAACGGGTACCCAGTTGACCTGAGCATCTGTGAAGCTGTTCGCGGCTATGTTGACCGTGCGGGTTGCGAGCGGCGTCCAGTTGCCGTTGTCGCCGACGCCCGGAGGAAAGACCGAATAGAATGTGATCGGAACATTGCTCGCTCCAGACGCGCCCGTTACGTGAATACGGCCGATAAAGTGATTGACCTCCATGGGGCGGGGTCGATCGCCATTGCCCTGCGGCCGGCCGTTCGCATCCAGCGGATTATCGAACGTGCCGAACGGAGCCCGATCAATCCAGATATCGGGTGTCTGCCAGTTGCTCCCCCAAGGTTCGATCTGGAGGTCGAACGTCCCCGTGGGATCGCCCGGCGCCATTGTCGCCCACTCAACTCTGACCTTGCAAACGAGCGGATTGGTTGCGACCGCGCCGTTGACTACCCTGATCTTGAGTGCCCGTGCCGGATCCTCGACCACGTCGCCCTGCTTGAGGACCTTGTCGGGATGGAGGAGCGTCAGGAACCGGGTTTGTTGGTTGTTGTGAAGGACGTCCGCGATGGCCGAACTGACGATCACTCCACCCTGGTTGGGAGCGCCGCCAAGAGGGATGCTGTCGTCAAACAGTTGGGTCGTGGCGCCCGGACGCTGTCGCACCTGTACATAGTAGTGAAGTCCCGCGCCGATCGCGATTTTGATCAGGTGGAAGCGACCGGCGGTGGGGTCCTGGCCCAAGCCGTGCGCAACAATATCGAAATCCTGTGAGAAGGTAGTGCCGTTCCAAATAAGCTGCTGGATCTTGCCTGGATCGTAATAGCCGAGCTTGTCGAGGTGGTAGCCGGAGAAGAGCGGGTGGCTGTCATGGTTGCCCATCAGCTCGAAGTTCTGGACCGTCGCGGCAGCTGGATCGACGAGGTCCGAGCCGTACACATCCTCGCCCAGGGTCGCGGTTCCGTCACCCATGAAATTGGGCGCGGATACGACATTGTGCCCGAACTCGTGGGCACAGCGGCCCCAGTTCGCGGTCTCCTGGATCGCAATCAGGTTGATCTGATGACTCGCGGTCAAGTTGATGTTGATCGTGTTGGGAGCGGGCAGTCCGTTGTTGTAGCTAAAGTTCTGCTGCGACCAGCCGCCCCACGCACGGATGAAAGATCCATTGAGGAATACGACTGCGGCCATCATGGCATAGTCGTCCAGGTTCAAGCCCTCATCGACGGCGCCCTGCGCCGCCTGAGCCATGAGGGCCCCGAGCTTGGAAATTCTTATGTTTGCGATCGCGGGGTCGACGAAGTCCGCGGTCGTTCCATCGAGCGTGTGCCAGTTGGTAGTGATGTCGACCTGGACGTCGGTCTTCCCGTAGCTCGCCTGATCATAATAGGTATGGACGTTGTCCCATGCGGTCTGGACTGTTGTCCTGGCGGCTGCGGTAGGGGTCAGGTTACTTGGGCAAACCAACGCGACGAGGACCCGCACGGTCCCGATTGGATTGACATCGCCCGCACTACCGTCGCCGGCTCCCAGAAAGCTGATCGGCGGACCGTCTTCGTCCTCGCCGGCATCGTAGCCGCGAACATCAAAGTCGACTGGGCCCGTGGCGGTTCGGCCATTGACCCTGACCTTGACGGCGCCATCATTCGTACCGAGACTGGTGAGCACAACCAGACGCGTGGGGCTGGCCGAAAGTACAAAAGCGGGGACGCCTCCGACGGTCGCACTGTTGTGCTCGCGCACTGAAGAGAAGCGCGCCCCTTCGATCGTGATCAGCGTGCCTGGCGGTCCAAAGATTGGGTCGAAAGATGTGATCGACGGACCAAAGAAGAATGGAAAGATCTTCCGTATGAGATCGATCAGGCGAAATCGCGGCCGTAGGACGGCGCTATAGCGGGCAAGAATATCGGGATGGGCAGTCGGCTCAAGTGCCATGGCATCCTCCTCCAGCGAAGGGGCGCTAGTTCACCGAGCTGCGAGCGGCATTACACCTCGACGCCCGAATGGTCGAATCCCGCTTTGATGGACTGGACTTCTCTCGCAAGAAGAGCGACTCACTTGACTTAGGGGGATAATGGAACCTGTCTCTATGGTTCGATTCAAGCTTGCCCCTCCACCCACATTGCGAGACTTAAGTCTCTGTTTTTATTAGTAAACTAATGGCGCGGTTCTGCGCCTTTTCGGCGTGCAATCCGTCTTCAGAGACGCGCGGCTTAAACCGCTGTAGGCCTGATCTTGGCACCCGTCTCTCGAGCGGAAATCGAAATGCACGGTTTCGTCAGAACCTTTGCTTGGCAGGCCTCCTTATTCGCGCCTCGGGATAATTCAGTATACCGGGCAAGCGTGGATCCCGGAGCTAGGGATGTATTATTACAAGGCTCGGATCTACTCACCCACACTCGGCCGATTCCTGCAGACCGATCCAGTTGGATACGAGGGCGGTGTGAATCTGTACGGCTATGTCGGCGATGACCCGGTCAACAAGGGTGATCCGAAGGGTTTGGAGCCAGCATTGGTCGGCCTCTGGGTCGAGGCGGATAAACAACAAGCGGCTGCCCTAGAGGACGCACTAGCGCACGCTACGACAAGAGATTTGCGTCTGCGAAGTGAAGAAGGATGGATTGGTGCCGTCCTGAGTTCCGCCATTTCCTCGATTTCCTGCAAGGAAGATGTGCGGGTGAGTACGCCGTCCTTCCACGATGGCTTCGCCTTCGTCACAGCCAAGAGCGACACTGGCATGAACATAAGTGCGTTTGAACGTAGGCCGGACGGTTGGGTCTGGGTCAGCGAAACTGGAAAGGGCGACCCAATCATCCAATATTGAATTCCTACCCGGCCGATCTCCAAGTGAAGCTCTTAGAATATTTGAATCTATGAAGACGAAGACTGTTTCTCACTGTACATTAGACGGTAACTCTGTTGGTTTTTCTGATACTATACGATGACGAGTACCGAGAATATTTTGCTAACCTCCATGAAGAATCCGAACTTTGAAGAAAGAACAGCTATGGCGAATATGGGATCCCGGGCCAATATAACATGGGCCGTTTCCAATACACCGGGCAAATCTGGCTCTCTGAGCTAGGCATGTATCACTACAAGGCCAGAATTTACTCGCCGACGCTTATCTGCCCGCAACAATATCAAGGTCGAGCGGACGTGGCCTCCGCGATAATCAGGATTTCATGGAGCTCCAGCTCATCGAACCCCAAGGGGCAAGCCCCAATCTAAAATCTCAGTTGAATCGGGCCCGCCGCGGTAACTTCCTGCGGCACTCGAACCGTCGCTTCACATGACACCCCTTGTCCTGCACGGCCCTGCAGGCCGCCGTCCGCGCCGGCGATTCCGCGCGCCCGGAAACCGCGCGGTAATCAGCAATTCATGTAATGAAAATGTATCAAAAATGGGGATTGACGAGCGGCGCCGGCTCGATACGTTTGCGAATCAATAAGGGGGATCTGTCAAGCAACGGGCTGCTCGGGCCGTTGTGGGGAAACCTGCAGCGGACGCTTTCGCTTCGCCAGACTCATTGGCTTGGGGCGAGGTGCGCATGGAGTGCCATGGTGCTGACGGGAGAGCTGTAACCGGGGCATTGCCTCTCGCTCCTCCGTTTCAAATTTCCAACAGCTCAGACTGCCGCGCGTCGCTTCGTGCGACGCTGTGCGCCGACGCGCGAAATTCCACCCAGAGGGAAAGCCATCGGATGACCACCTCAGCGGGCGCTATGATTTTCTGGAGACACGGTCTGGCGCTTCGCCTCCTCGCGCTCGCCGTCGCATTTATGGTCAGCACGGTGGGGCTCGCCGGGCGGGCCGAGGCCGCGTGCACGGTGCCCAATTCGATCACCAACGGGCAGGTCGCCGATGCCACGGCGGTGATGGGTAACTTCAATGCGCTGAAGGATTGCGTGGACGGGGCGGTGAAACCGTCCGGCACGCCGGCGGCGGGAAATCTCGCGACCTTCTCGGACTCCGGCACGATCACCAACGGCAATCTGTCGGGAGACTGCACAACGGCCGGCGCCGCTGCGGTCACCTGCACGAAGACAAATGGTACTTCGTTTGGGCCGTTCGCAACGGGGACCGACGCCGGCCAGCTGACGGGAACGATATCCACGAACCGGTTCAACAACGGTGCCAACGCCGACGGCGCGCACTACCTGCGCGGCGACGGGGTGTGGGAGACGCCGCCGGGCGGCGGCGGAAGCGGCAGCGGCGTTCCGGGCGTCGCCAACCCGTTTCATGTGCCGGCGATTGCGGAGTTCACCATCATCAATTCCGGGACTGCGGGCACGTTTACGCAGGCCGACCAGACGTTCGGGATTGACCTGACGGCTAACGACGACGGCAGTACCGAACAGGTCAAGGCGATCGGCAAGAGCCTGACCGATCAGACCTTCGATCTCAAGGTCCGGTTCCGCTCGATGACAGTGCCAGCGTTCGCTGCTCTCGTCGGGATCGGTTTTCGCGATTCGGCCAGCGGCCAGATGGTGACGTTCGGCCTCGACGTTCGCGCGGCGACGCTGCCGCGGTACCGGGTAACGACGCGCAGCAGTTTTACCGCCGCCATCGCAAACCCAATTGACGTGAGCACCATGCATTTGTGCGAATGGTTGCGCATCCAGAGCGACGGAACGACGCGAACCTTCTCGATCTCGAACGATGGCCGGCGGTGGGCGTCGATCGGAACGATGCTGGTCTCGGCGCATGCGGCAAGCGCCAACCAGGTGCTGTTCTTCATGAGCGCGGCGGACGCATCCGCAAAGCCGCTCTACGCGACTTTACTCGATTGGGATTTCACGGACTGATGGAGGGGACTTTGCTTCAACGTCATGCGCCGCGCATGGTGATTCGCCTTTTGGCGCTCGCCCTCGTGGCTACACTCAGCATGTTCGCGCTGACCGGGAGGGCCGAGGCCGCCTGCACCGTCCCCAATCAGATCACCAACGGCCAGGTCGCCGATGCGACGGTTGTCATGGGCAACTTCAATGCGCTGAAGGACTGTGTCGACGGAGCGGTCAAGCCGTCCGGTACTCCGGCAGCCGGCAACCTCGCGACTTTCTCAGGCTCGCTCACCATCACGAACGGCAACCTCTCCGGCGACTGCACGACGTCGGGGACGCTTGCCGTCACCTGCACGAAAACGAACGGTACTTCGTTTGGGCCGCTCGCAACCGGCACTGACGCCGCCCAGCTCACCGGCACGATCCCGGTCACACGCTTCGACAATGGGACGAACGCGGACAGCTCGCACTTCCTGCGAGGAGACGGCGTCTGGGCGCCCGCGTCAGGCGGTAGCGGAGGCGGCAATTGGTGGGCAGGCTTTACGCCTCACGCTGCGGATTTCGGGACGGCGTTCACCGGCTCGGGATCGAATGCGACGATCACCGACGACGGCGCGATCGGCGCAGTGCTCAAGGCGAACAACGCCAGCACGGGCGGGTGGGTCACCAGGGGGTGGGGGAAGGCCGTACCCTCATCCGGGTCGTGGAGCGTAAAGGCCCGTCTCACCGCCAATATCTACAACGCGAACTACGTCGGCGCAGGCTTGTACCTGTTTGAAACCGGCACCAGCAAATATGCCGCAAATGCGCTCGTCTATGATGCCACATTGTATGCGGATCCGAATAACGGAACGCTCACCGGGTTCGGCGCTCGCGGCAACCGGTATCCCAATGGCAACGTGTTGTGGGCGAGGATCGATTACGACGGGTCGACCAACTACACCTTCTACATTTCCCAGGACGGGAAGAACTGGCTGACGACGAGGGTCATTGCCAAGACATCCATGTTCACGACAGCCGCGACCCATATCGGCCTCGGTGTAACGATTCAGAACGGCGGCACGGACGTGCCCAGCCAGGGCCTCGCCTGCGATTATTGGGTGCAATCATGGTGAGGCGCGGCGCCCGCGTTCTCGCGGTTACCGCGCTGATGGTGCTGTCGGTATCCGCTCAGGCGGCCGGCCCGGCACGTACGCCGAGTGTGGGTGGGAGCCCCGCTGAATCGCAACCCGCGAGTTCCGGGCACGACCGGCTCCCGACCTTCGTGAACAGCGAGGTGCTCGCCATCCTGCAGGCGGTTAGCGCCCAGAACCAGTGCATAATTTACGCCTACGATCACAACGGGAACATCACGACGCGAACCGACCAGACGTTCGGCGCGGCGACCTGGGGATCGTCGGTGTTCGGCTGCGTCAAGTGG
>Ga0068859_100003880_pt1 | contig 15271 bp, 14 predicted proteins | sample KBSSwiS22_FD_66585 | JGI IMG/M metagenome (GOLD analysis project Ga0068859, IMG submission 66585) | Switchgrass rhizosphere microbial communities from Kellogg Biological Station, Michigan, USA - KBS Switchgrass S2-2 | ecosystem: Host-associated > Plants > Roots > Rhizosphere > Soil ...
CGAGATCTTCTGGCATTTCCTGTATCTGACGGTCTTCCATCACGTCGAGCTCACCGCCGACGGCAAGTACTCGAAAAAGGGCGACCGTGTAACCCCGGACCTGTTCCTGAAGCTGCTCGACGAGCGTCGCGACACCGTGAAGCAGCTGTTCGCGAAGCTGGGCACTGTGTACGAGAAGACGAACGCCGAGCTCGTGCTCTCGATTCTTCGGCGGCAGGTCGTCGAGACCAGGGCCGACGGGCGTGTCGTGCCGCAGCCGCGCTGGATTAAGTACGGATCGCGGGTGTTGTTGTCGATTATCGAAGAGCCAGAGGCGGAACGAACGGCGATCCTCGACGGCATCTTCGGCGATCGCGAGGCGCTGGTCGAAGCGCTCAAGCAGGCGCACGATCCCAAAGCGCTCGCCCTTGCGGAGAAAGTGCTCCGTGCCCACGATTTCGTGTACGACGTTCGCGAAGATCAGGCCGAGAGCGCCGCGTAGCCGCGATCGATGGCGAAAGAAAAGGCCGAGGACGTCGCACCGCTGGTTTATGACGAGCTGCGGCGCGTCGCCGCGGCGTACATGCGGCGAGAGCGCCCAGGCCAGACACTGCAGGCGACGGCGCTCGTCCACGAGGCGTATCTGCGGCTCGCGTCCGTCAAGGGCACGCCGTGGAACGATCGGCGCCATTTCGTCGGTATCGCCGCGCGATCGATGAGGCAGATTCTCGTCGAGCGGGCCCGCGCCCGCGGCGCGCAGAAGCGGTGGGGCGGCATGAACCGCGTGTCCATTACGGACTCGCTGCAGCTGGCCGCCGATCCTGAAACCATGCTGCCGGCACTCGACGAGGCCATCGAGCGGCTCGCGCAAATCGACCCCGAGCAGGCGAAGATTGTCGAGCTGCGCTATTTCGCCGGACTCAGCGTCGAAGAAGCAGCCGATGCCATGGACATCTCGCCGGCGACGCTGAAGCGCCGCTGGAGCCTGGCGCGCGCCTGGCTCTTCCGCGAGCTCAGCGCGTGACTCCCCAGCAGCAACGGCGCGCCAGAGAATTGTTCGAGGCCGCGCTCGAGCACGAGCCGGCCGATGTCGTCCGCTGGCTCGCGGACGGCGTCTCGGAAGATCCTGAGGTACGGGCCGAAGTCAAGTCGCTGCTCGACCACCACGCGCGGGCGGGAGCATTTCTCAGTCAGCCCATCGCCGAAGCGGCCCCACACCTTCTTGAAGAGGATCGCGTACTCCAGCCGGGGACGACGCTGGGGTCCTATACGGTGATCCGGGAGTTGGGCCGCGGAGGTATGGGACGTGTGTACCTCGCGTCGGATGCCAGGCTCGGCCGGGCGGTTGCGCTGAAAGCGCTGCCGCCTCAATTGACGAGCGACCCGATGCATCGCGAGCGGCTTCGTCGCGAAGCCCGCGCGGCGGCCCTGCTGACACATCCGGGAATCTGTACGGTCTACGCACTGGAAGAATTCGACGGCGACCTGTACATTGCGACCGAGTTCCTCGAAGGTCACACGCTGCGAGAAGAAATCCCGGGCAGCTCACGACCGTCTCTCGAGCTGGTTCTCTCTACGGGGCGCGAATTGGCAGCGGCACTCCGGAGCGCACATGCGAAAGGCATCACGCACCGAGATCTGAAGCCGGAGAACGTCATGCGGACCGCTGACGGGCGCATCAAGATTCTCGACTTCGGACTCGCACGCATTGACAGCCCGGCCGGTGCCGCGGCCGGCACGCTGACGGCCGCGCATCCCGGGGCGATCGCCGGCACTCCCGCATATATGGCGCCCGAACAAATAGAAGGAAGAGCGGTTGGTCCCGGTGCCGATGTGTTTGCGTTTGGCGTGCTGATGTACGAGTGGACGGCCGGTGTGCATCCCTTTCAAGGTGGTTCGCCGCTGGCGACGCTGGCGCGCGTGATCGAAAGTACGCCCGAACCGCTGGCGAAACGAGTGAACGCTCCGGTGTGGCTGTCGGATCTCATCGACCGCTGTCTTTGCAAGGCGGTGGGCGACCGATTTGCGTCGGCGGCGGAGCTGGCGGACGCTTTCGAGCATCCCGTCTTGCCGCGTCGTTCCGCTGGCGGCGCCAATATCTGGTGGCGCACGCATCAGCTGGCGATGATGGTGCTCTACGTGCTGGCCACGACGCGAGGTTGGCAAATCAAGGAAGTGATCCGCGGTCAGCCGACGCTGTGGATATTTCTGCTGTTAGGTGTCGGCGCCTCGGTTGGCGGGATCATACGCGGCCACCTCATCTTCACAGATGTCGTGAATCGTCCTCATCTGGCCTCAGAGTTGCGGCGCACACGGCCGGTGATACTGTTCACCGACGTGCTGCTCTCGGCGCTGCTGACGGTCGACGCTCTGCTGCTGTCTTCCCTGCAGCCGCTCGCAGCGGTTCTGACCATCTGTGTCGCCGTCGGCATAGCCCTCGCCGCCATTCTGATGGAGCCGGCGACAACGGCAGCGGTTTTCGGCGACTGATGTCCAAGGGCCACATCATCGCATTCATCGCGGCTCTCATTGCCGGCGCCATCAACTCGGTCGCGGGCGGAGGGACGCTCCTTTCATTTCCCGCGCTCGTCTGGATCGGTCTTCCCTCGGTCGTCGCGAACGCGACAAGCACCGTCGCGATCTGGCCGGGCTCGCTCGGAGGCATGCTCGGGTACCGCGAAGATATGCGCAGCCTGCCGCCGCATAGTTATCAGCTGATTATCCCGAGCATCATCGGCGGGATTATCGGGGCGGTGCTCCTGGCCATCACGCCAACCGACGTGTTCGATCGCCTGGTGCCGATGTTGATCTTGTTTGCGACGGTCCTGTTCATGCTGCAGGAACCGATGCAGCGCATGATTAAGACACCCGATAAAGCGCACGCCGGATCGACCACCTGGCTGGTGGGTGCGCTGGTGTTTCAGTTTTTCGTCGCGGTATATGGTGGTTATTTCGGCGCTGGAATGGGGATTCTGATGCTCGCCGCATTCGGGATCCTCGGCTACACCGACATCCATCAGATGAACGGCCTCAAGACGCTGCTCGCGGTGTTCATCAATGGCGTCGCGGCACTGTATTTCATCTGGAAAGGTCTCGTCGTGTGGCCCGAGGCCATCATCATGGCGGTGGCCTCGATTCTAGGCGGCGTGTGGGGCGCGGGGTTTGCCCGCCGCCTCGGGCAGAAGGGCGTACGCCGCATCATCATCGGCATCGGCTTCGGCATGGCGCTATCGATGTTGATTCGTGGATAGCACTCCTTTGCCTGGCGGCAACGTCGTCATCATCAATCCAATTTCCGGGCCGAAGCGCCGGGGCAGTGCGACCGAGCGCGTTCGACAGGCGAAAGAGACCTTCGAGCGGCTCGGAGTCGCAGGCGAGATCCGTCTTACCGAGCGCCAGAACCATGCGTACGAACTTGCGCAGGAAGCAGTGCGGTCCGGAGCAGCGCTCGTCGTTGCGTGGGGCGGCGACGGGACGATCAACGAGATCGCCCGGGCGCTGGCGTTTTCCAGGACATCGCTCGGCATCGTTCCGGGCGGTTCGGGCAACGGCCTCAGCCGGGAGCTGAAGATTCCGTTTCATCCTCCGGCGGCGCTCGAACATGCCGTGCTGTCTCCGGATCGCATCCTGGATGCCGGCGAGCTCGACGGGCAGTTGTTCTTTAACATCGCGGGGATTGGTCTCGACGCGCATGTGGCCGGAATGGTGGCCACACGAATACATCATCGCGGGTTGATTCCGTACCTCGCGTCGACCGTCGGCGATCTCGTCAGGTACAAACCGCGAGACTACATCGTCGAAGCTGACGGCGAGCGGTTCGACATAATGGCGCTGATGGTCGTGATTGCCAACTCCACCCAATACGGATTCAACACGCGCATCGCCCCGCTTGCGGTCGCCGACGATGGCCTGCTCGATTTGGTGATCATCGAGCACCGCGGCCTGTCCGGCAATTTCCGGCGCGTCCCCTCGGTGTTCTTCGGCGGGCTGGAGAAACAGCCTGGCGTGACGATGAGGAAAGTGCGCAGCGTATTGGTGCGATCGTCCTCTCCCATGCCGCTCCACGTCGATGGCGAACCGGTTCGTGAAGCGATCGAGGTGCACGCGCGCGTGCTCCCAGGCGCGTTGCGAGTGCGCGCCTGACGGACAATTTCTTCTTCTTTGTGTCTTGGGAGATTCATCCCTTGGGAGGTTCTGTTCTTTGGGCATGCCACCAGTCGGTGGTGCCAATCAGAACCATCGCCGCAAGGGCGATTGCAGTGGGCGCCACGAGGCGGCGGGACCGCCTGAGCAGGCACAACATCGAGTCCTCACGTTAGACAGACTTGTACAGGTCTGTCAAATCGCTATACTTCGGCCACATGTCGGGTTCGAGGCTAGATTCGAAGGTCCTGCGCGTCGCACTGTTTGTGGGGCTTGCCATTTTTTATGTTGTTGCCGCCACCGAGCATGCGTCGCGGGTCAACACACTCAAGGCACGAGGCGACCAGAGCGGCTACCTCGCAGACGGGCAGGACCTATATGCGAACTGGCATGGCGAGACTCCGCCAATCATGATTGGCGAGCGCAACCGGATGCCGCTCTACGCTGCATTCCTGGCCGCGTTCTGGTCGCCGGCCTGGTCCGATGACGACTTCTTCATAAAGGCAAAAATCTGGAACATTTATTTATCGCTGGCGCTGCTGACGGTGCTGGCAATTGTCTTCGCGTACTATCTGCCGCCGCTGCCAGCGACCAATCTCACGCTGATCGTCGCGTTCGGATACTTCATCTTTAAAGCGGGCTACACACAGGCAGAGCTGCTGTTTTATTTCCTGTTCTTCATCGCGTTCCTGCTGTTCTGGGACATCCTCACGCGGCCGGCACGGCTCAGCGCCACCATCGCGAGAGCGGCTGCTGCCGGCGCAGTGGCGGCACTCGCGCACTTGACCAAGGCCGCGATGCCGCCGCTGTTAGCGATTTTTGTTCTGGCTGGGGCGATTGATGTCTTTCGCCGAAGGAGTACCGATCCGAAGGCGGCGCGGGCAAAAGCCGGCGCCGTGATTCTGGTGTGCTTCGCGTTCCTGTCCGTCCTGTCTCCCTACCTTCGCACCAACAAAGCCGTGTTCGGCCGCTACTTCTACAACGTCAATACGACTTTTTATATGTGGTACGACGACTGGCCGCAGGCGAGCGTCGGTACCATCAAACATGGCGACGGAGTGGGGTGGCCGAAGATGCCGGCCGAAGATCTGCCGAGCGCATCGAAGTACTGGCGCGAGCATTCCATCGTGCAAATCGCGACGCGCGTGGCCGCCGGCTTCTGGGATATGGTCGACCGCTCGTACAAGACCTACTGGTACTTCAAATACGTCGTCTTATACCTGGCATGTACGCTCGCCGTCCTGATCAGCCGCCGTAAAGACTTGAACGCACGAATCCGCGTCAATCCTGCGCCGGTGGTCTTTCTGGTGCTTTACGCAGCCGTCTACCTGTTCGGCATTGCGTTCTACGCCCCGGTCTCGGGAACCGGGACCACGCGATTTGTGATCGCGCACCTGACGCCGCTGTTCTTCATCTTGTCGTTGCTGCTCGCGCGCGACTGGCTCAGCACGGCCGAATGGCGAGTGGCGGGCACGCGCGTCACCCTGCAGCATTTTCACTTGCTGGTCTTCATCTCGCTGCTCTTCGACATCGCCTTCCTCATCTGGCCTCGGCTGATGACGACGTACGGCGGGTTCTAATGATGTGAAAGGGCAGCCCGGGCTTTTTCCAGCGTGAAGGTGAGAGATTCCTTCGGAACCTGCGTGACGAATGGACGGATGATCCACGCAAGCGCAAACGGGACGTCGCGCGACAGCGTCAACGATTCGCACTGGATGTAGGTGCCGCCGTCGCGCTCGAGAAAACGCCAGTACGTATTCAGCCGCCACATGAAGCCGTTTTCTTCACCCGCCGGCTTTGGATGTTCCTGCGGTGTGCCGGCATCAGCGATTTCCGTGATGCGCGTGCTGCGGATCCGGCTGTAGGCGCGATCGGCCCCTCCGGTGAAGAACTCCGCTTCGTTCTCCGTTTCCATCGTGACGGCAATTACTTTCTTGACATAGAAACGCAGCGCCACGCGAAATTTCTGTCCACTGTGGCTCAGAATTTTCGAGGAGGTGATGGCCGGCGCGAAGATCGCGGAGTGATGGTCGTAGTTCTGCATCAACGCCACGGCTTCGTTGAGATGCACGCCGGGCACGAACACGAGGCCGACCCAGTGGTGGAGAAGGGCGTCGGGGAACTCAATCGATTTCGATCCGTCGCGCGTTTCGAGGCGCTCGATGATGATGCCCCCATCGCGGAGCCCTCGTTGAAGCTCGGTGCGACGGTTGGGCGGGTGCGCGTCGATCCAGAGGAATTGCCCCGGCTGTGCCACCTCGGCGTCGATCCGCCGCTCGGTGAGGGTGGCGTACCTGTCGAAGCCGGCCGCGGCGGCCGCTTTCAGGGTCGCCCCGGCAACCGTAATCGAGGCGCAAATGAGCCCCAGGCAGACGAATGGAGGCAGTCTTCTCATTAACAGGTAATGCGTAGTTTGGCGTAAACGAGGCTCAGTTCAAACCAGGCTCAGTTCACTACCCGGAAGAGTACAACTTCTCTGGCTTCCTGGTTCCCGGTTTTGGCAATGAGCTCGACGCGGTATTCGTCGGGCGCGAGGGAGGATAACGGCAAGTCGAACTGGACTGCGGCGCCAGGAAGCGAGCTGGGAACCTGGGTGAGCGCCCGCATGGTGGCGCCGGCCCGGTTCAGGAGACGGGCGCTGACTTCGGGTGTCGCCCCGCCTGGCCCATAGACGGGAATTCTCAACAGCAGCCGTTCGGTGCGGCTGAATTCGCGGGCAGCCGAGGGGACCGCTTTCGGATCGACGCTCACTTCCGCGAAGGCGCGCGCCGTGCGGGTGCGCATCAACTGCACGGTGGCGAACGTCGGCTTCGTCACCCGGAGGTCGGGCACTCTGATGGCTCGATAGTCGATGTCGATGTCGGCGCCGCCGACCGCCTCCAGCGACATTTCCACCGCGATCGATCCCGGCGCCACATCGAATGCGATCACCTGCCGTGCGCGTACCCGATCGTGAAACACCTCGCGGCCGTCTTCGGCGGTTACCTTTAAGGTGACCGAGTCCACTTGCTGATTCCGTGGCGGTGCCACCCCGGCTTCCCAGCTGACGCTGATCGTTGTCAGGCCGTCTGGTCCCTGCGACGTCCCGATCCACGGCCGGATGTACGGACTGGAATGCGGCGGACGCACAGGAAGCTTCGAGGCGCGGGTCGTGGTTCCGGCCGGCCGCACCAGCGCCGCATTCGCATCCCAGTATCCCGAGCGTGCGCGAACCTGCGCGTCGGCGCGCCTGACGCGCAGTTCCACCGGATGGAATTTCCCGTCGCCCGTACGTCGCGCCCGGTACGTAATGACGTAGTACTCGTCGAGATCCTGAACGGCCCTCGTCAGCGCGTCGCCGAGCTTGCCCTCTTTACCGGTCTGGCCGCCGGTTTGATCGGCAAGCATCTGGAGCATCGCCGCCGCGGGTTCCGCGGTGTCGTCGGTGGCGGCAGGCGGACCGATTTGCGGGCTGATGGGATAGATCGAAACGCCGAGCCGATTCGCCGCGTAGACGATGGTGCGGACCGCGCCCATTTGCCGGTCGCTGCCGCGCGGCAGCGCCGGGGAAAATCCGTCGCTCACGAGCACCACGGCCTTACGCCCCTCACCCGCTTCGCCGATGCGAAGCGTAAGCGCCTGCAGAGCCGACGTGACGATTTGCGCGCGGCTTGCGTCGGCCGATCGTGGCGCCCGGCTGATGAACTGTTCCTCGAATGGCGACTGCGCCGTGTAGTCGCCCTTTCTCCCCCGGAAACCCTCGATCGCGGCATGCAGCGCCTTGCGATCGCTCGAGAGCTGAATGCCATTGAGCGTGTCGAGCGGCTTCATGACCGCGACCAGATCGTCCGGGCGCAGTTGAGTGTCGGCGAACGCCTTCAACGCGGCACGCGCGCGCAGCGTGCTGTCGCCGGGCTCCACATGGAATTCATCCAGGAAAATGGCGACGACGCGATGGCCGGTTGCTCGTTGAACCGTGACGGTGTCGACCGGACGAAGCTCGCCCGAGTCGTTCACCTCGAAATCCGTCGTGCGCAAGCCGCGTATCGGCTGTTGGCGGCGGTCGGTGACAACGGCGTCGAGGCGGATGATCTCGTCGGGCTCCTTGGTCGTTGTTTGTGCGGACTTCAGTGTCAGTCCGCCAGAAACGACAAGTCCGGCGGAAAAAGCCAGCATCGCGACCGCGACGCGCCATCTCCTCATCTGGAAATGACTGTGATGTTACCGGCGTTGCCAGTCTGCTGCACGCGCTCGAACTCGACCAGCGCTTTGCGGTACGCCAGAATCGCCTGGAGCTCGTTGTTCCGGGCGGTTTCAAAATCCCGTTGTGCCTGCACCACCAGGAAATTGGTCGAGATGCCGACCGCGAACTTGCTGTTTTCGGCGTCGAGCTGCTGCTGCGCGAAATCGCGCGCCGCCTGCGCCGCCTGCACGCGCTCGGCGGCATTCTCCACCTGCACGGTGGCATTACTGACATCGCTGGTGATCTGCAGCTCGATCTGTTTCAGCTGCACGTCGATCTGGTTCTGCTGGATCCGGGCACGGGCCACCGAGGCTTGCGCAGCGCTCATGCCCAGCGGGTAGCTGAAGTTGACCGCGAAACTCCACGCCGGCAGCCTCTGCCTGAGCAGGGTGCTCAGCGCGTCGCTGTATCCGCCGGGAATGATTTCCGTCGTCACGCGATTCACACCGTTGCCAGTCGTTTCGAAACGGGTGCCTCCCTGCCCCGTCGTTGCGTAACGCGTGATGAGGTCGGCTTGCGGATGGGTCTGGTCCTGGAGCAGCTTCATCGTGATGGCATTCGCCTCGAGGGTTTTCCGGGCTTGCTGCACGTCGGTACGCGCCGAGAGCGCCCGCTGTGTCGCCGACACCAGGTCAACGGTTTCGGGCCTGAAGTCCGGACGATCGACGGGGTCGATTGCCGACGTCCATGCCGGGTCGGTGGTGCCGCTGACGATCAGACGCTTCAGCGCAATCTCGGCGGTCCGCATCGTCCCTTCGGCCGTTACCAGCGTCCCGCGCTGCGCGGCGGCCTGCGACTGCGCCTGGACGACGTCGATCGGGGCCATCGTCCCGATATCCACTTTGGCTTGATTGTTTTTCAGCAGCTCTTCGGCGAGCAGCAGCGACTGACGCGAGACCTCGACCGACTGCACGGCAAACACGTAGTCCCAATAGGCGTTTCGGACGTTGGCAATCGTGTTGGTGATGGTTTGCTGCAGCTGGAGGTCGGAGATCTCCTGATTGATTTTCGTCACCAGAATCTGCTGGCGATTCGAGTCGATTGAAAAATTCCGCAGCAGCGGTTGGGTATAGGACGCCGACCAGAGCGGTGTATAGCTGGGATTGAAGAGCGCGTTCAGCGACGTCGTGGTCTGTCTGGTGTTGTTCAACTGCAGGTTGAAGCTGCCGCCGTGCCACGGTACCTGCTGCTGCAGACTGCCGTTGAACTGGACGGTGCCGCTCGTGATCGTGTCGCCGGTTTGCGCCGCGCCCGAAATCGTGCTGTTCGACGCGATTTTCTGCGTTGCGGTGCTGACGAGTGAGTTCAGCGTGGGGTTATACACCGAGCGCAGGCTCGCCAGAGTGACATCGTAGGTTTGTTGATCGATTTTCTGTACGGCGATGTCGAGGTTCTGATCGAGCGCGCGCTTTACGGCGTCGTCGAGCGTCATGGCGAGCCGCGGCCGAGGATCGTTGGACGCGGGTGGCGGCGGCACCGGCAGCGGCACAGGCACTGGCACCTGCGGAGCGGTTTGCGCCGCCTGACGCAGGATTCCGGAGGGCAAACGAAGCCCCGTTTGCGCAGCCGCCGGCGAAACTGAGCCAATCAGGAAAACCAATATGAGCGATACGACGGGCGTTATCTTCGTCACTGCAGGACCTCCCAGCATGTGCGGTTCTGTACTAGCCTACGACATAAGGCTTACCGCAATTTACGGACTTACAGCAATTTACGCGCGAACGGGGCCAGTTGTTCCTGCGGGTCAGCCGTTCTCGCGTGGCGTGGTACATTCGCATGTGTGACGTATCCATGGCGATGGTTCAATTTGCTGGCGCTGGTGGCGTGCGCGGCGTTCCTGGCGACGGCCTGCCAGTCAAATCAGTCACCAGCGGCGCCCAGTCCGGTGCCCGAGCCGAACTCCACGATGAACTACACAGCCATCGGCGCAAGCGACGCCATCGGGATCGGCTCCAGCGTCGAGTGTTTTCCGTACGCCGATTGCCCCAACGGGAGGGGATACGTTCAAGAGGCTACCCGGCAGCTAAAAGCCAAAGGGTTTACGGTAAACCTGAGTAACCTCGGGATCCCGACCGCGGTCATCGGGCGTGATTTTCAGGATCTCGCCGTCAAGTATGGCCGGCTTGTCGCCGCCAATTTCATCGACAGCGAAGCGCCGTTCGTCAACCCGGCCACCACGCTGGTTACGATTTTCGCCGGTGCGAACGACGTGAACACCGTGACGTCGGCGCTCGGGCAGGGGGCCGGGCTGCCGGACCAAGCTGGATATATCACCGCCCAGGTGAAAGCGTTCGGCGACGATTACGGCACGCTCCTGAAGATCGTTCGCGATCGCGCGCCGTCGGCGCGCATCATCGCGATCAACCTGCCGAACATGGCCGCCATGCCGTTCCTGACAGGTGCCTCGTTGCAGCAGCGGCAAGCCGCTCAGAAGCTGTCGGTTGGGATGACGACAACCGTGATCAACCCGCTAACCTCGCAGGGGGTGCTCGTAGTTGACCTGATGTGCGATCCTCGCGCGGTTCAGGCCTCAACCTACTCAGGCGATGGCTTTCATCCGAGCGACACCGGCTACGCATGGATCGCCACGGAAGTCGTTGCCGCCGCGACCACGGGATATAAAAACCCGCCCACCAGCTGCTCCAACATGACTGTCGTTCCGAACTAAATCATCGACACATTTGTCGGGGGATGGATCGGCCATCGTCGATCGGCCAGCGTCGACCGTCCAGCGTCCTTCGTCGATCGGCCAGCGTCCCATCGTCGTCGATCGTCGTTCGTGGCTTGTCAGTCCCTAGCTGACGGTCAGGAGGCAGGACGCTGTCGCGGGGCGTGATGACACAGCAATCGCCAAAGTCGACGATGGACGATCGACGATGGACGATCGACGATGGACGATGGACGATCGACGATCCAACCCCACAACGTCGTAGCCTCCTCTCTTATCGCCGACAAAAATGTTGAGAATCGCGTAACGCTCGGAGCGATGTTTCACGGCCTCGCTCGTCTTTCAGCGGAAATCTCAGGGAAAACCCGAACGACAAACAAAGAAATTTGATGGCGGCCATCTTGCACACAGCGCAATCGTGTAAACCGCAGAGTCATGCCGCGCCGGCGCGGGCGTTCTGATTCTTTCTCGAACAACTTCAGGAGGCGTATGGGTTCCAACTCTCTACAGGGCTGGGCGATCTTGGTGATGCTGGTCGCGTTTACCGCGCTCTCGCTCTCGTTCTATCTGGACGGCAGCATTCTGTGGATGCTCGTTTTTGTCGTGGCCCTGGCCGGCTCGATCGCGCTCTTTCTCAAAGCCAAACCGATGGAAAGCTAAGGAGGAATATCGATGGCAGCTCTGGGTCTTGCAATCACGTTTCTCGGATTTGTGCTGAGCGTCGCCAGCCTCGGGCTCTCCAGCAGCAATTCGACGCGGCTTGTAATCGTGCTGGTAGGAATTGTGGTCAGTCTCGGAGGCATCATAGGCGTGATCAACCCCGCTTATCAGAAAAACGCCCTCTGGAAGAAGTAGAACGCTCCAAGCTTTCAAACGAGGTCATCTGATGACGAAGCGCTCCCTCAAGATTCTGTTATGCCTTGCGACCTTCGGGTGTCTATCGACGACAGGTATGGCACAAGGCCAGGCGCCGGGCTCACCGCCGGCGGCGGCGGCGTCGGTTCCAGTGACGTCGACCGATTTCAAAACAACGCCGACCGATCGCACACACGGCGATCCGGACGGTTCACTCACCGGTACCGCGACCGACATCACCGTCAGCAGCGCCGACGCCGGCCTCACGATCGCAGATGTGCTGAATCAGATCGGCGCGAACAAGATCGGGATCAACTTTGCCTGGACGCTGCTTTGCGGCTTTCTGATCATGTTCATGCAGGCGGGGTTCGCGGTCGTCGAAACCGGCCTCACCCGCGCGAAGAACGCCAATCACACCATGATGATGAACTTCATGGTCTACGGCGTCGGGATGGGCGCGTACTACCTGATCGGCTTCGCGTTGCAGATGGGCGGGGCGGGCGCGGTGGCGAACCTTGGCGGATCGCCGGTGTTGAACGCCGAGCACACGATGCACCTGTTCGGGAAAGATTTCGGGCTGTGGGGGAACACCGGATACCTGCTGATGCATCACGGCACCTACGATGTGGCCGTGATGGTGATCTTCCTCTTCCAGATGGTGTTCATGGATACCGCGCTCACCATCGTCACCGGGACCGCGGCAGAGCGGTGGAAATACACGGCCTTCGTCGTGTCTTCGTTCGTTATGGGCGCCTTCACTTACCCGATCTTCGCCAACTGGGCGTGGGGAGGCGGGTGGCTGGCCATGCTGGGCGCGAACTTCGGCCTCGGCCATGGGTACTCCGACTTTGCAGGGTCGGGCGTCGTCCATTCCGTCGGTGCAGTGACGGCGCTGGCGCTCGGCATCATGATCGGGCCGCGGATCGGAAAATTCGATCGGCAAGGCAAGCCGCGCGCGATCCCGGGACACGATCTCACGTGGGTGCTGACCGGCTGCTTCATCCTGGCGTTCGGGTGGTTCGGATTCAATCCAGGCTCAACGCTCGCGCTCTCAGGTAACGGCGGGCTTCGCGCCGCGTCGGTGGCGGTCAACACGATGCTCGCCGGTATGACGGGATCGTTTGGCGCCATTCTCTACATGTGGATCCGATACGGGAAGCCCGATGCATCGATGACCGGCAACGGATTCCTCGCCGGCCTGGTGGCGATTACCGCACCGTGCGGCTTCGTCAACCCGATCGCGTCGTGCTTCATCGGGTTGGTGGCCGGCGTTCTCGTCTGCCTGTCGGTGGAGTTCCTCGACAGGTTCATGAGAGTGGATGACCCGGTCGGCGCCGTTTCCGTCCACGGGGCCAATGGGCTCTGGGGCGTGATTTCGGTGGGATTGTTCGCCGACGGGAAAAGCAACTACGGCGGCTCGTGGAACGGCGTGCCCGGAGCGGTCACGGGTCTGTTCTATGGAGACGGCGGGCAGCTGGTGGCGCAGTTGATTGGCGTTTCGACGCTGCTCGGATTCGTGTTCGTGATGAGCTTCGTCGTCAACATTCTGATCGACGTCGTCGTCGGTCAGCGCGTCAGTGCCAGGACCGAGCTCGAAGGGCTCGACATTCCCGAGATGGGCGCGGTCTGCTATCCGGACTTCGTGCTGAAGACCGAGGATTAGGAGTGCCATGACAGACGCACCGGTGTCGGAAGCATTAGTCACGCCCCTCGGGGGCGATCTCATGCCCGCGGTTCCCTGGCGAGACCCTCACACGGTCTCGCCGGAGCATCTCGCCGGCTACATACGGAAACTCGAGAATGCGTGCCTCGAACACCCGCATTCCGCGAATGTGCGGACATGCCTGGGCATGGCGTACGCGGTGAACTACGAGATCAACAAGTCGATGGACGCGCTCGAAACCGCGACGCAGCTCGAACCGGAGAACTTCTGGGCGCAGCAGAAACTGGCGGAGCTGCATTATCGCCTGCGCACGCTCGTCGTGGCGGAGCGCGAGGCGTTGCGCGCCGTCGATCTCGCTCGCAATGGATGGCAGCTCGCGATCGCGCGCAAGCAGCTCAATACCATACGACAGCTGCGCCATCAGGGAACCCGCGACATCACCTGGGATAAGCCGTTGACGGCGCCGGCCCTGGTGATTTCGGCGATGCTCCTGCTATCGTTCGTGGTCATGATGTGGGGCTGAACGGCATGGTCGCGCATCGATGGAAGTGGTTTATCGGCGCGTCGATTCTTGCTATCGGACTGCTTGGCCCATACGCGCCTTTGCCCGACTTGATCGGAGGCATTGCGCTCGCGGCCGTGATCAATTGGAAATTGCCGCTCGGAGGTGGCGGCGCCTCGAAGATGCCTAAGGACCGTTAGGTCGATGCCGTCCGCGCCCGCGGTCGTGATGTTATCCGGGCGGAAGTTCGTCCTCGGTTGCGTTCTGCTTGCGTGCCTGGTGCTGGCAGCCGGCCGCGCCGTGTCGTTCCCGGTGTCGCTGCTCGCCGCCGAAGTCTTTGCGACCATCCTCGGATTGTTTCTTCTCGGGTCCTTCAAATACCAGCTTCACAAGAACGCGCTGACCTACGGGATGCTGCTCGTCATCCTCGCCACCTTCTGTGGCTTGCCGGACTCGGAGTGGCATAAGCAGATTGCCGAAGGTGGCTGGTGGAGTTGGACGCGGCAGCACCTCTTGTCGTTCCGCGGCCTTGACGAGCTGATTCACGCCGACACGATGCTCTTCATCCTCGGGCTCACGTTTTTTGTGTCGGTGATCGCGCAGACACGCATGCTCGAGGGCATTACGTTCTTCGTGCTGCGCCGGAACGGCGGCGCGATTCTGCCGACTGTTGTCTCCGTCACTGCCGTGGTGGCGTTTGCCTCGGGCATTCTCGACGGTGTGTCGATGATTGGCCTCACGATTCGAACGCTCGTCATCATCCTCATGCTGGCCGCTGCTCCGCGAAGTGCCATCCTGTTCGCCGTCATGATTTGCACGACCGTCACGACGGTCTGCGGCGTATGGCTGGCGTATGGAGAGCCGCCAAACCTCATCATGAAGGCGAACCTTCACCCGTATCTTGGCGGCACATTCTTTCTTCGCTATTGCGGGCCGATCGCCGTCGCCACCTACCTCGTGGTCGTCCGGCACCTCAGAACGGCACTCGCAGGACAGCGTATCGATCTCGACAGGATGGACGTGCTCGACGCAAACGCCGAAGACGTCCGCTTTCTACAGGCGACACGACATGGCGAAGTCTTGACGCCGGTGGAGTTGATTGAGGGACACGCACCGTACCTCGCCGAAAAAGCGCAGCGCGTCGTGGAGCGGCTGCGCGCCGGAACCGCGCTTGGTACGGCGCTCGTGGTGGAGAAAGTCCCGCTGGAGATTCGGCAGGAGTTGCTGGGGCATTACGTC
>Ga0068859_100003886_pt1 | contig 15256 bp, 12 predicted proteins | sample KBSSwiS22_FD_66585 | JGI IMG/M metagenome (GOLD analysis project Ga0068859, IMG submission 66585) | Switchgrass rhizosphere microbial communities from Kellogg Biological Station, Michigan, USA - KBS Switchgrass S2-2 | ecosystem: Host-associated > Plants > Roots > Rhizosphere > Soil ...
TCGGTGACCGGGCCGTCATAGGCCGCCTCGAACGATTCCGCGTAATCGGGGGCCGTCGTCACGCGCGCGACCGCGTCGACGATCGGCAGATCCATCTCGAGGGGGTTCTCGATGGGTTTGCCCGCCTGCTCTTCCAGCGTGGCGGCGCGCCCGTCCCAGAAGAAGGTGCGGCCCCACGCGAGGTTGACGAGCGCGGGGGCGTTACGCGTGCCCTGGCGCTGCTCGACGCCCGATGACACCGGCTTCGGGTCGGAGAAGGCCGCTTCACGCAGGTGGCAGGTGGCGCACGCGATGTCGTTGGTGCGCGACAGGCGCCGGTCGAAGAACAGGCGCCGCCCGAGCTGGGCGCGCGCCTCGGTGAGCGCGTTGTCGGAGGGGGCCAGCGACGTCGGGGTACCAGCGCGGAAGCCCGCCGGCGCGGCGTCGTCGACCAGCGGGGCCTCCTGGGGGGCGGGGAACGACGGCGCGCAGACGCCGTCGTCGCAGCCCGCGCCTCCGGCCGCGGCCAGGGCCACCGCCATCCGGGCGACGACCGTTGCCGCAAGCGACCTGACGCGGCTGCCGAGGCCTTCCGTCACGGCGCGAAGCCGAACAGCTTCAAGCCGGGGGCGTTCAATCGCAGGCGCTCGCCGTTCTGCACCTCGGGCATGGCCGTCATGAAGTAGGGGTTGAGGTCGGCGCTGGTCACGGCGCCCTTGAAGATCTGATCGAGGTAGACGCGGATGCTCTTGCGCAGGGTTCCACTCGCCGGGACCGCCAGCGCGCCTTCCAGCGGAATCACGGGGGCCCCCGGCATGTCCAGGTGGGTGATGTCACCGCCCATGTGGATGGCGCCCGGAACCTGAGCGGCGCCCGCTCCCTCCGCGCGCCCCTCGTAACGCAAGAACAGGTAGCCGAAGCCGTGCGGCCACGAGAGCTGCGAGGAATCGTCGAGCGGAGGCAGGCGCCCAGTGGGGAATCCGGCGTCGCAATCTCCCCCGATCCCGAGCACGAAGCGGGCCCCCGTATAGTCTCCTGGCGGGGCCAGGACCCGGAACGCGTGCGAGGTGTCGTCCTCGGCGTTGTACAGGTGGATGCCATACGTCACCGGGGTGCCGGACGCGTCGACGATGTCGACGGGGACAGCGTTTCCGCCGCTGGTCGTGAGCTCGACGGACGAGACGTAGAAGCGGAAGTTGAGGGGAACGACCTGGGTGCCGTCGGGCAGCGCGTTGGCCTCGCCGAAGACGAACGGCGCGTCGCCGAACATCGGCTCGACGGCGAGCTCGACGACCGTCCCCTGGGAGCGGCGGGGCACCGGTGTCGGGACGCAGGTCGGCGCGGCGGCGCCCCCGCCGCCTCCGCTGCCGAGGGCCCCGCCCGACGCGCCACCGCTGGTGCCCCCCGAGCCGCCGGAGCCTCCTGACGCGCTGCCGGAGTTACCGCCCGAGGATGTGGCGGGAGCGCCCCCCGTCGCTGCGCCGCTCGTGCCTCCGGAGGCGGACCCGGCGTCGGGCGCGGCGCCTCCGGTGCCGGTCGTCGAGCTCTGGTTTCCGCTGGAGCACGCGAGGCCGAGCAGGGCGGCGAGACCGAGCGGGCCCGCGAGCGGACGGCCGAACCTGGCAGGGCCAAACCTTTCTCTCTGGAGCGATTGAGCCATGGTGGGTCTCCGTTCGTGTCGCATCATAGAGATTCCTGACAGGGCCGGAGGAGCTCATCAAAGGCGGCCCGCTTGTCGGAGGTGCCGATCCCGTTCAGGCTCGCCGCTGTGACCGAGGTCGCTGATGAACCCTCGCCGGCCGCCCCTGACCCGCCTGACCAGCGGGCCCAGGCCCACCCGCGGATCCGCGCCGAGGGCCTGGTGCGCCGGTTCGGCTGGAACGCCACCGCGGCGCAGGCGCTCGAGCCGGGCTACAGCTACTTCTTCCCCGACGACGAGGCCTGCGTCGCCTATGTCGACACCGGCAAGGCCTGGGTCGCCGCGGGCGCACCGCTGGCCGACGACCTGCACCTGGCGGCGGCCGCGCGCGCGTTCGTCGCCGCGGCAGGCGCCGCTGGGCGGCGCGCCTGCTTCTTCGCCACGGAGCAACGCTTCGTCGACGTAGCCGGCCTGCGCTCGCTGCTGATCGGCGAGCAGGGCGTCTGGAACCCGTTCGACTGGGACGCGATCGTCGCGCAGAGCCGGAACCTGCGCGAGCAGCTGCGCCGCGCGCGCGCCAAAGGGGTGATCGTCCGCGAGTACGATCCTGCGGCCGGTCCGTCCGCCGCCACGGCCGATGCTCCCGCGCCCTCACGCGCCGCCGTCGAGGCGGTCATCGAGCGCTGGAAGCGCATGCAGGAGCTGGCGCCCATGGGCTTCCTGGCGCGCGTCGATCCGCTCTCCCTCGGCTCCGGCGGCGAGCTGTTCGTGGCCTTGTCCGGTTCGTCGGTGGTCGGCGTCCTCGCGGTCGTCCCGGTGCATGGACGCGACGGCTGGCTGTTCCAGACGCTGCTGCGCGCTCCCGAGGCGCCGAACGGCACGGCCGAGGCGCTGGTCGACACGGCGATGCGCGCCGCCCGCGCCCAAGGGCGGACCTACGTGACGCTCGGCCTCGCTCCGCTGGCCGGTGACGTGCGCGGTCCGTTGCGCCTGGCGCGGTCGGCCGGGGCCACCCTCTACAACTTCGAGGGGCTGCGCGCCTTCAAGGCCAAGCTGCGCCCCGAACGCTGGGACCCCGTGTACCTGTCCTTCCCGCCGTCGACCGGCAGCGCCCGCGCGATCCTCGACGCCCTGGGGGCTTTCGCCCACGGGAGGCTCGTGACCTTCGGGCTGCGCACCCTGGCGCGCGGGCCGACCGTCCTCGTCAAGCTGCTCGCCGGTCTCCTCGTGCCGTGGACGATCCTCCTCGCCTGCTCGAGCACGGCGCGCTGGTTCCCGAACGCGATCATCAAGTGGGCGTGGGTCGCCTTCGACGTGGCGCTGGCCGTCGGGCTGCGCACCCTGTGGCGGAGGTGGAGCCGGCACCTCGCCTGGGGGCTGACACTGGCGATCGGGGCGGACGCGACGCTGACCGCGATCGAGGCCGTCTGGTGGAACGAACCCCGCACCCACGGCGTGGCGGCCCACATGGTGCTCGCGGCCGCCGTGTGCGGGCCGCTCGGCGCGTGCTTGTTGCTCGGTGGGCTCACCATGCGGCGCGAGTCGGTCGCGCTCCGGCGGACGACACCGTCCAGCGCCGCGGGCCTGCCCGGCAAGGAGTAGGATCGCCCCGTGACCAGCGGGGCATGTAGGGCGGGGCCGTGCTGAGCCGAATCGTTGCCGAGCTGGCCGGCTGCGGGATCTGGCGCGGGATTGATCCGCGCGCGGTCGCCGAAACGGCGCCCCGTTGGACGGAGCGCGAGCTCGGCCCGGGCGAGGCCCTGTGGTACGAGTCGGAGCCCGCCGACGCGCTGGCCCTGGTCGTCGACGGAAGCCTGGCGATCGACGTGGCCGGACATGGGATCACGACCATCGCGGCCGGGGAGCTGGTCGGCGAGGCGGCCGCGTTCATCGCGGGGGAGCTCCGGACGGCCACCGTGCGCGCGGCCTGGAGCGGTCCGGCGCGGCTCCTCATCTTGCCGCAGGAGGCGCTGGGGGCCATGCGCATCCGCGAGGTGGCCGTCTACGACGCGCTCCTCGAGCGCGCGCTGCTGGTCCTGGCCGAGCGCATCGAGGCCACGCTGGCGCGGCTGGGCGCGCTGGCGGGCGAGGTGGCGCCCGGCGTGCCCCTGACGCCCCCCGCAGCACGGCCCAGCCGAGGCCGGCCGGCGATGGGATGGGCCGACCCGCCGCCAATCTTGCCGATTCTGCGGGCCCTGCCCGTTCTGGGGGCCGCGCCCGCCGACGCGCTCGGTGCCATCGCGGCGACCCTGGAGGCGGAGCGGGTCGAGGAGGGGGATGCCCTCCTCCGCGAGGGAGACGCTGGCGACACCCTCTACCTGGTGGCCGACGGGCGCTTCGAGGTGTTCCGGCACGCTCCGGCGCCGCACACGCTGCGCCTCGCCACCTTGCGGGCGGGCGCGCTGGTCGGCACCGGCGGGTTGTTGCTCGGGCGCCCGCGCAACGCCTCGTGCGTGGCCGCGCGGGCGTCCTGGGTCTACGGCCTCGGCCGCAGGGCCTTCCTGTCGCTGGAGGGCGAGGCCGGGCGCCTTCTCCGCGAAGGGCTGGTCTGCGCGCTGCGCGCCCAGCTGCGTTCGGTGGACGATCGCCTCGCCAAGATCGACGCGGCCCGCGCCGCCACCAGCGGCGAGCGCGATCGCCCGCTCGACGAGCTGCTGGGGACCGCGGGCGGCGGCGCCCTCGCGATCCACTACCAGGCCGGCCCCACCGCCCCCCGCCCGGTGTCGCTGGCGTCGCTGCCGTTCCGCGACGAGGTCGAGGCCTCCGATCCCGAGAAGCGCCGATTGCTCGAGTCGATCCGCGCGTCGATCGTGGGCGCCGACGAGGCGCTGGAGACGCCCTTCGGCTTGCGGCGGATCACGTACGCCGACTACACGGCGTCGGGCCGGTCCCTCACGTTCATCGAGGACTTCATCCGGCGCGAGGTGATGCCGTTCTACGGCAACACGCACACCGAAGCGTCGGGCACCGGGCGCCAGACCACCCGCTTTCGTGAAGACGCCCGCGCCATCATCCGGCGCAGCGTCGGCGCCACCGACGAGGACGCCGTCATCTTCTGTGGGTCCGGCGCGACCGGGGCCATCGCCAAGCTGATCGACATGCTGAACATCAGCTTGCCGTCCGATCTCGACCACGCCTACGAGCTGTCGAAGCGGGTGCCGGCCCGCGAGCGGCCGGTGGTGTTCATCGGTCCCTACGAGCATCACTCGAACGATCTGCCCTGGCGCCACAGCCTGGCCGACGTGGTCGTCATCGACGACGACGAGGACGGTCGCATCGATCTGGCTCGGCTGGAGGAGGCGCTCGTCGCCCACGCCGATCGATCGCTGAAGATCGGCAGCTTCTCGGCGGCCTCCAATGTCAGCGGCATCGTGACCGACATGCGGGCGGTCTCGGTGCTGCTGCACCGGCACGGGGCCCTGGCGCTCTGGGACTGCGCCGCGGCCGCGCCTTACGCGCGCCTCGAGATGAACGTGTCGGACGGAAAGCCCGACGCCCACCTCGCTTACCAGGACGCGCTCTTTCTCTCGCCCCACAAGCTCATCGGCGGGCCGGGGTCGCCGGGCGTGCTGGTCGTGAAGAAGAAGCTGGTGCAGAACACCATCCCCACCCAGCCGGGAGGCGGCACCGTCTCGCTGGTCACACCGCAATCGACGATCTACGTCGACGCTCCCGAGCAGCGGGAGGAGGGCGGCACCCCGGCCATCATCGAGTCGATCCGCGCGGGCCTCGCCTTCCAGCTGAAGGAGGCGGTCGGCACCGACACCATCGCCGAGATGGAGCACGGGTTCTTGCGGCGGGCCATCGCCACGTGGCTGCAGGTTCCGAACCTGCGGATCATCGGCAACGCCAGCGCCGAGCGGCTAGCCATCGTGGCGTTCATGGTGAGGCACGGCGATCGCTACCTGCACAACAACTTCGTGGTGACGCTGTTGAACGATCTGTTCGGCATCCAGGCGCGCGGCGGGTGCTCGTGCGCCGGCCCTTACATGCATCGCCTGCTGGGCGTGGGCCCCGCGCTCGCGCGCGACTACGTCTGCATGGTCGACAAGGGCTTCGTCTCGCTGAAGCCCGGCTGGGCCCGCGTCAACTTGAACTACTTCATCTCCAACGCCGAGCTCCGCTACATCATCGCGGCGGTCAGCCTCGTCGCCGAGCACGGACATCTCTTGCTGCCCGAGTACGACTTCGACCTCGTGTCGGGCCAGTGGCAGCACCACCAGGGGCTGTCGCAGGACACGCGGAGCTTGCGCGACGTGCGCTACGAGGGCGGGCGGCTCACTTTCCCGTCCCGCCACGTCCGCATCGGGGAAGAGGGGCTGCCCGACCAGCTGGAGGCGGCGCTGCGCATCTTCGAGAGCGCGCAGGATGGCAAGCGCCCGCGCGCGCCGCGGCCCAACGGGGCGCGCCCGCCCGAATACGAGCGTCTGCGCTGGTTCGCGCTGCCCGCCTGACCGCTCAGCCGAGGCCGCGGTTGCGCTTCATCTGATCGAGCACCTTCTGGTACTCGATCTCCCAGGTCGCCGTGCCTTCCTCGAGGTTGCGGATCTTGCGCCGCACCTCTTCGTCCAGCTCCTCGTCGACCTGCATGTGCTTCTTCAGCACGTCGGCCATCCGCTTCCGCAGCGCCGCGTCCTCGGCGAAGATCTCGTCGATGTGCGGGGACTGCATGAAGGATTCGATCATCTGGCCGGTCATCCACTCCAGGCTCTCCTCGCCCAGCCCCAGGCCCTTCTCGTGCGCCAGCGCGCGCTTGACCTTCCCGAACTGCTCGTAGGGTAGGCCCCGCTTCTGGAGGACGTCCTTGGTCTTCTCGGTGACCTCGCGGTCGAGCCGCAGGTACTCCTTCAAGACCGCCTGAGCGTCCATCTCCGCCTCACCCCGGTCGACGACCGCGATGTCTCCGGCGTCAATCAGAGACTTGACGACCTCGCTCGCGATGGCCGGGATTTTCCCACTGTAGAGCCTCATTTCTCCCGCGCGTTATAGGGTCGAGCCTACTCTGCGTCAAGCGATCGCCCTCGCAAAATGACGAGAAGATTCGATTCAGTTCGGTGGTGTCCGCTCCGCTTCTCACTTGACAGACGAGGGCCGCGGCGCAAAATCGCCGCGTCTTTCGGTCAGCCCGACGAGAGGCGAGGGCGGATTAGCTCAGCTGGTTAGAGCAGGCGTTTCATACGCGCCGGGTCCGGGGTTCGAGTCCCTGATCCGCCACTCGAGGAAGCGAACAGCATGCGCAGAGTCGAGAAGCCCTGGGGCCACGAAATGATCTGGGCGGTGACCGATCGTTACGTGGGCAAGGTCCTTCACATCAACAAGGGCGGCAAGCTCTCGCTGCAGTATCACGTCAAGAAGGACGAGACGGTCATGGTCTGGACCGGCCGTATGCGCTTCGTGTTCTTCCAGGACGGGCAGGAGCCCCAGGAGAAGGTCCTTGGGCCGGGCGAGGCGTTCCACGTGACGCCCGGGCTCCGGCACCGGATGGAGGCCCTGGAAGACTGCGACGTCTTCGAGGTGTCGACGACCGAGTTGGACGACGTCGTCCGCTTGCAGGACGCCTACGGCCGCGAAGGCACCTCCAAGCCCTGACGCGCCGGGGGGGCGGAGGGGGTGTCCCTCGCACGAGCGGCGAAGGCGCTGGGTTTGCTTGACGGGGCGCGGGGCGCGGGCTAAATCCGGGCTCCCATGGCGACCTACGATACCTCCGACATCCGCAAAGGGCTGAAGTTCATGATGGACGGAGCCCCGTACACGGTCGTCGAGTTCCAGTTCGTGAAGCCCGGCAAGGGCGCGGCCTTCACCCGCACGAAGATGAAGAACCTTCTGACCGGTGCGGTGCTCGAGCGCAACTTCCGCTCCGGTGAGAAGCTGGAAGAGGCGAACGTCGAGATCAAGACGATGCAGTACCTCTACAAGGACGCCGACTCGTGCGTGTTCATGGACACCACGACGTACGACCAGGTCAGCATCCCGGAGACGACCATCGGCGAGGCCAAGGACTTCATGCCGGAGAACATCAACGTCGAGGTGCTGTTCTTCGAGAACCGCGCGGTCGGCGTGACGCTGCCGAACTTCATCGAGCAGAAGATCGTCGAGACGGAGCCCGGGTTCAAGGGCGACACCTCGACGAACACCACCAAGCCCGCCAAGATCTCGACCGGCGCGACGGTGCAGGTCCCGCTGTTCATCAACGCAGGCGACGTGGTCAAGATCGACACGCGCACCGGCGACTACCTCGAGCGCGTCGGCCGCGCCTGAGGCCGGTGCGGCGCTGGTGTCCGTCGAGAGCGATGACCGCCAGCGTCTGATCGCGCGCCGCCCCGCGCTGGAAGCGCGCGCGCGCGTCCTGTCGGCCGTGCGCCGCTGGTTCGAAGGGGAGGGCTTCCTCGAGGTCGACACGCCGGCGCGCGTGCGCGCGCCCGGGCAAGAGGTCCACCTCGACGCCCTCCCTTCGGGAGACCGCTGGCTCATCACGTCGCCCGAGTACGCCATGAAGCGCCTGTGCGGCGCCGGCTACCAGAAGATCGTGAGCATCGGCAAGTGCTGGCGCGCCGACGAGCGCGGCCCCCACCACGAGCCCGAGTTCACGATGCTCGAGTGGTACCGCGCCCACGCCCCCCTCGAAACCATCGCGGCCGACTGCGAGACCCTCGTCCGCGCCGCGATCTCGGCCGCCGGCCCCGCTGCCAGCCCCGCTTTCGCCGGCACCGCCACCCATCCTTTCACGCGCACGACCGTGCGCGACGTGATCCACCGCTTCGCCGGCATCGACGTCGTCGGCGACGAATCTCCCGAGACTCTCGCCACCAAGGTCCGCGCCGCCGGCGTCGATCCCGGCACCGCCCGCCACTGGGATGACCTCTTCTTCCAGCTCTGGCTGGATCGCGTCGAGCCGCACCTGCCCACCCTCGGTCCAGTCCTCATCTTCGACTGGCCGACGCCCCTCGGCGCCCTCGCGCGCCGCCACCCCACCAACCCCCACGTGGTCGAACGCTTCGAGCTCTACGCCGAAGGCCTCGAGCTCGCCAACGCCTTCGGCGAGCTCACCGACCCCGTCGAACAACGCGCCCGCTTCCTCTCCGAATCCGCCACCCGCCGCGCCCTGAACAAGCCCGTCTACTCCCTGGACGAAGCCCTCCTCGCCGCTCTCCCCACGATGCCCCCCACGTCCGGCATCGCCCTCGGCTTCGACCGCCTCCTGATGTTGGTCCTAGGCCTCCCCCAAATCCGCCACACCATGGCTTTCGCCTCCGACGAAATCTGAAGCGCCTGTCGTCCCACGGCGTCAGAGCGAGCTTGCGAGCGGGTTTATCGACGGGAGGCGCGGCTTCGCCGCGCCGGCGCCGACATGAAATCCGGGGGGTCTCGTAGGGGGGACGAAGTCCCCCCTGCGCTCAGGCCTTGCCCCCCTACGTCCGCAGTGGTATGCGTTCCAGCCCTTGGAGGCCCTGCTGTGACATCTGTACTCTTCAGTCTCGCCCAAAGTGCGCCCGCCGGCGGTGCCCCTGCCAGCCCGTTCGGACAAGGGCTTCAGAGCTTCGTGCCGATCCTGCTGATCTTCGGCGTGCTCTTCCTGCTGGTCATCCGGCCGCAACAAAAGAAGGCCAAGCAGCTGCAGCAAATGCTGAGCGAGCTCAAGGCCGGTGACGTCGTCGTCACCCAGGGCGGCATCATCGGGAAGATCACGGGAATTCGCGACATCGAGGTCACGTTGGAGGTCCAGCAGGGCGTTCGCCTGAAGGTCCTTCGCAGCGCGATCACGAACAAGCACACGCCCGGCGAAGCCGCCAAGACGGACGCCAAGGCGTCCTGAACGGCGCCTCGGGCGCCGACTGCCAGCCGCGACGCCGACGAAAACGATCATAAGGAAGAGAGACGGCACGAACCATGGAACGGTCCTGGTGGTGGAAAGCATTGCTCTATGGCGCGCTGGTCGCGCTGGCGGCGCTGTACCTGGTCCCGACGGTGGTGCCGGAGGCGAGCCAGCCTGCCGTCATCAAGAAGTACTTCCAGAAGCGGATCCAGCTCGGCCTCGACCTGCAGGGCGGCCTGCACCTGGTTTATGAGGTCCACGTCGACAAGGCGGTGTCCGACAAGGTCGACCGCATCGCGTCCGAGATCGAGGACCGGATCAAGAAGGACGACAACCGGAAGGAAGACAAGGACAACGCCAAGAAGACCTCCGGCGTCGCGATCAACCGCGAGGGGCGCGACGAGATCGTCATCGTCTTCAAGAACCCCGCCGAGCATGTGCTGGTCAACGAGGACCTGCTGCGCGAGTTCCGCAAGCAGCTCGACCTGGTCAGCCGCGACCCGGTCAAGGGCGTCGTCCGCCTGAAGCTGGACCCGGATCAGGTCGAGGAGGTCCAGGACTCGGCCCTGCGCCAGGGCATCGAGACGATCCGCGGCCGGGTCGACAAGTTCGGCGTCGCCGAGCCGACCATCATCAAGAAGGGCACCGACATCGTCGTCGAGCTGCCCGGCCTCAAGGCGGCCGACTTCGAGCGCATCAAGAACATCATCGGCAAGACCGCCCAGCTCGAGTTCAAGATCGTCGACGACGGCTCGGAGTACATGAAGCGCGTGGCGGCCCTGGTCCCCAAGGACAGCGGCATCGACGTGTTGCCGGAGTCCTGGACCGAGAAGGATTCCGGGCGCCCGCACGAGGACGTGTACCTCAAGGCCAAGAGCCGCGAGACCCTGGAGAAGTTCTTCGCCGGGTTGACCGGCGACAACGCCTTGCCGGCGGATCACGAGATCGGCTACGAGGAGAACGCCGTCCGCAACGACGCGGGCGAGGTCACGGCCGACAAGTACTGGCGCACGCTGTACATGAAGCGGCGGGCGGTCCTGACGGGTGAGTACCTGTCGAACGCCGACCAGTCCTGGGACCAGCAGACCGGTCGCCCCGAGGTCACCTTCGAGTTCGACCACCAGGGCGCCATCCTGTCGGAGCGCATGACCCGCGAGAACATGGGCCGCAAGATGGCCATCGTCCTCGACGAGAAGATCAACAGCGCGCCGGTCATCGAGGGCGTCATCAGCTCGCGCGGTCGCATCACCCTGGGCGGCTTTGGGGATCCCTTCCAGTTGCAGCAGGAGGCCAAGGATCTGGTGGCGGTCCTGAAGTCGGGCTCGCTGCCCGCCCCGCTGCGCAAGACCTTCGAGACGCAGGTCGGCCCCACGATGGGCAAGGACTCGATCCAGAAGGCGAAGTTCTCGATGATGATCGGCGCGGCCGCCGTCATCCTGTTCATGCTCATCTACTACCGAGCCTCCGGGATCATCGCGAACATCGCGATGACCCTGAACATGCTGTTCATGGTCGCCATCCTGGCGGCGTTCGAGGCGTCGCTGACCCTGCCCGGCATCGCGGGCCTGGTGTTGACCATCGGCATGGCGGTCGACGCCAACATCATCATCTACGAGCGCATCCGGGAAGAGCTCCGCAACGGCAAGTCGCCGCGCAGCGCCGTGGACGCCGGCTTCTCGCGCGCGTTCTGGACGGTGTTCGACGCGCACGTGACGAACTTCGTGGCGGGCGTGGTTCTCTACTCGTACGGGTCGGGCCCGATCCGTGGGTTCGCGGTCACGCTGCTCGTCGGCATCATCACGAACCTGGTCACGTCGTACTGGCTGTCGCGCTGGATGTTCGACCTGATGGTCGGGCGGCGCAGCGGGGCGCCGGCGACGCTGTCGATCTAGTCGCCGAGCGCGGTTCGGGATCAAGGAAAAGTCAGAGGTCATCATGGCGGCGCCAAACAAGCAGCAGAAGTTCTTCGAAATCATCAAGCCGCACTCGAACTACGAGTTCATCGGCAACCAGAAGTACTGGATCGGCACGTCGATCGTGCTGGTCGCGCTGACGGTCATCTTCCTGCCGCTGAACGCGTTCGTCCTCAAGAGCCGCGGTCACTTCCTGAACTGGGGCGTCGACTTCCGGGGCGGGACCGAGCTGCTCATCGACTTCAACCGCCCGGTCGATCCGGGCGAGCTGCGCAAGACGCTCGCCGAGATCGGGCACGACAACGCGGACGTGGTCCGTTACGACGATCCCTCCGACAAGGCCAAGGTGAAGTTCCTGGTCCGCATCGGCGCCGTGTCGGTGCTGTCGAAGGAGCAGGCGCAACAGGCGCAGCAGGCGCTGGCCAAGCAGGGCGACTCCTCGCTGCACAAGTTCGAGTGGTCGGAGGGCGGCGACAAGGTCTACCTGCGCTACGACAAGCCGGTTCCCGTCGAGACCCTCTCGAGCTCGCTGAAGGCGGTGGGGATCGCGGCCATGCAGGTGCAGCAGTTCGGGCGCCTCGAGGACCACACGTACGAGGTCACCCTGGTCAGCGTGGACAAGGAGATCTGGCGGCACCTGGACGAGAAGCTGGGGGCCGGGACGGTGGCCGGGATTCCGAAGGTCGAATCGGTGGGCGCCAAGGCCGGCAAGCAGCTGCAGTTCGACGGCGTGCGCTCGCTGCTGGCGGCGATCCTGCTGATCATGGTCTACATCCTGTTCCGGTTCGACTTCCGCTATGCGCCGGGCACGGTCGTCGCGCTGTTGCACGACGCGGTGATCGTCATCGGCGCCTTCGCGGTGACCTACAAGGAGTTCTCGCTGACCACGGTGGCGGCGGTCCTGACCATCATCGGGTTCTCGATGAACGACACCATCGTGGTGTTCGACCGCATCCGTGAGAACGCGTCGCGCATGCGGGACCGCAAGTTCGACCGGGTGGTCAACATCTCGATCAACGAGACGCTGAGCCGCACGATCTGGACCAGCGCCACGGTCTTCTTCGTCACGCTGGCCATGAACGTGTTCGGCGTGGGTGTCATCCGCGACTTCGCGTTCGCCATGAACGTGGGCGTCATCGTCGGCACCTACTCGTCGATCTTCATCGCCAGCCCGATCCTGATCTGGCTGAACGAGCGCTACCTGGTCAGCCAGAAGAAGGCGACCGTGCGGCCGGGGCGCGACGCCCGAAGGCCGAAGCGCGAGGGCGAAGAGCTCGAAGAAGGCGCGTAGGGCGCCCGCGGGACCGGCGACCCGAACGTCGGAGCGAGCTTGCGAGCGGGTTTGATGAGCGGAGGCGCGGCTTTGCCGCGCCGGGGACGTCGTCCACGGTATTGTTGCGCGCGGCGGGCGGTCGCCTTCGATTGTCGCTGGAGCTTCGTTCGCAGGGGGGAGCCCGCGAGGGGGGCATAGCCCCCTTCGCGAGCGGCGAAGCCGCGTCAGTCGAGGAGCTGGTGGATCTTGGATTCCAGGTCGGCCTCGGCCACCTCTTGCTGCTGGCCGGCGGCCAGGTCCTTGAGCTGGACCTTGCGGGCGGCGACCTCGTTTTCGCCGGCGATCAGGGCCAGGCGGGCGCGGAGCTTGTCGGCGCGCTTCAGCTGCGACTTCAGGCTGCCGCCGCGGTGCTCGACCTCGACACGGATGCCGCGCAGGCGCAGCCGGTGGACGAGGGGCAGCAGGTAGGCGAGGGCGGCAGGGTCGAGGGCGGCCGCGAACACCCCGAGCGCCGGCTCGAAGCTGGAGGCCGGCTCGGGCATGGCCAGGAGCGCCCGCTCGACGCCCAGCCCGAAGCCGAGGGCCGGGGTCTTGGGACCTCCCAGTGATTCGACCAGGCGGTCGTACCGGCCCCCGCCACACACGGTGTTCTGGGCGCCGAGGTCTCCGGCGGTCACCTTGATCTCGAAGATGGTGGCCGTGTAGTAGTCGAGGCCGCGTACGAGGCGCGGGTCGACCTCGTGGGCGACGCCGAGCGCGCCCAGGACCTCACGCACCTTGGCGAACCGCGCCCGCGACGCGTCCCCCAGGTGGTCGTGGATGACGGGGGCGCGCGCGACGAGGGCCTGCACGTCCGGGCTCTTCGAGTCGAGGACGCGCAGCGGGTTCAGCTCCAGCCGCCGCTTCGAGTCCTCGTCCAGCACGTCGACGTTGGCGCGCAGGAACGCCACCAACGCGTCCCGGTAAGCCGGGCGCTCCTCGGGCTCGCCCAGCGTGTTGAGCGTGACGGTGAAGCTGGACGGAGGGATCCCCACGTCGGCCAGCAGCGCGGCCAGCATGGCGATCATCTCCGCGTCGACGGTCGGCTCGTTCACGCCGAACAGCTCGGCCCCGACCTGGTGGAACTGGCGCAGCCGGCCCCGCTGGGCCCGCTCGTGGCGAAACATGGGGCCCATGTAGTACCAGCGCGTGACCGGCTCCTTGACCCATTGCGAGGCCGCCAGGAAGGCGCGCACGGCCGGGGCCGTGCCCTCCGGGCGCATGGACACCGAGCGCCCGTCCCGGTCGTCGAACGTGTACATCTGCTTCTCGACGACGTCGGTCACCTCGCCGACCGACCGCACGAACAGCGACGTGTACTCCAGCACCGGCGTCCGCAGCTCGCGGTAGGCGAACGACTCGAGCACCCCTCGCGCCTTCTCCTCCAGGTAATGCCACTTCGACACGTCGGGTGGCAGCAGGTCGTTCATTCCTTTGACGGAGGCGGGCACGTCGGCCATGGCAGCCGGCACTCCTACCGCACTTGCGCGCCGCTGACCACCGGCGGCTGCGCGGACGCCCGCTCGGCCGGCGGTCCGGCCGCACCGGCGATCCATTCGGTCCGCGCCTATTCGGTCTGCGTCTATTCGGTTCGAACTACGGCCGGGCCCAGGCGCTCGACCAGCGTGGCGGTGGCGCCCTCGACCGCTGTGGTATCGCGGCCATCCAGCGTGATCTTCACCTTGTACTCGAGCGCGTCGACGTGCGGGTACGACCCGATCTCCACGCTTGGAAAGGCCGCCACGACCGCGTCGAGGGCGTCCGCGATGACGCCCTCGGGCTGCCGGGAATAGACCGCGCGCGCGTGGATGGGAGGGCCTGAAAAAAGCTCACGTATCGAATCAAACTTGCGCCTGAAAATCCTCGGAACTCCTGGAAGAATCCATACGTTCTCGACGACGACGACGGGCCACGTCCCGGTCCCGGCCCCGCTCCCGTGCTCGAGGCGCGCCCCGGCCGGGATGTCGGCCATCCGCAGGTCGCGCGGGTGCAGGTCGGAGCCGGCGACGCGCCTCATGTGACCTTCCAACAGCGGGTCGCGAACCATGGTCCGCCCGAACGCGGCCGCGATGGCCGGCAACGTGACGTCGTCGTGGGTCGGCCCCACGCCGCCCGACGTGAAGACCCAGCGGAACCGGTCGGACAGCGCCCGCACGCTCCGCGCGATGTCGTCCAGGTCGTCCGGGATGACCTCGATCCGGCCGACCGCCACGCCCCGGTCCCGCAGCTGCCGCACCAGGTAGCGCGCGTTCTCGTCCTCCACCTTGCCGGAGAGGATCTCGTTGCCGATGAGCAAGATGGCGGCGGTGGGCGGTTTCGCGTCCATGAAGAGAAAGAGCTGAAGACCCAGGCGGGGACGAATCCGGGGCCCGAGGACCGCGGAACTCGAAGCGGGAGGCCGAATCATGTTACATCGGTGAGGTCCATGCTTGCGTTCATTTTCGATCGGGAGAGACAGGGGAGCGTGCGCTCGCGCTCGGTGTTGATGGTCGTGGCGGCCGCCGCATCCATCGCGTTCGGATGCGGCGGGGGTAAGGGGACGACGACGAAGCCCGACGGCGGCGCCGACGCGCCCGACGCGGACGCGCCCCGCATGGGCG
>Ga0068859_100003888_pt1 | contig 15253 bp, 17 predicted proteins | sample KBSSwiS22_FD_66585 | JGI IMG/M metagenome (GOLD analysis project Ga0068859, IMG submission 66585) | Switchgrass rhizosphere microbial communities from Kellogg Biological Station, Michigan, USA - KBS Switchgrass S2-2 | ecosystem: Host-associated > Plants > Roots > Rhizosphere > Soil ...
TGGATATTTCATTGATAAAAGATACCGATGGTATAGCTGCAACTGTTGAAGATAATGGTAAAGGTTTTGCAACGGGAGATAAAATAAAAACAGAAGGTATCGGTCTAAAAAATATCCGCACAAGAATTGAATACCTCAGGGGCACGGTGGATTTTGACTCGGCGCCGGGTAAGGGAACGCTGGTGGCTATTCATGTGCCGTTGGGTGCTTAAAACTTGAACATTGAGCGTTGAACATTGAGTATTGAATATTTGGCAGACGGGTAAAAAAATGTTCAATGTTCAACACTCAATGCTCAATGTTCAACTTTGGAGTATGATAATTTAAAGTAAATGCTTTTCTGCAAAGTATATTAGTTGCGAAGTTGTGGGTTTGTTTACAGGCTTTTGATCGGTTACTCTCTTTTTCAAAATTACATAACATACCACAGTAAGCAACAATAACAGTATGATTGCAAAATAAAGCCAGGGCTGGTCTTTTAATTTGCGTTTTTCTCTGCGGTGTTTTTTCTTAAGAATTTGTTTTTGTAATTCCCTGTTTAATTGCTCTACAGAAAGCGGTAATTTTTTTACGTTATTAAATTGTTCTAATCCTTCCACTGCATCATTGATAAATTCATCGGCTGCCATCATTTTCTCCAGCTCATGCGTATCCTGCTTTGATAATTGTCGGCTGAGATAATCCATCAGCTTTTGGTTATCAATATCCTTGTTACTGTTGTTCAATATGTTTTTCAGATCATCACTCATTTGTGTTTTTTTGACGATGGACGACGGACCACAGACGACGGACAGCAGACCACTGACCACTCACGGCTCACCACTGACGTCTCACGGCTCACGGTTCACGTTTTTTTTATCCATTAGTAATTTCAAATTCCGTTTACCATTTTGAATATGGCTCTTTACCTGCATTAACGTAAAATGTGTTTGCGCTGTTATCTCCTGGTAGCTTTTTTTCTCCAAATAAAATAAAGTTATGCAAAGTTGCTGCTCTTTATTCAGTTGCAGTAAAGCTTCTGCCATATCAGTAAGGGCCCTGTCTTTTTCAATATACTTAGTTTTATCTGTAGTTTCATCTGGTGTGGCCATTAATTGTTCATTTATTTCGGCCGTATATTTTCCTTTGTCCCTCAGCTTCATCAGGCAGTGGTTCTTTGCCACCATATAGATCCAGCTTTTAAAATAATCCACTTTGTATTTATGCAGCTCGTTGATCGCCTTTAAAAAAACCTGTTGCACACTATCTTTTGCTTCCTCTTCATTTTTTAAATATTTCATACACACACCCAGCAACAGCATGGTATAACGTTGCAGCAAGATGCCCAGCCACTCATTATTGTGGTCAGTATAAAACCGTTGCAGCAGTTCGTTATCTTCTATATGGTTGTATTTGGCGTGGCTCAAAACTTTTACAGTAAGTTTATATTTGTACTCCCGGATTTACGGCTCAGGGTTGTCAACCTTTTAAAGGTTGACAACCCTTTAGAATAAATACCACAAATTAAGAGGCATCAAATTATGCTTATAAGATGTAAACATAACGTAAATTCCATAATTTAGATTGTAGCAAAAACGAATTTATGACCTATGCCATTTGTTGTGTACCTGTTGCGGCTGTTCGTGCAGTGCCGGATCACCGGAGCGAAATGAAAAGCCAGTTATTATTTGGAGAAAGTGTTGCGCTAAAAGATAGTGCTATAAAAGGTTGGGTAAACATTGTTTGTAAAGCAGATGGTTACGAAGGCTGGTGCCAGGCTGCACAAGTAAAAGAAATTACTGCAGCACAATACAATGATAACAGCATTACTCTGGCCGCTGATTGGGTAAATGAGATCAGCTATAATGAACATCCGATGTTTATTCCTTTGGGAAGTATTGTAGCAACAGTAAAAACAAATCTGCCATTTACAGGCAGTATATGGCAACCTGCAACTGCAGCAACAGATGAAGCTACCATTAAACAAATTGCATTTAAATTTTTAAACACCGCTTATTTATGGGGTGGCCGTTCTGTTTTTGGAATTGATTGCAGCGGTTTTGCCCAGGCCGTGTATAAATTTTTAAACATTCCCGTTTTACGGGATGCACACCTGCAGGCAACACAGGGAGAGGTAGTAGGTTTTTTACAGGAAGCCCATTGCGGTGACCTTGCTTTTTTTGATGATGCTGAAGGAGAGATCATTCATGTGGGCATTCTGCTGAATGACAAAGAAATTATTCATGCTTCCACTAAAGTACGGATTGATAAAATTGATACTGCAGGAATCATTAATACAGATTCAGGTGAAAGAACACACCAGCTCCGTATAATTAAAAGATATTTTTGATCAGCTGTCGTTACCGGTAACAGTATTTTGCATTAGCGTTTGACTGGGAGAAGAACTGTCCAGTTCTTTTTTGGGCTTATCAAAAAATATCATTTTAATAGCAATGACGATCATTAAAACAGCAAATATTTTTTTAGCACTTTCCTGTGAAATTGATAATGCGATCTTGCTGCCGAAATAGCCACCCACAATAAAACCAATAGAAAGATAGCCCACCACTTTTAAATCGATATGGCCTTGTTTATAATATTGAAGCACACCTAAAATACCAACAGGTAATAATAATACACCCAACGAAGTACCCTGTGCACCTTTTTGTGTAAACCCGATAAAATACACCAATGCAGGAACGATGATGATGCCACCACCAACACCAACCAATCCGCTTAAAGTGCCTGCAGCAATTCCTATCACTATTATGAGGATAACCGTTTGAGCGTCCATATTGTTTTTTTTAATGATCATTTGGGGAAACTTGTTTTATAAAATGCAATGGCTTCTTCAATAATTTTATAGGCGGCGGTTTTATCCTGGAACTCATCAATCTCCACCACTTTATTTTCTAATACTTTATAGTTCTCAAAATAATTCCTTAGCACCGCGATAAAATGTTTGGGTAGTTCATGCACATCAGTAATATAATTTACGCCGGGATCTTTAGAAGCAACAGCAATGATCTTATCATCTTTTTCGCCATTGTCAATCATCTGCATATTGCCAATAACAGTGGCCTCAACTAAACAAAGCGATTGAATACTTTCGCTGCACATCACTAATATATCCAGTGGATCACCATCCTGCCCCAATGTTTGCGGAATAAAGCCATAGTTAACAGGGTAGTGGAAGGAAGAATAGATAACACGGTCTAATTTTAATAAACCTGTTTTTTTATCAATCTCGTATTTGGCCCTGCTGCCTTGCGGAATTTCAATTAAACCATTTACTATCTGTGGTGATTTGTCTCCGTAATGTGCACCATGCCAGGGATGAAGTACGTACATAATTATTTTAGATTTTAGATTTCCGGTTTTAGATTTCGTTATTTATTGTTGACTATTACACTAAACCCAAGCCATGCTGCTGCAATGCCAGAAATGACACTGAGTAAAATATAAACTACAACCAATCCATATTTTTCATTTTGTAAGAGTACTACATTTTCGGCTGAAAACGCAGAGAATGTAGTAAAGCCGCCGCAGATGCCGGTAGCTAAAAATAATTTCCAGTTGTTTGAAAATGATTCGTCTTTTAAACTAAATGCAAGTACAAGGCCGATAACAAAACTGCCAATGATATTTACTGCAAGTGTTGCAAAAGGAAAAGCCCTGGTGCCGATAAGCAGGTAGGCCGCATAACGTACCATTGAACCAATTGCGCCACCCAAGCCTGCTAAAAGAAAATTTTTAAACATTACTGGTCACTGTTTTTCTGCAAAAGTATATTTAAGGTCGATAAGCCAGTGGCCGTTGGTGCGAACCAGCTTTAAATTTGTTTTCACATTTTTTTCGTAGCTGTTGCTGTAATTAATGATGGTGGTATCATTCAGCGGCGTTAAAGTATTAACGATAATGTCCGATGCTTTATATTGCTCCAGTTCTGTTTTGTTTTTTGCCTGGTAACTGCGTTTAAAGCTTTCAAAATATTGCTGGTTGGTTTCATCTTTCAGCAGGTATTTTTCTGCTGCTGTAAAATCATCATCCAGCACGGCCCTTATAAATGTGGTGGCTACATCCGTATCTGTAACGGGGTCTTTTTTGGCCATATTATTACAGGAAAACAGCAGTGCTGCAAAGGCAAAAGAATACAACAATTTTCTAATCATAATTAAAGTTAAACATCTTTCGGTTAAGGCAAATAAAAAAGCACCCCGATTTTTGGAGTGCTTTCTTAATGATAATTTTGGTTTAATGCTGGCCGAGTTTTTTCATCGCTTCTTCCATTCTTTTTGCAGCTTCAGGGTTGTTTTTCTCTATCTCTTTAAGTTTTTCGAGGCTCTCCTGCATTTTTCCTTTCAATGAATCCATGTTCATATTTTCCAAATGTTTTTTAATGCTGTCGGCAATATTAACGTTAGGATTGTCCATGTCACCGTGATGATTACCACCCATGTTTAAACCGGTAGACATCAGTGATATTTTCCAGTTGCCATCTTCCTTTATTAATTTAAAAGGATGGATTTGTGTAGAATCTTTATCTTTTATTTCAACATTTACATCAGCCTTATCACCATCTATCTTCTCGTCTTTTATAGTAAAGCTTACGTTTTTAGATTTCTCAACAAATTCCTGTTTTAATTTGTCGGCTACCAATGAGTCTTTTCCCATTTGTTTAAGCATAGATTCACCGAATTCCAGTAAAGACACATCGTTTTTAGTGATTAATTTTTTTATTCCGTCAACATCACCTTTTTTCAATGCTTCAATAAAAGCAGCCACTGTTGTCTTAGGGCCAGATGTGTCTCCTCCACTGCAACCCACCATCAAAAATGCGATCGTTAGAAAACCAAAAATGTATTTCATATCAATTTTTTTATTAAAAGTATTAAAATATATTCAATTGTAATAAAATTAATCAGGTACCTGGGCCTGTGATTGCTAAAATAAAAATGAGGCAGCCCATAAGCCACCTCATTGTATCCGAAAGGTTAGTAAGTATGTATTTAAAAATCATTTAGCCAAAACTACGAACTCTTTTTGTGATCATCCACTTTGCTGGCATCATCTTTATTGTAGGCTTTAATGATTGATTTTACCAAACGGTGCCTTACCACATCTTCTTCATCCAGTTCAATATGTGCAATGCCATCAATATTCTTTAAGATACGGGTGGCTTTAAACAAACCGCTCTGTTGATTCTTTGGCAGATCGATCTGTGTGGGGTCACCAGTAATGATGGCTTTTGCATTAGGGCCAATACGTGTTAAGAACATTTTTATCTGCAGGTCGTTTGTATTCTGCGCTTCATCCAAAATAATGAAGGCATTATCCAGTGTACGTCCACGCATATAAGCCAGCGGCGCAATCTCAATGGTACGTGTGGTCATATAGTAACCTAACTTATCCGCAGGTATCATATCGTCCAGCGCATCATACAATGGCCTTAAATATGGATCAATCTTTTCTTTAAGGTCGCCGGGCAAAAAGCCAAGGCTTTCACCAGCTTCCACTGCAGGCCTGGTAAGAATGATCTTCTTCACCAGTTTATTTTTTAACGCTCTTACTGCTAATGCTACAGCAGTATACGTTTTACCCGTACCGGCGGGGCCGATGGCAAAAAGAATATCATTCTTATCGCAGGCTTCCACCATCCGTTTTTGATTAGAGGTACGTGCCCTTACGGTTTTACCATTGGGGCCAAACACCAATACATCATTCGGATTGCGGTCCATGAAGTTGTCGATCACTTTTTCATCATCGCCGCCCAATATCTGTTCAAAGTAATTGGCACTCATGTGGCCATTACGTTCCAGGTACTGCAGAATGAGTTCAATCTTTTCTTTTGCACCTTCAATTTGTTCGGGAGCGCCGCTTAATTTAATTTGTGTACCGCGGCTGAGAATTTTTACGAGAGGGAACTTCTTTTTTAAGATGTCTAACTTTCCGTTATTTACGCCAAAGAATTCAATGGGGTTAACGGTTTCGAGGTTAATGATCGTCTCTGTCAAGGGTTTTCAGTTTTACGCACTGTTTCTGTTGTTGCAAAAGGCCCAACCAAACATAGCAGCACTTTAATGAACAATAAATATTCTGTTTGGTACTTCTAAACTTCCTTTTCAAATTTAACGAATATCGATTAATACATTGCAAATTAACTTATCAACAGAATGTTAATTAACTAACGGAAATAAAAGTGGTTTGGTATGCGGGAGAGGAAAATAGAGGAGAAAATTTTGAATGATTGTAAAACAATTTCAATGATAGTGAAGGCTGAAATATTTTTTGTAACGAGCTGTAACTCGTTGATTGAACTTCATTGGCGTCCGCCGCGGCGGATCAACAGTATATCTTTATTGAATTTTTATTAAAGCGGAGATGATGAAGGAGTATGGTAACTGCAAAATCTTTTATTCTTTCACTTCACATCTCTTCCTGATCACTTCTAAGATCATTGTATTAAAATCGTTGAGTATAAAGTCTGCCCACAACTTACTATAGGCATTTAGATTTGTTGTTACCCTGTATTTACAAGTTAGCGTTACCAGGCTTTTTGTTTCATTGATCCTGTCGATTTTATAACTGCCTTCGGTAACATCAAAATACTTTCCACCAATCATTACATGTTCGTCGAGTGTTGTTGGCGGAATAGACTTTGGATCAACGCTGATATCGTACGAAAAACTATTGCCTTCATCCCATGTTTTAATTTTCTCTTGAAACCGTATTCCCTTTTCCCATGTTATACTCCTTATGCCACCAATCCCTTCTTTGTCAAGTTCTCCATTCAATGGTTTTGGAATACCGATCAAATGAATAAAGTGACGAGCTATTTCTGTTGATTTGATGTTCTTTACATTTTTTACATTTTCCCAAACGATGGCTTTGCCGGCATTAATTTCCATAGTTGTTGTTACAGTATGAAACTGGTTAGTGGGTTGAAAATTTGCTTCAATAAAGAATACGATAAAAGGAAGCAATAATAAACTATACAACTTTGTTCCTTTGCCTTCATTCTTTAATTTGATCAGCCTGAAAATAAATGACCCGAGTGCGCCAAGCAATATAAACGGTCCAATGATGATCACTAAACAGATCATCCCTTCAAAGCCACTGATAAAACATAAATAGAAAAATGTGAGCACAATGATCCATGGAAGGAGTAGATAAGTTTTGTAGGATTGCAGTTGTTCTTTTGTTGAAAATAAAACAGGGATCGCTCCAAGTACCAGCGGTAAAACAAAGATGAATCCAACAGAAACATTTTGGTGGTTAGCAGTTACAAGCAGCATTGCGAGAAAAGCATAAGCAACGCCGGCTGTTAATCCTATTAATAATGTGCGGAGTCTTGAAGGTTTCAAAATTTGTTGTATTAAATAGTGTTTTTTACTTCGTTGCAGTAGCCCTCTTCATTTCAATGGTTAGTTTATCGGCTTGCCAAACAAAGTAATTTTCTTTTCATAGAACATTGCTTTTCGTTTTGCTTTTCCTTTACTAAAATAAACTGTTAACCATTCCTGCTGCTCTCTTAATTGAATGCTGGCAGCATCAATGGATTTAGTAAGCTGCACCATCAAAGCACTAATGTCTGTACGGGGATTAATTACCTGGTTTAATTTCTCTTTTGCTTCTTTAAATTTTGTGACCACCGTATCAAGCATCTGCTGTATTTCTGCATCAGGTTTAATTGGTGTAAACTGCTTATTCCAATATTGGCTGTAGGTATTGAACTCACTAACACCTTCATTATAATCGGCGGCAGCAGCATTGTAAAGATCTACCACCTTGTTTTCCCTGTAGTTTTCTATTTCCATCTTAATGTGCTGCAGCCTGTCAAAAAGCATAGAATTTTTAAGCCCATTCTTTTCTATTCGTGCAGCAGCTGATACTAATTGCTCAATATGGTCTTGTTTTTCATACAGCCTGATAGAATCGATAAAATTAAAAAATGGTTTCAACTTGTCCTGCGATGTTTTTCCATCATAAAACTCCTGATTAGTTACAGGATAATTTAAAAATTGCCAGAGCAGATCAAAGGGCATGTGAGATTTAATGAGTACTGCAGGATCTGCTTTATAATACCCGTTATTGACCTGCTTAAAAAATTTTCCACCTTTTATATATCCGGAGCCCCATGTAGGATCGAACATAAACCAGGCGCTGTCAATTAAAGCAGCGCACCAGGCATGTGGTATATAATCCGTAAATCCATTTTGTTTTGTATAGCCTTCAATAACAAAAGATTTTATTCCCGACTTTTGGCAAATATCATTAAACAAAGCGGCATAGTTTTCACAAATGCCTTTTTTGTATTTCAGTGCCTTATCAATTTTGTCGTTGGTACTTTCATAAAAATTCAGGGCAAACATATTTTCAATGTCGTACTGAATATTGGTAGCTACCCAAATAAAAATGGCCCTGCTTTTTTCTTTGTCTGTTTTAAAATTTGCTGTTATAAAGTTTGATATACTTTGAGTGGTTGTTGATAAGGAGTCTGGGAGTTGCAATGCTTTCTTGTCAATTGCTGTGAATTCATTTACAACAACTTTTTGTGCTGTTAGTGCAGTTGTAAAAAAGACAAGGAGAATAATAAACTGAATTCGTTTCATTGTATTTTTAGGGTGGTTAAACTGGCTGTTCATATACAGGGCAAAGGTAAATGATTAAGAAAACAAGAACAGAAATGTATTTCATCTGCTTTGCTTTATGTGATTCAAATGCTTAAAATTCTTTGTAATCGTTTTCTTTTGATTTAATAAGACACGATAGCAGTAGAGAAGTTTGGCTTACGTTGAATAAGATCCATCCCATGGCTCGCCAAATGCAATTGTTGAACTCGGTTGAAGATCAATGAATCCATATTCTTTATTAGGGATTAAGCCAAATACAATACCGTCAATTTCTGTTTGAAAAAGCTCCACCTCAATGTCTCCGAATTGTATGTCGCCTAATTCCGCAACCATTTCTTCCAATTTTGTATACAATATGATATTATCAACTTGTTTTGTTGTACCGCCCAGCCAAGATTTGGTGTCGAGATAACATCCGTTTTTATCAAAGGTGTGAAGTATGGCATATTCATGCCGGAAGTCTTGCCAGTCACCAATGATTTCAACATGAGGCTTGATAAACACAAATGTTACATATCCCCAAAATTGTTTTTCATCTTTGGTTGTTCCAATATAGTGAGTGTGATATTCTTCTATTCTTTCTATTGGTATTTTTTTGGGGAATTCTATCATAAATGATATTTAGTAATACATTGTTATTTGCAGCTTGTTATCAGAATTTAATTTGCCTGGCATTAAAACCTCCCCACAATTTTAAAATTCACCAACCTCGGCGTTAAACGATTAGGGATACTATAAATATTATTCGCAAAATCTTTTATCAACTGGTAAGAAATTGTATTTGGCCTGTCAATCAAATTAAACACTTCAAAGCTGGCCCAGATATTTTCAAAATCTCTAAAAGGGCTGTGACTGCGGCGTTCGCTTTTTTCGCTCAGCAATTGTGCACTGAAACCAATATCAATTCTAATGTAAGGATCGATGATCAGTGCATTGCGGTACTTGACGCTGTTAGGAATATTATAACTCATGTTGCTGCCGTAAAGCATATTAAAATGCACTTTAAAATTTTTGTTGGTAGGCAGGTAATCTTCCATGTATAAACCAACTGTAATTAAACGATCGGTAGGACGGCGTACCCAGCCCACTTCATTTTTAATACTGTCAACAGGAACCTGGTCGGCGCTTTTTGCAGTGATGATTTCACCCGCTGCATTTTTATACTGGTAATAATAATCGTTGTTTAAATTTTCTTTGGTACGCATAAAGCCAATGCTCAACCAGCTCTCTGCATCTTTTACTAATTCGCCAAATAACCGGGCTTCCACACCAGTAGCATAAGCTTTAGCATCGTTGTTGCCGGCATAACGGATCTTAACATTGTCTACATCATACACGTCCACATCGGTAAGGCTTTTATAATATGCTTCGGTGGTAAGGCGGAAAGGCCTTGCTTCAAGCCCTTTAAAAGTATAATCCATACCGGCTACCAGCTGGTAACTTTTTTGTGCTTTTACATTGGTGTTTAATGTACCATCGTATTTTCTCAGTTCCCTGTAAAAAGGCGGTTGGTCATAAACGCCGGCGGCAAATTTCAGCAGCACATCTTTTTTCCATTGGGGTTTATAACTCAGTTGTATGCGGGGGCTTACTAAAAATTCTTTGTTGAGCGAATTGTAATTGTAACGTACCCCTGCTTGCAAGGTTACATCTTTTGCCTTACTGCCAAGGCGAATATTATCCTGCACATAACCACTGTATTTTTGTATAGAAAGATCAGCAGTGGAATTTCTTACCTTAAACAAATTTAAATTGGCAGGATTATACGGTAACGAATACCCGGCACTGTCCTGGTATTCCCATTCTCTTAATTTATCGTTGATGTTGGTTTGCTCAATACTGTTGCCAAACTGGATAAAATGTTTGCCTTTATCAATACTGCCTTTAACGCTGGCATTGTACACGGCAATATCCAAAGCGTTGCGGCCATAGTTTTGGTAGTAGCCTGCACCCAGTGGATTTACTATCTGCCCGAATGTGCTGCTGGTATTATCAAAATCCCTGTCGCCAAAAAGATAAGCGCCTGCAATATCAAAATTCTCATTCTCTTTATCCTCAAAGCGGCTAAGCATCCACTTTAGTTTTAATTTTTTGGTGGGGTTGTACAACATACTCAGGCCAAGTAAGCTGGTTTTATAGCCATCCTGTTCTTTGCCTTCAAAATTAATATCCAGCCCAAGGTTGGCTGTAAACAAAGGTGAAAAAACAGAAGTTGTCTTTTGTGCTGATTCAGGAAATAAAGTAAACTTAGTAACCGAATAGTTTCCCAAAAATTCCAGTTGCAATTTTTCACTCACTTTATAAGTAACAAAACCCTGGAAGTCGGACGAAGAAGGAATGTAAGAACCAACAGTTTCCTGGCTGCTCAGTAAATTTTTATTGCTTTTGTTACGCACACCAAAGAGGTACGTAACATTTCCTTTTTTGCTGGCACCTTCCAAATGCAAACCCTGCTCTAACAAACTCACATAAACGGTACCTCCAAACGCTTTTGGTTTTTTGTACTGGATGTCCAGCACGCTGCTCATCTTATCGCCATATTTTGCCTGGAAACCACCGTTGTAAAAATTTACATTCTTCGCCATTTCGGGGTTGATGAAACTTAAGCCTTCCTGTTGCCCGCTGCGTACGAGATAGGGGCGAAAGATCTCAAAATCGTTGATGTAAATTAAGTTTTCATCGTAGTTGCCGCCACGCACACTGTATTGCGAAGTAAGTTCGTTATTGCTGCCCACCAATATTTTTATCAGTCCCTCCACACCGCCAATCGTACTCGGTAAAGTGAGTGCATTTTTAGGATTGATCCTGGCCAGCCCTATTTCTTTACGCTGATTATCGTCGGTAACCGTGATGGATTCCAAAGTCTTTCCGCCCACTTCCATTGCAATAGTGGTATTTTCTTCTTCGTTATTGCTCAAGTAAAAATTCTTTTGTACATCTTTATAGCCTGAGAATGAAAATACCAATGCAAAAGCTTTGTCTGCCGGAACTTTTATTTTAAAATAGCCACTGTCGTCGGTAATGGTGCCGGTTGATTTGCCCAGTATTACAACGGACACTTTTGATAATGGCTTTTCATTTTCATCCATTACTTTACCAGATACGAATGCCGTCTTCTTTTGGGCAGCAGCAGTTAGTGTAAACAGTGATGCTATCAATACCAGGAGTACTCTCATACAATGAAGATAAAATATTTTTTGCACAGGGTTGTCAACCTTTCTTAGTTCCTGTCAATTTAAAAAGTATCAATAAAGGTTGATAACCCTTTTGGGGGCACCCCGTTAATTTTGCTGTTAAATTTATTGCTTTAAATTTTTGTTGCCATAATCTTGTTGCTTATTGATATTTTTGAAAAAAATTTAGTTATGAAGATAATGCTGTTGGCAATTAGTATTTCGGTATTGGGTATGGCAGGTTGTAATAATAATAATAGTGGGGCAAGTATCAGCTTTCAGCCAGAAGAGAGTAAGAGTGACAAAAAGGAAGCAACTACCACTACAGCCGCAACAATACCGCTTACAGATATTACTGCCTCCAAAGATGTAAAAACTTTACTGGCACAAAGCTGGGAGAATAAAGATGATGCACAGGAAGCAGCATTGTCGGGTGGTGGCGGGGCATTTGAAATGCCTTATCGCGGTTTTTCTTTTTTTGCAGATGGCAGCGTGGTGCAAAACCCACGTGATGATATTCGCTTTGGTAAATGGAGTATTGATGATGCCGGCAAACAGGTAACAATTACTTATGCAAACGGAACAAAAGCACAATACACCATTGTAAAAATTGAGGCAAAGGATATGGTGCTGGCAAATATGGCCGATAAAAAAAATATTGAATACAGGGCTGAAGGCAAAGTGCAGAAAAATATTACCGACAATCCTTTTTATGGTGCCAACAATCAATGGCGTGTAAAACCTGCTAAACCCGAAACAGACGAAGCAATAAAGGATCGCCTGCACCAGGCATTGGTTTTTTACACCAAATTTTTAGATTATAATATTGCCATCGGTGGTAAGACAGTTACCTTTTCGGGTATTCCATCTATTTTTGTTTGGTATGGAGGAGGCGTATCAGTAACACCACCAGCGAAAACAGAACAGAAATGGATCAATTGTTTTTACAATAAAGAGCAGGCCCTGAAAGCCCAGGCAATGGTAGAAAATATCATTGGTAAAAAATACAAATGGGATAAAGATGAACCCAACTGGGTAAAGCAGGATGCTGATGGCGTTAGGCAAATTGCGGACACGCTGGCAGCAACTCCGATGAATGTACTTATTAAATAGTTTTTAACTGTGCAATCACTGCTTTAGGATCTGCAGCTTTAAAAACGGTATTGCCTGCCACCAATACATGTGCACCGGCATCAATAATGGATTTTGCATTAGCAACAGTAACACCGCCATCAATCTCAATCAATACATTCAATGATTTGGCGTCGATCATGTTTCGCAGTTCCCTTATTTTGGTTAATGTGTAGGGAATAAATGATTGTCCGCCAAAGCCGGGGTTTACGCTCATCATACAAACCTGGTCAATATCAGCTAAAATATCTTTTAAACTTTCAACCGGTGTATGCGGATTGATAGCCACACCCGCTTTCATGCCCAATTCTTTTATCTGCTGGATATTGCGGTGCAGGTTTCTGCAGGCTTCAATATGTACGGTTAAATGATCGGCACCAGCTTTTTTAAAAGCTTCGGCATATTTTTCAGGTTCTTCAATCATTAAATGCACATCGCAAACTTTAGTGGTGGCTTTTCTGAAAAATTCTATCAGCATCGGGCCAAAACTAATATTGGGCACAAAACGTCCATCCATTACATCCAAATGAAACCAATCGGCCTGGCTTTCATTCAGCATTTTACATTCTGCTTCAAGGTTTAAAAAATCAGAGGCTAATAAGGATGGAGCGATGATGGGCATTTGAGTTAGTAATTTTTTTGCAAAGTTACAAACTGACAGTGAATAACCAGCCTTTTAGGTATAAAGACATTAGCCTTAGCGCAATTATTTTTTAGGTATATATTTTTATAGTTTGATTATTTGATTTTAACCCATTCATATAGCCCATTTTGATTCAATGAGAACTTAGTGATTTTTTCGTTCTCTTTAATAAATTCGCACTTTGCATCCAATACATTTTTGAATTGAAATTTTGTTTCAGACTGAAATATCAGTTCAAATTTTTTTTGACCCGAAACTGCAGCTGTTAAATGATCATTTTCTTTTGAAATTGTTATTGTTCTCCTTGCGTCTGTAGTCAGTGAGTAAATACCCACATAGGAATCCATTATGGTGTTGTTTATTTTTATTGCAGGTTGAAATGACTTTCCCAATACCAATTCTGCTATTCTTTGCGATAATTCATCTTTTGGAGCATTGTCAGAATTGAACAAAGCGGCAATAAAAATATCTTCCTCAGGAAAATATATTTCATTGGTTAGAAAGCCAGTTATAGCGCCAGCATGTTCGATGGACTTAATACCGTTAATTTCTTTAATAAACCAGCCATAACCATATTCCGTTGATAAGCCATTTTTCAATTGAAATGGGGTAAATGCTTTTTGCAAAGTTTCTTTTTTTAATATCTTATAACTGTATAATCCATTGTGCCATTTAAGCAGATCTTCGGTATTGGAAATTAGTCCGCCTGCAGCCCATGCAATCGTCATACTCCAAAAATCTGCATTTTTAAAAGTGTTGTTTTCTTTTTTATAACCATTTACACGTTTAGGAATGATGATGTTTGCAGTATCAAAATAAGTATGCGTCAACAGTAAAGGTTTTAAAAGGTTATCCTGGATGTAAGATTGAAAGCTTCTGCCTGTTACCTTTTCAATAATATATCCCAATAAAAAATAACCGGAATTGCTGTACCTGAATTTGGTGCCCGGTTCAAATTCTAACGGAATGTTTTTAAAACTGTCAATGAGTTGTTTGGGGTCCATATCCCATCTTTCCATATTGGTGGCGGCATAATCTACCTGCATGTAATCTTTAAGACCTGAAGTATGCGTTAATAAGTTTTCAATGGTAATGCGATAACCTTTAGAGGGGAAATCTTTTATGTATTGCTGCAAACTATCCTGCAACGAAATTTTGCCCTGTTCCGCCAATTGTAAAATTGCCACTGCTGTAAATTGCTTGGTAATGGAACCGAGTTTAAAAACCATGCCTGGTGATATTGGAACGTTCAATTCCAGGTTGGCACTGCCAAAGGCTTTTTGATAGATAGCCTGCCCTTTTTTGGCTATCAGTATTTCACAACCCGGCTCCGTGACTTTAAATTTTTCAGATAGTAATGCATCAATGTTTTCTGTCAATGGGTTGCTATTGTTATTCTGTGCAAATGAAAACGAAAAACAAAACAGTAAAAGAGGAGTAATGAATTTATACATGAAGCAATATTAAAAGTAAGGATTTGAGTTTTTCTGACCAGGTACCTGCCGGTTATTTTAAAACATAATGCTGAAGCTTTGATGTACTACCTGCGGAAGTGGGTTATATAAACATGAAAATTGTACCTGATCTCCGCTTTAAAATGATTGGTACCAGTAAAGTTGATATCATCGTAATATTCTGTCAGCACCTGTTGGTTTGTAAAATCAACGGCGGTTATTTGCAAGCTGTGAACAGTT
>Ga0068859_100003889_pt1 | contig 15250 bp, 16 predicted proteins | sample KBSSwiS22_FD_66585 | JGI IMG/M metagenome (GOLD analysis project Ga0068859, IMG submission 66585) | Switchgrass rhizosphere microbial communities from Kellogg Biological Station, Michigan, USA - KBS Switchgrass S2-2 | ecosystem: Host-associated > Plants > Roots > Rhizosphere > Soil ...
GCCCGGGGACCGCGGCCTCGACCAAGTCCATGAACAGCATGGGTCCGCAGATGTAGACGTCCGCGGCCACGTCGTCGCCGATGAAGGCGCGGATCGCGGCGGCGTCCAGATAGCCGGCCGCGGCGTCCAGGTGCCGGGTAACCGTGAGGCGGTCGGGATAGCGCTCGGCCAGGTCGGTCAGGGCCTGCCAGAAGATCGCCGACGGCTGGTCGCGGTCCGCGCACAGCAGCCGGACCTGGCGGTTCGTCGACGCGAGCACGCATTTGGCCAGCGAGAGGATGGGAGTGATCCCGCTGCCGCCGCAGAGGCCGAGCAGCGGGACGTCGGTCTCGCGGAGGCAGAAGACGCCGTGCGGCCTGGTGAGCTCGACCTCGTCGCCCTTGGCCAGGTTGTCGATCAACCAGTTCGAGACCGCGCCGCCGGGCACCCGCTTGACGGTCACGGCGAGCTCGCCGTCCGTCTCCAGGGCGCTGGACATGGAGTAGCTGCGCAGCAGTTCCTCGCCGTTGATTCTGACCTTGAAGGTGCAGAACTGCCCGGCACGGTATTCCCAGGGGCCGCCGAGCGGCGCGAGCGCGAACGTGCGGGCGTCGGCCGTCTCCTCAATCACCCGGGTGACGGTCGCACGCTGGAAGAGCGGAGGTCTCGGCATGTGACGGCATCCTATGGTATTAAGATTCTAGTCAGGTGAGAATACAGTTTCCACGGACGAGACGGGAGCCTCCCATGGCGATCCTCGTCTTCGAGGAACAGACGTACACCCAGACCAGACTGGACACTCTGACGGGCGGACTCGCCGCCACGCTGGCCACCCGCGGCGTCCGTGCCGGCGGTCGCGTCGCCCTTATGTCCTCGACGCGGCCCGAGTTCATCATCGCCGTCGGTGCGATCTGGCGCTTGGGCGCCGCCGCCGTCCTGGTGAGCCCCTCCTGGCGGCAGGGTGACGTCGAGCACGCGTTGGCGGTGAGCCAGCCCGCGCATGCCGTCGGTGACCATCCAGTACTCGCCGAGCTTATGCCGATGCTGCACCTCGACGAACTGGTTCCGCCGCCGGTCCCCCCGCCCGGTCGGTATCGCTCCCAGGCGGGCGGCCGTTCGATCGCCGCTGGTGATCCTGGCACGGGGCGGTCCGCCGGACGAAGCCGATCAAGCACGACCAGGGCGTTGAGCGCTTGTACGGCGAGGCCCCGGCCGCGTTACAGGCCGAGATCCGTGGCAATGATGATCTTCGCCACGGTCGCCCGCCGCGACCGGCCCCGCCGCGGCGCTCGCCAGGTCATGCGCTCGGCCGACCGCCACAGGGCAGACCGGGCGGCATCCGCGCATTGGCCGTATGAAACTGACCGGACCACTGCTCGGGCGGTAAAATGTCGGCGGCCACATGGGGAGCGGAGGTGAGCCTGCGGGTGGGTGCCGGTCGATCCTTCATTTCTCGATCCATATCGCAGCGGTTCCCGGCGGCAGGGTCGGAAGGGCCCCTGGTCGCCTACAGTGCAATTGCCGGCGTTGTTTCCTTTGGCGTCGGCTCCTTCACCAGCCTGATCACCGCAAGTGTCCTCGATCCGCTGTTCCAATACACCGTGACCGCCGTCGCGGTACTGGTCTCGCTCATTCTGGCGGTGGCCGGTGCCAGCACGATTCTGAGCCACCTGGGTGGCCAGCGCCGCGACTGAACCTTTTTCGCCGCCGCTCGCGATCGGCCCACCCCTGCCGGGGGCGCACAGACGGAAAGGTGGATTGACCGGCGGTCTCAGCGCCTGTTGTGTCCCGACCTTCTGATCCGCCGACGGATGAGTTGCAGGGCGCGGACGCCGACGTAGCAGGCAGCTCCAAGGGCCACTGGCATCCACCACTCACCGGGATGGGCGGCGAGCCGGACGCAGGCGTAAATTCCCGCCGTGACGGAGACGATCGGCACGCTGACGAGCACGGCGAGGCGCAGCGTGAAACCCCAGCCGGAGATCACGTGGGTGAGCAGAGCGACGATCTGCTCCAGTGGGGTCGGTCCCGGTGCGCAGCCTGGCTCCGGCGGGCCCGGAACGGAGTCATCAGCGGGCATGCCGCCTCCCGCCCCTCGCTCGGGCCGGTTCTGGGCCGCGCGCCGTGTCCGCCCCCGGCGACGAGGTGGCCAGGGGCGGACACACGGCCCGGATCTGCGGCGGTCTCACTGGCGCTCGACTAACGCGCTCTTACCTAGCCGTGGGCTGGCGAAAGCCGGCCGGTCATGGCCTGTCGCCGCTTCCCGCCGGCAGCGCGGTGATCATGCTGTCAACCATCTTGATGAAGTCGTCTCCCCCTGTGGCCTCGTCCTGTAGCTCGAAGAAGATCTCCTTGTACGGAGCCGTGATCTCGGGGTCGTCCCGCTGGAACACGTCACCTCGAGTGTTCTCGAGGTAAAGCACGTCATCGTCCGCCGGATCGGCGAACTCAAGAACCGTGAACGGACCCCGCATGCCCGGATGCGCGCCGATTCGGAAAGGCAGGATCCGGATGTCCGCGACCCCTTCCTCGACAATTCGCCTCAGGTTCTGCAACTGGCGGCGCATGACGCCTGGCCCGCCGACCCAGCGCCGCACCGCGGCCTCGTCCAGCAGGAAGGACATGTCGGCCCGAGGGTCGCGCTCGAACAGTTCCTGTCGTTCCCGCCGAACCTCCCACAGCAGGTCCTCGCGACTCGGCTCGACACGGTACGTGTCCCGCAGGATCGACCGTGCGTATTCCTCGACCTGTAGGAGGCCGGGGATGAGGAGCGGCTCGGCCTGGCGAATCGCGGCGGCTGAGGCCTCGTAGTCCAGGTAGATCAGGAAGTCGCGACTCAGAACCGAGCGATAGGCGGTCCAGCCGGGCTTGCGGCTGGCGCGCGCCATCTCGACGAGTTCCTCGATGGCGCCCTGATCGGTGACCCCGTAGTGGCTCAGCAGGGCTCGTAGATCGACCGGGGTGATGCCGACGGCGCCACTCTCGATGCGGATCAGCTTCGAGGGGGACCAGTCCATCGCCCGAGCGGCATCCCGCTGAGTGATGTTCGCGTCCGACCTGGCGCGACGCAGCTCCGCGCGCAGCCTTCTCCGCTGGGCCGCTGGCTCCTGTGCGCCCGCCATGTGTACTCCTCCGTCAACTCGACACCATAGTCGTACGCCGATATGCCACCTTGCAACCTGCAGCCGGCCGTTCGCGTCCCGCAGGTCGGTTCCTGGCGATAGGGCAGGCACCGATGAGGGAGGCAGCGGCCAGCCGCCCGGCGCCAAGACTAGAGCAGACTGTGGTGCGGCGTTCGGAAGGGCGCCTCTCTGGGTAGAGCGGATGGCCTGGTGCGCACCGCTTCGTGCGCACTGCCTCATGCCGAAGTGCTGTCGGCGACGTGACAGCTCACACAACCCTCCGCCACTGGGGGAGGCGTCGGTGCCTGCCGACGCGTACGGGTCAGCGCTCGCCGAGCTCGAACTGGCCGTCGCGGACTCCGATCACGAAGGCGGACCACTCGGCGAAGGTGAAGCGCAGGACGGTGCCGTCCCGGTCCTTGGAGTCCCGGACCAGCACCTGGTCCGCTCCGAAGGCCACCTCGACGCAGTTGGAGTCGCCGCTCGCGCTGCTCTTGCACCAGGCAAGCTCGGACATGTTCTTCTGGTCCATGCCGCATTCCTCTTTCGTGAACCGTGACCAGTCGAAATCCGCGCCGGCGGGCGGCGCGGAGTTCAGGGTCGACAAAGGCGACGACTTGTGTCGGCGGGTTCGCACAGCGTACCCGGACCGGCACCCCGGGTCTCATTTATCGTCAGGCTGTCACGTGATTCTCTGGCTCGTTATTGGCAGAATGATGCCTGGCCGCGCGGCGACTGACGGGGCGCGTTCCGCAACGCGCACTCTTCCTTTCTGCCTCGACGCGCGTGGCCAGTTCGCAGTCTGCGTTCGCGCGCCGCGCGCCCGGCGCGGGCGCCCCGCCGAGGCGGCCGTGTCAGTGGACCGACAGGCCGATCCACAGGAAAGCCGGCGTGGGATGGCGTCCGGCCGCCAATCGCCTGGGACCCTCACGGCATGACCGAGCACGGGGGGCCGGCGCCCGACGCGCCGCGGCGCCCGCACCTCGACTTCTTCCTGTCGTACGTGCCCGCCGACGCCCCATGGGCTCGTTGGGTCGGCTGGACGCTCGAAACCGCTGGCTACCGGGTCCTTCTCCAGGAATGGGACTCCGTGCCGGGCAGCAACTGGCACCGCCAGGTGCACGAGGCGGTCCAGCTCGCCGATCGGACTATCGCGCTGCTCTCCCCGGACTATCTGAGTTCCTCGAGTGCTGCCCGGGAATGGTCCGCGGTCTGGGTGACGGACGTCGACGGCGCGGCACGCAGGCTCGTACCCATCCGAGTGGCAGCCTGCCAGGCGAGCGGTCTCCTCGGCGCGATAGTGCCGTGCGACCTGTTCGGCCTCGACGAGAGCAGCGCCCGGGAGAAACTGGTGCGTGAAATGGCCGTGCTGCGGGCCGGCCGGGCCAGGCCGGCCTCGGCACCAGAATTTCCCGCATTGCCTCGTGTTGAATTTCCAGAACCGTCGGGATTGAACCAGGAACTTATTTCGCCGCGACCGTCGCCGCGGCGGCTCAGGACCGAGCAGGTCGCGCGGTTACCACACGGCGACCGCATCGGCCGGCTCTCTCGGTCGACCTGGGTGGGCGCGCTGTCCTTCGGCCCGACTCCGCGACTCCTCGCGAGCGGGTCCGATGACAGCCTGACCAGGTTGTGGAACCTTTCCGATCCACGTCATCCGGTCCAGCTCGCCCAGCTTGCCGATCATGATGGTTGGGTACGCGCGGTGGCCTTCTCGCCCGATGGCCAGCAACTCGTCGCGGGTGGAGCGGGCGGTGTGATGGTGGCACGCGACGTTCGCCTGCCCTCGGTACCCGGCGTGCCCCGACGACTGGGCGGACACCGCGCGATGGTCTGGGCCGCCGCGTTCTCGCCGGACAGTCGACTGCTCGCGACTGCCGACGATGAGGGAACCGTGCTGCTGTGGAGCCTCATCGAGCCAGCCACAGTGCCACGACAGGTGGGCGCGATTCGGGTGCCGGGGCTGCAGGTCGGGGCGCTGGTCTTCTCGCCTGACGGGCGCACCCTCGTCACGGGCGTCGCCGACGGCATCGTCCGCCTCTGGCGGCTGCGCGGACCCGACCAGGCGACGGGGGACCTGTCCATCGATGACGAGCCGCTCCTGCTCACAGATCACCGCGAGGGCGTGTGGGCGGTCGCGCTTTCGCCGTCCGGGGACCTCCTGGCGACGGGCAGCGACGATGGCAGTGTCAGGCTCTGGGAGCTTTCCACCGACGGCCGGCCCGCCCGGGTGGCGGCCATCGACAACCACCACCGCTGGGTCCGGGCGGTGACGTTCTCCGCCGACGGCAGGCTGCTCGCCATCGCCGGCAACGGTGGCCGCGCGCGCCTCTGGGATGTCCATGACCCGCGGATGCCGACGCCCAGCACGGTCATCGAAGGACTCGGCGGCAAGGTTCTCGCGGCGGCCTTCGCCCCGGCCCGGGACGGCGAGCCTGAGCTGCTGGCCTTCGGCTGCGCCGATGGCTTCGTGCGAATCTATGCCGTCATGGCCGAGGCAGGTCCATAGGGCTCCGAGCGCCAAGACCAGTGTCGCCGGGCGCTTCCGGCACGCAGTAGACCGTCAGCCCGCCCTACCGTATCGGGTGCCTTCCTCGCACTCCCGGCGGACGAAGCCCGCGTCGGAGAAACACACCCACGCGCCACTCGCACCTTCGGAAGCCGCCCAGGTCACCGGCCCGGGCGGCTTCCGGTGCTCGTGCCTGCCTGTCCGCGGCCCGCCGACTCCCGGCCAGATTGCTCGAGTCCCATCAGAAGACGGGAAGCCGCGCCGGGGGACCCGTCCCATCCTCTCCTTGCGCACCGTGCTGGTCGGCTGTGGATCGACGTGCTGCCTTGCCTGTACGCAATCATCCTGGCGCGTTCCGCTCGTCCTGGTACGACATCGTTGATGGCCGATGCGAGTAGCGTGATGGGTCCGGTCATCAAGGAGCGCGTAGATGGATCTCTTCGGTGGAGATCGAGATGCCGTCGAGGGCTCCGGGCCGAGTCCGCCGTGGCGGATCTTCATCAGCCACACCAGCGAGCTTGCCCGACATCCCGGGCGTCTACCGTTTGTCGAGGCCGCCAAGCGCGCGATCATCGACTCGGGTCACGTTCCCGTCGACATGTCCGGCTTCGAGCCCGAGGACAACGACCCGGCCGAGATGTGCCGGCGCCGGGTCGGCGACTGCCCGATCTACCTGGGCATCATCGGGTTCCGGTACGGCATGCCGGTACGCGGCCGCGACGACGTCTCCTACACGGAGCTGGAGTTCGACACCGCCACCGAGCTCGGTCGGGAGCGACTCGTCTTCCTCCTCGACCCCAAGCGGACCCTGGGCGCCGAGGCGGCCGCCGACCTCTCCCGAACTCCACGAGGGTCGGGGCCGCTCAGCTCAGCGACAGGCTGATGGTCTTGGTCTGGGCGTAGTCGTGCAGGGCCTCCAGGCCCTTCTCCCGGCCGTACCCACTGTTCTTGAAGCCGCCGAACGGGGTCTCGTTGTTCAGTGGGCCGCCGTTGACGGCGATCTGGCCGGCGTCGATCCGCTCCGCCACCCGCAGCCCGCGGGCCACGTCGCCGCTCCAGACGCTGCCGACCAGGCCGTAGTCGGTGTCGTTGGCGACGGCCAGCGCCTCGTCCTCGCCGGCGAACCGGTGGGTCACCAGCACCGGGCCGAAGACCTCCTCGCGGGCGAGCCGGTGGGTCACCGGGACGTCCGCGTACACGGTCGGGCGGATGTACTGGCCGACAGCGCCCGGGCCCTCGGCGAACGCGTCACCGCCGGTCACCGGGGTGAGGCCGTCGCGGCGCGCGTCCTCGAACGCGGCGAGCACCTTCTGGAACTGGGCCTCGGTGATGATCGGGCCGAAATCGACGCCGGGTCGCAGGCGCTCCAGACGCTCGACGACCTTCGCGACCACCTCGTCATGGACCGAGTCCTCGACGATCAGACGGGTGGTGGCCGAGCACACCTGACCGGAGTTTGTCTGGATGGCGGCGGCGGCCGCCGCCGCGGCCTTCTCGAGATCGGCGTCGGCGAAGACGACCACCGGGGACTTCCCGCCGAGCTCAAGGGTCAGCGGGATCAGCCGGTCTCCGGCCGTCCTCGCCAGGTGGCGCCCGGTCGGGACCGAGCCGGTGAACGCCACCTTGCGGACCGCCGGGTGGGCCGCGAGCGGGGTGCCCACGTCGGGACCCGTGCCGGTGACGACGTTGAGCAGGCCGTCCGGCAGCCCGGCGTCGGTGGCGAGGTTCGCGAGCAGGACGGTCGAGGTCGAGGTGAACTCGCTCGGCTTGGCGACGAGCGCGTTGCCCACCGCCAGCGCGGGGGCGATCGCGCGGGCCGCCTGGTTCAGCGGCAGGTTCCACGGCGTGATCACGCCGATGACACCGTAGGGCTCCAGCCGGGTGTAGGCGTGCGCGCCGGCGCCGAGGTCGATCGTCCGGCCGTGCACGGCACGGATCACCCCGGCGTAGTACCGGAAGTAGTCGATCGACAAGCCGATCTCAAACGCGATCTGGCCGGGAACCTTGCCGGTGGAGGTCCACTCGAGGTCCGCCAGCTGGTCGGTGGCCGCGGCGATCGCGTCGGCCACCGCGTGCAGGACGTCGGACCGTTCGCGGGCGGGGCGGGCGGCCCAGGCCGGCCAGGCGGCCGCCGCCGCGGTGACGGCCAGGTCGACGTCCGCGGCCGTGCCCGCCGCGATCGTGTCGCCCTGCCCGCGGGTGGCCGGGTTGCGGGTGGTGAGGTAACCACCGCCCGCGGGCTGCCGCGCCCGTCCGTTGATCCAGTGCTCGTGTCGCCGGGGACCCGGCCCGGCCGTCGCCCCGGCGGCGACGTTATGGGTCTCGGTGATGCTCATGGTCGGTCATCGCCCCTTCCGCACCGGCGGGCGACGCTCGGTGAAGGCGCGGGCTCCCTCCTGAGGACCGCGCCGTCCTGCTCCGTCAGAACCAGATCACTCATCGTCGCTCCCGCGCCTCGCCCCTATGGCCACTGTCTTCCCCGAGCGCCGCCACTGTCCCCCGAACTCAGATCCCCGACGGCCAGGGCGAAGGGCTGGACGGGCGCTCCGCGTATCAACGCGTGGTGGTCGCCCCGGCGACCGCGGCGCGGGCACGCATGCGGAACTGCTCCAGCTTGTCCTGCGGCGCGACGATCTGGTGGCTGCGCGACTTGATGCTCACGTCATGGCCCTCGGCCGCCTTCCGCAGCGCGCCGACGGTCGCGTCCTCCTTCTTGATGTACTGGAAGTGGTCGAACGAGTACCACTTCATCGCGTTCTGGTAGTCCGCGCGGACTCTTGGGAGAATACTATTCTCCCGGTAGGGAAGAAACCCTCTCGCGACATGCGTGGGGCGATGGGTGGAGAACGGAGCGGCTGTACAGATAGCCGGGAGTACGTTCTACGCATGGCGCAGGATCAGGAGCTTGCCGTGAGCACGCTGAGTGAAGAGCCAGCCTGGAAGCAGCGTGCCGTCGAGCGCTCCACCAAGGCCGCGCGGCTGCGGGCCGAGCGCAAGGTCCAGCAGTTCCTGGAGGCAGCCCAGGACATCATCACCGAGAAGGGGTCGACCGACTTCACAGTACAAGAAGTCGTCGACCGCTCGCGCCAGTCGCTGCGCAGCTTCTACCAGCACTTCGGCGGCAAGCACGAGCTGCTGCTGGCGTTGTTCGAGAACGCGCTGCGCCGATCCGCCGACGAGATCCGCGCCGCCGCCACCGCCGAGCTCGACCCGCTGGCCGGGCTTGAGGTCGCGGTGCGCATGCTGTTTGACAGCTCGCTGCCGGACCCGTCGACCCGGCATCCGCTGTTCACGGACTTCGCCACCCAGCTGCTGATGAGCTACCCGGCGGAGGTGCGTTCCGCGCACGAGCCGATGCTGACCCTCTTCGCCGAGCTGATGGGCCGCGTCGACGAGGCCGGGTCGCTGCGCAGGGAGCTGCGGCCCCGGCGCGCGGCCGCGATGGTCATGCAGTCAGTGATGTTCCTGGCGCAGTCGACCGCTGTCGCGGCCGAGGAGGAGGGCTCGCACCCCCTGTCCGGTGACGAGGTGTGGGAGTTCTGCGCGGCGGGGTTCGTTCGCCGCTCGGACGGCTGACCGGCGAATCCGCGGGCCGGCCCCGGGCGTCACGACGTCGCGAACGCCGCGGGCCGGCCCCCAAGGTGTCATGACGTTGACGGTGGGGGCATGGTGTCCCGCCGCACACAGGGCGCCCGCCCGATGTCGGGCGCCCTGTGGTCGGCGCCCAGCGCGACGGCGAGCTGGACGGCCGCGAGGCCGACGCCGCCACCCGCGCCCAGCACCACCACCCGCTCGCCCGGCTGGACGCGGGCCATCGAGTGCAGCACAGAGGCGCCGGCTCGGGTGGTGGTGCGGTGGGTCAGGGGCCGTCCGAGGCCGGGCTGCCGGCGACCGCGCGCAGGCAGAAGCGGGTGACCCGGTCCAGCTCCGCCTCGGTCGGGTCCCTGCGCCGCCACAGGAAGTCGAACAGCGTGCCGAGCGTCGCGTGCGCGGCCAGGCGGGCGTCCATCTCGGGGTTGTCGCTGCCGAGCGCGGTGAACGGAGCGTGCAGCAGCGTCGCGAGCCGGCTGGCGGCCGGGTGCCGGCCCGCGTCGACGCCCCCGCTGCTGGCGCCGTTCCACATCACGGCCAGCGTCGACTCCGCGACGTCGCCGCGGGCCTGCGCGAGAACGGCTTCGACCCAGCGGCGCACCTGGCCCTCCGGCGTCGGCTCCTTGGTTATCTGGTGGGCCGCATAGCTGAAGAGCCGCTCGCTGCCTTCCTCGATCAGGGCCGCGACGAGCGAGTCCTTGGACGGGAAGTGACGGTAGAACGCGTCGTTGGACAGCCCCGCCTCGGCGACGATGTCCGCGACCCGGGGCCGTGACGAGGTGCCGTTGCGGATGACGACGGCGAGGCCCGCGTCGAGGAGCCGGCGGACCTCGTTGGTGTAGCCCGCCGTGCGGGCCGCCAGGGTATGCGCGGCGGTGCGGGCGGCGACGTCGCCCGCTTTCGGCGGCGCCGGGACGTGCGGCGTGGATGGCACGTCCGGCGGCGCCGGGAGGTGTGGCGCCGGCGTGGCCTGTCGGCCGCGGGCGGCCGAGCCTCCTGGCGCGCCGGGAAGCAGCCGATCGGCGTTCTGCGTCATCAGAATCCGATTCTGGCACGCGAGGCGGGTGAAGTCACCTGATCCCCGCGCCAGGGCCGCATCGTGCTCGACGAGATGCTCAGGCGGTGGACGGACTGGGAGGTCGACTACGATAACGCGGTCCTCGACCACACGTCGACGACCCGCGGCTGGCTGAAGCTTCCGATCCGCCTGCCGTAAGAGGCCGCTGGCCCCGGGTGCCGTCCGTGGATGTGCCTACGGGCCGGGGCAGGTTCCCGCGGCGGTGTCCGCAACCTCCCGACAGACCTCCGACGCGACGCCGCCAGCGGCGACGCGGCACACCCCGACCCGACCGACGCGAGCTAGGGGACCTCGATGCGCTTCATCCTGCACTACCCGGAGACCAACGGCACCGAGCGCGACATGCTCGACGCGGGCCCCCTCGACGAGGTCGCTGCGGCGGCCGAGAAGGCCGGATTCGACGCGATCGCGCTCACCGAGCACCCGATACCCGGTGCCGCCTGGCTGGAGACGGGCGGCCACCAGAGCCTCGACCCGTTCGTGGGGCTCGCCTTCGCCGCGGCGGCCACAACGAGGCTGCGCCTGATGACGAACCTCTCGGTGGCTCCCTACCGCAACCCGTTCCTGCTCGCGAAGGCCGCCGCGACCGTCGACAAGGTGTCCGGCGGGCGGCTCATCCTCGGCCTTGGCGCCGGCTACCAGAAGTCGGAGTTCTTCGCGCTGGGCGTCGACGCCGCCGAGCGCGGCGCGCTGTTCGAGGAGGCGCTCGACGTGCTGCCGCTGCACTGGAAGGGTGAGCCGTTCAGCTACCAGGGCAGGCACTTCGACGCCCGCGACGTCATCGCCCGGCCGAAGCCGGTGCAGGACCCGATCCCGATCTGGATCGGCGGTAACACCCCGGCGGCCCGGCGCCGGGCCGCGCAGAAGGGCCAGGGCTGGTTGCCCATGATGGCGCCGCCGTCGGTCGCCGCCACCGCCCAGACGACGGCGATCAACTCCCTCGACGAACTCGCCGGGCTCATCCAGACCGTGAAGGACGCCGCGGCCGCGGCCGGGCGTACCGACCCGCTCGACTTCACGTGTTCGTACAGCGAACCGGCGATCAGTGCGCCGACCGTCGACCCGGACCGCCACCGCGAGCAGTTCGCCGAGCTGGAGAAGGTCGGCGCGACCTGGTGCGTCATCTCGTGCCACTCGCAGTCCTGGGAGGCGACGCAGGAGTTCATCGAGGCCTTCGGCGAGACCTACCTGTCCTAACCGAGGCCAGGTGCCGGTCGACGGTCGCCGTCCTGGATCACAGCCGTTCCGGATCACGGCCGTTCCGGATCACAGCCGTTCGGGATCAGTGCCCGGCTGGACCGGCGAACACGGTGGCAGGCCGACGGCGTGTTCTCCGACGACATCGCAGACGTTGGCGACCCGGTGGCGGGCTGTGTGTTGGAAGCGGGGCGGATGGACACGCAGCTCGCGGTGGCGGCCGAGTGAAATCACTCTGGCCGGCCCGGTCGCGGGGACCGCGTGAGCCTACAGCGTGGGGGTGATGCCCCAGGTGCCTTCGAAGCTCTCGCCTGGCTCGAGGATGCGCAGGCCGTGGCCGCTGTTGAAGGCGTCGGCCGGGCAGGTCTGCGGCTCGACGGCGATGCTGCGGCGGCGTTCGTCCTCGCTGAGGGTGTCGCCGGTGAAGACCTGGATGTACTCCCAGGCGGCGTCCATCCAGACGGTCACCGAGCCACCGCCGCCGTCGATCACGACCCGGGCCAGGCCGTCGGCGTCGCGGCGCAGGCCGGTGAAGCAGTGGTCGATCGCGAGCGGGCCGACCGGGCGGGCAGTGCGGAAGTCGAACGGCCCGTCGGCGACCTCGATGTCGCCGATCGGGATCAGCGCCTCGTTGACCAGCAGCCGCAGATCGGCCGGGACGGTGAGCTGAGCGTTGTCGGCCCGCGCCGGCGAACCGTCCGGCCCGGGGGCGTACAGGTAGGGGTGCGCGCCCATGCCGACCGGTGCGGGGACGGCGCCCAGGTTCTTCGCCGTCATCGTGGCGACCAGGCCGGCGTCGCCGAGTACGTAGGACGCGCGGAACGCGACCGTGAAGGGGTAGCCGGTCTGCGCGCGCACGACGTAGGACGCGGTCGCCGCCGCCGGGCCGATCCGGACCAGCTGCCAGGCCGACCAGCGGCCCAGCCCGTGGATGGCGTTGCCGGTCTTCGCCTCGCTGATGGCCAGTTGCTGGGTCGTGCCGGCCCAGCGGTACCGGCCGCCGGCGACCCGGTTCGGCCAGGGCACGAGGAGCTGGCCGCGGCCGTGGCTGGCCATGGCGTCGGCGGGATAGCCGTCGAGCACCGCCACGTCGCCCACCCGGTAGTCGCGCGGCCCCCCGCCGACCTCGACGATCGTGACGGACGCGTCCCCGTGGACGAGCTCCAGCTGCTGGCCCGACGGCGCGATCGGCTCCACCGGGCCAGTATCGCCAGATCGTCCGCGGCCGTCCGCCGGGCGGTCCCCGATCAGGGGTTATGTCGCATTATCCGACCGGCCCGGTCGGGGAGTCGGCCTGGGCGCCGGCTGGCCCCGCGCGCGGACCGCGAGGCCCGCGCGCGGGGCATACCGGGCTGGCTCAGCGGCCGACCCAGTTCGGCTTGCGCTTCTGGGCGAACGCGGTCGCGCCCTCCTTGGCGTCCTGGCTGGCGAAGACCGGCGCGACGGCCTTGCCGATCGCGTCCCAGTCGGCGGCCGGAACCTCGCCGACCATCAGGGCCTTGGTGCACTGGACGGCGAGCGGGCCGTTGTCCGCGATCGCGCCGGCGAGGTCCAGCGCGGTCGCCAGCACGTCCGCGGCCGGGACGACCCGGCTGACCAGGCCGACCTCGTAGAGCCGCGCGGCGGTGACCGGCCGTCCGGTGAGCCCCAGCTCCAGGGCGACCGAAGGCCTCGGGCGCCATAGAATCACATTCTTGGCTGGTGGAAAAGCGTTACCGGCATCCGGTGATCCGTTCTCGACCACCCGGTCGATCAACTCGGCGTCACGGTGGTGCGGGCACTGTCGAATGCCGGCCAGAATGAAATACGATTTTAAGATGAGGGGTGGTTCGCGGACCGGGGCTGGCGGAGCCGTTCGAAACCTGTTGCCGGATGGCCGCCCGGGCTGATGGCCTTACCGCTCCCGGCTGGGGCCGCCTGCACCCGGCCTTGCCCGTAGAACGGAAATCTCCGTATCGCGGGCGTGTTCGGCGCCGGTGACGGCGGACCTGTGCCGGTCCAGGCGAACGCTTGCGCGGGCCGGTCCGGAGGTGCAAGCGTCTAACCACCGACTGCCCTGAGCTGGGCACAGTCCCCGCCTCGCGTCCGGCGGCGCTCGCGCGGGACGCTCGGTTCGGTTTTCTGGTGATCTTTAAGGAGCGGGAGTACGGATGACGATCGCAATGCTGCTGGACATGGCCCGCGGCGCCTACGGCGAGCGCATCGCCCTCGGCCCGCGCTCCGGCGGCGGGCTCTCGTATGAGGAGGTCGGCGCCCGGGTGGCCGCCGCCGCTGCCGCGATCAGGGAATCCGGCGCCGAGCGGATCGTGTTCGTGGGCGTGAACGGTCCCGCGTTCCCGGTCCTGCTGTTCGCCTCCGCCTCGGCCGGAGTGCCGATCGCCCCGCTGAACTACCGGCTGTCAGCCGAGCAGCTGCGCGCTCAGATCGGCCAGCTCGGCCGCGCGCTCGTCGTCGCCGACACGGCCTACCTCGACACGGTCAGCGGAGTCGAGGGCGTGGCGGGCATCGTCAGCACCGAGGACTGGTTCGCGGCGACGGCGACGCCGCCCGAGGGCGCCGACCCGTTCGCGGACCTCGACCCGCCGGACGTCGACCCGGACGCGACCGCCATCCTGCTGTTCACCAGCGGCACCACCTCCGCGCCCAAGCGCGTCATCCTGCGCCACTCCAACCTGGTCTCGTATGTCCTCGGGACGGTCGACTTCGCCTCGGCCGAGGAGGACGACGCGATCCTGGTGAGCGTCCCGCCGTACCACGTCGCCGGCATCGGCACCGTGCTGACGAACTTCTACTCCGGCCGGCGGATCTGCTACCTGCCGAACTTCGAGGCGCAGGCCTGGCTCGACACGGTCCGCGCCGAGCAGATCACCAACGCGATGCTGGTGCCGACGATGCTGGTCCGCATCGTCGAGGTCCTCGCCGGCAAGCCGGCCGAGACGCCGCACCTGCGCTCCATCGCCTACGGCGGCGCCCGGATGCCCGGCCAGGTGCTGGAGGCCGCGCTCGGCGCGTTCGCGGAGGCCGGTTTCGTCAACGCCTACGGGCTGACCGAGACCTCCTCGACGATCGCCGTCCTCGGCCCTGACGACCACCGCGAGGCGTTCGCGAGCGACGACCCGGCGGTGCGGGCCCGGCTGGGCTCCGCGGGCCGCCCGGTGCCCGGCGTCGAGTTCCAGATCCGCGACGAGGCAGGCAACCCGGTCGGCGTCGGCGAGCCCGGCCTGCTGTGGGTGCGCGGCGAGCAGGTCTCCGGCGAGTACGAGGGCCTCGGCTCGGTGCTCGACGCCGACGGCTGGTTCCCGACCAAGGACGGCGCCTACGTGGACGCCGACGGCTACGTCTTCATCACCGGCCGCAGTGACGACACCATCATCCGCGGGGGCGAGAACATCGCCCCGGCGGAGATCGAGGACGTCCTGGGCCGGCACGACAGGCTGCGGGACGTGGCCGTCTTCGGCGCGCCCGACGAGATGTGGGGCCAGAAGATCGTCGCCGCGGTCGTCCTGCAGGACGGCGAGACCGCGACCGCCGCGGAGCTGCGTGACTACGTCCGCGGCAAGCTGCGCGGCTCCCGCACCCCGGACGAGGTCGTCTTCGTCGACGAGTTGCCCTACACGGCGACCGGCAAGCTGCTGCGCAACCAGGTCGCCCAGCTGGTGGCCGACCAGGCGGAGTCCGTCGGGTCCTGAATCCCCCCGACGCCCCCGGCCTGACGCGCTGAGCCGCTCCACCGATCGGTGGAGCGGCTCAGCGCGTCAGGCCGGGGGCGTCGGG
>Ga0068859_100003891_pt1 | contig 15239 bp, 9 predicted proteins | sample KBSSwiS22_FD_66585 | JGI IMG/M metagenome (GOLD analysis project Ga0068859, IMG submission 66585) | Switchgrass rhizosphere microbial communities from Kellogg Biological Station, Michigan, USA - KBS Switchgrass S2-2 | ecosystem: Host-associated > Plants > Roots > Rhizosphere > Soil ...
GGTTGGGCCGCAGCGGAGGTCGCCGGAGCACCCGTCCGCGCAGGAGGACGCCGCGCGGAGGTCCCTTCCGAAGCGAAGCAAGGAAGGGGCCGGAGCGCGGCGCCCGCACGGAGCGGACCAATGTCACAGCGTTCCGGAGGTCAGACTTTGGGACTGGAGGACGGCCGCTGCCAGGAGGGCGGCCAGGACGATGGCGGTGCCGAGCGCCTGCAGTGCCGCGCGGCGGGGCGGGACGTAGGTGTAGAGCAGGCCCAGTAGCAGGCCGACGCCCAGGCCGCCGATGTGGCCCCACTTGTCGATCCCGGAGAACGTGAACGTGATCGCCAGGTTGATCCCTACGACGATCAGGATCTGGTTGGTGTTCAGCCGCAGCCGGCGCGCGATCAGGTAGTAGGCGGCGAAGAACCCGAAGATCGCCGTCGAGGCTCCGTAGGAGAGCTTGTCCTGCCCCGACATCAGGTAGCTGAGCGTGTTGCCGCCGATCGCACAGGTGAAGAAGAGCGCGAGGTACCGCGCCCGGCCCAGGACCGCCTCGAGCTGTGTCCCGAGCAGGTACAACGCGTACATGTTGAGCACGATGTGCAGGATGCTGCCGTGCAGGAAAGCGGCCGTGACGAGACGGTAGTACTGGTCGTCTACGGCAATCTTGAAGCCGATCAACGAGAAGTCGAACGTGAACTGGTTGATCTCGCGGGCGCCGGTCAGGCCGGGCACGCCTTGCAGCAGGAAGGCGACGAAACACACGCCGATCAGAATCTTCGTGACCAGCCCAGGCGAGGCTTGGTCCCGGCCGCCGAAGGTGGTCCGCGGCGCCGACTGCCGCTGCGCGCCGCCCTCTTCCGGGCAGTGAAATCCGACCGCGGCCGGGCGCATGCAGTCCGGGCAGATCGGCCGGCCGCAGCGCTGGCAGGCGACATACGCCTCTTTCTGCGGGTGCCGGTAGCAGTGCGTCTGCTGCCCGGCCGGCGCGGCCCCCGTACCGTGCCCGGCGCCGCCCTCTCCCCCGGACCGCGCGCCCTGGTCGGACCCCCATGCTGCGGCATTGTCGACCTGCGGCGTGCCCCAGGACGCCTGCGGAGGCCGCAGCGGCTGCGGAAGCTGCGGTGCTGGCGGCGTCACGGCGGACGGTCCCGATGGCAGGCCGCCCGTTGACCCGCCGTCGGCCGTCGCGGGACGACGCCAGCTGGCGTCCGTCGAGACGGCCGGCCTCGACGGCGGGACGGACGTCGCGGGCGCGACGGACGTGGCCGGCGTCGCGGGCGAGCCCGCCGCGCCGGCGGGACGCGCCCAGGGGGACTGCTCGCCCTCGGCGGAGGACCGCGGGCCTGGGTCGGAATCCGCATCGCCGCTGCCCGACGCCGCTGGCCCTGGAGCCTGGAGCGGCGTCCCGGCCCGCGCGGCTTCGCCATCCTCGCGCGCTTGTTGCCCGGTGCCGGCGGCCGGCTCCGGCTCGGTGCCCTGTGCGGTCACCAGCGCCTCCCCATCCGGGCCGGCCGGCCCGCCATCCCTGTCCAGGCGAACCTGGCGACTCTTTCCGTCATTCTGTTCACGATGCCCGGCCGTTCAAGATGTCCGCCCACGTGCGGATTCGCCACCAGCACGCAAGCCGGGAGGCGCGGCTGCGGCCGCGGCTTTCGCCGCGCCTCCCCAATGACGCAGCTCGCTAAGCGGGACGACGCTCGATGGCGATCTCCTGGACCACCACGTCGGTGCGGGGCCGGTCCTGGGGGCCGGTCGGGGTCTTGCTGATCGCGTCGACGACCTCGGTGCCGCGGGTGACCTCGCCGAAGATCGTGTGCTTGCGGTTGAGCCAGTCGGTCGGGGCGACCGTGATGAAGAACTGCGAACCGTTCGTGCCCGGGCCGGCATTCGCCATGGCCAGCAGGTAAGGCCGGTCGAACGACAGGTCCGGGTGGAACTCGTCGGCGAACTCGTAGCCCGGGCCGCCACGGCCGCTGCCCAGCGGGTCGCCGCCCTGGAGCATGAAGTTCGGTATGACGCGGTGGAAGATCGTGCCGTTGTAGAGCGGGGTGCCGACCTTCTTCTGACGGGTCTTCGGGTCGGTCCACTCCTGCTCGCCGGTGGCGAGACCGACGAAGTTGCGGACGGTCTTCGGAGCGTGATCCGGGAACAGCCGGATCTCGATGTCGCCCTGAGTCGTCCGCAGCGTCGCGTACAGCTCCTCGGCCATGTGTCTCTCTTCTCCTCGTGTCACGTCTGTTCGTGTCGCGGACCGCTTGGCCCGCTCCGGACTAGCGCCACCGGCCGCATACCCAACCGGAAGACGCCCGCGTGCCGCGTGGCGTTCCCGCGAGGCCTGATGTCCGCTCCCGCGGGAGTGGCTTCCGGTGTCGGCTCGGCTCGGCGGTGCTCCTGGAACAGTGACCACCGGGCGGGGCGAAAAGGTCATCTCGCCCGCTCGTTGGCCGCTTGGGGGGCATCCTCGGGGCTCGCGCACCGGCAAAGCACGCGTTCTGCGCGAGGCGCGGCCACCCCGAACCAGCCGCACGGTGTCGATCGTATGTGCCACCCGGGCGTCTCCCGAACGGTGACCGGCCATCCGACGTCGTGTGCGAAGTCCCCGCCGAATCGGTGACAGGGCCACTCCCGGGGTTCATTTCCGGCATCTGCGGCGAAGGCGGCTCACCGGCCCGTGGACGCGACAGGAACAGCCCGGGGCGCGAGAGTGCTACCAGCACTACACAGAGTGACGACGTTGACGGCGATCGGGGCGCCGCGGGCAGCGCCAGGGGAGAAGGAGACCGATGGGTACCAGCAAGATGCGGGGCCGGCTCTCGCGCGCCACCGAGGCGGCGCCGGTCGAGACGAGGCGGGACCGGGACGCGCCCGGCCGAGAGCGCGGCGGCGTCACGCGGCGGCTACGTCCCGGCACGGCGAATGATCCTGGAGAAAGTAGCCGACGCACGCACGAAGGAAGATCAATCTCGCAGGCCCTGCGACCTTCCAGCGGACAGCGACCGGACCGGGGCCGCAGAAGCGAGCCCGCGCCGGGCCCACTCGGCGTGTCAAAGCTGTTCGGCACCGCCGGCGCCGCGGCCGCGAGCAGGGCGCGGTCGCGCCCCGCCTCCGAGGAGGACCTGCAGTCGCAGGCCGGTCTTCAGATGGCGGCGCGCGGCGCGGCGGGCAAGGCCGGTTCGGCGTTCACGGGCGCGGCCGGGATGGCCGCGCGCGCCGGCCAGTCGGCCGCCTCGGCGACCCGCGACGCCAGCACGATGCTCGCCCACCGGATGTCCGACGTCTCCACCCGCATGGCGGACCGGTCCGACCGGATGTCGGACCAGTCGGCCGCCGATCTGGGCTGGGCGGCGAGCAGGCTCGGCGACCGGCCGCGGCACGATCGGGACCGCGAGCGAGAGCGAGAGCGGTCGTCAGACCGGGAGAGGTCGTCAGGCCGGAACCGGGACCGGTCGTGGGATGAGCCACACGACCGGATGTCGTCGTGGGAGACGCCCGACCAGCGGTCGTGGGGCGAGTCGGAGGGCCGGCGGATGGGCCGCATCGGAAGGCGGCGGGAGAGATCGCGAGAGATGTCGGTGCCCGGTGACGAGGCGAGCGGCCGAGCCGCGGACCGGCTCGGCCGGGTGTCGATACGTGATCGGCAGGCGGAGGAGGAGGGCCGCCGCGGTCGGCCGGCCTGGGAAGGCGGGCAGCGCCAGGAGTGGCAGCGCCCGGACCAGCCCAGCGGACACGGCCGGCGGGCCAGGCGCCGCGACGAACAGGGCGTGCGCCTGCGTGCCGACGAGCGAGCCGCTCGGGAGCAGGGCGACCAGCGGCGTTGGGACCTGCCGGAGGGCCTGTCGTGGGACGACCTCGGCGGCGGGCAGGGCCGCGTGCACGGCGTGTCCAAGCGTCAGCAGCGGCGGATCGAGAAGGCCCAGTGTGCCGCCGACGAGACGACGCAGCGGGCGTTCGAGGCCAGTGAGCGGGCGATGCGGCACAGCCGCTCGCGCCGCGCGCGCCGCTCGGAGCAGAAGGCGACCATGCAGGCCGACCGGGCCCAGCGCCTGCTGGAGCAGCACCTCGTCCGCGCCGAGCGCCGGATGGCCCGGTCGCACCAGCGCCGTCGGCGTGGGATGGGCATGGTGCTGCTGGTCGGTGCCGGCGCCGGCGTCGCCATAGCCACGCGGCGGTACCTGGGACAGCCCGGGCTCGGCCAGCCGGCCGGGTCGCGCGAGGAACAGGCTGGTCAGCGACCGATGCCGACCACCGCCGGCGGGTTCACGGGCACCGACCGACTCTCGGAGCGGATGGCGAGTGAGACCGCCTCCGGCCGGATCGACCGGATGGAAGAGATGCCCGGTGTCGACACGATGAGCGACCCATCGGCTTCTCGTCGCTTCTGACCGATCGATGAGCGTGACCCGCCCGGCCGTGGCCGGGCGGGTCACGCTCAGTCGTGTGTGGCGGCAGTCGGGTGCGGCGTGGCGGCGTCAGTGCTTCTGGGGAACCTTGGGGATCGTGACCACTGGAAGGCCACCGATCCGGTAGGCGCCGACGGCGTCCGCCGGGACGGCGGGCTGACGAGGTGCCACCGGGTCGACCCGACGGTAGGGCTCGCCCACCGCAGGGCGTGGATCCTCGTCACCCCTGTTCGGCCACATGGCCATAGCGCGCTCCGCCTGCGCGGTGATGGTCAGCGACGGGTTCACTCCCAGGTTCGCGCAGACGGCGGCACCATCGGCCACGTGCAGCCCGGGATACCCGAACACCCGCTGATAGGCATCAATGACCCCCCGTTCGGGACTGTCTCCGATGGGCGCGCCACCGAGAATGTGCGCCGTCACCGGAACATTCGCGACCTCGGTGATCGATCCGGCCGGATGCCCCCCGATCCGGGCGGCGACTCGGCGCGCCGCGTCGTTGCCTTCCGGGATCCAGGTCGGGTTGGGCTCGCCGTGGCCCTGCCGGCTGGTCAGCCAGCTCATCCCGAAGGGCCCCCGTCGCCGGCGCACGACCAGCGAGTTGTCCCGGGACTGCATCACCAGCACGATCATCGTCCGCTCCGACCACCGCCACGGCAGGCCGGCCGCGACGGCTAGGTGCGGCCGGCGCAGGCAGGCGCCGAGGAAGCGCACCCATCGCGGTAGCCGGCCGCCGCCGTCGGTCATCGGAGACGCCAACGGCGCCAGCGCGTTGCTCCCCCGGCCGTAACGAACCGGCTCGACATGGGTGTGCGGGTTCGGATAGAAGCTGGACGTGATCGCCACGCCGCTGGTGATCCGATCGTCCGGGCGCAGCTTCGTGGCGCCGAGAATAGCCTCCGAGTTCGTCCTGGTCAGATGACCGAGCCGGTCGGACAGGGCCGGCAGCTGACCGCCTTCGCGCATCGCGTGCAGCAGCCGCTGGGTGCCGAGCGCCCCGGCGGCGAACACCACCTGCTCCGCTCGCCAGACGCGCCGGCGTCGCCCGGCTCGCGCCCGGCCCCACGGTGTCACCGCCGGCCAGGCGCCCGCCGGCTCGCCGACGATTTCGTATCCACCGCCCGGCAGCGGTGTGACCGCGCGCACGGCGGTGTCCGGGACGATCGTGACACCGAGCCGCTCAGCCAGGTACAGATAATTTCGATCAAGAGTGTTCTTGGCGTTGTGACGGCATCCGCTCATGCACTCGCCGCACTGCAGGCAGCCCGTTCGACGCGGGCCGGCACCCCCAAAGTACGGGTCGTCGGCCGCCTCGCCCGGCGCCGGCTGACCGTCCGGGCCGAAGTACACGCCGACGTCGGCGAGCTGGAAGGTGTCGCCGACGCCCATCTCCCCGGCGACCGCGCGGAACACCTCGTCGGCGTGGCTGGTCGTCGGGTTGCGGACGACGCCGAGCATGCGCTCGGCCTGGTCGTAGTACGGCGCGAGCTCGGCCCGCCAGTCAGTCAGTCCCGCCCACTGCGGGTCGGCGTAGAACGGCTCGAGCGGGCGGTACAGGGTGTTCGCGTAGACCATCGAGCCGCCGCCGACCGCTGCGCCCGAGAGCACCAGCACCCGGCCAAGCAGGGTGATCTTCTGGATGCCGTGGCAGCCCAGCCGCGGCAGCCACAGGTAGCGGCGCACGTCCATGCTGGTCCGCGGCAGCGCCGCGGCCACTCCAGCTCCATCATGATCTTTCGGCGCGTCGCCGGAGGCTTCTGGTGATCCCAAGCCGGAGGCTTCTGGTGATGTGGTGTAGCGGCGCCCGGCTTCGACGACCGTCACCCGGTAGCCCTTTTCCGCGAGGCGCAACGCCGTCACGCTGCCGCCAAAGCCGCTTCCGATGACCAGGACGTCCACGTCGAAGTCGCCGGTCTCGTCCGGCCGTGTATCCGAGCTGCCGATGCCCATGGTTCCATCATGTCGCCCGCTCGTGCGGCCGGCAGGCGGGCCGATCGATGGAGTCAGGAAGCGCGGGCGCGGGCAAGAAGGGCGGCCTGCTCGGCACCGACCGCGCCAGCCCGTTCGATCTCGGCAAGGTCAGGCAGCGCTTGCGACGTCCCGTCTGTGCCTGATCGTGCCGATTCGGGCGTCTCTCGTGACTCGGACGTAATCGCTCGCCACGAGCGACAGGCTCCGCACGGGCACTCGGCACTGGTCTTCGGCAGATGCTTGAGCCGCCAGGCGAGGCCGTCCGCAGGGCTGTCGGAACCGACCCTCACCCCGCCGGCCACCAAGTGGACCAGGTGAGTAGCGAGCATCGGCGCCGACCAGCCGCCCTCGTGGAGGATGGCGGTGAGCTGATCGACGGACTCCGAGAAAACCGCCGGCTCGCAGCGCATCGCCCTGGCCAGCGTGCCAGCCACCTGCGTCGCCGCCTCGACCGTCGGGTCGCGCGGCAACGGAGAGACAGGACCGACTGGGTCCGACGGCGGCTCGACGTGGGCAGGCCGATCTGCGGACGCCCCGTCGATCGTCTCCGCATCCGCCGAGGGCGACATGACTACCTGTCCGGCGTCCCGCGATGGCACGCCGCCGACGGCCATCCTGGATGAGACATCCTCGTGCGCCGCACTTCCGGTGCCGCCCTCCGTCGGCAGCGGCCGGCTCTCCGACGCAGGGTCCTGTGCCGCAGAGTCCTGTGCCGCAGGGTCCTGTGCCGCAGAGTCCTGTGCCGCTGCCCCGGAGCCCACCGGCACCGTGGTGTCCCCCGTCGAGGAACCCACACCACCACCGCTCATGCGCGTCGACGCGCTTGGCGGTGACGCACTCGGCGGTGACGCACTCGGCGACGACGGCGACCAGTGGGCCGCCCGGCCGACGGGCGGCGCCTCCAACGGGGTCCAGCTCGGGCCTGGTCGGCGGTCATGATCGCCGCGCAGCAGGTTGTAGGGGTCGGCAGTGAATCGCGGCGTCAGCCCGTCGGCATCCCCGGCGAACTCGGCGTACGCCCCGCCGGCATTCGACCGAGCGCCGAGGCGCATGAGCGTCCCGGCGATCCGGGCCCGCCCCCGTTCGACCGGTGCGGTCCGGGTCGCCCGCGTGCGACCACCCGTCCGCCGACGCCGGTGCCCGCCTGCGGTCGCCCCGGAGGCCCCAGCCGCGGCGGTCCGGCGCACGTCATCGATCTCTTCGGCGGCATCGGCGTCGTCCTCGGCGGCGGGCATCGGGGACGTCTCGGGCGTCTCCTGGCTGGCCGCGGCGGCCTGGCGCGCGGCGTCGGCCGGCGCACCAGCGGTGCCGGCCACCGCGAGCCGGCCGCGCGCGCGTCCGGCCGCCGCCGCGGCAGCGCTCGCGGATGCTGCGGCGTCGGTGGCCGCAGCCGCGGCCTCGGCGGCTGGCCGGGCCAGCGCTACCCCCGCGGAGCGGGCGACGTCCTCCGGCAGCGTCAGCACGAACTGGGCCGGACGACCGGCGGCGGGCCGGCCCACCGCGGTAAGCCAGCCGAGCTTGCGCAGAAGGGCGAGCTGGCGCTGGACGTGGGTCCGGCTGTACTTGGTCTGGGCGACCAGGACGCGCAGGCCGGGGGCACAGACGGCGGAGCCGGCCGGCAGCTCCGGATCGGCGCCGCTCGCGGGCTCCACATGGCTCGCCAGGATGAGCGCGACCAGCTTGGCCGCGGGCGCGAGGCCCGCCTGGGCGACGGCGCGCTGCCAGCCCACGTTGTCGGCGACGATGGCGCCCGAGGAGGGCGTGGAGACCAGCACGAGGACTCCGGGCAGCGGGAGCTGACGCATTGACTCGATCGCCACGGAGCCTCGCCTCCTTCCTTCGTGCCCTCGTACTGCTGCCTTCGTGGGGCGCCGCTTTCCTGGGGCGCCGGGTCGCGGCATCCGCTCACGGAAGGCGGGCCACGGGAATTCGGGCGGGACTGTTGAACTACCGACCTGCTGCTGACGGTGTGTACCGGCTTGTACCCGGACTGGCGACTCCGTCGAGGGAAATGGATCGGACCCGCCGACGGTCACTTCGCGTTGCTGTTGACGTTGGTGGGGTGCGTGCTGCTCGGGTTGGCTTTGCCGGTTGAGGCACGTTACCCCGCGCTGGCGAAGCGGTAAGTGGCACGTGGCCAAGGGGCACACATCACGGCAACATGCCTGTGCGAGCGCTCAACGAGCGCTTGACCAGCGCTTATGCATATCCGCGATGCACCCCCAGCGGGTCTAACCGACGGTCCGGCGCGGCCGGCATCGGCGAGCACGCGGGTCGGGAAACATCGGCCCATCTCCAACCCACCCAGTCGCAACACGGCAGCTACGTCACGCCCGCGTCGACGGACTGACCCGGTCGATGTCTCGACCGCCCGCCAAGACCTCGGTGCCGGCTCCACCCGGCGGCGACTGCGCTGCGCGACCGACGACCAGTCGTGGACCTCGCGTCGGGATCGTCGATCGTCACCGAGGCAGACGGATGTGTCGGACGTCGCCGGTAGCGTCGAGGCATGTCCGCCGAACAGGCCGACCAGACAGACCGGACCGACCGAACCGATCAGATAGACCAGGCAGGCCAGACAGGCCAGACAGGCCAGACAAGCCAGCCAGATTGCGACAGGCCTGCGACAAACAGCCAGGCCGCAGACGGCCCTGCCGCACCAGGTGAGGCGTCGTCGGACACGGGCCACGCGGCCGTCGCCGCCCTCGTCCGCGTGCTGGCTGCGGCCCCGGTCGAGCGGCACTGGCTGGACCGGACCTCCTGGGTCGACGTGAGTCGCGGCTGGTTGCCCGGCGCGGACGAGGTCTACCAGCGGGTACGCGACACCACGCCTTGGCGGGACGGCGCGATGTGGCGGTATGAGAAGTACGTCATCCCGCCGCGGCTGACCTCCTGGCATCCGGCTGGCCGCCCGCCGCCGTTTCCCGAGCTCGGGGCCGCGCATCTGGCGCTGCGGCGCCGCTATGGCATCGAGTTCGACGGCTACGGCCTGTCGTACTACCGCGACGGCGCCGACTCGGTCGCCATGCACCGCGACAAGGAGCTGCGGTGGCTCGACAACACCGTGATCGCGATTCTCACCCTTGGCACCCGCCGGCCGTGGACCATGAAGCCGGTGCGGCTCGCTCCCGGCCGGCGCATCCTGAACGACCAGGACGACGCTGCGGGACTGTTCGATCTCGCGCCGGGGCCGGGCGACCTGCTCGTGCTCGGTGGACGTGCCCAGCGGGACTGGCTACACGGCGTGCCCAGGGTGTCCGGTCACATCGGCGGCCGGATCTCGGTGCAGTGGCGGTGGACGTCGCGCACCGGCAGGCCGCTGGAGGGCCCGGGCTACATGGCCGCCCGCCACTTCAGCCGCTGATCCAGGCCGAGCAGAAACACCGTCCGGCGGTGCCGAACAGACACCGGGCGCTCACCGAGCGCTCGACGAGCGCTCCAGGAGCGCTGGACAAGCGCTGGACACGCAGCGGCCACGTGATGTGTTGGTCCGGCCCACACGCGGCCCCGATGCTCGGCGCGCTCTCGATGGACGCTCGCCGAGCGCTCGCCGAGACGCCCGTCCGAGCGTGGCCGGGTCGGCCCGACCGAGTTCCGACGCAGATTATGCCCAACAGTCATCTAAGACGTCGGGGTCAAGGTGACGACACGGAGATGGGGCCGCAGCTCATCCCACCGGAACCAACGGACCAGCTCACCGTCGGAGCTCATCCACGGGTTGCGCAGCAGCAGCCGCCCGCCCTCGACATCGGCGGCCAGCACCGCGTAGGCATGCCGGCTCACCAGGCCGGTCGGCGGCCCGTCCACCAAGGTCGGCCGGGTAGAGACCGTGATCACGTCGCCGGCGGCCAGCCGCGACGCGACGTCGGCGACACCGATCGCGCCCGGCGACACCGCATGGTGCTGGTGGCCGATGAGATCGCTTGCGGCCACACCCGGGTCACCGCCGCCCAGAGCGTCGTATCCGCCGTGCAGGCGGGCGTATGCCTTCTCGTAAACGGCGGCCCAGAGCTCCGGCCGTCCTTCGAGGTCGAACGCGGCCATCGTGGGCACCGGACGCGCGCCGCCAGCCACGCCACCGCCCGCATCGCCGACACCGGTGGCATCGCCGTCAGGCAGGCCGGGCAGCGCGCGCGTCACCGTGACCGGGAACGGCCGGCCGTCGCGGTAGAAGGTGACGGTGAAGGTGCCGTTCGGGTTCTCCCGGATGCCGTCGACCAGCAGGTCCGGACGCTGCCGGGCAAGCCCGACGAGCACGGCGGCGAGGTAACAGTCGCCGAGGCCCCCCTGACCGACGTCCGAGGTGCTCACACCATCCCGGACGACCGAGTCAGCTCGGTTTGCCTCATCCGTGCCGGGCATCGCGGCCGATCCGCCCGCCGCCGGCAGCCCAGGCTCGAAATCGGGAAGGAGGTCGACGAGCTCGGCGAGCATCGCCGTCGGCGCGCTCGCGAGCAGCAGGTCCGGCACGGCCGCCAAGGCCGCCAGCTCCTGGTCCGAGCCCACGCCGACAGACCGCCGAAGGCGATCGAACGCCCGCAGGAGCACCCGCAACGGCTCGCCGCGCAGCCGGCTGACCACCGCTTCCCTGGTGGCCGGCGGCAACACCGCGAGGCGCCGCCCTACTTCCCGCACATCCCCGGTGGACAGCGCACCCGCGTCGGTCCCGATCAGTGCGAGGCATTCGGCTGCGGCGGCCCGGATCCTGCCGAGGCTCGGCGGCGGGGCGTCATCGAACCAGGCCCGCTGGTCGATCAGGACACCGCCGGCCCGCACGGCCTCCTCGGCCGCCAGGTAGTGGGCCGTCCGACGGTCGACCGCCACGGCGAGCCCAGGCCCGCCGGCGGCCACCGCGTGCCCGCCCATCCGCAGCACATCAGTCGCCATCGGCAGGCCCGCGACTCGGAACGCCGCCGCCGGCCGGGCACCGGCACCCGCACCGAGGATCCCGGCCAGGCCGCCGCCGGGCGCCCCGGCCGCGGCAGCCGCGGCGGTGAGCGCGGAGACGATGGCGGCCAGGGCCGTCTCGTCCGTCCGGGCGACGGCGACGGCGAGCCCGGCGGCGTCCGTGGCCGCGTCCCGCAGCCGGCCAGCCAGGGCGCCGAGCAGGTCGGGGTCGAAGATGACCGGACCGCCGCCGCCCAGGTCGCCGCCGTGGACCGGTGGATCGGCGCCGCCGCTAGCCGAGGCGGTGCCGGCCCGGGCGGCGGCGGACCCGGCGCCGCCCGCCCAGATGTCGGCGTCCCACGCCCCGGCCGCGGCCGCAGGGCGTCCGAGGGGCCAGCGCCCAGCGCCGAGTGGGCCGGTGAGGAACGGGTCCGTCGGCCCGGCTCCATCCCCGGTGACGAGGTCGCGAAGCAGGTCCTGGTCCGGCACGTCCCAACCGGCGGGAAGACGCGGCAGCTGCGGCAGGAGAACCGTGAAGGGCGTGCCCGACGGATGAGACCGGCCAGCCACATCGCCCTCCCCAGTCGAACGGCCCCCGCCAGCGCCCGCCGCCTTCGAACCACTGGCACCGCTCGAACCCGTGGGACCATTGCGACCTGAGCCCACACGATCCGAATCTGCAGGAAGCGAACCGTCAAGATCCAAGCCAGGCCACCGTGCTGCGCCGGCCGCCGTCGTAACCGCCGCGTCGAACGCCTCGGCGGTCCTGACATACCAGTGGGAGCGGAGGACCATCGCGTCGGCGCTGCCGCGCAACGCCCGCGCCCAGCCGTCGAGCCGGGCCGTCGCGCGCCGCTGCCACGGCGACGACCAGGTCTGGGGCGTGTCCAGGTTCAGGACCGGGCTGAGCAGGCCGATCGCCGACGCGGCCAGGCGGGACAGCTCGGCGGCCGCGGCGCGCAGCTCGGCGGCGGCCATCCCAAGCCTGGCCAGGGCCCGGCTGGCCAGAACATCGTGGTCGTACTCGGAGGACATCGCGTCACCAACCTTCTGGCGGCCGCCCGCTCGCGGCTGTCATGCGGCGACGCCGCCCGCGTGCGGGGTCGCGAATGTCCGCTTGCCTCGCTGGCCGCACCAGGCCACCAGGCCACCAGGCCACCAGGCCACCAGGCCACCAGGCCACGCCGACGATCATGCTCCGCCGCTCGGAGCCAGGGTAGGACGGGCCTGATCGAAGCACCAGCACGCCATGATCACGAAGGAGTCACATCACCGGCCCGAGCCGGCAAACTGCGCTAGCTTGGGCGGGATGCCCGTCGCCCGACGACGGCCCATCCCAGCCGGCGTCCGGCGAGCCCCACGGGGTTGGGAAAGAAGGTGCCGGGCGGGAAGAGCACACCGGGATGGGCCTCGAGCCCCCCATGCCCGGACCCGTCAGCCCAGACCCATGCGGCCAGACCCCGTGGAAGGAGCCCAACGGAGCGGACCAATGTCACAGCACCCGGACGGAGCGGACCAGAAATACAGCGGACCAGAAAAATCAGTCGTCGGGGGCGGTTCGGGGGTATGGCGGGAGATCTGTTTGGGCTGGGGCAGGGGCTGACGTGGGGGCTGCGGGGCCGTCCTCGGTGGGGACGGGCTGGCGTTGGATTCGCGGCGGGGCGATTGGCTGTGCTCGGGCCAAGGCGATGGCGCCGGTGGGGCTTGCCTGGCGGGCTGGGGGAACCGACCTTGCCATGGCGGGCACCATTTCCAGCGACGGCGGGGCGTTCGACGGGCTTCGAGCAGGCAGACGGTCGCGCAGCGCGCCGGCCAGGCGGCGGGCGGGTACCCGGATGCCGGCAGTGAGCCGGTCCCAACGGGGTTGCCGGGTCAGGACGATGGCGCCCCAGACCAGGCCACCGCCGATCAGGCCGTCCAGCCAGTAGTGGTTCGCAGTAATCACGACGACCAGCGCGGTGATGACCGGGTGAAGGACGGCGAGCCAGCGGGCCCGCCACCGGAGGATCATGATGATTCCCCACGCCTCCAGGATCGCCCAGCCGATGTGCAGGCTGGGCATGGCCGCGTACTGGTTGGCCTGTGCACCGCCAACCTCGTTGTAGGCCGAGGGGCCGATCACGAGGCCGGTGTCGACGAACGGGATGTCGGGACTGACCGCCGGCAGGAACCTCGGCGGAGCCAGTGGGTAAAGGATGTGAATGACGAGCGCGATGCCCGTCGAAATCATGATCACATTCCGCACTCGCCGCCAGTGCGACCGCTGGAAGATCATGACCCAGAGCAGGAACGCGATCGCGACCGGGAAATGCACCATGATGTAGAAGCGGTTCGCGAACTCCAGCAGATGCGTGGAACGCAGCGCCAGACGCTGGATCGACAACTCGCTGGGTAGATCCAGCAACCGCTCCACGTGCCAGACATCCAGCGCGTGGTGAAGCGCTTCAGCCTGCCGCCCGTCGGCCAGGCTCCTGCCCAGCCGGTACACCATGAACAGGCCGCCCAGCAGGACGACCTGGCTCAGGAAATAGCCGGAGGCCAGGAACACCTGGCGCACGCGGGACGGCGGCGGGTGGTCCTGGCCGCGACCGTCGACCTGGTCGCGGAACTGTATGTCAGCGCTCGCGCGCGAGCCCAATGGACACGGAATGCTCACCACATCGCACCCCTACGCATCAGAACACCTCCCCATCCCAGCGGGGATGCTGTCCACCGTCCTACTAAACGACCGGTAAGCACAACCGATGGTGTGGTGACACATCTCTCGGCCGCAGAGAGACTGCGTACTCGCCCTCCGCGACGACGGGCCAGTCAAGCCACCACCTTCCGGGTTCACGCGGCTACGGTCGTGCCGGAGGGTGACCGAATAGCGCGAACCTCAGCCACGCCCACTACTCGACGAACCTGTAGAAGTACCGTCAGCCACCACATTGGGGGTCTGACGTACCCGAGTCGAGGTAACCCAACAGCAAACACCAGGAAACTATTTCCCCTGGATCTTCTTAACCAATCGACGCCTCGCGTCCGGATGCGTCATCAATCCGGCACTCAGCAGACCTGCGCAGGACGCCACTTGATCATCTATGGTCCTGCCGCACCAGATCCAACGTGGCTCCGCGGTCCAAACGGGGGCGACGCGTCGCCACCCCCATCGGACGTGCGTTACTTACAGGACGCTGCGGGTAACTATCTGCTCGTGATCGCCGGAAGAGACACCTCCGACGACCAAGTACGGCGACCCCAACCAAGATCCCACCTGGCCCGGACACCTAGTCGAGGAGGAGCCCGATGCACGCGAACGTCGGCGACCGCGTATGCGTCCACAGCCGCATCGTCGGCCAGCCCGAACGACACGGAACCGTCCTGGAGTCCCGCGGCGAGAGCGGCCCGCCCTATCTGATCCGCTGGGACGACGGCCACGAGGCCCTGTTCTTCCCCGGCGCCGACTCCGTCCTAGAAATCTTCGCCCGCCAGCACGCTGTCGTGTAGCTGGTCCGCTCCGTCCAGGCGGCACGCGGGGGCGGAGCGGCTGACCCGGCGCAGAAGGGTTTGACATTGGTCCGCTCCGTCCGGGCACGGCCCTACGGCCCCTTGCTCGCTTCGCTCCCAAGGGACCTCCGGGCCGTGTCCTCCGGAGCGGACGGTGCCCTCCGGCGACCTCCGCTGCAGCCCAACCCCGTTCGCTTCGCTCCGGGGCCGGGCCTCCGCGGAGGCACGCCTCCGGGCCAGCTCGCTTGCGGGGCGCTTGAACGTTAGGAACTTCTAGTCAGCCAACAATGCAGCGAGGGCCGTCCCAGTAGGGACGGCCCTCGTGTTGCAGATCAGAAACACTCACCGCCGCACAAGCGATACGACGTTCCCTCGCCCTGCAGCTTCGGATTGGTGACGTGCAGCGGCAGGTGACCGAGCTGGGTGCGGAGGCGTCCTCGCGGAGGCCCGGCCCACGAGCGAAGCGACGTGGGTTGGGCCGCAGCGAGGTCGCCGGAGCACCCGTGAGCG
>Ga0068859_100003892_pt1 | contig 15239 bp, 32 predicted proteins | sample KBSSwiS22_FD_66585 | JGI IMG/M metagenome (GOLD analysis project Ga0068859, IMG submission 66585) | Switchgrass rhizosphere microbial communities from Kellogg Biological Station, Michigan, USA - KBS Switchgrass S2-2 | ecosystem: Host-associated > Plants > Roots > Rhizosphere > Soil ...
CGTTACAGAGTGCAATCCGGGAGATCGGGGGCTTGGTTCTCCCCCCGAAGAGCTCGGGGACGCGTCGGGAGTGGTCGGAGCTCTCGCGTCGGGCAAAGGCTCACGACCTCTTCCGCAAGGGCGGGCGCCCGGTGGACCAGGCCGCGGAAGAGCTCGGCTTCGAGACGGACGCGGCGCTGTGGGTGGCGCTCGAGGAGGAGTTGACCCAGGGGAAGCGCGCGGCGGACCAGCTCGGCTCCGATGTGGAGCTCGACCAGGCGCAGCGCGCGGCCGAGGGTCGCCGCAAGAAGAGCAAGCGCGAGACGGCGTTCGAAAAGGGCTGGACGGCGCACCGGGTCACCGCCTACGAGCATCCGGACAAGCCCGGGACCTGGTCGCGCTCGAGCTCGAGCCCGAGCAAGAAGGAAGGGATCCGCATCAACCCGGGCGTGACCGTCAAGCTCCCGCGGGACCTGGTCAAGCGGGGCTGGATGGTGCCGGGGCTCTCCGACCTGGGGGAGCTCCATAGTCTTGTCTACCGCGAGAGCAAGCGCGGGGACCGTGGCAAACAGCAGGATTACATACATCACTTCGGTCGAGGGGCTCACGTCCTCGCCGATCCGGCCGGGGCGCTGATCTTGGTTGCAGGACCACGATTCAGTATCCGACCGGAGGGGATCGTGGGTTAGGAGGGAGTCATGTCTCAGGCCGCACCGACCATCCTTGTCAACCCTCGCCGCAAGGCGCGGCGTCGCAAGGCCAACAGCAGTAAGCACACGCGTCGTCGCCGTCGCCGGAATCCGGCGGCTCCCGCCGCGTATGCCGTCTCGAACCCGCGGAGACGGCGACGGCGTCGCCGCAACCCCTACGTCGGTACGATGGAGATGGTACGCCGGGCCAACCCCGTGCGTCGCCGTCGCCGTCGCAACCCGTTCCCCAAGGTTCGCGCCTTCGGTGTGAACGTCTCCGGGGCCCTCAAGACGGCGGTTGCCGTGGGCGCCGGCATCTACGGTGCGCGCTACCTCTCGCGCGCGGTCCTCGGCCAGAAAGACCAAGGGGTCCTAGGCTACGGTGGCACGGCGCTCGCCGGAGTGCTCATCGCGGCCGGAGCTCGGATGCTCGGGACCTCGCCCGAGACGGCGCAGCAGCTGGCGGCGGGGGCGGCGGTGTCGCTGCTCGGCCGTGGTGTCGTGGACGTGGCGAAGAAGGTGGGGGCCACCGGGCCCCTGATCGCCGCGCTCAACGACTACCAGGACATCGGCTACACGTCGCCCTACATCGAAAGCGGTATCGGCGTCGCCGGGCTCGGCATCCCCGAGCTGGACATCGATTCGTCCTATGACGGGCTCGGCGACTACACACCGGGAGGGCTCGGCTTTTCGACCAGCGCGTATGAGACGTGCAAGGGCTGGCTCAACGATCGAATGGGCGGAACACGCTACGCCCGGCAGCGGATGTTCGATCACTGCATGATCGAAAATTAAACAAGGGGTTACGATCCGTCGCACGTCCGGGGCGACATTAAACGAGCCCGGTGAGAGGGAGTTCCAATGGCATCAGGACAGCAGCTCGCGGCGCTGCTCAACGCCGGGCGCGGTGGCGCCCCGGCGGTGGGCGATGCCGTGATTCGCGCGGCCGACAACGCCGTCGCGAAACAGACCGTGGAGTTCATGAAGTCGCGCGCCGAAAAGCGCATCTGGCACATCTACCGCGCGGAGAAAGCACTCGCCGCGGCGCAGGCGGCGGACATGCCGTTCTTCGAGGTGGCGTCGGCGACCGTCGGTGACGGTAACGTCATCACGCCCCGCTCGCTCCCCGAGCCACAGCTGATGAAGATCAAGTGTGTCACGGTGAGCCTCGAGAACATCACGTCCGTCGCCACGAACGAGGCGGACCTCCGAAACTTCCAGCAGGGCGCGTACCTCAACGTCTCGATCAACGATACCGTCGAGCTCAACGCTTGGGCGTGCCGCCGGCTGGTCCCGGGCTACGGGATCACCAGCAATGCGTCGGCGACAGCGGGATCGCACGCGGTCTCGGGCATCCCCTCGGCGGAGGCGATGTACTGGCTTCCGGTCGCGATGTGGATCAAGGGCGGCGAGCAGTTCGAAGTGCTCATGAGGTTCCGCTCCGCGCTCGCGATGACCGTCGCGACCAACCGGGCCGTCGTCGAGTTCCACGGCCCTTTGTGGAAGCGCGCTTTCAACCAGTAGTCGGGCGATCGAGCCCATCGCAACAGCCCGCGGCCGGCCGACCCATGCGGCCGGTCGCGGGGCATCTCCGCCGACGTGGGGAGGGGAGAGGGTCGTATGCCGTTCCTGACCGAGGAGGCGCGCCAGGTGGCGCGGGCTTCGCTGCAACTCGACAACCAGGCGCCCGGCCGGGCGGGGGCGATGGTCGGGACGATCCGGGCGGCGCTGATCGCGGAGCTCGATCGGGAGGCGCGCCTTTTCCCGTGGCACACCTACGGCGACGACCAGAAGAGCATCGCCGCGAACAGTTCCGCTGACATTCCTTTCCGGGTGGACCCGGCGGCTTACTTCGTGGCAACCGAGCTCACGTTTCGTACCAACGCCACGGCGAATAACAACACGATCCAGGTGATCCAGGACGGCGACAAGCAGCTATTCCGCTCGGCGGTGTCGCTGGCGGCGCTGGTGACCGCGGCCGAGGGCTCGCGGGGGACTTGGAAGCTCCCGCGAGAGTGGATCTTCCGACCCGGGGCGACGGGGGTAATCAGACTCGCCACGCGGACGGCGGCGACCGCGTTGATCGACGCCTACGTGAGCGGCTACCTCGTGAGGATAGGCTAATGAACGGTCTCGGCAGCTACATCATGGAAGACGGGCAAGGCCGCGCGCACTACATCGACAGCCAGATCGGCGGCGAGGGGCCGGCGGTGGGTGTCGGTGGTCGTGTCAACTTCGGGAAGACCTCGGAGCCAACGACCATGCTCGACCTCCGGCTGGAAGACTGGATCGCGCAGGCAAAGACGCTGCAAGACCTGGCCGCGGGGCTCGAGGCGTATGCCAACACTTACCGGCCGATGGCGATTGGTCGGGCCCAGATCGCGGTGCTCGACACGATCGGGGAGACGTCGGGGCCCATCACCGAGCCCGTGCCAGGGGGCTGTTACTTCGTGGTCGAGGGCGTGGTGATCTCCTACGTCACCGGCACCAACAAGGAGTTTACGATCCAGATCACGCGCTCGGCCGGGAATCAGGATCTCTTCGACGAGCCGATGCACGTTTGCGCCTTCGACCAGTCGGGCTCCGCGTCGGGGGGTTACTACGCGCTTCCGAGGCGGATGGTGCTCTATCCCAACGAAACGATCACCTTTACGTTGACCAACCTCGCGGCGGCTCTGGTCGCGTGCGATCTTCATCTGACGGGCTATCTGGTCGCGGCGTCGGCGCGGTAGTAGCATGGGCGAGCCTTTGCAGATCGTCTCCTCCGATCGGAGGCTGGACGAGCTCTTCCGTTTGTTCATCGAGGCTTTCCGCGCGGCACTGGCGGAATACTTCGACGTGCTCCCGGGGGAGCATTTCGACGCGCAGAGCGTGGCCGCGGGAGTGGCGGCGCCGGCGTCGCCGGACTTCGCGACGATCGTTGCTTTCGACACGGCACGGGCGGAGGGGATCGTGCTGACGGGCTTCGCGACAAGCCCGACCGCGGCGACGGTTCGCTACAAGGTGCTGGTCGGGTCGAACGTCGTCCTCGAGACTGACCACCAGGTGACGCCGACCCTGTTCGAAGCCTATCCCCTCAACATCCGCGTACCGCAGGGTCCCGTGCAGCTGGCGGTCGTCGCCGGGGCGGTCGGGGGCGCGCCCGTGGCGGCGGTCTTCGCGCGTCTGGCGGGCTACTGGGTGGGCGGCGGCGACCGTGGCAAGGCAAGGCGGCGGGAGTTCTAAGATGCGCGACCCGTGGGCGCGTATCCTTCATTGGCTCGGGGCGGAGCTCGTCCGTTACGGGACGGGGCTTCTCTACTCGGCGGCGCGGGCGCGGGCGCCGCGCTCGTCCGTGCCCGCCGCGTTTTCGGTCATGCGAGGCGGGCGGCCGGGGACGGGCGGGGGGATCTTGACCTGTACCCGTTGCGGTGGTACTCGAGGGCGGCACGTGCTCTTGACGTGCCTGGCGGAGCTCGCCCGTGGCGAAAGCACCGGGTAGCTCTAGCGCGTACCACGCAAGCGACGGTGTTTATGATTCCGCAACCTGGCTCGAGGCGAAGCGCGTCCCGCTCGATGTCTCGGCAGCTGGCAACACCACGATCGTTGCGGCAGTCGCGAGCCGAAAGATCCGGGTCCTCGCTTATGCGGTGGTGTGTGCCGGGGCGGTCACGGTGAGGTTCCGGGACACGGACAATATCCTCTTGACTGGGATCATGAGTTTTGCTGCAAACGGCGGGATCGCCGGGGCCTATAATCCGCTCGGACATTTCGAGAGCTCGTCGGGGCTGGCGCTTCAGATCACACTCGGCGGGGCCGTCCAGGTGGGTGGGTGGCTCGTTTACGTGGAGGTTCCGTAGCGATGCCTCCAGCTCCGGGTCCGGCTCCGGTTCCTGTAGACGTCACGACGCGGCAGCGGCTGCCCGCGGATCGGTGCTTTGCGCGCTATCGGAACGATCGGGGGGAGTTCACTACGGTCGAGCTCGCGCCGGATGTATACAACGCCCTATTGAGGGCGGGGACGGGCGAGCCGGACCCGGCTCCGCGGCTTCCTCCGGGCCGGTGGACGTGGATCATGGCCTGGGGTGGGGCGCCGACGTTCGACACGGCGGACGGCGACTTACACGCGGGGGACTTCTTTGCCGGGGATGGCACTTGCCAGGCGGTGATCTGCGTGCGAGAGGGAAAGCTCGGATACCTCGAGCCAGCGGACATTGTCACGCGCGAGCCGAGCAAGGTCACCTTGACGGCGGAAGCCTACGCGGTGGTGAGCTAGTTGGCTATCTCGGTCGATGCCACGAGTAGCGGATCGGTCGCATCCGCTCAGACGCTCACGGTAGCACACACCGTTGGGACCTTGAGTAGCGGTGCTCTGTTCATGGCGTTCAAGTACGCCAACACTCTGACCTCGATCACCTATAACGGCCTTACCCCGACGCTCGGGGTGGACAAGAATTTCTCGACGATCCATGTTGCGATTTACTGGCTCGTGAATCCGCCGTCAGGCACTCATAACATGGTCCTGGACAACACCGGGACCGTGAGCTACCTCGCGATCTTCGGTCTGTCGCTCGACGGCGTTGACCAGACCACGCCCGTTGACAGCACGGGCGGGCAGGGTGGCTCGGGGGCTAGCTCGCCTATCTCGGACGCGATTACTTGTTCGTCGGGTGGGTGGGCTTACGACATGATCCTATCGACCACGACGGCGCAGACGATGACGCCAGGGTCAGGGCAGACGCGAGTCGGGATCGAAGAGGTGCAAGCGGTGCTCTTTGATGCCTCGTACAAGGCCGGGGCGTCGGCTATGGCCTGGTCGTGGGCAAGTGGAACCAAGACGGACGTGCATTCGATCGTGGCGATCAAAGAGGCGGCGGGCGCGGCGGTGATAGCAAACTTCATCGGCTCGGGTTTCTTCGGTGGGGCCGCGGGGCGGCAGGGGTAGGCGATGGCTGACAATGTCATAGCCAATCCAGGGGCCGGCGGGGCCACGTTTGCAACCGACAACATCGGCGGTGTGCAGTATCCACGGTCAAAGGTCGTTTTCGGTCCAGATGGCACGGCTACCGATGTAGACGTGGCGGCCGGGGCGGCGCTCCCGGTCCAGTTGCGCAACAGCGGGGGGACGGAGATCGGAACGGCCGGGGCGCCGGTGCGGACGGACCCCACGAACGCGACCACGCAGAACGTGGACGTGACCGATGAGGATGGGCGCATCCTGGGCCGGGTCAAGGTGCTCGACAGCGCGGCGGCGGTTATCGACCCGGCGTTGAAGGGGCAGCTCCCGGCGGCGCTCGTCGGCGGGCGGCTCGACGTGAACATCGGCGCGGCCGGGGCCACGGTGACGGTGGATACCGAGCTCCCGGCGGCGGCGGCGCTCGCTGATGCGACCGCCAACCCGACGGCGCCTATCGTCGGGGCCTGTAATGAGGTGTTCAACGGGGCGACCTGGGACCGGGCGCGGGGCGACACGGCAAACGGGCTTGACGTGGACGTGACCCGGCTTCCGACGATCGCGCAGCTTCCGGCGGCGCTCGTCGGCGGGCGGCTCGACGTGAACATCGGCGCGGCTGGGGCCACGGTCACGGTGGATACCGAGCTCCCGGCGGCGGCGGCGCTCGCCGACGCAACCGCCAACCCGACGTCTCCGCTCGTTGGTGCCTGTCTCGAGCTCTGGAACACGGCGACCTGGGATCGGGCCCGGGGCGACACCGCCAACGGGCTTGACGTGGACGTGACCAGGCTTCCGTCGCTCGTGGCGGGCTCGGCGGTGGTCGGGATCGTGGGCCGGGTGAACGGGACCATCTACACGAGCGGCGGCACGGCGTGGACGGTCAAGACGAAATTCGCAGCTCCGGCGAGCTCGGGCAACAATGCCTTTATTTCGGCGGTCTCGAGCAAAAAGCTCCGGTTGCTGGGCTACTGCATCCAGGCGTCGGGGACGGTCTCGGTGAAGTTCACGGACACGGCCGGGTCCCCGGCGGACCTTGGGCCCGCGTGGAGCCTACAGGCGCGCGAGGGCGTGCAGAGGGTGGCACCAGAGGCGGGGTTCATCTTCGAGACGGCGGCGGGGCTCGGGATCCAGGTGAACCTATCGGGCGCGGTGGCTTGCAATGTGGAAGTCACGTACGCCGAGGAGCCCTGATGCTGACGTTCTTGATCTTCTTCGAGTTCTGGCCCGGGGCTTCCGTGTCCGGGGGTGGCGGCGGCGGCGCGGCGCAGATCATCGGCGGCGGGACGACGGGGGTGATCGGGTGACGGTCGGTGAGCTCCAGGCGTTACGGGACGTGGCTCGGGCGCTGGGGCGCCCGCCGGACGAGCTCGCGGCGCTGATCGACTTCGAAACGGCCGGGACCTGGAATCCGCAGCTAAAAAACCCGGGCTCGAGTGCGCGGGGCTTGATCCAGTTCATGGACCTCACCGCACGCGAGATGGGCTACAACGGCTCGGCGGATCTCGTCGCGCGCTTTCCGACGGTCGAGGCGCAGCTGAGGGGCCCGGTTCTGAGCTACCTGAGCCGCTACATGCCGTATCCCTCGCTGCAAGCCCTGGCGATGGCGGTCTTCTACCCGGCGGCGCGGTACTGGGACCCGGAAATGTCTTTCCCGGCGGTCGTGCAGCTTGCCAACCCAGGGATCCGCACGGTGCAGGACTACGTCGATCAGCTCGAGCGGCGGCTCGGCTCTTGGTCGTGGCTGGTGGGCGGTGCGCTTGACGCCGGGGCGGCGGTGCCGTGGCAGCTGATCGCCGGGGTGGTGGTGTTCTTCGTGCTGGCGTGGTTCCTCATCTAGAAGGAGGGTGTCCGATGTTCCACCGATGGATCGTTTTCGTGCTCCTGGCGCTCGTGGGGCTCCTGGGTCTCGCCGGCTGTAGCAACGCCCCGACCGCGCCGGCGGCGCCACCGACGGCGCCCGGGTGCGTCGCGATCGAGCTCTCGGTTGAGCTCGTGGCGCAGACCTCCAACGTGTTCATTCTGACGATCGAGCCGGACGGTGCCTATGAGCTCTGGGTGGACGGCGAGCTCCGGCCGGGCTTCGTCCAGAGCGGGCACGTTCTCGTCATCGATACGGGCGCGGGCAAGCACACGATCTATGTCCGCCGGGGCGGTTGCGTCTCGCCTCCGGTGTCGGCGGTCGTCGGTTAATGGACCCGACGGCGGTCCCAAACTGGGCGATCGGGATCGCGCAGCGCGCTCCTGAGCTCCTGGTGCTCGCCTGGATCGTGAATCGGTTCCTTCTCCACCTACGGGCGGTCGAGGATGCCTGTCACACGATCACAGCGGCGGCGACGAAAACGATCGGCGACAACACTATGGCGCTTGGCGACGTGGCCGGGTTGCTACGCGAGATGAAGCATGACCGGGGCGTGAACGTGCGGCGCCCGATAGAACCTGCGCACGGCGACTAAAGAGAGGAGGAGTCAACCATGCATTTCGGGACGATTTTAGGGGCTCTGGGGCTCGTCGGGCTTGGCATCAAGACGATCATCGCCGGGGACTATGCGACCGGCGGGCGGCTCATCGCCGAGGGTTTCGCGGTGTTCGGGCTCGGGCACCAGGTGAGCAAGATCCCGCCCCCCACCCCCCCGTAGGAGTAGATCGGCGCGGCGCAGCGCCGGGCTATCGGCGACGTGCCCGGGGTCTTTCTTGACGAGCTCGTGCCAGGTGACGGCGCGGGCGCGGGCTTCGGTGCCGAGGGTCCACAGGACGACGGCGACCGAGGCGAGGGCCAGGGCGGCGACGAGGAGCCCGGCGCGGCCGACGATGGCGGCGACCAGGCGCGCGGCGCTCGAGCGGCGCCGGCCGGGCCGGCGGGGGACGTAGGTGGTGCAGCTGCATCCGACGGTCAGGCAGCCCTCGGCGAGGTGCTTGAAGTGGCGGCAGCGGCAGCGGGTCATCATGGGGCGATGGTGGATCGAATGAGGCGCGGCGTCAAGAACGGAGATCGGGATCGGGCTCCTGGTGCTTCTCGCATCGGGGGACCCAGATCCCGTGCTTTGCCTGGTGGCAGGTGGCGAGCTCGTTGCAGCCGGGCGTTGCACAGCCGGGGGTGCCTCGCCGGGCCATCCGCCGGCCGGTTTCTCGCCACGTCGCGGGGCCGTGGAGCTCTGAGGGTCGCTCGGATCGTTCCATGCGGGTCATTCCTCCTCCAGCCCGAGGAGGGCGGCGGCGCGCGGGGCGCCGTCGTCTTCGGGCCGCTCAAGACGGGTCAGGTAGCGGGACGTGGTTGCGAGGTTCAAGTGCCCGAGGAAAGCCGATACCTCCTCGAGGCTGGCGCCCGCCGCACGGCGCAGCAGGGCGGCCGAGTGGCGCAGCCCGTGGATGCAGATGCGCGGGACCTGGGCGAGATCGCAGAGGCGGTGCAGCATCGGCCGGACGCTCGAGCCCCCCATCGGGAAGAACCGACGCTCGCGGGGCCAGCGGTGGAGCCCCGCGGTGTAGAGCTCGAGGGCGACCAGGGCGGCGGCGGGGAGCTCGCGGCGGCGTTCGACCTGTCCCTTGGCGACCACGCGGAGAAAGGTCCGCTCCCCGACTTGCTCGAGGCGGGCGGGGGTCAGCGACCGGAGCTCCGCGAAGCGCAAGCCCGTGAGGAGCGCCGTCGTCAGGTAGGCGCGGTACTTGATGCCGGTGGGCGTGGCGGGGATTGCCGACAGCAGCGCGCGGGAGTCGGCGGGCTCGAGCCCGCGTGGCAGCGGCGCGCGGATGCGCGGCCGCCGGAGACTCGCGAGCGGATCGGCGACCGGGGCGATCCCCTCGTCGCGGGCGAAGAGCAACAGGAAGCGCACCGCATCGAAGCGGACGTGAACGGAGGCGGACGCTCGAGGGCGACCGTAGCGGGTCGGGGCGTACAGCCATGCGAGAAGCGCGGGACGTGCGGGCGCGAACGGTTCGGGGACCTCGCGCAGGTAGGACGAAAGGGCCACGATGTAGGTTTCGATCGTCCGGGGCGAGTGACGGCGGAGGCGGGCGAAGGCAGAAAGACGCAGGAGGATAGGGTCCATGGGGGCGAAATTCTGCAACGCGCGTTCCGCTTGACATCGCGGGCCGCTAAAATGTAGCCTTGTGACGTCGGGGTAACACCGAGAAGGAGAGAGGGTATGCCGAGAAGGAAGAGCGGGGTTCCGGCGGTGGTCTTCACGCTGAAGAATTTCCGCCTCAACGATCGGTGCTGCGCCTTCCTCGCGTCCGAGGCCGAGCGCCTGCAACTGGCCGAGGTGGACGTGGTTCGCCGGCTCATCGAGCGGGCGATCGAGGAGCGCGAGGCCGAGGGCCGGATCGTCGGGGCGGTGGTTCGGCAGCTGCGCAGTACCGGGCAGGCGGCCCCTAAGATATGCTATGAGCGGCGCCGCGCCCCCGGCGCTCCCTCCCCCAAGAAAGCGACCGGTCGGGGTACCCATGGGGATCGAAGCCCCTCTGTCAGGGGGGATCGTCGCCCCTCCGCTATCCCCCCGGTAAGCCCGGCTGGACGCCGGCGCCGGTCGCCTGTTCCTTCCCATCGTCGTCCCTCCTCTCGGGGCTCTGCCTCGCTCACGTATAGCACCCGTAAAGCAGCATAGGCAAGGGCCCCCCCGATGACGCTCGATCACGGCGACGCCGAGATTTACCGCAAGGAAGTGGAGTTTCGCGGGATCCGTGTGGAGATCCGGGCCATCCGCACGGCGGAGGGGAAGTTCTGGTTGACCCTCGGTCCCATTGACCAGGCGGTCGCTTTCCAGCTGATCGCCATGGGGACGTCGATCCAATCGCTCGCCGGGCTCTTTCCCGGCGCGGGGAGGTAGGAGTCATGGGGATGTTCGGTGCGAAGAAGAGCAAGAAGCGGGCGGAGGCCGACGCCGACGCCTGGACCCCCGAGGAGCGGGCGGTGCATGGGTTCCAGCGGGAGCCCGGAGCTCCCGGGCCCGACGTGGACCTGGGCGGCGACACGGCGCCGGATGATCTGGGGCTTACGACCAACGCGGAGGCGAAGGTGTTAGCGGAGGAGATCTACTGCAAGGTCAACGGGTCGGGGCCGTGCGGGCAGCCGGCGATGAAGGTCTTCCGGCAGGGGAACGTGGACCTGCCGGTCTGTGCGCCGCACTTCGCATCATTGACCGCCGACGCGGCGGCGAAGAGCTCGGCGCGGTGAGGGTCCGGGTCGTGGTCGCGCTCGAGGTTCGCAACCTGGGCGAGGTGGCGCGCCTGGTCGAGCGGATCGGCGAGCTCACGCCGGCCGGGGTCATCGGTATCGAGGAGATCGAGTGCTCGGGCCCACTCCCGGCGACGGGCGCCAACGTCGCCGGGGTCTGCGTCGAGAACCGGGACCTATCGCGTCCCCTGCCGGTGGCCCCGTGAAGTTCGCGAAGGACCGGGGCAAGATCCGACCCGCGCGGGGCGGGCGCATCCCTGAGGCGCGCGGGCCCGCCCTGTTCGAGTTCTCGCCGGCGGTCGCCGAGGAGATCGCCGCGGGCGAGCTCTGCCCGGGGTGCCTGGCGAAGCGCGGCGAGGAGCATCCGCCGCAGCCCTGGACCGGGCGCGCCTGCGTTGAGCTCCCGCGGCGCCCGCGGAGGGCCACGGCATGAGCGTGCTTGATCCGATGGGGCTCGGGCTCTTCCGGCCGGGGGAGGTCGGCAGCGGTGGCCGGCAGGATCCCGCCTACGCGGATCCGCGAGTCATCGACAGCCAGCCGCATACGCCGGACGTCGGCGGCGGGCTCCCGATCGGCGCCCTAGTCGAGCTCCTGATCGGTGCCATCGCCGGCGGTGGCAGCGGTGGCGGCTCGGCGCCAGGGGCTGGGCCCGGTACGCCCACGGGACCGGGGACGCCCTCGGCGCCCGGGGTCCCCGGGTCGCCCGGGGGCGCCGCGTCCGGCGACGGCGCGGGCGGCGGCTCGAGCTCGAGCGGTCGCTCTTTCTTCTCGTCGGCGGGGTCGGGGCTCCCGGCGGGCTTGTCGCCGTTCGGGGTGGTGCTCCTGGTGGGCGCGGGGATCTTCCTCGTCTCGAGGGTCCGGTGACGGCGCCGTCGGCGTGGGGCTGGTTCTGGATCGGCTATGCGGTGGTGTACCTGGCGCTCGCCGGGTGGCTCGACTACGCAGGCAGCAAGCGGTACGGCATCGGGGCTTGGGGCAAGTGGAGCCCGGAGGCGGGGATCTGCGTCTACTTCCTCTCGATGATCTGGCCGGTGTCGCTTCTCGGCTGGGTGGTCTACCGGCTCAAGACCGGGCGGTGGTGCGAATGAGCGCATTCACGCAGCGCCTTGTACGCCAGCTGATCAACCGGGACGTGAAGATCCCCACGCGGGCAAGGGCTCAGGGCCCTACCGTCATCGTGAAGGAGCCCCGGTGCTTCCTGTGCGCGCACCGGCGCTCTGAGCACGCGATCGATGAGAAGCGCGATCACAAGTTTTGCCGGGCCTGCAACCGCGAGGGCGCCATGCTCGAGGAGACGCTAGAGAACGGCGTCCTCGATCGGCTGGACTGCAACCATCCGTTTTTCCCGGATGAGGAGTTCGCGTCGTGAGGTTCCTTGCCACGGTGGGGCGCGTCGTGTTCTTCGGCACCGGGGCGCTGATCTGGATCTTCATCCTCGCCAACCTGGTCGCGGGGATGATCGAGGGCTTCGTGATCGGGTTTCGGCGGGGCTGGAACCGAGGGCGCGGCGAGTGAACGCGATCGGGGCTCTGGTTGAGCGGCAGGCGGCGCACATGGTGGCCGGGCTCGCGTTGTCGGGGGAGCGGGGGGTGGGCGACACGATCTATCGGCTCCTGACCGAGATCGGCGCCCACCAGGCGGTACAGCAGCTAAGCAAGGCGCTCGGGATGACCTGTCGATGCGAGGGGCGGCGGCTTCGCCTCAACGAGCGGTACCCGTACCGGTGAGTGGTCATGGCGAGAGGGAACAAAGGGGGCCGGCGGTGGGACCGTCCGTGCCTGTTCTGCCGGTATAGCCGGCATCCGAAAACGTCCCGCTGTCAGGGGCGCAAGCGGCGCCGAGGGCGCCAGAAAAGGGAGATCATCACATGGGCCCAGCAGAGTACAACCTAGAAGCCGAGCGGCAGCGGGTGATCGACGGGCGCCCGCCGGTGGATGAGTTCGCGGTGGGCGTGGTCGAGCAGCCCGTGCCCGTGGTCGTGCCGGTGGCGGCGACGCCGGCCGGGGTCGTCTGTACCGTCGAGAGCGTCCGCCTGTGGCGCTCGCGGGACAACAAGAAGAGTGCTCTTCGGGCGTTCGTGACGTTCGTCTTGGCCGGCAGGGTCAAGGTGATCGACGCCACGGTCAAGGAGCTCGAGATCCGGGACCGCAACGCCCCGGCCGATGCGCTCCCCAAGGGAAGCGAGCTCCGGGTGTTCATGCCGGGGGTCTGGACCGGGAAGGAGAACAAACGCGACTTCAAGCCTAACGTTGCTCTCCACCGGGACCTCCTCCGCGAGATCGAGCCCGTCATCCTCGGCGCCTACCACGAGAAGATGCGCGAGCAGCCCGAGGGTGGCGAGGAGCAGGGGTCGGAGTGGCGCTCTTGATCGCGCGGGCTTCGCGCCCGCGTGACGTCGAGGCGCTGATCGTCCCGAGCTCGGCGCAACCCGGGCGCCCGAGCATCCGGGCTCGGGACGGTCACGACCTCCGCGGGGCCCTCGCCCGCGCCGGCTACCTGCCCGGGGACCGGGTGCTCATCGTGCCCGCCCTGGTCGAGGCCGACGAGCTCGAGGCCGCACGGGCGGCGGCGGTGGCCCCGTGAAGCGGTGCCCGGTCTGCTCGGGGCCGTTCGCCTCGGAAGTCAGGTACGGCAAGGCGTGCTCGAGGGAGTGCGCTCGCTTCGTGTTCCTCGCCGCGGTCATTGACGAGGCGATAGCAGACGCCCTCGGCGGTGACGACGAGGGCGACCAGGACGAGGGCGCCCTCGAGGGCGCCGGGGAGGGAGCATGACGCCTCGGAGGTATTCGCTCTGGACCTGGGGCCCGCTCGGGGGGTTCGTGATCCGCGAGCTCTTCGCGACGCGAACGCCGGCGATCCGGGCCTTTCGCAAGCGGGCGGACGCGGTTCGCTCGTGCTGGATCAGCGGCTCGCGCGGCGCCGTGGTGCTCTACCGGCCGGACGGCTCGCGGCTCTTCTGGGAGGTGCGCGGGCTTCTCCCGCCGACGTCGCGCCCGGAGCTCCCCGCCGCGCGCAGCAAGCGGGTGCCGGTCGTGGACGTCGGCACGGTGCAGACTACCGAATGGCCGCACGTCATCCCGGGGACGGCGGTAGGGGTCGCCTGATGCTGGTCGCTTTCGTGGTGCCGTTCCCGAGTGACGAGGATATCCGCTCGATGCAGACCGTCACTCCGGAGGGTGCGACGGTTGATAACTGCGATCGGCGCGGAGGAGTTGAGTGGGCCGAGCTCGCGAGTGGCGCAGACGCCGCGGAGCGGGCAGCGCAGATCCGAGCGAAGATTAGGCGCGGGCCGATTCGGTGGTACATCGTCGCCACGGGGGGCGCGGTCCTCCCCTGGGGTAGCGTGGCGGTGGAATCGCTCCCGAGTGGGGAGGTCGAGTGATCCGCGCGGCGCTTCTGCTCGCGGGGCTCCTCGCGGCCGAGGGCCAGCACATCCGCCAGGTGACGGTGCCGGCGGTCGGGGGCATCGTCACCACCTACCAGTACGCTTTGCTTCACAGCCCCGACGTCTGCGTGCTGACGCCGTCGGGGGAGTTCCGGGTGTGGCTCGAGGAGATCTATCAGGACGGGCGTCCGTGGGGGCCGGTCGAGGATCGGATCTTCGTCGTGCTCAAGGACGGCGACACGTGGGAGATCGACGGCGTGTCGCTCGACTACGTTTGCACGGTGCTACCCGCGCCGGTCGTCTCCGGAGCTCGAGCTCGTCACCTGTTCGTGGTGCCCACCGACGCGCGACGCCTGCGATCAGACCTGGACCCCTGCGACGAGGAGATTTCACGGTTTTAGGCCGACTGTCGAGATTTTCGACGGGCTGGCTTGCCCTAGGAACGCGATTCACCGATGGACCCGACCCGTACTATCCCCCCCCGGACGCGTCGGCGGTCGACCTCCGACGCGTCGCCCCTCGAGGTACCACGGCTCTGCCAGTGGTGCCGAGGCGTCATCTCCCTGCAGGCGCGACGGGACTCGAAGTTCTGCTCGGTGCGCTGCCGGCAGCGGTCGCATGGTTTCGCGATCCGTCGCTGCGAGCTCGCGGCGGCGACGAGTCGCCCCTGTCGCTTCGCCTACGCCGATCCGCCCTACCCAGGAAAAGCCTTCTACTATCGGGAGCGGGCGGAGGTGGATCACGTCGCCCTGGTCGGCGAGCTCGTCCGCAACTTCCCGGACGGGTGGGCGCTCTCGACGTCGTCTCGGGCCTTGCGCGACGTCTTGCTGCTCTGCCCGCCCACCGTCCGGGTCTGCGCCTGGTTCAAGGGGGCGCGCGGCGCGAGGAGCTACCGGGCCCTGGTCTCGTGGGAGCCCTTGATCGTCGCCGGTGGCCGGGCGCTACGGGTAGACGTCGTCCAGGACCTGCGCGACGGATTGATCGCCCAGGGCCGGCACCGAGCGTTTCCGGGGGCGCTCGTCGGCATGAAGCCCCCGGCGTTCGCCGAGTGGATGTTCCGGCAGCTCGGGGCGAGGGCCGGTGA
>Ga0068859_100003893_pt1 | contig 15237 bp, 16 predicted proteins | sample KBSSwiS22_FD_66585 | JGI IMG/M metagenome (GOLD analysis project Ga0068859, IMG submission 66585) | Switchgrass rhizosphere microbial communities from Kellogg Biological Station, Michigan, USA - KBS Switchgrass S2-2 | ecosystem: Host-associated > Plants > Roots > Rhizosphere > Soil ...
GTCATTCTGGATCTCGAGTTTCCTCGGTTGGGCTGGCTCAGACTGGACGACCGACCCCTGGTAGAGCTGCGGCAGACTATGAAGTAAAGCAACTGCTAAGAATTCTGTAGGGGCGTCCCTCCGTGGGCGCCCCTTTCGTTCGATCAGGCGGCGCCCACGGAGGGACGCCCCTACAGTTTGCTCCCGGCATATTTGTTCCGGTTACAGAACGCTTTGCCGTCCGCGCCCAGTTCCAGTTCGGCGAGTTGCATGACCGTCCGGCGTTCCTGATGAGTAAAGTAAAAAAGCAGGCACTGCTCGCCGCCATCGCGGGTTGATTGGACGACGATGCCCGGATGGTGGCCCACGTTGTTGTCGCTCGGCCGAATGCCGTCGGCCACGTCCAGAATAGTGTTGTTGTATTCCCAATGGTCAATGCCGTTGGGCGATTTGTAGATTCGCAGTCCCGGACTCTTGCTGTTGACGCTGTCGACGATCATCCAGTACGCACCCTGCCAACGGAAGACGAACGGCGCCTCCTGCCGTCCGTCGGGTGTGGCGGGCTGGTGATTCGTCCATTCAATCAGGTCCTTGCTCTCAGAGCGATAGGTGCGCGATCCAACCGCTTCGTCTTTATAGACCATGTACCAGGTGTCTTTGATCCGGTAAACCATTGGATCGATTACGCGCTCAGAGCTGAGCGCGCAGGTGTTGATGTATTTCCACGTCAGCCCGTCGGCACTGGTGAAGTGCAGGATATGACGCCGGCCCGTCCAGTTTGGATAGACGCCATCCACCAGCGTGACAAACATATGAAGCGTCCTTCCCTGGAATAGAAAACAGGGCGCCCACCAGGTCACGCCAGGCTCTGGCCCAAGGCCTTTCGCGGACAGAGGATCAGAAAGATCACGATCTCCCTTTGCCGTGCCGAGATAGGCCCAGTGGATGCCATCAGGGGAACTAGCGATGCCAATTTTCGATCCATGTACCCAGTTCACGCCGTTCGGATTTGGCAACGTCGCCCGGCGCTGGGTGTAGTACATAAACCATTGACGCCGGGATGGATTCCAGATGACGAAGGGATCGGTAGCTCCGTGCCACTCGGGATCGTCGAAGAGCGGGGCCGGAGCGCGAGCGATATCAATCCGAGGCGGACGCGATTGGCCGAAAGCTTGTGCAGTTCCAAATGCGATTGCCAACCCCGAGAGCAAAACGAGAATCGACGGGAATGTTGTGCAGGGCTTGATCTGTTTTTCCAAAATGTCCCTCGGTTGAAGAATGGAGAGGTGGCCCGGGCATCCCGCCCGTGAATCACGCGCAAGATGCGCGTGGCACATTCAAACTGCACCACTGCGCGTTTTGAAGCTCGCCCGGATTGTAAACTGTGATATAAGGAAAAATCATTACAAAAAGGGTACGCACGCCGCTGGCGTGCAGCTCAAGAAGTCATCAATTCAACACAACCACGCCAGAGGCGTGCGTACCGGGAGAAAACCCATGACTGACGGCGTCAAATCTCGTCGCGACTTCCTCAAAACATCAGCCCTCGGGGCGGCTGGCCTGGCGCTTAGTTCGCGCGCTTCCAGTTACACCAGGATCCAGGGCGCCAACAACCGTGTGCGCGTGGGCATCGTCGGCTTTTCCGATCGCTGTCGCGGGGCCCTGGTTCCGTCGTTTCTGGCGAATGCCAAAGACATGAACTTTGATTTCGTGGCCGTCTCAGACATCTGGAGCCGCCGCCGTGATGAAGGCGCCCAGATGCTGACGAAGCTAACGGGACATGAAATTGCCCAAGCCCGCAACAACGAAGAGCTTTACGATCGCAAGGACATTGATGCGGTGATTATTGCGACGGCGGATTTCCAGCATGCGCTCCACGGCGTCGAGGCCGTGCGCGCAGGTCGCGATGCTTATATCGAAAAGCCCATGGCAAATTCCATGGAAGATGCCCGAGCACTGCGCAAAGCCGTCGCCGAGACAAAGAAGATTATTCAAATCGGCAGTCAGCGTCGCAGCGGCGCCAACTACATTCGCGCCAATGAATTCATCAGGTCCGGAAAGTTTGGCGACATCGTTATGGTTGAGATGACCTGGAACGTAAATCAACCCGGACGCTGGCGTCGTACGCAACTGGTGAAAGAGATTCGCCAGCAGGACACCGATTGGGATCGCTTCGTCATGAATCGACGTGAAAATGGACGCAAGCCCGATTGGGACCCGCGCAAGTATCTCGAGTTCCGGCTCTTCTGGCCCTTTTCGTCAGGCATTCCGTGCCAGTGGATGTCCCACCAAATTGATACCGTGCACTGGTTTTCTGGTCTGCCACATCCACGCAGTGTGGTTGCTAACGGAGGTAATTACGCCTGGCGCGACGGGCGTAAGAACTTCGATACCATGACCGCGGTGTTTGACTACGGTCCCCTCGACGATCCGTCCAAAGGCTTCCAGGTCGTCTACTCGTCGCGGTTTAGTAACTCGGCCGGCGGAGTAAAGGAACTGTATTACTCGAACGCCGGCATGCTCAATCTTGATACCAACAAGATCACCAGCGAAGGCGGTCTGCGGGCGAAGGAAGCAGCGGAGATGCAGATGCAACCCAACCTGCTCTCGGAGACCTCACTTTTTACCGACGTCGCCCAGCCAGCAGCGGCGAACACCAGCGCCAACACCGGCGCCGATAATTTGACTTCGGCGCACATGCGCAATTGGATGGAGTGCGTGCGCAGCCGGCAGACACCGCATGCCGACGTGGTGGCAGGCTATAACCATTCGACCGCAATCTGCATGACGATCGCGGCAATGCACACAGGACAGCGCGTCACCTTTGACGACGTTAAGCAGGAGGTGGTCATCGGGACATGAGGTCGTGATGCAGCTTGATGTCCGACAAGCTTTAGCTTGTCGAAGCTTGGCGACAAACGAAAAGTTTGTCGGACATAACTCTTCACTCTCATTAACACCGGGCTTGAGGCCGGTGATGAAGGACGTTGAGAATCATAGAAACCGTTTCAACGGGATTCATACATTTGACTCACCTCAGCGCATCCCGAAGGGTTGCCAGAAAGTAGCCGCTGGTCGGAGTCCGAGGACAGCACCGAAAAAGTCATTAGTCGTGACCGCATCCCGAAGGGGTGCCAGACGACAGGACAACGTAAAAGATCTTTACAGCGAAGGATCTGGCACCCCTGCGGGGTGCGACCCAATTAATCTCGCATTCCCGGTGGTACCGATTGAATGGCAGCCACGATTTGAGACGTGACCAGTCAACCAGCTGCGGAGCAGCGATCAGAGTTAAGCCCAGGGTGAGGCTTTGCGAGCCTTGGGTAATGGTCAGTTAGATTTGAAGAGCCGCGAAGCGGCGACAGAGAATGCGTAATAAGAGTCGCGCTGATTATCCACGATCGAGGTCGCCCCTTCGGGGCTCGATCATTTTAGATGGTTAGTACCCAAGGCTCGCAAAGCCTCACCTTGGGCTTAACTCTGATCGCTGCTCCGCAGCTGTTTGAGTCAAGTATATGAATCCGATAAAACGGTTCACTATTCTCCGCTGCTTTTTCTCACCGGGCTGAAGCCCGGTGTGATTGAAAGGTGTTCTTTCGGACTGTTGAGGTAAAGCTATATATGAAAGAGAATCAGCCTTATCAAACCCAAATCTTTAGCAGTATCTGTTCGTGTCTGGCGGTAACGAGCTTCCTGCTGCTGACCGCAGCGTCGACGCTCGCGCAACCGAAAGCTCAGGGCGTAAGTGTGTCTGCGAATGAAGCCGCGCGCCGGGTGGACATTCTTGTCGATGGTCGCGCTTTCACTTCTTACATCTGGCCTGAGACGCAGAAGAAGCCGGTGCTGTTTCCACTCAACGCGTCGGACGGCACGCCGGTGACTCGCGGATTTCCGCTCGATCCGCGCGCGGGTGAACGCGTAGACCATCCACACCACGCCGGACTCTGGTTTAACTACGGCGACGTGAACGGCGTTGACTTCTGGAATAACTCCGACACGCTGAAGCCGGAAGCCCAGAGCAAGATGGGCACAGTCAAGCATCGTCGCATCGTCAGCACGAAGAGCGGCAAAGACAGCGGTGAGCTGGTGGTTGAGATGGATTGGATTATGCCGAACGGCAAACCGATTCTGAGAGAGACCACCAGGTTCGTCTTTCGCGCCGGCCCGAACACGCGCGCAGTGGATCGAATTACCTCGCTGACAGCTTTGGACGAGCGTGTCGTTTTTCGCGACAACAAGGAAGGAGTCATCGGGATGCGTGTGCGGCGCGAACTCGAGCAGCCTTCGAAAGAACCGCTCGTTTTCACCGATGCCAGCGGGAAGGCCACAGCCGTAGCCAAACTGGACAACACCGGCGTCAGCGGAGAGTACCTGAGCAGCGAGGGATTGAAGGGCGACGCGGTTTGGGGCACCCGAGGCCGTTGGACGATGCTGGCGGGAATGGTGGGCCAGAACCCGTTGGTCCTGGCGATTCTGGACCATCCGAAGAATCCGGGCTATCCAACGTACTGGCACGCGCGCGGCTATGGATTATTTGCGGCGAACCCATTGGGACAGGAAGTGTTCAGCAACGGCAAGGAGAAACTGAACCTCACGCTCGAGCCAAAGCAGAGTGTGACGTTCAGGCATCGACTGTTGATTCTATCGGGAACTGGCACGAGCGCGCAGATTGATGATCAGCAGAAGCGCTTCGCCGCCGAGGTGAAATGATTTGGAGTGCGGCGACTTGTCGCCGCTTTCAAATTCCGAAAAGCGGTGACAAGTCACCGCACTCCAAAGGAGAGTCGACAATGTTCAAGCTTTCGAGACGAGACCTGGTCGTGGCTTTGTCTTGATTTTGGAGTGCGGCGACTTGTCGCCGCTTTCAAATCCGTAATTTGATTCGGCCATTGAAAAGCGGCGACAAGTCGCCGCACTCCAAAGGCCTCGACAAACTAATGGCCCTCTATCTCGGATCCTTCCTCATCATGCTCGCCCTGATTACCTGGACGGATAATCCCGTGACCGCCCCGATCAAAGACGGCCAGTCGATCGTTTACGTTGGCACCTTTAGGCGAGAATCCAGCAAAGGCATTTACGCGTGGCGACTGGATACGAACTCCGGGAGGATGGACCCGTTGGGTCTCGTGGCCGACGCGATGAGACCGCTCTTTATCGCTTTGCATCCTAACCGCCGTTTCCTTTACGCGGTGAGTCGCCCCACCGCCGTCGATCGACAGAACGTGGGCGTCGTGTTCGCTTATGGGATCGACTCGAAAACGGCCGGGTTGACGATGCTCAATTCTTTTCCAACGCGGGGAATCGATCCTGCTTACGTGGCCGTGGATCGAGCCGGACGAAACTTGCTGGTAGCAAATTTCGGTTCGAATAAAGGCGATGGCTGCGTCACGGTTTTTCCTATCAAGAAGGACGGCAGTCTTGCCGAAGCTTCAGACTTCATACAATACAGCGGCGTTGGTGTTCATCCGCAGCGTCAGCAGGGTCCGCACTCGCATGCCATCAATGTCTCGCCCGACAACCGTTTTGTTTTCGTAGCCGATCTCGGCCTCGACAAGATTTTCGTTTATCACTTCGACGCGGAGCAGGGAAAACTGAGACCCAACGATCCGGCGTCTGCCACGCTTAAGCCCGGAGCGGGGCCGCGCCAGTTTGTGTTTCATCCGAGTGGTAAGTTCTTTTACGTGGTGAATGAAATTCAGTCGACGGTCACGACATTTACTTATGCTACCGGCTCGCTGAAGGAAGTGCAGACAGTGTCCACGCTGCGGCAAGGTTTTACGGGTAACAGCACAGCAGCAACCGTACAGGTTCATCCCAGTGGCAGGTTCCTGTATGCGTCAAACCGGGGAGCCGACGACATTGCCGTTTACTCAATTGATCCAACTACCGGCACGCTTACTCTCGTTGAATTCGTTTCAACTCAGGGAAAGACTCCCGGCAACTTTGGCATCGACCCGAGCGGTTCCTGGCTGATCGTAGCCAATCAGTCTTCCGACTCGCTGGTCCTGTTCAGCATCGATCCGGAGACCGGGAGGCTGCACGCAACCGGGCAAACTTTTCAGATCGGGACACCGTCTTGCGTGAGATTCCTGCCGCTGCATTAGTTGATACGATCTCGAAGCCGGTTACTCTGTAACGAATAACAATACGATGGCTTACAAACACCTTTTCTTTGACGATTACTCGGAAGGCGCGCATCCACGCATTCTGGAAGCCCTGGCGCGCACCAATCTACAGCAGGAACCCGGATATGTGATGGACTCGTTCGCGATCGAGGCGGCTGGATTTATCCGAGAACGATTTGGTTGTCCTCACGCTGACATTCACTTTATCTCGAGTGGTACTCAAGCAAATCTAGCCGTCCTGTCAGCAATCTTGAAGCCTTACGAATCCGTCATCGCTGCCGAATCAGGCCACATCAATACACATGAAGCTGGCGCTGTTGAGGCCACGGGACACAAGGTCAACACCGTTAAGGGAGAGGAAGGAAAAGTCAGGCCGGCGGAAATTCAGGACATGGTCGAGATGCACAACTTCGATCAAATGGTAGTCCCCAGAGCGGTGTACATCTCACAATCAACCGAGCTTGGGACTGTGTATACGAAGGCTGAGTTAATGGCCGTGGCGGAAAAGTGTAAGGAGCATGGCCTGAATCTTTATGTGGATGGAGCGCGACTGGGAGCGGCCCTGACTTCGTGGGAATGCGATCTCGATCCGGCCACCCTCGCCAAACTGGTTGACGTGTTTTACGTCGGGGGCACGAAGAATGGCGCGCTGATTGGAGAGGCTATTGTGATTGTGAATCCGCAGCTCCAGGATCACTTTCGCTACAATTTGCGGCAGCGTGGGGGACTGCTGGCGAAGGGCCGGGCCGTGAGTCTTCAGTTCCTTGAACTGTTTCGCGACGATTTGTATTTCGAGATCGCGCGACATGCCAATACCCTGGCCCAGGAACTGTCCGCCGGCATCAGCGAGTGCGGTTATCAAATGTTTGTTGAGGTTCGGACCAACCAGGTGTTTCCGATTTTTCCGAACACCATCATTGAGCGCCTGCAGCAGGATTATGGCTTTCACGTTTGGGAGAAATTCGATGCCCAAAATTCTGTGGTTCGTCTGGTGACTTCCTGGGCCACCGAGGTGGGCGCTGTTTCCGAATTTCTAACTACTCTGAGAGCCTGTGCCGGATAAGCGAAACTGCCCTCTGTCTCTTAGTAGCAACTTAGATTAAGATTCGGTCTCCTGGGTAGTGGGGCAGCTTGATGTCCGACAAGCTTTAGCTTGTCGAAACTGGGCGACAAACTAAAGTTTGTCGGACGTTTGTTTCTAAATTGACCCACTACGCTCTCTTGAGTTCACTTTTGACGAAGGAGTTATCCCAATGATTATTGGATCGCATACAGTCATCTACAGCAAGGATCCCGATAAGGATCGGGCGTTTCTCCAGGACGTGCTCAAATCAACAGTCGTCGATGCCGGCGGTGGGTATTTGATCTTCGGGTTCGGCCCTTCGGAAGCTTCGGTGCACGAGGCCAGCATCGAATCACCGGCCCATCAACTGTACCTTTTATGTGACGATGTTGAGGCTTTTATCGCCGACATGAAAGAACACGGCATTTCGTGTGGCGCCGTGCAGGATGCTGGTTGGGGCTTGATCACTGAGATTACTTTGCCCCAGCGGTGGGCCGTTGCATGTGTATCAACCTCGCCACGCCAGACCTGCGGTCTAACTGAGTAGGTTGCTCACCCGTCGCCCGTGCCCCAATTTGAAATTCTCTGCGGCACCTCGGCGTTCTCTGCGTCTCGGCGGTGAAGTGAACTAAACGTATGATCACCGCAGAGACCCAGAGGCCGCAGAGAACAGAGAGAAAAACTCAAATCCTGTTCGATCACCGGAGGAGACCTTAATGATAACTGTCGCGAATCGCATCTATGTCACGCCGGAGTACGCCGACGCCTTCGAAGAGAGGTTCCGCGCGCGGGCAGGACTGGTCGACGGCATGCCCGGTTTCATCTCCAACCAGGTGCTGCGCCCGGTCAACGAAGGTGACCCGTACGTAGTCTTCACCCTTTGGAATAGCCGCGAAGACTTCCTAAACTGGGTGAGGTCTGATGAATTTGTTAAAGGTCATGCGCAGTCCGGCACTCTGCCAAAAGAGGCCTTCGCGGGCGCCAACAAATTGGAAGTTCACGAGGTCGTGCAGGATTCGAGTCGCCCGGACCTGCCGTCTGAACCAAAGGGTGGACCATTGAAGATGCACTAGTCTGCGTTGGAGCGGAGCGGCGGAAGCCAGTTTTTAAGGGAACACGTGATGAAAGCTCTCAAGGCGATGACGCTAATACTGATTCTTCTCGCAGTTTCAATCCCGGTTGTCAGCCAGAAGCCCAGTAGCACAGATGGATCAATCTTTGGCGGCCGGAGCTTTAGTTTTGTCTTGAAGGAGCCGAATGGCTGGACCATGGATATTGAAACGGCCAGGTCACAGGGTCTGCAAGTCGTGCTTTATCCGGATGGTTCATCCTGGAACAATGCTGCGGCGGTGATGTATGCGCGGGTGATCGATAAAGATGAGGACCAAAGTACCATCGACAAAGTAATCAGTAACGACGTCGCCGATTTTATGAAGCTCAGTAAGGAGTCGACCGTTTCAGATTCACCGCCTCTTGAGACCCGAGACAAGAGCAAAAGCATTTCGAAAGTGTTCTACGATGCGGCAAACAAGAACTATGAGACGGTCACGTTCATCGACGGCTCCAAAGTTGTGGTGATATTAGCTTTGTCCTCCCGACAGAAGACTGAATACGACAAGGCACTACCAGCCTTTAAAGCTCTGGTTGGCTCCTATTTTGTCTTTACGCCATTGGGTTCTCCTTAACACAAAAATATGTCGCAGGATGAACGAATCAACGGCTACTCCGAAACGACGCTGAGCGGGAAGAGACGTTATGAACTGTCTCAAGATAAGATTCTGATTAGAGGTTCGGTTAGCGGATCCTACGATTACGAACGAACCTTTGAACTTACGAAACTGAGCCCCGAATACATCACCCTGCGGATTCGACCGCTCGTTACCTGGATAGCTCTGATTACCTGTATGGTGGCGGGCTTTGCAAGCGTATTGCTCGTGCGCGAGTTTCAGATACGTTCCGCAGCCGTACCTGGTGTTCTGGGAATCTTCAGCGGCTCGGCGCTGATAGTAGCAATCGCGACCTTTAGAAAAGTTGAATATGCAGGCTTTTGTTCGGACGATTATCGAACCGTGTTATTTAGCATCGCGCGTTCAGGGCCCGACAAAAAACACTTTGATAGCTTTGTTCGTGAGCTGGTAGACCATATTGTGAAGGCGAAGGACGCGGCCCAACAATCGGTTGGACGCGACGCCTCAACTCAAACATTCGGCAGCTGACTCGCTTCTCATATGGATTTCAAGGTTCATAGAATAATCGCAATTGTGTTTGTTCTCTTCGGAGCAGCAGGCTTGGTAGCCGGGCAGACTTCTTCGGAACTGCGCGCGCGATATGGCGAACCGCAGATGACGGAGCTCAAAAACAATCGACCTGTCGTCGAACGCTTTCGGGTTGGTCCTAATATCTTTATGACAATCAAGTACACCGACGATGGCGAACCGTGCGAAGCGGCGCTCGAACCGGTGCTGAACTCAACGCCGAAAACAGGTCGGCCGGAACATGCGCCTGACGCCGATTTAATGTCAACCGGTGATGTCATTAAGCTCATCAATGAGATTTTGCCTCTCGAAAAGCGCGGCAAGAAAATCGGCCAAGGGAAATTCAATGGTGGCGACCCGGAAATGAAACTACATCATCCGGGATGCACCGGCTTCTATTTTGTATCTTTCGAGAATGCTCGGGTTGACACCGCTTCATCGTGCCGGGGCGGCACGTTCTCAGCGACAATTCACTGGGGCAAAAGGCTGTGCGATAAATAAGCCAAAATGAGGCGATACGTGAATGGGCGATTCTGAAGGTCTCACTTCGTCATCCGAACGTCTTGAGTTCATCGACTCGCTGCGCGGCTTTGCCCTGTTCGGCGTATTCTGGGCGAACTTACTGATCTTTTCGGGAATAGGTTATCTGACCGACGAACAGAGAGCCTCTCGGTTCACCTCGCGTCTTGATTCGATCGCGTTTTTCCTTGAACGGTTCTTTATTGAGAACAAGTTCATGGGACTCTTCTCGTTTCTCTTCGGCATCAGCTTCTGGCTATTTCTCAGCCGCGCTCGGGCTCGTGGCGGTGGAGCCACCAGTCTCTTCTACCGAAGAATCCTCTGGCTCTTCATTATCGGGGCGGTTCATGGATGGCTTCTGTGGTGCTTCGACATTTTGCGTTTCTACGCTCTTTGGGCCGTCCTGCTGCCACTCTTTGTGCGCACCGCTCCCCGGCGATTGCTTTCAATCGCCCTCATCACCGGTATTTTGATCCCGGCGCTGGTTTCCGGTTTGAAAGTTTGGCTGAGCACACCAACTCCCTCAGAGATTGATTTCGATGCCATGGCACTTACCGCGTTTGCCGGCGGGAGCTATCGCGAGTTCCTGATCGCCAACTGGAAGTACGATTGGTATCTGACCCTGGATATCGGTCAGATCGCCTATCAGGTTGCAGTTTTCGGACGCCTGCTTCTTGGGCTCTACGCCGCTCGGACACTCGCCCTCGGCAATCTGAACGCGCATCGCACCCTGCTGCTAAGAGTTCTCTTCATCGGCGGAATAGTTGGGGTGTTGGGGAGCACTATTTTCGCCGGCAGATTTCTCACCGGCAGTGAAACGAGCCCCTGGCTATCATTCATTCGACGTTTGCTTGTCGAGAGCGGTCAGCTCGGTTTGACACTGTGCTATGCGGCCGCGCTCGCACTGGTCTTTCTCGCGGTACGTGGGAGGCGCCTGGTCCGGCTGCTTGCTCCGATTGGTCGGATGGCTCTCACCTGGTACTTGCTGCAGACGGTTTTTGGAATCTGGATGTTCTACGGCTTCGCACGCGGCCCGGCGCTCATGGGCAAGCCAGGCGCGGCCTCGTTGATGGCTCTCGCTTTCGTGGGTTTCGTGGCACAGATCGTATGCGCGCGCGCCTGGTTGAAGGGGTTCCGATTTGGTCCTGCGGAATGGTTGTGGCGAAGTCTCACATACTGGAAGCTCCAACCATTCAGCGCTCAATCGTCTGGCGCCAGCCAGGAATCTCTCTCTTGAACCTTAGCCGGACAAATAGTATAAGAACGCTCATCCGGACGAGTGCTGAATGTACTCGTCCAAAGCGCGCAGTGCTTATGGGAGGGCACTAGCGCGCCTCACAATCTTCCAAAGATTGTGAGTCTAGGCGGTGACGGGGTGAGGACGTTGCCGCCTTTTTACTTGGCGCGCATTTGAGTAACCTTTCGGTAGCCCAGGCGTTCACGCCTCGGTATGAACGAAGGATTGATTTCCAAGAGCCCCATTAACGGGGCTTTAATAGCGCCAGCTCTTTCTCACCCAGGCGTAAACGCCTGGGCTAGCGAAAAACGTTACGATGAAATCAGGGACACTACCCAATCCTGGGCACAGCTGAACTCTGAACCCAAATCTGTTACTCTAACCCATCGATTCTTGGTGGTGCCCCAATTTGAAATTCTCTGCGCCACCTTGGCGTTCTCTGCGTCTCTGCGGTGAATTGAACCAAACGTATTTTTCACCGCAGAGACGCCGAGACCGCAGAGGACACGCAGAGAAAAACTGAAGCCCGGGTTCTACCGTTTTTGAATCGCTTGCCCGCATGGAAAGTCATGCGCAACCTATTTCACGTGGTGGCTATCAAACTTCGCACTGGCAACAGAGCAGGACCCATTTGCTTCTGGTGATGATGTACAAATTGCGAAACTCAACCCTGTTTTTGATGGTGATCGCGGCGTTCTGCGCCGTCGTGCCCAACGGTCGGGCCCAGTCTTCGGAACAGGGGCTGCCTACGCCCGTCCTCAGCAACGAGATTAACGGAAAGATTAAACCTCTGGATCTCGGCGATCCTCGTGCGACGCGACACTTTTACGCGTTCGAAGGCAGCCCGGGAGATCTGCTGATCACAATTGATAGTAAGAACCTAAACGGCGATATCGATGTCTTCACCGCCGAGACGTTTCGGCCCCTGATGAAAACGACTGTTTATGCTTCTTCGCAATCACCCGAAGTTACCAAAGGGATCTACCTGCGGACTCATCAGATCTTGATTCTGCGTGTTGAGGCCCGCCCGCCGGGCGATGAGCCCGGCACTTATCACGTGCGCTTTGGCGGAACCTTTGGGCGTTTCAGCGGCGGGATTCCGGTGGCCGAAGCATCGACCGTCGAGTCAGAAGAAACTACAGAGAAGAGCGGCGCCAACCGTCTGACTTCGGCGGGCGCCACGATTCCCAGACCTCCGAGTGAGAGTGCGGAGACAGCGGAAGCCAAGCCGTCGCCATCACCCTCACCAGAAAGCGTTCCAGAAAAACCCGTCGAAGAAACTGCAGCGGCTAAGAAGACAACTGCCAGCACTTCGCGGCGAACCACCAGCCGGCCGCCACCGCGACGCGCATCCCGTCCCGCCTCAAAGCCGACAACTTCGACAAAGAAGACTGAAACGGCGGCCAGGATTGAACCGCCTAAGACCGAAACCGAAACCGCGAAGACCGAAACTGAAAAGCCGTCTGAAGAGAAACCTATCGTTACGGAAAAGCCGGCCGAGACAGCTTCGTCTTCAGCGAAGACCAAAACTCAGGAAGCGTTGCCGGCCGCCCGCTTGATTATTGAAGAGAAGGACGGCACCAGAATCGATCGACCAATGTCGACCGTGCGCCGGGTGACGATAGAAGGTAACGCGATTGTGATCATCCTGAAGACGGGAAAGATCGAACGCATTGCCATGGCGGACGTGGCGCGGATGTCCATCGAACCCCAGTGAGGGTGTGGCACGTTCTTGAGATCACGGGCGGGACGCCCGTGCCACTCGTTGATGTTATCCAATGATGGGTGGGTTGGAGAGGCGATAGTTCACAAAAGAGCGAGCCGCCTGTTCCGTCGGGAAAAGGTAAAGACCAACGTCGTCGAAGCGCGCTGCTGATCCATTATGCGGCAGGCCTTTTCGTTCCGCTTGTTTCATGAAGAAACGAACAGCCCCTGTCCCTTCAGGGACACGAAAAGTACCCCACAGGAAAACCCATTCATTCTCTCGAGGTGGCAAAGAGAGCATGTTCTGCCCCTGTAGATAATCGAGGACAATTCCGCCCCTTGGCGATACCTCGTTCATCATGTAGCCGTAGAGATACGGGAGGCCAGTGATTGCCCCATCGGAATTAATTCGCTCGCTCGCGCCGCGCCCGATAAAAACGGCGTATTGACCAACGGAACCATCAGGCAAAGCAACATCCTGAATCAGATAACCGCCGTTCCGGACGACGAAACACGGACTATTGTCAGCACAGGTTTCGACCCTGGCTTCTCCATATGTGCGCCAGAACTGAGCTTGAGAATTTGCTTCCGGGTTTTTCAGAAGATTGGTTTGAGCGTTGACGACGATCGCGTTAACGAACAGACTCAGGAAAAGAGTCCATCTGAACAGTGTATTCGTCATGAGCAACATCCTGAACCGTCCTGATACCAGCAAAATCATCAAATCTTTCTTTTGCAAGGGGCCATCGACGCCCGCGAATTCACGCGCAGGATGAGCGTGCCACGAGTACTGCTACTCGTTGATATTATCCAGTGACTTGAACTTCCAACCTGCCTTGGTTAGCGAGAAGGCGTAGATCACTACTTTTTCGCCAGATCCGTTATCACAGCCAATGGTAAATTCCTTCGGACGCGCCGGATCCTTCTCAGGCTTTGCGTCGGCAAAACACTTGGCCGCGTTGGCCTCGCTGTTGAAGACCTGGCGATAACGTTTGAGCAGTTGCGCCTTAGTCCGCACAGCGGCCTGTCCATAGGGCATCCCGATTGGGAACTGAGTCATAGCCGCCACACTTTCCTTATCACCTTTAATTACGGCGGCCTTGAATTTGGCCCAGAATGTGTCGATGGAAGAATCGTTTTGCGCGGATGCGCCGGCTGTGAAAGAGAAGATCGTTAGTATCGCCAATGCCAGAATGCCATTCATTTGTCTTGTGTTCATCGTAGTCTCCGCGGGACTCTCATTAACACCGGGCTTTAGCCCGGTGATCATTTGCACATAGAAATCTAAAAACCGTTTCAACGGTTTCGATTTTGTCAGCCAGCCAGGAAACCGTTGAAACGGTTTTTTGATCATTCACGGCTCTGGGTCACCGGGCTAAAGCCCGGTGTTAATGAGAGGCCAGTTCTAACCTCTTTCCTTAACCGTTCGCCATTCGTCACGGCTGATACCGTAAATAAAAACACGTCTTCCCAGCACCTCGGTCTCGCCTTCGACCTTTTCACCAAGACGCTCAGCTACTTTGATCGAATTAACATTCGCCGGCGCGATCAAACTGATCACATGATCGCGATCCATTTCCGTAAAGGCATATTCCAGCGCGCGGCGCGCGCCTTCAGAAGCGTAGCCTTTTCCCCAACTGGCTCGGCCCAGGGTCCATCCCAATTCAAATCCGGGCCAGCCGGCCGGATTCATAAAACCAATTCTTCCCACGAGTCGGCCGCTTTGCTTTTCTTCAACGGCCCAAATGCCGTAGCCGCGAAAATACCAGTGGCCCATCAAGGTGGCCATCTGCTTCCAGACTTCCATCGGCATCATGGGTTTTCCGTCGCCCAGGAAGTGCATGACTTCGGGCTCAGCACAGATGTCGCAGAAGTCGGCAAAATCGTCTTCGCGAAACCAGCGCAGCTGCAGTCGCTCGGTCTCCAGGACAACCTCCTTCATTTCCATGATGGAACTGTTCACTTTGAAAACTTGCGCGTAACCAGCGCAATCGGGAGGCCGATGCCAAACATGTGAATGCCAAGATTGCAGAGCAGAACGATCCAGGGATAGTCCCAGGGCAGCCGGGTGGAGTGAAACGCTGCCACCCGAAAAATTATCCCGTACATAAACAGATAGACACACAGGCCATAAAGAATCCCGCTGATGACCGCATGTGTGATCATGAATCGAATCACGCGACTGGCGAGGTAATAAACCGCCGCGGCGGTGGTGGCGATGAGAAAATGAAAGAAGAGGCCGAGCGCCGCTGTCTTAACTCCGCCCTTCGTCGCATTTTCAGGACCGACGGCTCCACTGGCAACGGACTGTAGGACAGCCATCGGCGTCATGCCACGCCGCTGGTAATTGAAAAT
>Ga0068859_100003895_pt1 | contig 15232 bp, 9 predicted proteins | sample KBSSwiS22_FD_66585 | JGI IMG/M metagenome (GOLD analysis project Ga0068859, IMG submission 66585) | Switchgrass rhizosphere microbial communities from Kellogg Biological Station, Michigan, USA - KBS Switchgrass S2-2 | ecosystem: Host-associated > Plants > Roots > Rhizosphere > Soil ...
TGCACTTCAACTCATCAAAGAATTACACGATATAGAAATTGATATTGACAAAATTCCTCTCGACGATAAAAAAACATTTGACCTCTATCAGCACGGCGCTACCATCGGTACATTTCAATTTGAAAGTCATGGTATGCAGAAATATTTGCGTGAATTAAAGCCGGACAAATTTGGTGATCTTATTGCTATGAATGCATTATATCGCCCGGGGCCTATGGGTTATATTCCAAACTATATTGATCGTAAACATGGCCGTGAACCGATCTCTTATGATCTCCCGGAGATGAAAGAAATATTGGAAGAGACCTATGGAATTACTGTTTACCAGGAGCAGGTAATGCTGCTTGCACAAAAATTAGCCGGCTTTAGCAAAGGTGATGCTGACGTATTGCGCAAGGCAATGGGTAAAAAACAGAAATCCGTATTGGATAAAATGAAGGCTCAGTTCATTTCAGCTGCTACAGAAAAATTATATCCCCCGGAAAAATTAGAAAAGATATGGACAGATTGGGAAGCTTTTGCTCAATATGCATTTAATAAATCACATTCTACATGTTATGCTTACGTAGCTTATCAAACAGCTTATTTAAAAGCCCATTATCCTTCTGAATACATGGCGGCAGTATTGAACAATGCAGGCAGTATTGAAAAGATCACTTTCTTTATGGAAGAATGTAAGCGCATGGGTTTAAAAGTGTTGGGGCCTGATATTAATGAATCGCTTAAAGGTTTTGCAGTAAACAATAAAGGAGAGATCCGGTTTGGATTAGGAGGACTAAAAGGTGTAGGAGAAGCGGCTGTAGAAAGTATTATTGAAGAAAGAAAAAAGAAAGGGCCATTTACAACAGTATTTGATCTTATAAAACGGATCAATCAGCGAACAGTAAATAAAAAAACATTGGAAAGCCTGGTATATGCTGGAGCTTTTGATTGCTTTAGTGAACAACACCGTGCTCAATATTTTTATATTCCACCCGATGAAGTGATAACCGGTCTTGAACGAATCATTAAATATGGACAGATCATTCAAACACATAATGTAACAGCTACAAACACTTTGTTTGGTGATCTTCCCATTGGAATGGAGATACCACCACCCCGTTTACCCGAATGTGCATCCTGGCCATTAACAGTGCAGCTTGATCATGAAAAGGAAGTAACCGGAATGTTTTTAAGCGGCCATCCATTGGATCATTACAAATTTGAAATGAAGCATTACGGTGTTACCAATATTGCTGACTTTAATGAGTTCAAGGAAGCTATTCGCATGCAACCTAACCCGGGACGACCGTTTAGATTGATAGGTTTAGTAGCTGATGCGCAACATAAAGTATCAAGACAAGGAAATAAATACGGAAATTTTGTTGTTGAAGATTATTCAGGAAAAACAGAATTAATCTTATTCAGCGAGGATTATTTAAAATTCACTCCTTTTTTACAACAGGGTCATACTGTTTTTATAACAGGATTTTTTAAACCAAGGTATAACCGTGAAGAGTTTGAATTTAAAATACTCAATGTATCATTGGTTGAAACAATAAAACGTAATCTTACGAGACAATTAAATATTGAAGCAAATCCACAGGATATTAATGATGAAACTATTCGTTTTCTCGAAAAGAATATGAAAAACTTTCCGGGAAAATCTACTTTGAAATTTACATTGACAGAGCCAAAGAATAAGATGAAGATCAGCCTTATGACCATAAGCAGCGGCTTTGAAATGAATGATGAAATGGTGAATTTTCTTGAAAATAAACCAGAGCTCGATGTACAAGTGATCACTGCTTAAACGTGAACTTAGGCCAAAAGAGATTTTAGGCAGAGAAAATGTCTTATAACAGATAGTTTTGATACTTTTTAATTGCCAATTTTTTTTGGCAGACTTTAACTTCAGAAAATGACAAGTTTTACACAACTTTGTGCCTTCCTTGCATGTTATAGTACATGGACTTAAATTTGCAACCCACCTTTGAGTAAACGAAGGATAAATTAAAAATTAAAACGAATAAAAATGGCAAAAGAATTTACAGATGGCAATTTCCAGAATGAAGTTCTGGCGGCGGATAAATTAACAGTAGTTGATTTTTGGGCAGAGTGGTGCGGGCCATGCCGGGCTATCGGACCAGTTATCGAAGAGCTTTCCAAAGAATATGACGGTAAAATAAATGTGGGTAAAGTAAATGTTGATGTTAATCCACAGGTTTCTATGAATTATGGTATCACATCTATTCCTGCAATTTTATTTATTAAAAACGGCCAGGTAGTTGATAAATTGGTAGGCGCACAACCCAAAGGAAATTTTGTAAAGAAAATTGAGTCTCATATATAATTCAAGCTATTTCTATAAAAAGTCCTGCCAGTCGGTTGGGACTTTTTTGTTTTATTGACACTAATGCGGTGTCATTCCAACTGCCTCTGCTTTTTCAATTTGACTTATTTTGGGTACATGCTTATGCTTGAAAAGAATCATAAACAGTATAGCCACAGCTAAAGCATAAATAGCAAAGCTTATCCAGATGCCATGCCAATCACTATTGCCATTAGGAAGTATGAAATATTTTCCGATTACATAACCGCTGATCTTACTTCCAAGAAATGCCCCTACTCCATTAGTCATCATCATAAATAATCCCTGTGCACTTGCCCTGATACTTGAATCGGTATTAGTTTCTACAAATAAAGACCCAGAGATATTGAAAAAATCAAATGCCATTCCATAGATAATACACGATAAAATAATCAGCGCTGTTCCTCCAATTGATGGGTCTCCATAAGCAAATAAACCAAAACGCAACACCCAGGCAAACATCGCCATTAACATGACTTTTTTAATCCCCAGTCTTTTTAAGAAAAAAGGAATAGTAAGAATAAATAGAGTTTCAGACATCTGTGAGATCGACAAAATGATAGTGGAATATTTAACAACAAATGAGTTGGTAAATTTTGGGATTTTACTGAAATCATTGAGAAAAGAATCACCATACATATTTGTTAATTGCAGAGCTGCTCCTAACATCATTGAAAAAATAAAGAATAAAGCCATTTTATAATTCGCAAATAGCTTAAAGGCTTTCAATCCCATTTGCTCAATTAAACCAGCATGTTTTGAAATAGATCTTGGAGGAGGACACTTCGGAAGTGTAAAAGCATATATTCCTAATATGATAGCAGCTACTGCCCCTATAATAAATTGATTTGAATTTGCCTTACTCCCTGTAAGATTCGTTGTCCACATTGCAACGATAAAACCGATAGTTCCCCAAACCCGGATAGGAGGAAATACTTTCACTACGTCATGCCCTGCTCTCTTTAAAATTGTATAGGCAATAGAATTTGATAAAGAAATAGTCGGCATATAGCAGATCATTGCTGCAAATATTACATAATACAAGGTATCGGGATCATTGACCCTGGGAACATAAAACAAGATCGCTCCATATAATATATGTAAGATGCCATATAGTTTTTCAGCATTAAGCCACTTATCAGCAATAATACCTGTAAGAGCCGGCATAAAAAGAGAGGAAAGAGCAAGAGTTGAAAAAATAGCCCCAAATTGAGGAAAGCTCCATCCTTTTGCATTCAAACAATAAGTTCCGATAGTTATAAGCCATGCTCCCCAAACAAAAAATTGTAAAAAACTAAGGAACGTAAGTCGCAGCTTAATATTCATGAGCAGTTCTTTTGAATGAATAATTTATCCCGTATGAAAGATAGTTATTTTAAGCAATTATACTTATTTACATGCAGGTCATCGGTAAAGATTGCGCATTACTCGATATTCTGCAGATTATCAGAAGCATGCTTTAAATTTTTTCGTTTTTTTATAGTCATAAAAACGGTCAATAGTTTTTTAAAGTTTCACCAGTTAACAAGCCGGTATTTTTAAGTTATCTTTATTTCGATAAACCTGCGATATTCAGTAAAATTGCAATTTGCTTTATGCCCCAAATATCCTTTTCTAACTTAAACTTTACTCTTTGAAACAATACGTCCCCTTTCTTTTTTTATTGTTTCTTTTACTCATAGCGAACGCCGATTTTGCCCAGGTCAATCCTATTCCCGTTTCTTCCAAAAAGTTTCGCCGTTGCTCTACAATGGAAATATTGGCCGAAGCCATTAAGAAAGATCCGGCACTTCCCGAAAAATGGAAAGTAGAAGGTGAAAGGCAATATCAGCAATATCTGAAAAGACAACAACAAAGTAATCTTAGAACCTTGGGTACTACTGCAGGCCCGATAATAATTCCTATTGTTTTTCATATTGTAGACGTGGCCTCTATTGTAAATTCCATTACTGACAGGGATATTTATGAACAGGTAGAAATATTAAATAAAGATTTTTCAGGAAAAAAGATCAACGATTATTTAAAAGTAATTCCTCCCGAGATAGTAGCGAGGCTCGGAATTGTGCCGATAAAATTTGTACTGGCCCGCCGTACACCTTCAGGAATACTTACAACAGGCATTGAAAGAAAAATAGCAACTTCTCCTAACCATGTTAATATAAAATCGACAGCAACCGGAGGATTGGATGCATGGGATACTAATAAATATTTTAATGTATGGTGTGGTACATTCAGTGGTTCTGAAACAGGATTATTAGGTATTGCAACTTTCCCTTTTATGACAGACGAACCGCAGGGCGTTGTAATTGCTACTTCTTCCCTGCCCTATGCAAGTAATACAAACCGTACGTATATGCCTAACTATTCAGAAGGCACTTCCTTATCACATGAAACGGGACATTATTTTTATCTATGGCATACATTCGGCGATGACCCCAACTGCAACAATAACGATTTCCAAATACAACCCGGATGGCCCTTACCATCAGGAGCCGGGCCAGAGGGAGATGATACGCCGCTTTCAAAAGGAACAAGTTCCTTTTCATACGTGTATGGTGATCCGAGTATGAATTATAAGGACGGCTGTGCTCCTGAAATTTTTGGTATGATGTATGGCAGCTTTATGAACTATTTTGATGATCGTGCATTATTTATGTTTTCAGATGGTCACAGAAAAAGAGTGGAAGGATGCATTAATCTTTATCGGCCAGGATTATTAACGACAGATGGCGCTACCCCTCCTTCAGCAACTGTGGATGCCTTTCTTGTCGATGTTTCACCAAGAGGTACACCTGAACGCAAAAGTTTTCTAATCAACAATACTCCATTCAAAGCAATAATAAGAAACAGCGGCACAAACACACTTACCTCGGTAAATGTAAATGTATCCGTCGATGGCAGCTCTCCGGCTTCTATTTTATTTCCTTTAAATCTTGCGCCTGGAAATGACACGACTTTAAACCTAGCTTCTATCAATGGCATAGCGGGTAACCATACCTTAACTGTTTACACAAGCCTCCCAAACGGAGGATCTGATAATTTTTTAAATAATGACACCCTGCAGTCATTTATTAATATTCATACGGCCATTGTCTCACTACCATGGGCGGAAGATTTTACTACGGCAATTTTTCCACCTCCCGGTTGGCTGCTTTGGAATCCAAATACAGGATCAGAAAATACATGGACAAGAAATACTGTATCAGGTTATACAATTCCTGGTTCTGCTTTTTTTGATAATAATACAATAACACAGGAAGGCTCGCTTGATGAATTGATAACCCCGGTTATCGATCCTGGCACTGCTACAACTGCTGCTTTATCTTTTAAAGTTGCTTATGCTGTGTATGATAATATAGATGTATCATCATGGGATGGCCTTGAAGTATATATTTCCGGGGATGGCGGATTCACCTATACAATGGCCTATAAAAAAACAGGCACTCAATTGACGACAGTTCCTGCCACCACCAATCCATTTTCTGCTACTCCATTGCAACCTGACAGGTGGCGAAACGAATCAATCGATTTGACACCTTATATTATTCCTGGTCAGAAAATAATCATCAAGTTCCGCAATTTGAATGCACATGGCAATAACTTATTCATAGATGATATAAATGTCTCCGTGCCTGTAGTTGTATATAACCGTGATCTTGCTCTTGTTTCAATTGATAAACCTGCTTTTGTTGAATGCAACACAAATCTCACTGCCCAGGCAACGGTAAAGAATAAAGGGACTGAAACCATTACTGCATTTAATATTTCTTATCAACTCGATAACGGCGCAGCACAAACCACTGCTGTTACAGGAATATCTCTTTTACCAAATGCCACAATGCAGGTTAACCTTACCCCGGGATTTACTGCAGCAGTTGGCTCGCATTCAATTACAGTATATTCATTTAATCCTGTAACGATCAGCGGCACAGGTGATCAATTTGTCAATAATGATACGCTAATAAAAAATTTCGGAATACCCGGATCTATCAATGCTCCATTGATTGAAGGTTTTGAATCATCTTTTCCGCCTCCTAACTGGGCTGTTGCCAATCCTGATGCTGATCTTACATGGGCAAAAGCTAATGTCGGTAAAAACAGCGCCGCCTCCGCATTTATCCGAAACTTTACTTACAGCTTTACGGGCAGGATTGATGATCTGTATTCGCCAACTATGAATTATAGCGCTGCCGATTCTGTTTTATTATCGTTTGATCTGGCAGCAGCTACAGGATCGGTAACCGGATCAAACCCGCTTGATACACTTGAAATATTGGTTACAAAAGATTGTGGTAACAGTATTACTTCTGTTTACAAAAAATGGGGATCTGATCTGCAAACGATCAACAACGCACTGACGACAGAATTTATCCCAACCAATGATCAATGGAGAAGAGAAACAATTGATCTTACTAAAAATAATATTCCGGCCGGAGCAATACAGGTCATTTTCAGGGCTACCACGGGATTTGGTAATAATGTATATATTGATAATGTAAATCTTGTTGCAAAGACTTTACCTGTTAAATTAAAAGAACAAGGCTATCTTATTCTTCCCAATCCATTTACAAGGCAATTTAATATCTGGCACCTGCAACAACCAACCGACTTACGCTATGTAACTGTTTACAATTCTGTCGGGCAAATGATTTGGAAACAGCAATACAATGGGAATGCACCAAAAATTATTACTGTTGACCTTGGCAGGCAGGCGGCAGGAATGTACTTTGTAAATCTTTGGTATAATAACAAGTCAAAAGCCATAAAAGAAAAAATAATTAAATTCTGATCCGCCTTCACAAGAAAACTATTTTCCTTTCCTGCTATGAATTAATTTTGTAAAATGATTACTGAAGCAAACAATAAATCAATATCATCTTTTACTAATAAGCACGAAAAAGAATTAAATACTATTGCTGAAAAAGTAAGTGAAGGTGAAAGAATAACCGATGAAGAGGCTCTATTTCTTTTTGAGAAAGCAAGCCTTGGTTTTACCGGCAGGCTCGCCAATAAGATAAAAGAAAGAATACATGGCGATAAAGTTTTTTTCAATCGAAACTTTCATATCGAACCCACTAATGTTTGCGTATTCAGTTGCAATTTCTGTTCTTATTCACGTCTCTATGCTCATCGTGATGAAGGTTGGGAATTAAGCATGGAGCAAATGCTTAACCTGGTAAAAAATTATGATGGCAAACCTATAACAGAAGTCCATATTGTTGGAGGCGTACATCCCAAAATGAACCTGGAATTTTTTGCTGAATTAATGCGTAAAATAAAAGCCCATCGTCCTTCATTACATATAAAAGGTTTTACTGCCGTTGAATTGGATTATATGTTTCGAAAGGCAAAGCTGACTAATGAACAAGGATTAAAATATCTACATGATGCAGGTTTGGATTCTATTCCGGGAGGAGGCGCCGAAATTTTTGATCCAGAAATAAGGGAGAAAATATGTGCTGATAAAGTAAATGCCGATGGCTGGTTACAAATTCATGCAGCGGCACATCAATTGGGAATGCATAGCAATGCAACAATGTTATATGGTCATATTGAAAAATATAACCATCGCATCGATCACATGAAACGACTGAGAGAATTGCAGGATAAAACGAAGGGCTTTAATACTTTTATTCCTCTAAAATTTCGCAATAAAGATAACGACATGAGCAGTGTACCTGAAAGCAGTGTTGTTGAGGATATGAAAATGTATGCCATCGCAAGAATATATCTTGATAACTTTCCGCATATAAAAGCCTATTGGCCTATGCTTGGAAGACAGAATGCACAGCTTAGCCTGTCTTTTGGTGTAGATGACATGGATGGAACAATTGACGACAGTACAAAGATCTATAGTATGGCTGGTGCAGAGGAACAAAACCCCTCTCTATCAACTGTTCAATTGGTAACACTTATAAAACAGGTGAAAAGAAAACCTGTTGAAAGAGATACTTTATATAATGAGATCAGAGATTATAGTGATGCTGATATTAATAAACTTGACATCCTCGTTAATTGATTTTTCCATCGATTGATCTCAATCCAGTTATTCATTGTTTTATGATTTTGCCCCATCCATTTTGAAATGTATTAAGGATTGTATTATATTCGATTTGAATTTTCATAGGATAAGGTTTAATGGTTCGGGGCTCTTTTCTAAGAGCCCTGACTTTTATTAAAGACACAAGAATGTTTCCACAGAATTATTACAAACGGTAAAATGATAGCGCTAACATTCCGGAAGGCTTAACGGTACATTGATAGCCAATCCGCCATCGGCAGTTTCTTTGTATTTATAATTCATGTCAAGCGCTGTATCCCACATGGTTTTAATAACAGCATCTAAAGAAACTTTTGCATAATCAGGTGTGCTTTGCATAGCAAGTTGCGAAGCAGTAATGGCTTTAATAGCACCCATTGTATTGCGTTCGATGCACGGCACCTGCACGAGACCTGCAATGGGATCACATGTCATACCTAAATGATGTTCCATAGCAATTTCTGCTGCCATCATTGCTTGTCGCTGTGTGCCTCCCATACATTCAGTTAATGCCGCTGCGGCCATAGCTGATGAAACACCGATCTCGGCCTGGCAGCCACCCATCGCTGCGGAAAGTGTTGCCCCTTTTTTAAAAATACTTCCCATTTCAGCGGCAGTTAATAGAAATTGTATAATCTTTTCTTCAGGATCATTGATCGAACTATTAAAAGCAATATAATAATGTAAGACCGCGGGTATAACGCCGGATGCTCCATTTGTCGGTGCGGTAACTACTCTGCCGAATGAAGCATTCTCTTCATTTACTGCTAATGCAAAACAACTTACCCAATCAAGAATATATTTAAAATCATGGCCTCCCGATCTAATTGCATCAAGCCAGGAGTCGTAATCATTATACAATTTATTACCCAGAAGTTTTTTATTGAGCTCAGCTGCCCGGCGTTTTACATTTAAACCACCAGGGAGCATGCCTGAAGTATGGCAGCCCTTGTAAATACACTCTTTCATCACACGATGGATATTTAATACCCCTTCTTTTGTAAGTTTTTCACTTCGCCATGCATTTTCATTTTCCATCACTATTTCATAAATGCTCATGCCTGTTTTAATACACCAGTGCAAAAGATCTTCAGCAGTATTGATCGGAAACGGGATTTGCACCACATCAGAAGAAGATATCTTATCATTTTCTTTTAGTACAAAACCACCGCCCACGGAATAATAAGTTTCGGCAATTGAATTATCGTTTTTCAAAGAAACCAAAAAGGTGAGAGCATTCGGATGATAGGGCAGGCTTTCAGCAGATAAAAACTCAATGTCTTCTTTTGGATCAAAATCTATTTCATGCAAACCACCCAGTACTATTTTTTTCATAGCGGCTATATCATTGATCTTCGCATCTATGTCCTTCGTTTCAAATAACACCGGATCAGCCCCGCCTAATCCTAATTGTATAGCGATGTCTGTGCCATGACCTTTTCCTGTTTTAGCCAATGATCCATATAGCAATACTTTTACGCCTATAACATCAAAAAAAATATCTTTTTGCTTTAGCGATTCGATAAATCGCTGTGCTGCCCGCCAGGGACCAAGAGTGTGAGAGCTGGAAGGCCCTATCCCTATCTTTAAAATATCAAATACAGAAATGGCGTCGTGTGGCAAACCAAAAGTTTTATTGCAAAAATACAATTAAAAAACCCCGATGATGATGATCGCCGGGGTTCTACAGCAAGCAGATAGTTAGGGCTATAAATTGTATAGCATATATAAAGACATGGCTTCTTCTCTATATGCTGCATGATCATTTTATGGAGTTTTATTTCTTGAGATCAGCTCACGATAATGCTGCTCATTCATTTCCCAACGGTGTTTTGCAGAAAACACCACAATAAAAATAACTGTCAATAATAAGGCTATTAAAACAACCAGGATACCTGACGCACTGATATCGAGTTGCATTCTGGCCCTGGTGTACCAACCTGAAAAATAATTAATCCCTGTTGCTCCGGCTATCAGCACCCCTAAAGGAAGGCCAACTGCCAATTGGCGCCAGACCTTTTTCTTTCTGATCCGGTTTTTCTCCCAGTACGCAATAAACCCTTTTTCTTCTTCTGTAAACATGGGGGCGCAAAGATAATTCACCAAGTGGTCCTACACTTGCAATAGCCAATCAAAATATATATATTGTGTACCATTAATTTCCAGACTGTGAAATTAGCACCACTTTTAAGCCAATATCTCTATACCAACAAGCGTCTTGACCTTCCCGGCATTGGCACTTTTCTGCTTGATAATGTTTCAATAACCGATACTGATGGAAATAAAATTGCAGAATCCATTTCATTTGAAAACAATCCCATAAAAACAAACAGCAATCTTATAGAATTCATTTCTGCACAAACGGGTAAAATGAAAGCCCTCGCTGCTGCCGATCTTGATTCTTTCCTGGAATTAACTCAGCAATTTTTAAATATTGGTAAGCCATTCTTTATTGAAGGCATTGGCAGCCTGGTAAAAATCAGGACGGGCCAGTTTGCATTTACTTCGGGACAAATAATGCCGGATAAAATGAAGGAATATTCTGTAAGAGAAATTTCTACTACGGCATCAATTGAAGAATCATTTCATGAGTATACAAATGGCAAGGAAAAAACGGGATGGAAAAAACCTGTTGCGCTTTTGTTATTACTTGCAGGAATTGGGCTCGCCATCTGGGGTGGTTATACGGTATATGAAAGAACGAGTAAAGAGGATAATAATACAACCCAGGAAACTTTGGCTGCTGACATAACTACTACTACCCCGGCGAATGAAGATACAAATAGCACTCAAATTGTAACAATGCCGGACACTGTGCAAATAGTCAGAAAGGATAGCATACCTGTACAATCTTCAAATACAACAGTAGCAGGTAGCTATAAGTTTGTTGTAGAAGTGGCAAATAAAGAAAGAGGCTTGCAACGCTATGGAACATTAAAGAGCTGGGGACTTAATATAAAAATGGAAACAACCGACTCTGCAAACTATAAACTCTTCTTTGTTCTTCCCGCATCAGCTGCTGACACGAGCCGGATACTTGACTCGCTTAGTGCACTATATACTCCTGCATGGAGAAAAGGTTTTGTAGAAAATTAATCGGGTCAAACCCCTTAACTATGTTGATAATTTAGAGTCGCTGACATTCAATTTGCTTGTGTACTTAATCTTCCCGATCGATCGAATTCTTTTTTGAAATCAAGATTCTCTGTAATCCGGGTTCCCTCTTTTTTGAAAGTTTCCATGTACAAATTAATTCTTTGCCTTGCTACTTCAAGAATAGGATTATTCAAATTGATATTTAGCAGATCAATAAACCAGGGAAATTTTTCTTCACTATGAATGTAGGCTATGGCAATCTCTCTGGAGATAGGTAATGTTGTTGTTTTGGAAGAATCAAATACATCTTTATTATTTGCCTTTAATAGTTTTGCATACTCTTCTTCAAGAAGTTTCTCAAATAATATCATAGAAAATGTATCTCCTGCTTTTGCACCTGTTTGTGCATCATCTTCGGTAAGCATCGCCCCTTTGTGAACCCATTCCCATAAAATACTTAACCTTATTTCACCTGTTGCCATATCCTCCATCAAGTAGAGAATATCATCATTGCCAAAAAAATCAGCAGGCTTTAATGCAGCTGCCTGCATTCCTTGCCCAAATGCATTGCCGTACTGCAAAGCGACACTTAATAAATTTCTTGCTCCACGAATTGTGGTTGGTGCTTTTTCAATTAATATCAGCCCATCAGCATCTTGTTGTGTATAAGTAAGCTTAGGAAATTTTCTGCCTAATTGATTGGTTTCACCAACTTTTTCCCATATAGGTCTTACAATATTTACCATCTTCCAATGTGCCACCCATTTACCACTTGCTCCTTCTTGTTGTTCCCGTTCAGCACCGGCAACAGCTTTCTTCATACTGGCAGTAACACCATCTTCCGAACCTACAGGGATGTTTGGTTCCATACCACCTTGCCATAATGCAAAGTTACCATTGATATCAGGCGTATTCACAGCGCATCGCACACGGTTTTCATAATTGCGCATATATCCGTACGTCATCGTAATGGCTTCTATATCGGGGTTGATAAAACTTTTGTCCCACGCCATGGCATCAGCTACACTATTAATATAATCCCAGCGTCCGGTATTATAGCCGACAAAATGTTTTCCCAATGCAGCTCTTATTTCCATTAACTGAAATGTAGCTTCTAATTGCTCTACCAAGACATAAACTTTTATCGTACCAACTGCAAGACCAAGATGTTCTTCCAATGCACTTAGCATATCATTCCACAATGCGGCTTCTCCTGCTGTTTGAATTTTGGGCAAATACAAAACAATAGATGATCCGGCTTTTTGTAATTCCTTATAATTGTTGACAACATACAAAGTCATATCAACTATAGGTGCTGCCAAAGCCACGCCATCTGCATCACGGATATGACGGTCGTCCAGGTGAAGACCCCGTACACGGAATATTTTAGTAGTAAAATTTAATTGCTCTTTCCAATCGTTGATAATATTATGTCCCAAGAAACTTGTTGACCATTTGTTCATCTCTGCAGCTACTATCTCCGCGACTTTCAAAAACAATGGATCTTTTTTGATAGCCAGTTTCAAATTACGCTGGTTATCCAACGACATCGTTTTTATTTGCCCCAGCGCATCTTCACCATCAAACATCCAACCATCAGCACCGGAAAGTAATGCATACGCTACATTACGAATACTACTTTCTAATGTTGCATTTGGTTTTGCAGCCGGGCCTGTTCCTTGTATCCATTGTCTTTGCAAATCTGCAGGAATAATAGCTCCTTCAAATTTTCCATCTCTTGCATCCTGCACTCTTATTTGTGTACGGGGAATAAAACTTTCAGAATCTAAAAATGTAATTCTTTTTTTTTGTTGCTGTCGATCTGCTCTTCTTTTTATCCTTGCATTCATTGCCTCTTTAATATCTTTATTAAAATGCGCCAATGAAGTAAGAGCGGCAAGAACTTCGGGTGTATAAACGTCACTATATGCCTGCTGAAGATTTCCGTTAATTATTAAATTTTTTTCCATAAATGCTTTAAAATTGTCTATTGAGTATCTCTATATGTCAACTTTTTTTCTTAATATCTCCTACGGAGATCAATATTATTAGAACGATTAGATTTAGTGAGTTCAACTCCTGTCGGAGTTGAATATCTACACTAACGAAATTTTCTATTAATATTTAACTCCTTCGGAGTTAGATTATGATATACGATCGCACATTCTCAACGATTATATTATTTCATTATAAAAACGGTCATACTCAAAGGGCCATGTGCCCCCAATACAAGTGCCTGCTCAATGTCTGCCGTTTTAGATGGGCCACCAATAAAACCACCAAAACTATATTCTCCTAAGCCGATTTTTTGATATGCTTCATGCAACGTAGGAACTATGTTTTGTGCATTTACAATTATAGCAAGATGCTGACATATATAAGGAATGATTCTTTGTCCCATTACCTCATCGGTGAGCCATACCGCCCCGTTTTCAGCAACGGAAAAATGAGCTTTGATTATTGCTAATTCAACATCATTATATGTATGCGGATCAACTGTATCCGATATTAATTCAAGGTTGTCGCTCAACTCATTCACTGTCGTTACTATTCGCTTTGAAGTATCGAAGTTTTGATTGATAAACATTTTTACGGCAGTTATATCATCCACTGATAATGCATTACCCCCTATTGTTTTAAAAACATCAATGTATTTTTGAACAAGATCTGTATTATCTCCTTTAAAACTGTCTATATCCGGTAAAGGAGTTGACGTAGGTTGATTTTTTAAAACTGCTTCCAATATTTTTTCCCTTGTATTCATATTTATATTATTTCCCCTATTGAAACCTCCGGCTTACTACTTGTCCTTTTAGTTATAGCTTTACAACTCTCAATCCATTGCCCATTGCCTATTGCCTATTGTCTTCCTTCTCTTCATTCTTAACATACCATTCTCCAAAAGATTCTTTCGGCGCTTCAGGCATGTCACGTTGCTTATACCATGGATTTAATTTATTATTTACAACAAAAGGAAGATTATGCAAAAACCATCTCCCTGTTTTACCTGCCGTTGTCAATTTCCCCGGTGAGGAGAAAGTCCATGCCATCGCTTTCATCCCTAATGCTTTTGTATTCGCTGCATATCCTTCTTTCACGATCACCTGTCTCCATTTATATAATTGTTCATGAATATTAATTTTTACAGGACAAACATTGGAGCATGATCCGCAAAGCGTAGAGGCATAAGGAAGATCAGCATGTTTTTTCATGTTAAGATTAGGAGCCAATATTGCGCCGATCGGTCCCGAAATAGTATTGTGATAGCTAAGTCCTCCGCTCTTTCTATAAACAGGACAGGTATTCATGCAGGCGCCACACTTGATACATTTTAAAGAATCCCTGAAATCAACACGGCCCATTTGTCTTGTTCGGCCTGCATCCACCAATATCAAATGCATTTCCTGGCCTTTGCGTGGCTTTTTATAATGACTGGAATAAATAGTTATTGGCTGACCCGTAGCGCTTCTTGCAAGCAACCGTAAAAAAACACTGAGATGTTTTTTCTGCGGAATTAATTTTTCTAATCCCATAGAAGCAATCTGTACTTCAGATAAATGGGCGCCCATATCTGCATTGCCTTCGTTAGTGCAAACAACATACTCACCTGTTTCTGCAACAGCAAAGTTTACTCCTGTCAATGCGCCACGTCTTGTAAGAAATACATTTCGTAAATGTTTGCGGGCAACTCTTGTCAGCAATGTGGGATCAGATAATCCTTTTTCTGTACCGAGATGTTCATGAAA
>Ga0068859_100003900_pt1 | contig 15221 bp, 13 predicted proteins | sample KBSSwiS22_FD_66585 | JGI IMG/M metagenome (GOLD analysis project Ga0068859, IMG submission 66585) | Switchgrass rhizosphere microbial communities from Kellogg Biological Station, Michigan, USA - KBS Switchgrass S2-2 | ecosystem: Host-associated > Plants > Roots > Rhizosphere > Soil ...
TCGAAGCCGTCGCGAATCGCGGGTCGGTGCGCTTTCCGGGTTCCGAGGCCGCGGGCGGCGGTCTGGGAACCGCCAGAGGCGACACGCCCGAGCCGTCCGACGAGAGCCAGATCGAGGAAGCCGGTCCGCACAGCCAACCCGGCCAAACCAGCCCGACCGGCCACGACCTGCGCGCGCGCGTCGAGCCGACCGGTCGTCCACACGGCGAAGGCCACCAGGAAGGTCCCGGCCGGCCCGCTCGCGATCACCAAGCAGGAGAGGCCGACCGGGTGGTTTCGCGTGCCATGCGCGTGCCCCGTGATTCGACTCGCAACGGCGAAGGCAAGCCCGTCGACAGACGGACCGGCCTGCCCCGATCCTCCAACGTGTCGCCGGGCGGGGGGGGACCCGCCGCGGAACGTCCGAGTCCACCGCTCGCGGAACCATCGCCGCCGCCCGAAAAGGAACAGGTCTCCGACGATCGAGCGCCGAGCGGCGCCTTCGCACGGCCCGAGACCGACAGGTCGTCGAGACCCGAATCCCAGAACGAATCGCCCGTCCTCCGCTGAGGGGGAGGCGCCCGGGCTACTGGGTCCCCGACCGCCGGTGGGTGACCTTTTCCCGGAGGGCTTGCTTCGTGGCCACCTCTTCCTCGACGGAGCGCTGCTCGCGCCTCACCAGGCCCTGGCTTTCGTCCACGAAATAGAAGATCACGCGCAAGAAGGCCGCGATGACGGCGACCAGGATCGACGACAGGAACCAGCGCAGGAGGGTGGAGGCGAATCCCCACGACGGCGCGACATCGAGCGCGTACGTGCCCGTCAGCGGCACGACGATCGCTGCGATCCAGTGCGAGACGCAGTAGGGGCACGACACCAGATAGCCGAGCCAGGTCTCCTTGCCGCCCAGCCGATCTCGCACGGGAGCGAAGAGCCGCTCGCGCGCGATCGTATGTGACAGGCCCATCGTCACCAGCGACACCGCCAGCAGCCGGCCCCAACCCGCGCCGATCATGACCACGACAACTTGGATGCGCTCCCCCGCTCAGGCAAGCTGGCGCCTCCGGGAGCCATCACGCCGCGAGGCGCTCGGCCTTCCCGGTCGAGGCCGGTCCGCCGCCGGGGGAGCGGCCTCCGTACCGCGGCCGCGGCGGCCCGCTCGCCAGCGCCTGGGCGGCGTCGTCCCTGGTCACGATCCCCAGAACCGCGCCGGCGACCACCACCGCCACGTGGTCGGCCGGGCGGTCATCCATGAGCCGTACCGCCTCGGCGACCGAGGTCGAAGGGGTGACCCCGGGGCCGAGGGGGACGGCCGAACCCGTGATGCTCTGCTGAGGCGGCGCTGACGCCAGGCGCGCGCGCGACGCGACCCGATCAATCCCCTGCGCACCCGCGATCAACACGAACGAACGGGCCTTGAGCTGCAAGACGGCGCAGGCTTGCGCGCTGGTGAACCAGGCGGGCAAGGTGATCGCGTTCGGGATCGCGACCTCCGCGACGCGTGGACCTTTCGCCAGCAGGGCCGTGTCGGGCCGGGCCTCCTCGGATTGTCTCTCGGAGGCTTGCCGCAACATTTCGGGCTCGTGTTCGTATTTGCGTGTGCTCGTCATGGGAGATTGTGGGGGCTTGGCTACTTCTTGTTGGCGTCGACCAGCTTCTGAGCGGTGTCCTGATGCTTTTGCAGAGTCGGGACCAGCTCGGTGAGCAGCTTCTTCAGCTTTTCATCGTTGGTGGCATCGCGAGCGGCGGTCGCCTCGGCGACGTCCTTCTTGTGGTCTTCGAGCATCTCCTGCGCGAACTTCGCGTCGAAGTCGGCGCCCGCCGGCATGTCGTGCTTTTCACCGGCCGCGGCGGCGGGGAGGTCGACCTTTTCCTTCTTCGCCAGGGCCGTCACCTTCTTGTCGGCGGCGGTGTGGTCCTTGACCAGGGTCTTGCCGTAGTCCTTCACGTCCTTCGACGTCCCGTTCTTCTGGGCCATCTTGCCCATCTCGATTTCTTTTTGATTGGACTCGTGCAGCTTGCCCAACACCTCGCTCGTCGCCGGCGGATCGGCGGCCTGCGCCAGCCCCGGCATCGTCAGAATCGCCGCTAGCGCGGCCCCCCCCAAGAGCTTCATCTTCTTCATGTCGTGTGGTCCTTTCGTCGGGGAATGCACGGTCGGCCCCCAATGCAGCCCGCGGGCCACCGCGGGGCGGGCCGTCCAAGTTCCGGAAAACCGGGACTCTCCGTGGCGCGCCTGCAACCTGTGCTGCGGCGGCTGTTTCGCGCGCGGACCGGGGCGGGGTAGGCGTTACCTTCATGAAGCACGGGGCCGGCACGAACTTGCTACCCCGGCCGCGATCCGGTACGGCTGGGTGTGGCCCGCAAGTCGAAGAAGCCGGGGCGCGCGGTAGCGCGTGCGCTCGGACGCGCGGCCCTGCGCCTGGCTGTCCTGATCGGCTGGCGGCGCGCCGGGCTGGCGGCCTCCGTTGTCTTCGGCCCGATCGTGATCATAAATTTGCTTGTAGCGTTTTGTGGGAGCACGGTGATCTTTCCGCTTTCGCCGCGGCACCTCGGCGACAAGCTCTCGGCGCTGGGGCGCTACGCCGTTCATCGACCGCGTTGCTTCGAGGACAGTCATCCTTCGCTGGGCCCGGTCGTCGCCCGCGTGGAGGCGCGCCACCGGATCCCGGCCGGCTTGCTGGCGGCCCTGGTCCAGGTCGAGTCGGCGGGGCGTCCTCATCGGATCTCGCCAGCCGGGGCCATGGGCCAGGGACAGCTGGCTCCCTCGACGGCGCGGGCAATGGGCGTCCAAGACCCGTTCGACACCCTCGAGAACATCGAAGCGAGCGGTCGCTACCTGGCCCAGCAGCTCGCCCGCTTCGGCGAGATCCGCCTCGCGGTGGCCGCCTACAACGCGGGGCCGGGCGCCGTTGCCGCCGTTCACTCCGTTCCCCACAACGGTGAGACCGAGATCTACGTCGAGCGCGTGCTGCGTCTTCATCGCGCGGCGCTCGCGGTTGCAGCCAGGGATCGCGCGCGAGCGGTCGCCGTCGTGCCTCGCGCTCGGGGTGCAGCGGCGGCCGCGCCGCCTTCCGACCCTGCCGCCAACCCTGGGATGCCTGTGGCACCGGAGGAAGACCTCCCGCCACCGAGAGCGCCGAGTCCGATCGACGGTACATCCAAGCCGGACCCCGGCGGAGCGCGAGGGTCCATTCGACGGGCCGCCCCCGGTGGGACGAATTCGACCGACGCCCAAAAGTCGGTTGAAAGAAAGCTGAACCAAAAGGCGCGGAAGAAGCGACGCGCCTCCGGCCAGATCCGTCGTCGCGACGAAGCGGCCCCCGCGCCTTCACACCCGGCGGATCGGCTCACGCTACCGCGGCTCGCGGAGCGAGGAGCTTCCTGACGGCGGTTGGTGCGTCAAACCCGTGACGACCATCATGCTCAATAACAAAATGATGCACTCGCCGGCGAAGCATGATTCGAGGTGAGCGCTTGCCGACATCACCTGCGGTGTCGTCGAGAAGGTGATCTCCTGATGGTCGCGGAAACGCACCACCTTGCCCCACACGCAGCAATCGAGCGGCGACAATCGAAATCAACCGACGAGAGCGCGAGGCCTCGGGAAGAGGCATCTTTCGTCGGAGCGCGTGGGCCACATTGAGTTAAGATTTGCCTCGATGCGCGCTGGAATTCCGAAGGGCGTATTTCCGGGGGCGATGATTGGTGACAAGTATCGGATCGAGCGCCTGATTGCGACCGGAGGGCAGGGGGTGGTCGTCGAGGCCACGCACCTTCGTTTGCGCCAGCCCGTCGCGATCAAGTTCGCCCACGTCGACTTGCACGACGCGAGCGAGGCCGAACGTCACGAACGGCTGTTTCGAGAGGCGCGCGCCGCTTTTCGTTTGCGAAGCGAGCACGTGGCGCGCGTGATCGACGTCGACCTCGTCGAAGGATCGCCCTTCATCGTCATGGAGTTTCTGCGCGGCACCGACCTCAAGGCGTTGATCGAGGCGCGCGGTCCGCTCCCGTGCGACGAGGCCGTCGGGCTGATCTTGCAGGCCTGCGAAGGTCTGGCGGAGGCGCACGATCTCGGCCTGGTTCACCGCGACCTCAAGCCCTCGAATCTCTTCCTGGTCGAACGTCCGAGCGGACCCCCGCTCCTCAAGATCCTGGACTTCGGTCTGGCCAAGCAGCTGACGCCCGCCGCCGCCGACGCCGACGATCCCGACCTGACCGAACCCCTCATCATGCTGGGATCGCCTCGCTACATGTCGCCGGAGCAGGCGCGCGACCCCCGTCAGACGGACGTGCGCACGGACATCTGGTCATTGGGGCTGGTCCTGCAAGAGCTCCTCACCGGGCGTCCGGTCTTTCGCGCCCGCAACAAAGCGGACGTGCTGGCGCTGGTGCTGCTGAAGAACCCGACGCCCGTCTCCTTGCTCCGGCCCGATGTCCCGGCGGGTCTCGAGCGCGTGCTCCTTCGTTGCCTCCAGAAGCTGCCCGAGCATCGGTTCCCGACCATCCGTGATCTGGCGCAGCAACTGGCCGAGTTCGCGCCGCCGTGGGCCGCCGAGACCCTCGAACGGCTCCGCCCGAAGAGCTTCCTTGATCGCCCGGCGACGTTGCCAGCCAGTGAAAGCGGGGTTGCATCGGCGAGCGCGGGTCAGCACGAGCGGCCCGGCGAAGACGACTTCACTCCCATCCTATCGGTGAAGAGCGGGGCGGCGGCCAAGTGGCAGGCGGCCACCCAGGGGCTCGTCGATCCGGTCCAACGCCGGGCCAGGTTGCGGCGCGCGGCGGTGGCCATCGGTGTGGCCGCGCTGGCGGGGACCGCGCTGGGATTCTTGTGGGATCCGGGTACGCCTGGCCTCGGCGGGCTCATCGGAAGGGATGTGGTCCGGCAAGCGGGCGGCTCCATACCGATCCCGCCGCTGTCGGCCGTGCTCGCGACGACCCCGGGGACCGCCGAGCCTCCGCCGTCGCCGCGCTATCCGCTCGAACCGTTGCCCGCGGTCGCGCTCGACGTTGCGCGCGCCGCGGGCCCGACTCCTTTGCCCGCCGAGCCCGCTGGCATCCCGATCTGGGTCGGCGGCGTGGGGAAGGCGGCGGCGCCGGTCCCTCCGCCATCGACGACCCGGGCCGTCGCGATGCATCCTCTGGGCAAGCGCACGCCGCGTGGCGGTCGCGGCCGTCTGGCACCGGGCACGAGCAGTCACTCCGGCGCCCGCGCCAAAATCGGTTTGACGACCGGTTCGGCGACCGCAGCGACGACCAAGGCGGCGCGTTCGCCGGCGACGGTGTCGTCGAAGCTCGCGCGGCACGCGCCGTCGCGAGCGAGCGCTCAGGTGATTGCCGAGACCGAGGGGCGCGCCGATGTCGGCGCGGAGGCCGACGCCAGCGCGGCCGCGGAGAACCCCTTGGATGGCCGCAAATAGCTCCCTCGTGCCCGGTACATCACCACTCGAAAAGGTCCGTTTCGTGCGTTCCAGGCGAGCTCGGGCAACCGGCGCGCTGGGGCTGCTGGCGGTCGCCGTCCTGGCAGCAGCACCAGCGCGCGCCGCCGAGCCCACCACGGGCGAGCGCGCGATCGCCGAGAGCCTCTACGATCGCGCGCGCCGGCAAATGGAGGAAGGGCAGGTGACGGCCGCCTGCGACAGCTTCGCCGAGAGCCAACGGCTGGATCCAGGAACAGGCACGCTCCTCAATCTGGCGTCGTGTCACGAAGCGGCGGGCAAGCTGGCCACCGCCTGGGTCGAGTTTCGCGAGGCGATCGCGGCTCTGCGCCATGACAAGCGCACCGATCGCCTGCGCTACGCCCTCGATCACGTGGCGGCCATCGAACCGCGTCTGGCGTACGTCACCATCGGCGTGCCCGAATCGGCGCAGGGCCACGCGCCGGTCATCACTCTCGACGGGCGCGTCCTCGGTCCGGCCGCTTGGGGCGTCGAGGTCCCCCTCGATGCGGGCTGGCACGAGGCGGTCGCCCAGTTCGACACCGGCGGGCCCTGGCGCGCCACCATCAAGGTGCGCGATGGGCAGCGGCGGCGGCTCGACGTGCCGTCGCAGGTCGAGAGGGCCGGCGTGCGGATCGTCGACGTCGACGACGGCATCCCGCTGTCGTCGGGGCGCGCATCGTCCGGCTTCTCACCGCCTCCGCCGAACGATCCGCCAGAGCGGCCCGGCGAGGTGGGCGCGCCGGCGCGCCGATCGCGGGTCGCCGGTCTGGTGGTCGGCGGCGCCGGGATCCTGGCCCTCGGTGTGGGGGCCTATGCTGGGTGGAAGGCCAGCGACCTGTGGCGCCAGCGCAACCAGGCGTGCCCGATGGACGCCTGCAGTGCGGAGGGCGCCGAGCGAGGCGCGCGGGCGCAATCGGCCGCGACGGTGGCGACCTGGACGGTCGTCGGAGGCGTGGTGGCGCTGGGGGCGGCGGCCCTGCTGCTGTTGTGGCCCCACGCCGCGGGACCAGCAGCCGGCCAGACGTCGCGCGAGGCCGCGCTGGCCAACGCGAGACTGGGGGGCGTGATCGGCGCCGACGGATCGGCGCGCCTGATGCTCGAGGGAGCGTTTTGATGGGCCGCGGGCGGGTGCTCTCGTGGCTGGGCCTGGCCCTGGTGGGGCTCGTGGTGAGCGCGGGGTGCCAGAAGATCCTTGGAATCCACGACAGCCCGGTCGCCCGGACCGACGCAGCCGGCGAGGCGCCGGAGGACCGCTCGGGTGGCACGGGAGGCAGCGAGGGCGATGCCCGGGACGGCAGTGGGGGATCCTCGGGAGGCGGCGGCATACCCGCAACCTCCGGCAGTGGCGGGCTGGCGGGCGGCAGCGGTGGAAGCTCGGGTAATGGGGCGGGCGGCCGGATTGGCGCCGGCGGCGCCGATCAAATCGACGCGGGCGCCGGCGGGAGGGGGACCACGCTCGACGCCCAGGCGCCCGATGCTCCCGGGCCAGACGGTGGGGCTGGCGGCGCCGGTCCCGCCGATGCTGGACTGGATGCGCGCGACGCCTCCTCGTCGGGCGGTGCCGGTGGGCGTACAGGCGGCACGAACGGGGGGGCCGGCTCGGGCGGCGGCGGTGGGGCCGTGGGCGGCAGCCTGGCCTGCAGCCAACCTTGGCGCGCCAACAACGTCGAGGCCCGCCTCCTGACGCCCGACACGAGCGGCATGACCGCGTGCAGTATGGCCGGCAGCGCCGTCCCGATGCTGGCAGCCGCGGTCGACCAAGCGAATTTCCGCGGCGCACAGGCTTGCGGCGCGTGCCTGCGCGTGCAAAACGCGGCAGGAACGGCCTCCGTCGTCGTTCCGGTCGTCGAGAAATCCGGCGCCAACGGCGTCCTTCTCACGAAGGCCGCCATGGATCAGATCATGCCCGGCGCCAGCTTGACCATGGTGAGCTGGAGCCTGGTCGCTTGCGACGTGCAGGGTCAGCCCGTGCGCTACTTCATCAAGGAAGGCAGCAACGCCGGCTACGTCGGCGTGCAGGTTCGCAACGCGCGCTATCCGATCGCGACGGTCTCCACGGTGGGCAGCAAGGCCGTGGCGCTGGAGCTGCAATCGTACAATTACTGGGAAAGCACAGCGGCGGGAGCCGGACCGCTGACGCTCCGCTTGACCGACATCAACGGCCAGGCCTTCCAGGACAGCGGGATCCAGATCCAGCCGCAGGTCGAGACGACGGGACAAGGCCAGTTCCCGCTCTGTCGCTAGTACGGCTTCGCCGCCGTGAGGGGGTGGCCCCCCTCACGAGCTCCCCCCGTAGGCCGTCGGAGCCGGCGCGGCAAAGCCGCGCCTCCCGGGTGCTTGGACGCGCTCGCTTCGCTCGCTCTGGCTCCGTGGTCGCCAACGGAAACTTGCCTTGTTCGTCTAGATTCTGATCGGGTAAGGCAGCTAGAACCTTCAGCGCCGCCTGCGACGTCGGAGGGCGACGGAGAGTCCGAGGCCGAGCACGAGCAGCGGGGTCCATGCGGAGGCACCTCGCTCGGACGTGCCCGCGGTCGTGCAGTTGCAGCCGAGTAGAGACGGGCTGCCCACGATGGTCTCACTCGGGACGGCCACGCCGCCGTCGTTGTGACCGGAGTCGGCAGCGGCGTCGCCACCGCCAGCGTCGTTCGGCTTGGTGTCGCTCGCGTCGAGGACGAGCGCGTCCGAGGCGCCGGCCGCGTCGGAGCCGGTGGCGTCCTCGGCGCGCGCGTCCGGCGAGGAGGCGGCGTCCGTGGCGGACGCGTTGCTGTCGAATTTGCCGCCGTCTGACGTGGCGGCTGCGTCCGAGGAGGACGCGTCGAGCCCACCTCCGTCGGCGCCCGCGGTCGCGCCGCCCGCACCTCCAGTCCCGCTCCCCGCGTCGCGCGCGCCGTCGACGGTCGCGTCCATGGGGCCGTCGGCCATGCCTGCCGCGTCCCGGGGCGACCCGCCATCGCTGGCGGCGCTGCCGCCAGCGCCCGAGCCATCACCGGCTCCATCCGCCGAGCCATCGCGCCCGCCCGCCGAGCCGTCCATGGTCCCGTTCGAAGCGTCGGCGCCGCCGCTGCTCGCCCCTGCCCACGCCGGCAGATCGTATCCACCTGCGGCGGCCGCCTGCTTGGCCGCGTCGAGAAGCAGCGACGACCAGGCGTCGAAGCGCGTGTAGATCCCGCCGACACAGGTGGAGCCCGAGGAGGCCCCGCGTGACAGCACGCCGAAGCCGTACCACTTGCCGGAGTCGAAGTTGTCCTGCTCGTAGGCATCGGAGCCCGAGTCGCCCTCGCAGGTGCCGTTGCCCGACGAGAATTCGGCCGCTGTTATGGGAAGCGTGCGTGACGGATAGCAGTTCGCGAAGGTCGGGTCGTCCGGAATGCACGTGAGCGCGATTCCCTGTCGGATGCGACGGACACCCGCGCTGCTGCCGGAGGTGTCATTGGCCGAGGTGATCCCGTACCCGATGGCGGTCACCGTGGCGGAGTAGCGGGTGTGATCGCTCATGGGCGGGTTGATCACCGGCGTCACGTAGTCCGGCAGCGAAATGCTTTGAGCCAGAATGAGGAGCGCGATGTCGTTGCCGCACACGGCGGTTTGATCGGCACCCGAGGGCACGATCACCTTGCTGACGGCCACGCTCGTCGTCGCGACCCGAAGGTCGGCTTCGGTCGTCACGGCGATGTTCTTGGCCGGGGTGAGCGCACCGAACTTGGTGGTGGGGCAGTCGATGATGCCGTCTGCGGGGACCGCCGCCACGCAATGGCGGGCCGTGGCCACCAGATTCGGCGCGATGAGCGCGCCCGAGCAGAGCGCCGTGCCCCCTCCCACGCTCGCGAGGATCCCGACCGCGAAGAGGTGCTTCGTGTCGCTGGTGCCGCCTTGAATGGGATGCGTCGTGGCCGTTCCTCTGGCGGGATCGCCGCCGCAACCCAGCGCCGCTGCGGCGACGATCGTCAGCGGCGCGACCCAGCGACGGAGTCCGGCGGCGAGGTGACCGGTGTTCAGGTTCGACCGCTTGTTCATCTGGAGCTCCTCGACGGGCGGGGGAGGGGAGGGACCTTGGGGGTGCAGGGGCTCTGGGCCAGGGCGTCGCAGACCGCAATTCCGGCCGAGTGAAGAAGGACCAGGACGGCGCCCGAGAATAGCGCGAGCGCGGTCGCCGTCATCCGAGATTCGCGGCTCGTGACGCCACCCGCGCCGCGTCGCGCCCCAGATGAAGAAGGGCCTCGGACCTCGGGCCCGAGGCCCCCAGGGAGTCTTTTGGCAGCCTGCTAGTGCACGCCTTCGGGCGGCGGCGCTCCGGCTCCTCCGGCTGCTCCGCGGCATGCGCCTTCGACGAAGCCGAGGACCTTCGAATCGGTGCAGGCCGCGCAGCCGTTCGGGAACGTGCGCGACTCCGCCGACGGACACGGCGCCTTGATACAGCGGATGCCGGTGTCGACCTGGGCACAGACCGGTTGGTACTGCTGCGTGCAGATCTCGGGGCGCGGATCGCGGCAGGTAACGAAGGGCGCCGCCGGTGCGGGAGCTGCTTCCACCGGGCGGGTGGCCGCGGGCGCATTCACCGGCGGGGCGGCGCGCTCTTCCGTCGTGCCCCCCGGCCTCGGAGGGCGCGTCGTGCAGCAGGCCACCAGCAAAACCAAGATCGAGAAGGGAGTCCACGACCGCGTCGCCACGAGGGCGAGCATAGCCCATGGTCCGCCGATGCTCCGGCTGGTCGCCGAGATCCCGACGCCATCGAGGGGAGGCGGGACCCTGCCGGGCGCGTTCTCGCGGCGGCACAAGCGGGTCGGGTGGGTGGTCCTGGGCGGCCTCGGCTTCACGGCCGCCTCGGCCACGGGCATGTACTGGTTGGTCTTCGTGGCCTGAGCGCACCGAGGAGCGCGCCGCGCTCGCGATGATAGAGTGCGGCGTGCACCCCGGATTCCGCGCCGCGCGGCGGGCGGCGGTCGAGGCGGCGCAGGCCTTGCGCGGCCGGCCCGACGTGGCCGTGTTCGTCGGGTTGTGCGTGCTGGCGGTGGCGCCCCTCTACGCGGGGCGCTACCTGCCGTTCTTCGATTACCCGGCGCATCTCTCGGTCGCGGCGGCGCTCCGGTTGCGTTCCGATCCCGCGAGCGCCGTCGCCGAGCTGTGGTCCTTTCACCTCCGGCCGGCGCCGAACGCGCTCCACTACCTGCTCACGTATCTCGGCTCGTTCGTGGTCTCGCTCGAGGCGGCCTCGCGTCTGTTCGTGGCGCTGTTCTGCGTGGGAGCCCTGCCGCCGGCCGTCGCCTACGTGCTGAGCGCCTTTGGACGAGACTGGCGCCTGGCGGTGCTGGCGGTGCCTCTCGCGTGGAATCGCTGTCTCTGGTACGGCTTCATCGACTTCTGCGCGGCGATTCCGATGTCGCTCGTCGCGCTCGGCCTGCTCGCGCGCCAGCTCGTCGAACCCTCGCGGCGGCGGGCCGCCCTGTTGGCCGGGCTGGCGGCGCTGCTGCCGTTCACGCACTTCTTCGTCATGCTGGTGACGCTCGCGCTCGCCGCCGTGCTGGCAGCGATGTTCGCCCGCGCCGTCTCGTGGGGGAAGATCGCGCGGGCCGTCGCCCCCCTCGCGATCGGTCCCGTCGTGATGGCGCCGTGGTTTTTGTCGACGCTGCGGCACGGCCCCCGCGCGCCGACATCCGCCGGGGGCGGCGCGATCGCGACCATCGCGCGGCTCCTGGCGGCGCGTCCGCGCATGGCCGAGTACGCGGGGCTGCTTCGCCACTGGTTCCTCGACGCCTACTTCGGCTGGTTCGACGACGCGGTGGCGCTGGTCGTCGTGGCATCGCTTGTCGCGCTGATGCTGTGGAGCCGGCGCGAGCCTCCGGCTTCCCCCGCGCTGCCATCGCCTTCGCCGTCGGCCGATCCCACGCGGGCGGTTCGTCTGGCGCCGCTCGCGCTCGCGTCCGCCGTCGCGCTGGCGTACGTGGCCCTGCCTTTCGAGCTGCGCGGGCCCTTCGACTGGTGGGCGATGAACGTTCGGGTCATCCCCCTGTTGTTCCTCTGGTCATTGGTCTCTGTTGCGCCGGGGCGCCTGGACCGGGTGGGCCGCCGGTTGCTGGCGCCGGCCGCCGTCGCGTCGGCGGCGTACTTGATCTTCGTCGCCGTCGACGTGCGGCGGACGTTCAATGGGCCGTGGGGCATGGGCGGCCTCTCCGACGTGCTGGCGCGCCTGCCGCTCGGCGCGCGGGTCCTGGGTCTCTACACGGACTACCGGCAGCCGCTGCATTATGCCGGCTATCCTTTTCACTACGCCTCGTCGTACGCGGTCGTGGACCACGGCGGCCTCGCCACACCACGACAGCCGATCCCGCAGGCGTGGACCGATCTGGTGACGATCCCGCCCCATCCGACGGCGGGCGATGCGGCGCTGTTTCGCTTTGCCGCGCACGCCTCGACCTATACGCATTTCCTCGTGCGCACCTGCAGCGGCCCGGGATGTGTGCGCGATCCGCTGGAAGGCCGGCCCGAGGCCGCCCGCGTGGCAGAGGCCGGCCGCTGGCGTCTCTACGAAGCAACGACCCCGCCGTGATAGGCGTCACCGCCGCCTGGAAGACCGGGGGCGAACACGGGAGGTGTGATACGGTGATCTCATGCGGCTCGCCGAGAACGAGGGGCGTCTCCGTTCGTTGCTGGCGCTCGCGATCATCGGCTGCGTGGGGCTGGCGGCGTGGACCGGAGGTTGCGGCCGGGACACGATCGTGCAGCCGGATGCTTCGTCGTCCATGGATCTCGAAGGCCAGCCCGACCAGGGGCAGAAAGGCGACAGCGGCCCCGACGTCGACGCGGTGGGAGAGGCCGGCGATGGTCAGGGGGCGGGCGACGCCGGGAACCGGGATGTCGGGAACCGGGATGTCGGGAGCGACGATGCGCAGGCGATGGCCTGCTGTACCGCCAACGATGCGCCACGCTGCCTCGACGGCAACCACATCGCCTATTGCGGTATGGCGTTCATGGCCTGTCAGGAGGATCCCGGCTTGCTCTACGGATATGCGTGGTTCGTTCGAGATTGCCCGACCGGCTGCAACTCCTCGACCAGGGCCTGCCAGCCTTGACGTCGGGCGGGCTCGCTCACGCGGGCTCGCGGCGTCGCTCGCGGCTCATGCGCTTGCGGATCACCTTGGCGGCGCGGCGGGCCATCAACGCCTGCGACGGCTTGCGCCCGGGCATCGCGGTCTGCTCGGCGTGATGCTCGGCGAAGGTCCCCGGCTCGGTCCCCAGCTCGAAGATCGTGACCTCGCGCCGCCCGCGCTCGCCCAGGCGGAGCGGCACCACCGCCGCACCGATGCCGGCGCCCACGTACACCGCGCCGGTTCCTCGCGGCACCGCACCGTCGGCGCGGTCCAGGTGTCCGCGCGATCCGTAGAGCCCGTGGACGTACTTGTGGCCGCCGATCTTGCCGAGCGCCAGCTCGTGCAGGCGCGCCACGGTCACCTGGCCGCCATGCGTGTGCCCGGCCAGCACCAGCGGCACTCCGCGCCGCCACAGCCCGTCGGCTTCCTCGGCGATGTGCGACAAGCCGAGCACCGGCAGGTCCGCGCGCAGTCCCTTCACGGCCTCGTCGGGCCGCGCGTGTCCCGTGTACGCATCGTCGAGGCCGAGCACCTGCAAGCGCTGGTGGGCGATCTCGATCGTGGTGTGCTGGTTGCGCAGGACCTCGACGCCGGCCTTACGCAGCGTCGCCACCACCTCCTCGGCGCCGGACCAGTAGTCGTGATTCCCGAGAACGGCGAAGGTGGGCACGCCATAGCCGCTCACCACCTCCCGGAGCTGATCCAGGTAGAGCTGGCTGTGGCACACGAAATCACCCGTCAGGACGACGATGTCGGGGCGCTCGGCCTTGGCCATCGCGACCGCGGCCTTCTGGACCGACAACGGCGTCACCCGTCCGACGTGGAGATCGGTCAGGTGGGCGACCCGCAAGTGGGTTAGCTGGTGGCGATAGGCGCGCGGGCCCGCGAACCGTCGGAGCTCGATGCCGGACCGCGGGCGCGCCGGGTGAGCGGGCGCGCCGTCGCGCTCCAGGCTCGAGCCAGCGCCGCGCGCGCGCCGGCCGCCTCCGTCCCCGTCGCCCTCACGGTGGCCTTCGCTGCCGCCCTCCGCCGGGTGACCGGGCTCGCCGCGATCGGATCCTCTGAGCCGAGCAATCTTGCGTTCGACCCACGAGGCCGCGTCGATCAATGACGGGGATGCTTTCGCCACCGTGAACCTGATGATAGCCCCGGAGCGCCGCCCAGGCCGCCCGAATCTTCACCCGCGACCGACGGTGTCCAGGAAGGCCTGCGCCGCGTGTGAAAGGGTCCGGTCCCGCGGAACGAGCAGCCGGATGGGGCGCTCGATGTGCATCTCCTTGACCCGCACCTCGACAAGCAGCTTCCGTTCCAGCTCCTGTTTCACGACCATGCGGGGCAGGAAGGCCACCCCTTCGTTGTTCTGCACCAGCTTGCGGATGGCCTCCAGGGTAGGGACCTCCACGTCCATGTTCAGCGGCACCTTGTAACGGCGGAACTCACGGACGACGTTCTCGCGGTAGGGCGACACCACGTTGTGCGCGATGAACGTCTCGGAGCCGAGATCGGTGATCGAGACCGTCTTTCGGCCGGCGAAGCGGTGCTCGGGCGACACGATGAACGCCAGCGAGTCGGCGTAGAGCGTCTTCGAGATGAGGCGCTCGTCGCCGGGATCGTAGCTGGTGACTCCGAGCTCGAGCGTGCCGTCCAGCAGCTCGGCTGGGATCTTGCTCGACTGGCTGCGCCGGACCTGGATCTTGATCTTGGGGTAGAGGCGCCGGTACCTCTCGATGTGACCGAGCAGGTACAGCGTCGACGATTCGTTGGCGCCGATAGTCAGGCGCCCGGCCGAGTTGTCACGCAGCTCGCCGAGGGCGGTGGCCATCTCGGCGCGCAGGTTCTCGAAGCGCTTGGCGAACTCCAGCACCACCTGCCCCGCGTCGGTGAGCACCAGCTTCTTGGCGGTGCGGAACGATCGATCGATGAGCGGCCCGCCCAGCTCGGCCTCCAGCCGCTGCAACGTCAGCGAGATGGCGGGCTGGGTCCGAAGCAGCTTCTCGGCCGCGCGGGAGAAGCTCTGCTCGGCCACCACCGTCGAGAACACCTCCAGCGCGTAGAGCTCCATGGTGGGAGGCCTTCCTACCATAACCGTGCCTTATATCTTCATCTATAAATATAAATTTGCCGTATCAGCGACGACGACCCAAGCTCAACGCCATGACCTCGAACCGCGTCTTCATCTTCGACACCACCCTGCGCGACGGCGAGCAGGCCCCGGGCTGCAGCATGACCGTGACCGAAAAGATCCACCTGGCCCACAAGCTCGAGGACCTAGGGGTGGACATCCTGGAGGCCGGTTTCCCCATCGCGTCCGAGGGAGACTTCGAGGCGGTGAAGGCGGTCAGCCGCGAGGTGCAGGTGCGCGTGGCAGCGCTCGCGCGGTCGATGCCGCTCGACATCGAGAAGGCCGCCGCCGCGCTGGACCAGGCCAAGACCCCGCCCCGCATCCACACCTTCCTGGCCACGAGCGACATCCACCTGAAGCACAAGCTGAAGAAGAGCCGCGCCGAGGTGCTGGACGCCGCGGTGGCCGGCGTGAAGCTCGCGCGGCGCTACGTCGAGGACGTCGAGTTCTCGGCCGAGGACGGGGCGCGCACCGACCCGGACTATCTGGTCCAGGTGGCGCGGGCCGTGGTGGACGCTGGCGCCAGCACCGTCAACATCCCGGACACCGTCGGCTACTCGGTCCCCGACGAGTTCGCCGAGCTGATCGGGCGTGT
>Ga0068859_100003902_pt1 | contig 15213 bp, 15 predicted proteins | sample KBSSwiS22_FD_66585 | JGI IMG/M metagenome (GOLD analysis project Ga0068859, IMG submission 66585) | Switchgrass rhizosphere microbial communities from Kellogg Biological Station, Michigan, USA - KBS Switchgrass S2-2 | ecosystem: Host-associated > Plants > Roots > Rhizosphere > Soil ...
GAGTGCCCGCTGGCCGCGCGGAATGTCGCGGGCCTGGTGGGCGCGCGGCTGGCCGATCTAGGCGGCGGGGTGCTCGCCAGACTGCCCGGCATTCTCGGCTGCACCCACCTCAACGACGCCTTGCGGGCCCTCACCGAGGTGCCGGTCCTCGCGGCCGCACTGACCTGAGTTCGTGAGCCTCTTTCGTCACGACGTCGGCCCACTGTGTCTCGTCGGTCCGACCGGGCTGGACGGAAAGGGCTCATCCCCTTCTCCGCGACCTTGCACAGCCACGCCGCGTCGAGGTTGTCTTCGGCTGCCCGGGCAGATGTTCGACCTGGCGGGGTTGACCAGCCAGCAGCGCAGCCCGGCTCTGACCGGCTGACCACCCCTCGGAGACCGCCAGGTCAGCGGGGGTAAGGTGCTGTCCGGCGACAAGCGACGCCTCGACGCCGGGCCCGCGCGGACCGCCGGTCCTGTTGGCCAGGCATAGGCAAGGGGCGGATGACTGAGACGGCCCAGACGGCACACGCGTCGCCAACGCGGGCTGGCGCCGCGGCCTACGCGCGCCCGGCGGCGCGCCAGCTACCGGGCCCGACAGCGGAGTCCAGAGCGTTCCGGACCGGCGGCCGCGACGGAAAGTTGTTGATCTCCCGGTGCCGCGGCTGTGGCCGCTTCCTTCACCCGCCGCGCCCAGTGTGCTGGCGTTGTGGCGGGCCGAAGTCGGCCCCGAGGGCCGCCTCCGGGCGGACGACGGTGCCGCCGTCACTGTCCACGGCGGTTCCGTATTCCCGGTCTCCCGCCGCCGTACACGGTCGTCATGGTGGAGCTCGCCGACGAGCCGGGCCGTTTCGGCTCGTCACAAACGTCGTCGGCGCCGCGCCTGAGGAGATCCGGGGTGGGGCTGGAGGTCGAGGTGTTCTTCGAGAAGTGGAAGCGCGAGGATGCTTCGGTCGACGACAGGGTCTGGCTGCCGCTGTTCCGACCAACACCAGCGGCGGACAGTTGTCGGGCGGCCGGCTACACGGTCTGGGCTTTCTGCGCGAGGCCTGCGTGCAGCTGTTGGGCGAGGGCGGCAAGCGGCAGGTCCCGGGCAGCCCTGAGATCGCCGTCGTCGGGGTCGGTGGTGGCCCGATCGGCGGCGCGATGCTGCTGCGCACTTGCTGATGGCACAGCTGTTTGAGGTGTACGTCAGGCCTGTCTATGGCGCTGTCCGCCGATTTGTGACGCCGAGTTCCTATTCTCACCTAAGAACGGAGAGCCGTGTTAAAGGCCAGAAGAAACCGATATTTATGTCCAGTCGGAATTACGCTGTCGGTCAGTTTACTTGGCTTGACGGCCGCTTGTGGTCATTCGACTAGTGGGGCAGCGGCTTCATGCGCGACCGTCGGCATATCGGACAAGCAGGTGAAAGCCGGCTTGGTGCTGACCGATTCCGGGCCGGTGGCAGTCAGTTTCGTAGCGTTCCGGGCCGGAGTCGATGCCCGCCTCGGTGTGCTGAACGCCGCAGGTGGCGTCAACGGCCGAAAGATCGTCTACTCCTGGGCAGACGACGCCAGCAGCCCTGAGCAGAACAGTACTGTCACCCGCCAGCTGATCGAGCGCGAGCAGGCCTTCGGGCTCATCGAGAGCTCCGTCGTGGCTTCGGGCGGGGCGGACTACCTGGACAAGAACGGGATCCCTGTCATCGGCCAGGCCATTGACGTCTCCTGGGGGAAGCATCAGAACATGTTCTCCGCGTCATACCTGGTGGCCAGCGGGCCCTCGGTCAGCACGTTCGGGGAATTTGTCCGCAGCCAGGGTGGAACCCGGGCGGTCCTCATGGACTCGTTGTTGACTGAAAGCGCTCAGCGCTACCGCCAACAGGTCACCGACAGCCTGCAGTCCGCCGGCGTCACCATCGGGCTCCAGGTCGACGTGGCAACCGAGGTAACGGACCCCGCCGCGGTGGTGGAGCGGATGAAGGCCGCCCACATCGACACCATCGCCGGTGGCGTCACCCCCGACATCCTGGCCAAGATAATCCCGGCCGTACGAGCCGCGGGCATCCCGATGAAAGTCATCCTGGCGCCTACCGGCTACGACCCGGTGCTGCTTCAGCAGATCGGCCCGCTTCTTGCCGGCACCACTATCTATCTCAGCCCCGTGCCCTACGAACTGAATACGCCAGCGCACCAGACCCTTCTGGCGGCGATGTCCGAGTACGCCCCGCAAATCCAGCCGCCGAGGCAGCAGATCGCGCTTGAAGGTTGGATCGCGGCGGACATGTTCATCCGCGGCCTGCAGGCTGCCGGGAGTTGCCCGACCCGAGAGTCGTTCATCCGGGGCCTCCGTGGCGTGCACAGCTATGACGCCGGCGGACTGCTTCCCCGGCCGGTCGACTTCGCCACGAATCTCGGCCAGCTCAGCGCCTGCTACGAGTTCGTCCGGATCTCGGACGACGGCCGCAGCTTTGTACCGCTGCAGCCGCCGCTGCGCTGCGGCAATCGACTCGGTTGACGGTACGCGGAGGGTGCAGGCGGGTGGCGCCCTGCTCCGCCCGCACCGGCCAGGCCTGCCCGGCCTCCCGGCTCGCTGACCCGTCGGCTCGCTGACCCGACGGGGACCCTGTCGTCGGTCTTGGGGGGAACCCCGCTGGGGAATGTCGAGGTTGGGCAGGAACCGCAGGACGTCCTGCTCGCGGTCGTGGAGGAATTCCAGGAGCAGGCGGGCTTTGCGCTCGCCGGGGTGGGTGCCGTGCTCGGTGGTGCGCGCGAGGCCGACGAGCACACCCTGGCGGAAGCGGCGGCGTAGTTCGTCGAGGCCGGCCGGCTGGTCGGGCTGGCAGTAGCGGCAGTGGGCCGGGTCGTGGCCGGCGGCGCGGGTGGTGTCGTGGCGGGCGAGGTTGGTGTGGTGGACCAGGCCGCGGTCCGCCGGAGCGTTCCCCCGCTGCCGGTCATGGATGGCGCCGTACCGCATGAGCGCTCGGCGGCTCGCGCCGCGACGTGACGATGACGCCCAAATCTCCGGCGTTTCCATACGGCGCCAGATGTGAATCTAAAATGACCCAAAGAAGATCGTCTGTCGGTGTCAAGTTCAAGGAAGGGCTGCGGAGGTGTTTCGGCGCCGCGGGCCTGGATATCTCCCAGGCGGACACTACGCGAGACTAGGAGTCAACTCGTGGCGCGCATACTCGACTCGAAGGTCCTTCCCGGCAAGGTTGGTACGATTGTTCCCAGCGGATCGAAGGCCCGCCTGATCGGAAGGGTCCAGGACTGGTCGATTTCAGCCAACAGGACCGTCGCTCGCGAGGCCGCAGGTACGGAGTCACCCTTCAAGATTGATGTGCGATTCTTGGGCGGGCTGACGGATACCCAGCAAAAAGCCTTCAAGGACGCGGCGCGCAGATGGACCTCGATCATCGTCGGGGATCTCCCGGCAGTGGTCGTCGACGGCGAGGAAATCGACGACATCCTGATCGTCGCGGAGGGCGTGTCCATTGACGGGGCTGGAACGATCCTCGGCCAGGCTGGGCCGACCCGGCTGCGTCCACGAACGGCGGGCACGGCATCGCTGCTACCCGCCAAAGGGATCATGAAGTTCGACTCGGCGGATCTGGGCAAGATGGAAAGCGCGGGCACGCTGGTCGACGTCATCACGCACGAGATGGGTCACGTTCTGGGCATCGGGACGTTGTGGGGCGAAAAAAATCTCCTGCGAGGCGTGGGAACGATGAATCCGCGCTTCACAGGCCCCAGGGCCAGGAAGGCGTACGGCATTCTGAAGGGCTCGGGACTGTCCACGGATGTTCCCGTGGAGAATCGAGGGGGCATTGGTACCCGCGATTCACACTGGCGCGAGGCGATCTTCTTGAACGAGCTGATGTCCGGCTTCGTCGCCGAAGCGGGAAACCCGATCAGTAGTGTCACCGTCGGGAGCCTCGAGGACATCGGGTACACGGTGGCCCCGGACGCGGCGGAGCATTTCGAGCTGGCTAACGTCGCGGCGCTTGCGGAAGCGGGAAAGCTCGAGAGGCGAGACGGCCCGTTCGCGCGCGGCGTGGTGCTGCCAAACATTCCGACTGTCCTTCCTGACGAGAGTCTGGTAGCGGGAGGATCCAACGGCCGGCGGCATTGATGTGAAGTCCATGATGTAATGTTGGTGAAATTTTCTGGAATGGTACGGATGGCTGGGGCGCCGCGGCGTCCGGTGCGCGCTCGATGTGCGGCCGGACGTCGCGGCACCGGACGGACGAAGGCGACCTCGGGAGCGAAGAACGCGACCCGGTCGGCGTGATCGAAGATGATCTGCCGGGCGCGGCGCCCCAGAACGGCCCGGATCAAGATGTTGGCATCGACAACCAGCCGCCGACCGATCTCCACTACCGGCCAGGCCCGCGGCGAGCTTCCTTGTAGTCCTCGTCGATCTCGTCGATCTCGGCCTCGTCCAACGCGAGCATCTCGTCGAGCTGGGCCGCCGCCGACCGCAACGCGGCGATCTCCGCGGTCAGATCAGTCCTCGTCGGGATGAAGAATCCCACCGTCCGGCCATGCCGTGTGACCGCAACCGGATGATCGGAAGCGATGTAGTCCGCGAGGCCGGCCCGGAACTCACGGATCCCCACCTTCGTTGTGACCATCACAGCCTCCTTGTGCATCACTGTGTACACAACGCTACTTCGCTCCGAGCTTGTTCGGGGGCGCTGTTCGGCTCGCAGGAGGCCGGCCGGATCATGCGCGGCCAGGGTCGCGGCAGCATCGTGACGGTGGCGTCCGGCGCGATCGACCAGGCGACCCCCGGCCTCGCGGCCTACGGGCTGTCCAAGGCCGCGGTCACGCACATGAGCCGCACGCTGGCGGCCGAGCTCGGGCCGGACGGGGTGCGGGTGAACGTCGTCGCGCCGGGCATCGTGGAGACCGCGATCACCCGCCGGCACTACACGACGGTCGACGGCCGGGTGGACGAGGCGAAGCGCGAGGAGGTCCTCGCGCCGATGCGCGCCCGGTCGCCGCTGGGCATCATCGGCGCCCCGGACGACGTCGGCTGGGCGGTGCTCTATCTCGCCTCCGACGCCGCGCGGTTCGTGACCGGGCAGATCCTGCGGACCAACGGCGGCCTGGCGATGCCGTGGTGAGGGATCGATGGCCGAAGTCTGATTCCGGATTTCGAAGCCTGTGATAGAACGTCCGCATGGCCGCCGGCGAGCGCGAGACCCGCCCGGCGCTCTCCGCGCGGCGGGTGCCCGGCCCCGCGTGGAGTGCCCGATGACCGCGGTGCTGCTGGTCGACGAGGCACCCGGTGGCGTCCGGGTGCTGACCCTCAACCGACCGGAGCGGCTCAACAGCTTCACCGCCGAGGGCTACCGGCTCCTGGCGGCGGCGCTGCGGGAGGCGGCGGCGGACGAGACGGTCCGGGTGGTGCTGCTGCGCGGCGCGGGGCGCGCGTTCTCCTCCGGGGTGGACCTGGACGCGCTGGCGGGCACGCCGCTGGACGAGATGCGCCTGTGGTTCGCCGCGCTGCTGGGCGCGCTGATCGATCTCCCGCAGCCGCTGGTGGCCGCCGTCCAGGGCCCCGCGGTCGGGTTCGGCATGACGATCCTGCTGCACGCCGACGTCGTCCTGGTCGCCGACGACGCGCGGTTCCGCGCGCCGTTCGCGGCCCTCGGCACCGCGCCCGAGGCGGCGAGCAGCGTGCTGCTGCCCGCGGTCGTGGGGACGCAGCGGGCCGCGGACATCATCCTCACCGGCCGGTGGGTGCCGGCCGAGGAGGCCGTGGCGATCGGGCTGGCGGCGCGGGTCGTGCCGCGCGCCGGGCTCGAGGACGCCGGGCGGGCGGTCGCCGGGGAGATGGCCGCGGCCGGGCGCGCTGTGCTGGTCGCGGGCAAGGCGCTGCTGCGCGCCGGCCGGGCCGAGGCTGCGCGGGACGCGCTGGTCCGCGAGGACACCGCCGCCCTCGCGCTGCGGGCGGACGGTGCCCTCGGCGGACCGCGCTAGCGCACCTCGAGACCATCGAGCGTGTCGGCCTCGCGCCACTGGCGGAGCAGGGCGAAGAAGGCGGCCGGGCCGGCCATGAAGTTGCCGCTGCCGAACCGGTTGTCGTCGTCCACCCCGCCCTCGTTGTTGTAGTAGCCGGGGGTGCAGGCGCGCAGGAACTCGGCGTGGGCGGGCGGGGTCGTCTCGCCGCTTGCTCGGTGAGGGTGTGCGCGAAGTTGATCCCGGCGCCGGTCTGGGTCAGCCCCACGAAGAAGCAGTTGGGGAAGCCGCGGGTGTGGAAGCCGTGGAACGTGCGCAGGCCGCGGCGCCAGTACTCGGACAGCCGCGTGCCGCCGCGTCCGACGAGGTCGACGCCGACCGAGGTCAGCATGTCCCGGGCGTCGAAGCCGGTGGCGAAGACCAGGCAGTCGGGCGGGTACTCCACCCCGCCCGCCACGACGCCGTCCGCGGTGATCTTCTCGATGCCGCGGCCCGCGGTGGCGACGAGGGTGACGGTCGGGCGGTTGAACGCGGCGAGGTGCTCGTCGTGGAAGCCGGGCCGCTTGCACATGATCCGGTAGCGCGGCTTGAGCGCCTCCGCGGTCGCCGGGTCCTCGACGACCGCGTCGATCCGCTCGTGGACGTATGCCATGGTCTCCGCGTCGACGAGCTCGGCGGTACCCTGCTCGTCCGCTCCGCCGAACAGCCCGGCGCCGTGGGAGGCGGCGACGCGGGCGAACCGACCGGTCCACTCGTCGGACACCGGGTCGTCGGGCAGCGGGAAACCGCTGGTCAGCGCGGTGAAGGCGGTCATCCGCTCGGCCTGCCAGCCGGGTTCGAGAACTCGCGGCCCACTCCTGGTCGGTCGGCCGCGTCCCCGCGATCGGTGTGCACGGTCCAGCGCTGCGCGTCGTCGTCCCAGGTGAGCTCGGTGACGTCGGTCTGGAGGAGGGCGGCGCGGTACAGGTCGAACCGCTCGGCCAGCTCCCGCATGTGGCTGCGGGGCCCGCGACAATATGGGCTCCTCAATACGACGCCCGATCGCGCCGGCGTCGGGCGTGCTGGGCCGTCGGACCTGGCCGCCGCTGACGTGAACGCGCCGACGCGGCCCGCGGTCACCGAGGACACCCCCGTTCACCGCCGAGGACGACACCTTCCACCGGCTCTCGGACGACCCGTACGAGGTCGAGACCACGTGGTGGTCGTTCAACGTGCCGGAGTGGGGGCTGGGTGGCTGGCTGCACGCCGGGTACCACCCGAACCGCGACACGGTGAGGTGGAAGGTGTTCGTCTGGGACCCCTCGGGCGCCGACGGAGCAGGCCCACCTGCGGCGCCATCACCACCGCTACGTGCAGCTCGCGCGGGCCGCCGCGGCGGCCAACCCGTTGCTGTCGCCGGTCGCCGGTGCCGTGGACCAGGCGGTCGAGCGCCGGGCCGACGCCGCGGCGCCAGCGGAATCTGCACTGCTCTATCAGGGCCAGGCAGATCTAGACTGGCGGGAGCTTGCCGTGCCCGAGGGGGAAAGAGACGCCGATGACCGCGCCAGGCCAGCCGACCGGCAGTTATGACCAGCCACGCCCGGGGGCCCTGGGCGGACCGTCGGTTCCCGCCCCGACGGCGCCGGGCGGGCCGGTGGGACCAACACAGCCGGACGCGCCCCGGCAGCGGCCGGCCGCCCGCCGCCGCCGCGGCGGCGTCAGCTGGGTCGTCTATGCGGTGACCGTCCTCATCCTGGTCATCGCCATCCTCGTGGTGCTGTTCGTCGCCAAGAACAGCCAGCATGTGAGCATCTGGCTGTTCGGCACACGGAAGTACATGTCCGTGGCCGGCGCCCTGAGCCTGGCCGCGGGCGCGGGGCTCGTGGTCGGTCTGCTCATCGGCGTCATCACGCAGGTCCCGGTACGCCGCAAGCTGCGCGCAGCCAAGCGCCGCCTCGAAGGCTGACTGGCGGTCGGACGCCGATCAGGTCGGTCTGGAGCACTTCGCCGAACACGGCCGCACCGAGGACATCGAGGCGGTCGTCCGTGACCCGAGCCTGGTCAGCATCACGGACTTCACCGTGAACCCGTAGCGGCAACCCTGGCCGGCCAGTCACGCGGGAACCGCCCAGAGTGTGCGGGCAGGGCCGGCGGGGAATGGTGCCGAGCGGGAGTCGAACGGAATTGACGGATGCGTGCGACACGCCGTGACGGGGCTACCCATAGCCGCTTACGGCCGGTCTTGTCGGTACGCTCCAGTCGCGGCCTGGGTCTGCTGCTGGACCAGCGGCTGGTGCTGTCCCACCGACTGTGCCGCCCATCGTGGAAATGGCAGGTTCATTCGTGGCTGGTTTCTCCGAAGCGCCCTCGGCGGGTGGAGCGTCCCGGGTCCCCTACGGCGAGGTCACCATCGACAAGCCGCGGATCCCCGACGACGGCCGGCTGGAGATGGCCCAGGACGACGACAAGGTCGGCAAGATCGGCCCCACCGGGCGGCCGATGCCGCTGTTCCCGGTGCCCGAGCAGCTGACGTCGCACGGCCCGGCCTGGGTGCTCGCCATGTGCAACCAGAAGGGCGGCGTCGGCAAGACCACGAGCACCATCAACCTGGGCGCCGCGCTCGCCGAGTACGGCCGCCGGGTGCTGCTCGTCGACTTCGACCCGCAGGGCGCGCTGTCGGTCGGCCTGGGCATCAACCCCAACCAGTTCGAGCTGACCGTGCACGACCTGCTGCTCGGCGGCGGCGACACGCACATCGACGACGTCATCATCGAGACCCAGGTCGAGGGCCTGGACCTGCTGCCCAGCAACATCGACCTGTCCGCCGGCGAGGTGCTGCTCGTCAGCGAGGTCGGCCGCGAGCACAGCCTGACTCGCACCCTGAAACCGGTCCTCGACGAGTACGACGTCATCCTGGTCGATTGCCAGCCGTCGCTCGGCCTGCTCACGGTGAACGCGCTGACGGCCGCCGACGCCGTGATCATCCCGTTGGAGTGCGAGTACTTCGCGCTGCGCGGCGTCGCCCTGCTGCTGCAGACGATCGACAAGGTCCGGGATCGGCTCAACTCCCGCCTCGACCTGGCCGGGATCCTGGCGACCATGTACGACGCCCGCACCCTGCACGCCCGCGAGGTGCTGGCCCGGGTCGTCGAGCGCTTCCCCGACGAGGTGTTCCACACGGTCATCAACCGGACGGTCCGTTTCCCCGAGACCACCGTCGCCGGCGAGCCGATCACCACATACGCCCCGACCTCCGTCGGTGCCGCCGGCTACCGTCGGCTCGCTCGCGAGCTCATTACCCGCCGCGAGACCCCGCCCGTAGTCGGCTAATCCCGACCCGGTTCGCCTGGCGGCCCCCGTGGCGGAAGTCCGACTCGGCGGTGGGAGAATCGGCGCCCACTGCGGCGTTGTAGGGACGACAAAGACGGACGAACTGGAGGCGGACGACCTCTCGTGCTGTTCCACCTGGCCGAGCCCGCGGCGCTGCTCGGGATCTTCCTTGCCCTGGTCATCGGGGTCTACGCCCACGACACCGCCCAGATCTTCGCCGCGAGGCTAGTGCGTGACCCGACTCCGCTGCGCTCCGGGCGGCTGAAGGCCGGCCTGATCCCGGCCCGGGTGGGGCCGTTCAGCGCGGTCGCGATGCTCATCGTCGGCAACGGCTGGACCGAGCCGATCCGGATGAACGAGGTCTGGCGCAAGCGGCGCTTCCACGTCAGCGCGGCTATCCTCGCGGGGCCGCTCGCCTACCTGCTGCTCGCGTTCGGGGCGGTGGCCGCCGACTCCGCGATGCGGCGCCCGACCTACTTCCTCGGCGACTCGCGGACCTTCACCGTCACCGAGGGCGACTTCCTCGCCGAGATGTTCCTCTCGATGGCCTTCACCTTCGCGTCCCTGTTCATCCTCAGCCTCATCCCGATCCCGCCGACCGACGGCGGCCGGGTGCTCTTCCTGCTCGGACCGCAGTCACCCGGCTGGCGCAACGCCAACTACAAGCTCACCGAGACCCACCTGGGCATCATCCTGCTCCTGGTGGTCATTCTCGTTCCGGTACTGCTGCCGCTGCCGTCGATCGTCGGCCAGCTCGCGCCGCCGCTCCTGCGCGGCTTCGGCGACATCGTCGGCATCAGCCTGTAGCGCCCGGGGCCTGTAGCGCCCGCCGCTGCGGACCATCGCCGCCGACCGGCCGCTGTCACGTCGGACGGCGGCGCGGTCGACAGGCGGCACAGCGGGTCAGCTTCGTGGGGACGCGCCGGAATGGCCGGTGACCAGCGGTAGCGTAACCACATGACCCCGGCCGACCCTTCCGCCTCGCGTGGGTCAGTCCTGCTGCGGGCCGTGCCGGACAACGACGACGAGGCGGTCGTGGAGCCTGGGGCCGCGGACGCCACCGATGCGGCCGCAAAGACGGAAACCGTTGCGGGAACGGAAGCTGTTGCGGGGACCGAAGCCTCCGTGGAGACGGAAGCCGCCGCCGGGACGGAAGCCGCCGCCGTCGCTACGGCGACGGATGCCACGCTCGCCGCCGCCGTGGATGGTGGCCGTGCCGATGGGCTGCTGACCGGCCGCGGCGGGCGGACCGAGGCGTTCGTCGTCGAGCTGGAGAACTTCAGCGGGCCGTTCGACCTGCTGCTGTCGCTGATCGCCAAGCACAAGATGGACGTCACCGAGGTGGCGCTGGCGAAGGTCACCGACGAGTTCGTGGCCCACATCCGCCGGCTCGGCGACCGGTTCGACCTGGGTCAGGCCACCGAGTTCCTGGTGATCGCGGCGACCCTGCTCGACCTGAAGGCGGCCCGGCTGCTGCCGTCGTCGAACAGCGACACCGACGACGAGGACCTCGCGCTGCTGGAGGCCCGCGACCTGCTGTTCGCCCGGCTGCTGCAGTACAAGGCCTACAAGGAAGCAGCCGCGATCTTCCAGGCGATGATGACGCTCGAGGCGCGGTACACACCGCGGGCGGTGCCGCTGGAGCCGCGCTACGCCGCCGCGCTGCCCGAGGTGCAGATCACCATCGGCCCGTCCGAGCTGGCCGCGCTGGCGGCGAAGCTGCGGGAGCCGGTCCTGCCGCCGCTCGTCGCCACCGACCATGTCCACGCGCCCCGGGTGAGCGTCCGGGAGCACATGCTGGTCATCATCCAGCGGCTGCGGGAGATGGGCGTCGCGTCGTTCCGGACCCTGTGCGTCGGCTGCCTGGAGACGATCGAAGTCGTCGCGCGCTTCCTGGCGTTGCTGGAGCTGTTCCGCGAGGGCCGGATCGCCTTCGAACAGGAGGCTCCGCTCGGCGAGCTGCTCGTGCGGTGGTCCGAACAGCAGCCCGACAACGCAGACGTGGGAAGCGGCCTGGCTCCGGTCGCCGAGCTGGCGGTCCGCTCCGGCTTCGATGACGACGATGACGACGAAGGCGCCGGTGACGGCGGTGCCGACAGCGCGGACGAGGAGGCGCAGCTGTGACCGAGAGCACCGGCGAGACCGAGAGCACCGGCGAGACCGAGGGTGGCAGCGAGGCCGGGGCCGGCAGCGAGACCGGGGACGGCATACCCGGCCCCCGCGTCGCACCTGAGGCGGCCGTCGATCCGGTGGCCGACGCCGCGGGGACGGACGAGGCCGCGGACGCGGCGCTGAGCGAGGCGGACCGGCCGCCGCTGCGGACGCTCGTCGAGGCGGTGCTGATGGTGGCCGAGCGGCCGGTCGGCGTCGCCGAGCTCGCGACGGGGCTCTCGGCGTCGGCGCTGGAGGTCGAGCGCGTGCTCGCCGAGCTCACCGGCGAGTACCGCCGCGACGGCCGGGGCTTCGACCTGCGCCACGTCGGCGGCGGCTGGCGCTTCTACACGGCCGAGGACTGCGCGCCCTGGGTGGAGAAGTTCGTGCTCGCCGGGCAGACGTCGCGGCTCTCGCAGGCGGCGCTGGAGACGCTCGCCGTCGTCGCCTATCAGCAACCGGTCAGCCGTGGCCGGATCTCGGCCGTGCGCGGCGTCTCCGCCGACGGCGTGATCCGGACCCTGACCGCCCGCGGCCTGGTCGAGGAGGCCACCACCGACCCGGAGACCGGCGCCATCCTCTACCGCACGACGGACTACTTCCTGGAACGGATGGGCCTGCGGACCCTGGAGGAGCTGCCGCCGCTGGCGCCGCTGCTGCCCGGCATCGACGACCTCGAGGACATCATCGCCCCGTGACCCCCAGGTTTTCAGCGCCTGGGTGTCCGCGGGGCCCCGAAGTTCCTGCCGGATTCGGGGTTCCTGTCGGATTGGCGGAGCTTGCGGAGTCCGGGGTCCCGGCAGGTCTGCTGGGAGGTCCGCGATCGGCTGCCCGATCGGCAGCGGGCCGGATTTCCTGACGGGCACCGGGCGAGGTCCGTATCCGGCCGGCGGGGGAGTGGCCACAGGTGCGGCCCGCACACGCGGCCGGGAAGGGCCGTGATGAACTGGAAGGGGTGGTCCGTGGGCGACGAGGCCCGCGGGCGCGACGAGGGACATGGCTAGGGACGTGGTGGAAGTGGTGGCGACGGTGGTCGAGACGGACAAGCCCGAGGGGATCCGGCTGCAGAAGGTGCTGGCGGCGGCCGGGGTCGGCTCGCGCCGGCACAACGAGGAGCTGATCGACGCCGGCCGGGTGCGGGTCGACGGGAAGGTCGTCCGGGAGCAGGGCCGCCGGGTCGACCCGGAGACGGCCGTGATCGAGGTGGACGGCGAGCGGGTCGTCACCAGGACCGGGCTGGTCCACCTGGCGCTGAACAAGCCCCGCGGGGTGCTCTCGACGATGTCCGACGAGCAGGGCCGTGCGACGATCGCCGACCTGCTCACCGAGTTCGGCCCCCAGGCCGGCCTCTTCCACGTCGGCCGGCTCGACGCGGACAGCGAGGGCCTGCTGCTGGTCACCAACAACGGTGAGCTTGCGCATCGCCTCACCCATCCGTCGTTCGGTGTGCCCAAGACCTACCAGGTCGAGGTCAACGGGCCCTTCCGCAAGGAGACGCTGCGCCGGCTGAGCACCGGCGTGCGCCTGTCCGACGGGCCGGTGCGGGCCGACAAGGTCCGCATCCTGGACCAGGCCGGTTCTCGGGTCCTGGTCGAGCTGGTGCTGCACGAGGGCCGCAACCGGGTGGTCCGCCGGATGATGGACGAGGTAGGCCATCCGGTGCAGCGGCTGCTGCGCACCGAGTTCGGTGCCGTGCACCTCGGCAACCTGCGCTCGGGCCGGGTCCGCCACCTCACCCGCCACGAGGTCGGCGCCCTACACAGCGCTGTCGGCCTTTAGCGCCGTCGGCCGGTAGTGCCGCGACGAACTGCGGTGCTGGGCGTGTGCCCGGCATCTGGCCCGTCCCGGCCAGAGAGGCTTGTGCGCCACGGAAGGTGTCAGGTGGGGAATATCTGCTGCGTCGGCGCCGGCCACCGCCCGTAACGTAGAAGGCCGTGACTCCTCTCCCTGACCCGTCCGCCGGTCCGGCTGCAGGCTCGCCCGCCGGTCCGGCCGGGGGCGACGCGGTGGGAACGGCCGGAGCGGACCTCGACGACCTCCGGCTCCGGGCCGGGGGCGGTCCCGGCACACCGACGGCAAGGCCGCGCGCGCACGCCGCCGTCGCGGCCGGGCTGCCCCGGCGCGTCGGCATCGTCGGCTCCGGCCTGATCGGCGCGAGCATCGGGCTGGCGCTGCGCCGGGTCGGCGTCGAGGTCCTGCTGCGGGACACCGACCCGGAGCAGGTGAAGCTCGCCGAGGCGATGGGCGCGGGCAGCCTCTGGCAGGGGGAGCACGTCGAGCACACCGTCATCGCGGTGCCGCCGCACGCGGTCGTTCCCGAGCTGCGCGCCGTCCAGCAGGCGGGGATCACCGAGACGGTCAGCGACGTCACGAGCGTGAAGAGCCGGCCGATCGCGGAGGCGGTCGTCGCTGGCGTCGACCTGGCCACGTGGTGTCCGGCGCACCCGATCGCCGGCCGGGAGCGCGGCGGCGCCGCCTCCGCGCAGGCGGACCTGTTCGCGGAGCGGATCTGGGTGCTCTGCCCGATCCCACGCACCTCGACCGCGGCCCTGGCCGCGACGGAGGCGCTCGCCCGAGCCTGCGGCGCGCTGCCGGTGCGCGCCACCCCGGACCGGCACGACGAGGCGATGGCGGCGCTGTCACATCTGCCGCAGGTCGTCTCCAGCCTGCTCGCCGCCGCCACGCCCCACCTGGAACCCGGCGAGGTGGCGCTGGCCGGGCAGGGGTTCCGGGACACGACGCGGCTCGCCGAGTCCGACCCGGGGCTGTGGTCGTCGATCCTGGAGGGCAACCGCGGGCCGGTCGCGGCGCAGGCTCGTCGCCTGGCGACGCAGCTCGACGCGCTCGCCGACGCGCTCGACCACGCCTCCGAGGCGAGCGTCACCAAGGTTGTGACGGACATCATGGAACGGGGCCGGGCCGGCCGGGCGCAGCTTCCGAGCAAGGTGGGTACGCGGGTCGCCCGGCCCTGGGGCTGGATCGGGGTCGTGCTCGACGACCGGCCGGGCCAGCTCGCCGCGCTGCTCGGCGTGATCAGCCGCTGGGGTGTGAACGTCGAGGACCTGGCGCCCTTCGAGCACCACCTGGACGCGCCGGCGGGCATCGTGGAGCTCGCCGTCGCCCCGGACGAGGCCGGTCCGCTGGTCGACCGGCTGGTCGTCGCCGGCTGGGCCGCCTACCACCGCTCGTGAGCGGTCCGCTGTGTTTCTGGTTCGCTCCGTCCGGGCGGCGCGCTCCGGTCCCTTACTCGCTTCGCTCGCAAGGGACCTCCGCGCGCCGTCCTCCTCCGCTCACGGGCGCTCCGGCGACCTCCGCTGCGGCCCAACCACGTTCGCTTCGCTCCGTGGCCGGGCCTCCGCAGAGGCGCGCCTACGCGCCCAGCGCGGTCGCCTGCCGCTGCACGTCACGGCTGGGGTAGGGCGCTCAGGTCACTGTCGCTGTGGGTGCGGTCGGTGTTGAAGGTTTGACATGGTTCGCTGCGTGCGGGCGCGGCGCTCCGGCCCCGTCCTCGCGCTTGGGTCGCTGTGCGGGTCGGTGTTGAAGGTTTGACATTGGTTCGCTGCGTGCGGGCGGCGCGCATCGGCCGCGTCCTCCGCAGGCTCCGGACGCGGCCGCTACGCGCCGTCCTCCTCCGCGAACGGGCGCTCCGGCGGCCTCCTCCGTGGTCCACCAGCTCGCTTCGCTCGTGGTGGACCACTGCGGAGGCCGCCTCCGCGCCCAGCTCGGTTGCGTGGCGCTTGTACGGCACGAGTTGAGCTTTTGGTGGGAGGGGTGGTGGCCCTGCCGTGCATGTGACTGGGGTTCGTGACGTTCAAGCGCTCCG
>Ga0068859_100003904_pt1 | contig 15212 bp, 40 predicted proteins | sample KBSSwiS22_FD_66585 | JGI IMG/M metagenome (GOLD analysis project Ga0068859, IMG submission 66585) | Switchgrass rhizosphere microbial communities from Kellogg Biological Station, Michigan, USA - KBS Switchgrass S2-2 | ecosystem: Host-associated > Plants > Roots > Rhizosphere > Soil ...
GGTCTCTAAAAATATATCATTTTTAACTGGATATAACTCACCCTTTACACCTTTAACGATCCAATCTCCTTGTCGCGCGATCATTAAACCTTCTAGCGTCGGAATGGTCATACCGATTCGGCCATTAATAGCATCCTCTGATACGTTTCCATTTTTGTCGATATAACAGCCCTCTGGTTTGCCGTCTTTAGTATGTCCAACACTAGCGTGTTCGCACATCTCAGACCATGTATCCCACCGAAGCTGTACTGCCTCAATAATAATCGGCTTCTTTCTAAATCTCATTTACGCACCGAGGCTATCATGCCTAATACACATAAGGCCATAATCGAAAGTAAAAATATCGCAAACATTTTATTCTCCTTTAGCTTGTCCGTAATTTAACATTTTGTTTTTAACATATTCTGCACCATTTATATTAAAAAATACCGCAGAAGCGTGGTCCTCGTCCGTATCACCGCGAAACCATTGGCAGAAATGCCGAAAGGCGGATTTCTTAAATCGGGTTAATTCTGCTTCGCCTTCAGCCAATGTCCAATTAGGAACGCCAGGAGATACATCTGGATATTTAGCCTCGCCTTTAGTTAAATGAGTCGCCCATCTGTCAAACATGGGACCGTCTAAAACGCGAGTAAAATCAACTTTCCCGTCTTGCGTGTCTCGTACCATACCGCTAGCAAAAGCTTGACGTTTACCACTGTCTTTAACAACAAATCCCTTCGGATCTTCCATAGTATATAGCTCCTTAAAATGTCGTTCACAAAGCATAGGACCAAATTCAGTATCTTTACAACCGCACTCTAACCCCTTATAATCCTGTGATATGTTTGTACTATCTTCAGGATGTGTTGGGGTTGCATCTATAGGTTCTTTTTCATTCGACATTATCGTGTTATCCTTTGCTTAAAATAAGTAAACAACCATACAAGGCAAAAACTCCATATAAAATAATAAATAAAAGAGTGATTTATCGCCATAATTAATCCGGCAAAGACTACTGATGCTATTACAAAAGTTAGAACACTTTCTATAAAACTAAGAAATAGATTATTTATAAGTTTCATTAATATACCTCTCCATTTTCTTTTGTCTTCTCCTGTTCATATGGTCGCCCGATAAAATCCCAAAAGTATAGTATCGTACACAATAAGGCTCCCAAGATTTCGGCTATATTAAGATATCTTCTATTAGAATTTACCCAATATCGCTTGGTTTCGCGAGTTAGAATATAGGTAAGATTACCGACATTACCGATAGGCTCTGTGGGGTTCTCTAGTCGTTCTCGTTCCGATTGCTGAATTGCGGGCATGTCATTCTCCTTTTGTAACCGCTTCAGTTGTCTCGACTGTAGTAATTTCTGCATTAGTAACTGTGGCAGCATTTACAGCAGCGTTTACAGCAGCATCTACCGCATCAGCTTGAATATCCGCCGGTACAGCCGTGTTTTGATCTTGTTTCATTTCCTGTTGGTCTAGGATCGCAATAGCTTGTCGAATATGATAGGCGGCTTCGGCAAGTTTTTGAATCCGTCGGCTATATTTATCTAACTGATTTTCTAACCATTCTCGATATACTTTTTTACGTTTAGGTTTTCTCATATTTCTCCTCAGTCTCGTGCTAGGTAGAATCCAATTCCAAACCACAGATAAAACGGCAGTAGAATCCAGAAAAAAGAATGTTTAATATGCCAAGCAAGGAATAATGGCCCAAATATTAAAAATAGAAAGAAACAAACCACAATGGATAAAAAAGGAATCATAATCATTTGTTCGGCGATCTCATGCCTCTGTTGTTTAGTCATTCTTTCTCTCCTCTCAACCTTTTCTCAGTCTTTCTACTTCTTCGGCAATTTCTTTATCAATTACTATTGTAGTTTCTTTTACAACTTCTTTGTCCGGCCAATCTTCACTATAAAAAGATGACGCATAGCTAATAGCTACATTTCTCGCCGCTTGGAAGCGACGTTCCAAACCAATAATCTCATCGTCTGCTTTTCTACATGCGCTCAATCTGAGTTCTAAATTTTCTACTTTATCAAGAAGTTTCAATCGTTCGGCTCCTGTTTTTCCTGTCTGTTCTTCTAGTTCTGCATAGCGAAGTTTTAAGTTCTCTATCTCTTTAATCAAATCGGAGATGATTTGAGGGGATTGGGAAATAAAGTTTGCGTTGTTTACTGAGCATGAATAAACGATTTTTTGCTCTTTATTTGATGCCCATATAACAGTCTCCCAATCACCTATTTCATTAGTCCAAGGCCAAGGACTTATCTTGTTTAAGAGAGATTTGATTTCATTTAGGTCCAAGTTCTTTCTCCTGGTAAAACTTTTTGTATCGCTTTAAAAGGTTTTCAATTTGCTTTCTGTTGATGTTGTCACATTCACAACACCAAAGCACTCCTTCCAAGGTTCCGATCATTTCTCCTATGAGACGGGCTTCCTCGCAATGCAATTGAAGTTCGTCGAGATTCATTTAGAATTCCATACCTCAATAGCATCTTTAGATCGTCTAAATTGGGGAGTCTGTATTCCACAATTATCGTTAATACACTCAATAAAATACCAAAGAATGTCACTCCACCCATAGTCTACCTCTAAATCTTTAGACATTTTTGCTTTTGACTTGCAATACAAACAATTTCTAAGCGTTTTCATTTCCCCTCCTCAATGGTTCGATCTGTCTTTAAATCTGAATTAGGAATGTCTTCTATTGGAGTGGAGAGAATTTCCTCAGAAAGTTTACTCCAATCACCACTCAGGTTATTTTCGTACGCAATTTTTGCATCTTTCTCTCTTTGTTCCCTTCGTCCTTCGAGATAGGCTTCGGACAAATAATTTTCAAATAAATCCAATGTGAATTGGAAGTTAAAGACGCCAATTTTAGAATGTAATTCTTTTGCTTTTTCTGAGAAATCTTTCATTCGTCCTTCTCTTTCATCAGTTTTTCTAGAATAGTTTCCACTCTATAAAGTCCCTGCACAGTCCCCATCGCTATTAATACAAGCCCTAAAAACGCGAGCGCAACATTATTAATAAAAGCTGCACCTATACAAACTAATGCACCGGCTAATCTTATATGTTTCCATGGATTCCAATTCATTTTATTATCCTCTATAGTCTATAAGTTAAAATTAATCCTGCTGACTGTAACGATAATCCAAACGTAAACCACACACCATTATAACCCCACATACGATATGCCATAGACATAGCAATCGTTGAACCAATAAACCATCCTAGATTAAGTTTCATTTAAACCACTCCTGAAGCTGGTGCCAAAAAGATCTAGGCAAACACCGATTTAGCTTCTTTAATCTCCATATCGTTCGTTTTAAAAATGTACCGTGTACTCTTAAGGTGTACTCAACCGCATCAACTAATGAATCGCAAACGTAATCATTTTCAAGTCTAGGTACTGCGCCTTCAGGTGGTAATTTACCTTCAGGATAGATATGGACTACCGGACCTTGTAGATGATATCGTTTATATCCAACTTCTTGCCACGCCCCTGCTGAGTTTAAGTGTGGTGACATGTGAAATAGTATATGAGACTCGCGGATCATCTGCTTGTCCCTCGGCCAAAATACGTCCATGTCGTTCTTGGAGGACTGCAGAAGCTCCTGCTTGTCCTCTACGCCCTCGGAGGTGACGGGATCTAGAACCTCGAATCCGGCCCTCTCTAGGAACGCCTTGTCTGTCACGGCCTCGGCCACGACGTCGGCCTTGATGCGACCACTCATGGCTCTAGCAGCGTAAATCCTCAGTTTTTTCATTTTAATTTTCCTCTATTTTCATAAAACAGAGCCAGTGGGTTTTTTGAGTCTTTCCGGCTTTATGCCCAAACAAAGGTTCTTTTCCTAATAATGAAATTATTTCTCTAATAGGTTTACTAACTTCGTTCCATTTAAAAATTAAAACACCATAGTTTTCTAAAACGCGCCAACATTCTTGAAATCCAGTTTGTAAATCTTGCTTCCAAGTAATCGGATTTAAAGAACCATATTTAGCTTGTTGATAACCATTATCTTCATTCTTTATAATATGGGGTGGATCAAATACAACCAGTTTAAATGTTTTATCGGCGAATTTAAGCTGCCTAAAATCCATAATTTTATCGGGATTAACTTCGTGATTTTTAGCCTGTACATAAGGTATATGACCTTTTGCAGCAATTCGTTTATCTATATAAATTGTATAGGGATGATTCTTATCAAACCAAAACATCTTTCCACCACAACAAGCATCTAGTATAAATTTTCTATTATTCATTAATAGGCCTCTACAACAATTTTGCTTTTGTCCGGTACCAAGTCAACCACCTTGACAAGCGTGGGAGCGACCTTCGTTCCGCCGTTCAGCTTCGTATGGTGCATGATAGACACCGACTCGCTTTGGGATACGACATTAAAGAAGGTGTCAGATGTTTGAGCCAAGTCTATAGTACCAGCTGCGTCCGTATAGTGTACCTTCCCCTTGTTGTCTATGCGCTTCTGAATGATGCCCTTGGTCTCGTGATGCACGAAGATAAAGCCGCAACCGTACTTGTCCCTGAGAGCCTTAAGCTTTTGCATAATTAATTGCTGATCCTGCGTAGATAATTCATTACTAGAATGAAACGTCTTAAAACTGTCAACGATCACAAAGTCCGGTCGTATGGCATCCAAACGCTTCTCAAACGCCGCGAAAGAGTTGGGCACATTTAAATGGATTTTATGCAACGCCGCGCACCTCGCCACAAACCTGTCCTCGAACTCGTCCGGCGATACGTTCTTCGCCGACAGTAGCGCCTCTATGCGGCGCTTCATCTCGGCCTTTATGCGCTCCTGGTCTATGTAGTAGACCTTGCATTTCTTTACAGGAAATTTTCCTAACCATTTACTACCTCGCGCCATAGAAAGAGCTAAGTCGAGAATGATCCAAGTTTTACACGCCTCCGGCAGTCCGGCCATGAAACCTATCCCCTGCTTGGGAATCATGCCAGGGACAATCCATTCAACCTTCTCCGTTATTTGCGATATCTGAGTCAAAGAAAGGTCGTCGTTGGCAATGTCATCAGGATTATCTATTTTAGCCGGTTCGTATCGACTGATGCTCTTACAAATTAGCCAAAGTTCCTTCTCGTCAAAATTAACTTCTTTTGCTTTCGGTTTAAGTAATTCAAAAATGTATTCTGCACTCTTCCCATCTCGTCTCAATCCTCCGGCTAGACTAGCAAACGAAGCGTTACGATTGTGGTTTCCTTCGCTTACATTTTTTATAACTTCTTCGGGCGTAGGTTTTCCTATAACTCGGCCTTCTACTTTATTCGGCAACCTATCCAATAACCATTGGGGCGGTGAAGCCAATGGGACGATGTTGGGGGGCGCATCCCATCCATACCACACGACATAGCCCCCATCGCCTCTAGTATCAACTTTGTCGAAGACGGCAGTTCTCGTGGTGACTTTACTGTTAAGCTCCTTCGTCCATCGGAAATAGTAATGTCTACCACCTCTCGGTGTCCGCACAGTCGCAGTACGCGGGATAGTATACTTTTTAAGTTCTTCTGATCCGTCGTCATCCAATACAAATAGCTGCGAAACCGATCCACAGATCACTCCTATAGTTCCTTCTTTATTTTCTTTAAGTACCTTTTCTTTCTCTTCGATAGTTTGTTGACCCGCGCTTAAATGCTTCCATGCCGCTAGTGGTTTTTTATCTCGAACCGGCATAAGATTAAACCTGTTTAACATTGACATATTCATTCCTTAACCTCAAAATAAACCGCCGTGGGGGGTTCCACCCTCTAGCCTCATTTTAAAGATGCGGGTTTTAAACGACGAGTATTTGTAGGCTCAAATACTTCCTGCACCTAATTTTACGCCTATCACGCTGACGGTTTAAAATATAAAACTTATTTTTTCTTCCAATCTTCCAGATAATTTTGTCCTTTGAGTATTAAATCCCCATATTTTTCTAGCACACGTACAATAAACCAATTACATTCTAAGCATAATAGATCTCTCGTCTGGCCTGTTACATGGTCGTGATCGACTGCCAGGGCTTTCTTTAGTTCAGATGAGTGCCGCTCGCATATCTTACACTTAGAATCCTGCTGGATTAGTTTTGTTTTATAATCGGACACGGTCATATTAATGCCTTTCTTTTTCCAGCTTCGCTCTCTCGCCGCTAAAAGATAGTTTTCTCTATTCGCTTTATAAATTTCTCGCTTCATACTATTTAATTTGTCTCTGTTTATTTTATTGTACTCTTTCATATATGCGATTACCGATGGTTTTCTATGATTTGGATGTTTCCGTGCCCAATCACGTCCGTATTGACGAACGCGTTCCATATTTTCAGATACCCATTTTATACGTGTTTGCCGAACTCGCTCGCGATTGTTAGCGGCCCATTGTTTTTTGTATAGATACCTGGCTTTTTTATTTTCAGGCATTACGATTTTTCCAAGAAAACCTACTGTCATTCTCAATCCGCCTAAAATCATAGGTAAACTTGCACCTTACTGCTTGATCCTCGAACATTTGAATTTCTTTAGGATCATCTATAAGCATGGTTTCAAACTCTCCGTCTTCTTTTGAAAACCTAAGTACTTCTAATCCTTCTACCTTCATACCTAACCACTCGCGGCAAGCGATAGAGTATCCACCTAGCTGTATGAAGTGGTCAGGATAGATAGAATTTGAAGTCTTGAAATCACTAAGAATTAGTTTGCCGTTACGTTTAGCTAGACGATCAAACTTACCGCAGAATAAATAAGTAGGTGAACCGATAAGAGATTCTGATGCCACAAGCTCATCTTGATTTCCTGCCTTCCATTTTTTAAACTTATCTATACCGTTAATTATCTTATCTTTAACAGACAACTGAAGTACCTTATTGTATAATTCTTGGGCTTCTTGATGTTTACCTAACTCTGTTAGATACGAGAAATCATGCAAGATCGTTCCAACGTCCGCTGCCTCTTGTGATGTTTTTTGATCGGCGGCTTTAGCTGCTTTGAATAATTCTTTTTTGTCATCCTCTGTAATACTTTGAACGTGTCCTCGATTTAAAAACCAATCGAATGTATAATTAATGGATTGACCTTTAAACCAAGAAATAAGACCCATTGATGTAGGATATCCGGCTTTAACAAACGTCGTAACCCCGACACATGGCTTGCCATTAAGTTTGTATTTATGGCTTTTCTCGTTAAATTGGATAATATGCCGACCATCAAATGATTTAGATGTTAGTATAGTCGGTGTTGGTACTGTTATTTCTTTAGACATTTTTTACCCCATTTAACTCTACTAAATGTTTACGATCATTCCAAAATCCGTGAGGATACCACGGGCGATCAGTATTGTACTGTATATTCTCATCAGCATCGTGGATTATTAATTCATGCAGCCACATTCTAACATGATCTTTTGCGCTTTGTTCATCTAGATATTTTATATATTCTAAAGTTAGAGTTTTTGTAGTGGTTAATGGACCTTTTTTACCTGTAAAAACATCAATTACTTCATTTATAATTATTTGAACAACCCAACCGGGGTTTAAAGAATCGCAATGCAGTAAAAAACTTGTATTAGGATATTTAAAGTTACATAATACGTTATGAAGTTCTACGGGCGTCATAATTTATTTCTCTAAATATTCCAATCTCGCGTTCTGTTCATCTAAAATAACACAGATCTCATCCATAGCCCGTCTTAATTGAAGGATCGAGTTACTTTCCGGTTCGTTTGTGACTATTGTACCGGCTTTATTAGATATTCTAATAGACGGAATTTCTGTTTCTCTAACAATTTTCCATTCATCGCTATTTCCATGTGTTGCCATAATGCCTTTACAGTCTTCAAGCCAAAGACTCTTCTTATATACGGCGATTACTTTATGTGGATTATAATCTGCATAAATGCAATCAATATATTTACCAATATCGTTTTGATTTATCATTATCCCTCCTATGATCTAAACATCCGGTCAGTTAGCAAACATAAAACAATCGAACAGATTGGGACGATGATAGCGGCTACAAAATATAGAGCGCAGATAATAACCGGTATTTTATATCGTATCCATAGCGGACGGATGTCGTCTTCCCAAATAACTCTACAGAACGATCCAGCAAGTCCAATCGGGCACATCAACGATCCTCATCGTCATACAGATTCGAGCAGAATACATCATATATAAATGTCCAGGCTAGAAACAGCATCCAGGCTATAAGAAAGCTAAATAAAAGAATATTTAACTGATTCATTCTGTCTCCCCTATGACCTCTTTTCTAGCATTACGTCTAGCGTCTCTACGAGCTTTACGTGCTACGGCATAAGCTGCTTGATTATGAGCAAAGATAGACCGACGTTGTGACTTCCGTTGCTTCCTATTTGGCATTGTAAATACTGTTGGATACTGTTTAAATTCCGGCATATTTAATCCGTTTTATATATCGTAGATGATGCAGTAATTTAGAGCATACTGAACAGCCCCGCCATTTATCCGTATATATTGCTCGCAAATGACCGCGTTTACAATAGATTTTTCGACGCTTATTTCTAGCTTGTTCAACATCAGTGGCCCACCGACAATTTCCAGGTTCATAATTACCGTGAACATCAATACGATCTAAACTATAACGACCTATCGGACGACGACCCATATCCGCCAAAAATGCTTCGTAGGAATCGCGCCATTTATCGCACATTTTTATACCGCGACCGCCATAGTCGGCGAATCTTTTATCGTTAGTATTGTAACATCGTTGTTTTGCGTGTGACCATGCTTTATACTCTATCGTACACTTTTTTCCTCTAGTTGAAGATTCACCGTGTTTTAATTGTCGTTGTACTACGATTTCACGATGTAAACACCCACAGGAAAGAGTTTTTCCTAAACTCGTGGACCGAATAATCGTCGTATTCCCGCAAGAACAACTACACAACCATCTGCGATTTGATACTACACCGATTCGTCGAAGCACAGTTAAACGGCCGAATTGTAACCCACTTTTATTTATTGCTTTAGGCATGATCTTTAAAAATTTCGGTCATGGCCGCATCTACAAAAAACTTCATATGAGCAAACGCTTCTTCGCGTTTCTCAAATTGTAAACCGGCTACAAGGCAAGAACCAATCGCATGACCGTACAATAAACATAGTGACTTCCCTCTAGCTTCTCTATCGAAATCCCGCTGTCGATAAGTCGGTTTTTCGTTTACATATTCTGTTGCTTTACTCGCACTAGTTCCATTTGACTGTAGCCTAGCAAGCGCAGCTTCTGTACCACTCTCGGCTTGCGTTTCTGTCTTTTTGGCTAATCCCATATTCCCCCCTCAATCAACAATGACTTTAAATATCTTCTTCGCATTTCCTTTCTTCGATGGTTTATCATCCATATAGGTAACTGTAACGATATCACCTACAATAAGTTTCGGAAGTTTATCTTTGAGATCGGTAAGCGATCCGACAAGCTGCACCGGGTCTCCCACAGCTACTTCAACTTCCTCATAAACGCCTTTGCCTTTACTTATAGATGTGCCGCCTTCAAGATCCATAAGTGATAATGTTACAACGGGATTACCGTTAGCTGTACTCGCTATTGCTAGTACTCTGCCTTTAACATACTCCCCTTTTTTGTTTTTAATTGATACTAATGGAGGGAAATTTCCCATAACGAATGTTCCTTCTATCTCTTTACTCATTTTGTTCTCCTTTTGAATTTTACGAATTCTTTCATCTTTTCTTTTTCGATTTCTCTCGTGAGTACGGCTCTAAAAAATTTACCTAATCTCTCGTCAGTAAAACAATCTAAATTTGCCGACATGTTTATCAAATCACTTTTTAGTTCTCTTGTTATTTTTTCCATTTTTCAATTCCTTTTTGCATCGCTTTCTTAAGTCGAAATTGTATCGGACTAAGTGCTAGTGTATCCCGTATCGCTTTCGTAAGCCGTATAAAACCGTAATACGGGGTTGAATACCGATAATAGAGTTCAATTAAACCAACATCAGCTCTCGAAGGTCGTTTAACCAGGCAATCCACACAAAACCATAGTCGTCCGTTAATGTTACCATACGCCAGGCTAACGCAAGCCTTACATTCCGCACAGACTTTAAATTCCGTATCTTTGGGCGACATACCATCCTTTTAAAGCATCCTCTATATACAGTATGTGCAAAACAACAAAACTATACGATGTTTTATGAAATTATTTTCATTATTTTTTTAAGCTCGTCTGAGACATGATTCTGTTTCATATTCAGTCGTTTTGCGATAACAGTTTGATTAGTTTCACCCTCAAATAGCAGATCCAGTATTTGTTTTTGTCGGCCTTTAAAGTGTCCGTTGTAATAAAGATTAGATAGTTTTTCGTAAATATCATCTAATACCGGAGGTGTAACTCCTTCATCATACGGACTAGCGGATTCTCCTAGACCCTCTAAAGATAATGGATCATATCCCCCTCTTTTTTCTATCCAAGTCTGATAATCTTTTGTACTCTTACGTATGTTGTTTTTGTTTCTCATCTTGATCTCCTTTTATGATTTTCGCAACACAAATAATCTCGACCGTACCGAGTCTCTAAAACTAGCTTGTCTGTTTTATACCCCATCCCATACACTTCTACACAAACACTACATCGGGCTAAAGCTTTTAAACTTTTCTGCCGCCAATCCGTATTTGAGCTGTATACAGTCCCAAACTTATAAAAGTATTTCTTGTTTTCAGCCTCAATAGTCCTCATTATACCCTCCATTTAATGTCGTCGTTATAGCAGAACGCACATAATAGTTGTGGTTCCTTTCGCACAGATAGATATATTATATCGGAGTTTATAATATGTCCGCATCTATCGCATTTATGTATAACTTGTTGATAATCTATTCTACACCAATCACAGTTATCGTCGAATTCAATATGATGACACACTTTATTTTGGCCCATTTATTTCTCCGATTTTATATAGTAAAATAAACTTAAACGGCTCTACTTCTTTTCCGTCATCATAATTTTCTATAAACAACCTTGTTGTTTCAGGTAATTCAATTCGGTTGTCGCCTATATAAGCGCTATACATTGTAACACCAATCTTTTCTTTTACGCGTCGTCTAATAGCGCGAGCTATAGGACATCTGCTTGAATTTGATCTTATACCTTTTTCTATATCGTTTTTAGTCACGTTGATAATCATTTTATTTCTCCTAACAATTTAAGAGCAAAATTACATACTTCAGTCTCCTTTTGTTTTCGAGCGTCAGCAGCGTAAGCAGCGTCAGCAGCGTAAGCAGCGTTAGCAGCAGCGTCAGCAGCGTAAGCAGCAGCGTCAGCAGCGTAAGCAGCAGCGTCAGCAGCGTTAGCAGCGTAAGCAGCAGCGTCAGCAGCGTAAGCAGCGTAAGCAGCGTCAGCAGCGTAAGCAGCGTTAGCAGCAGCGTCAGCAGCGTTAGCAGCAGCGTCAGCAGCGTAAGCAGCAGCGTCAGCAGCGTAAGCAGCAGCGTTTTTATTTATTTTTCCGCTTAAAAAGTCTCTAGCAGCTTGAACGGCTTTTCTTGGTCTACTATCCTCTGGACATTTCTGCTCGAATATATCCAAAACACTTTCCGAGGATTCTATAGCCCACATTATGTTTTGTTCTTTTGTTAATAAGTTTTTAAGCAACCATCGTGCATAATCAAAATGACCGTCTTTTAGTAGAGCCGGAATGATCGTTTTTAAGGTTCTTCGTTTTTGTAAACGAAACCAATTAATTCCTGCCTGACAAGCTTTCAGACTGTTTAATTGTTTTAGTGTTATCTTAATCATATTATTCTCCATTAATTTATTTCTGTTTTAACTAACCATACTGCATGTTTGTTTATTCCGTATTTAGAATGAAAAGCATGTTCGTCCTCAAAGTAAGGAACCCAAATATCCAAACTTTGTAACTGTTTTTTAAATAGTTTCTTATATCCCGTACTCGTCTTAACCCTATACGTTTTAACCAACCCCATACAATCGTTGATCTCTTTAAATCCAATATCTTTGATATACACTTGGTCGCCATAATGTATCTTTTTCGTATATTCAGGATGCTCACATCGTCTATGAAGTTTCCTACACGCACCACATAGAATGTCCTGACTTATTGCAGCCCCTCCTACTCTCACTCTCTGACCTGTTGAAGTATTATAAGGCGTACTATCCGTTGATTCAGGAACGCTTCGGTAGCTCGTTATTGTTAGCTCAGCAACGAAAACGCTTATTAATATTAGATTCAATTTTAATCACCTCGCGTTTTAATATTTTAGCCGCTTCACGTAGTACATTTATTTCCTCTAGAAAGTCTTGGTCTATTAAAATAGTTACTTCCGCAGTCTTCTCCCTCATAGTCACAATTATTTTATCCATTGAATTCGTCCTCGTTTGGAATATATACAACATTATTTTCTTGAACCTCTACCGGCCATTTAAAACTATGTTCTGCACCCACATAACTTTTAACTTCCTCTATTGTAAAGAAATAATCTTTTGTTAAAAGCCAGTGATTACCTTCCTTTATAAGAGCCTTAAATCCGAATTCTCCTGGTATATTTCCTATTTTCATTCGTCATCCTCCTCGTTGCTATAGTCATCACCTCTATCGCTCTCCGGCTCATCAAAGAACCAGCGTATGGGCGATTTACATATTGGGCAATCATCGTAAAGCTTGTTACCTAATTCGTTCCATTTACATTCTTGATTGAGGCAATAGGACTGTAAACAAGACACTAGCAGTCTCCTTTCGCCATTAATAACACCAACACTGATAAGCTGACAACTAAAGCCATAAACGAAACTATAACATTATCCATATATCCTCCTATTTAAAGTAAATCCTACATCCTGCTAAAAGTCCGGCTAAAAGCCCGACGACGCCGATGATTATAAGTTGTAAGACAAGTCCGAACGTCCAGAATTTAACTGGACTGCTATCCAATACACGCCTACCACCTCGTTTAGTAACCCGTCTATCCCACTTGCGTTGTAGCTTTGCTCGATACAATTCTATTTCGTTCATAATATTCTCCTAAAGTGTACCGCGTTCACGTCGCTGTTGGATGCGTTAGCTCTCTGGTCGATCAAACCTCGCTCTCCTAGTATGGAAAGACTCGCAATACTTCCAACCCGTCAATGCGCGGTAAAATTTATTTTTTAGAATACAAAATATTAAGTACCCACGGTACTATTATCAATGCTAAAAAGGTTTCCATACCACTTAACCCACCCATAACGGATCGTCGTATCCTCGTTCAATCTTTATAGGTTTATCACTCCCTTCCGGCCTTGTCGTAGGTCCACCATTAAAGTAAATCGACTTTTCGTGTGGCTTTGCATCAACTGGAATCGGCTCATAATACACAAATGTTTTGTATCCTCTTTCGTCGTTATTATATGATCTAGCCTTTAAGATACCGTCGATAAGCATTAATGCACAATCTTTTATGACGTTCCATACGACTACGTCTTTATACATCTCAGCCGTCGGCGGTATGGTTTCTTTATAAATGTGAAACAATCTAGTTGGTCTTTCGTTCTTTCTAGGATAATCCCCACCATACCAAATGTCACCGTCTTTTTTTATAACGGTTTGGTCTAACTTATCTGCTTTTTCAATAGCTGATTTTAATTGACTAATAAAGTTCGTTTCCATTTTGATTTCCTTTTGATAAGTATATTTCATCTACACAATATTCGCACGCTAGTTTATTCGATCCAACCTCAATAAGTTCAAAATAATTAACCAAAGCATGACAAAAACTACAGACTTTTGCTTCTCCGTTGTCATGTGTTATAAACATATTATTTCTTCATGGGCATTAATAGCCCATATGCTTTATCATCATTTGACGTAGTTACTTTTATAGGCTCCAATTCGCTCTTAATTTCTAGCGTCACCGATTCCTTAATACCCAAAGCTTCGCATAAGTTCGTTAATTTAGCTATATTAAAAGTGACTATAGCTTTCGTTTCTAGACGATTATTGTTTTCAATTATTCGTTCATATTTAGGGAATTCTCCTACCGTTCGTGAATAGGTTCCTATCACTTCACTAAGTGCCGGAATAAATGTTTCGTTTGATAGATCAACTTTGACAACGCTTTCTTGTTTTAAAGTCTTTTTATGTGCGTCTTCTATCGCCTCTCTTCGAACGTAGCCTACTTTGTCGTTTTTGTCGAGTTCCACAGGCACGACGGCTAATATTCGACCATCTGTAGCTACCATCGTATTTTTATCAGTCACGATAGGATGATTTAAACTATATCTAGTTTCATCTGTACTACACGCCAATCTAATTTTATACTTTTTGTTTAGTATCATATTCTCTCCTATTTAAGCTTATTCAGAAGTCGAACGATCACTTTAGTTGCCTCGTCTGCTTCGGTCGGAAACGTATCGCCCTCTCTAGAGATTCCTATAAATGGCTTTCCGTTCCTTAAGATGATCCTACCAGCCTCTAGTGTGAACATATCTTCTCGTTTTTTCTTTCTATATGTTCCGAGTTCATCGGATATGCGTCGTCCATTAAAATAACTCATTATTTTACCTCTAATGCAATATTGTCTAAATATTTTTGTTCGATATTATTCGCAAATCTACCGTTCAGCCATTGATTAATATGGCGCGTTGTAGTCCGACTCCAAAACTTGTCGGTCCGATACACGCCTGATTGATCCCCCGAAACAATTTCATAAGCGACGGGGGTTTCATAGCTGAATAATATCCTGTATTTACCGAAACTCACTTCTGTCATATTTGCTTTTATTGGTTTAAGGTTCATTATATTATCTCCTTTAATTTATATTATCTGCTATTCTTATTTCCGTAATAGTTCCAGCTAATGCTTGTTGATATTCCAACGCTCTTAATGATCTAAGGCTATCCGATTTGAACGCTAGGAACATCCCGTAGTCATCAACCATAACCCACAGTTCAAACAAGCCGTTAGACATGGGCTTGGTACCAAAGCTCGACGCTATCTTCTTTCCACACGAGCGTAAAACCTTCTTGATCTAGTTTATTAATTACAACGTCGTTGATGTTAGCTATACCGATTTCTCGAATAAATTTCATGGCATTACCTCACATATACCCGATACTCATCCCATTCACGGCACATAAACCGAACCAATTCGAGGACAAAGCCCATGTGGACTAATTCTTTGGCTTGGTGAGGCGTCAACAATTCTGTTTTAATGTATGTCATAT
>Ga0068859_100003906_pt1 | contig 15207 bp, 14 predicted proteins | sample KBSSwiS22_FD_66585 | JGI IMG/M metagenome (GOLD analysis project Ga0068859, IMG submission 66585) | Switchgrass rhizosphere microbial communities from Kellogg Biological Station, Michigan, USA - KBS Switchgrass S2-2 | ecosystem: Host-associated > Plants > Roots > Rhizosphere > Soil ...
TCGACCACGCTCTTGGCGCGGCTCAGCGACGACGAGACCGACTTGAGACCGCCGAGGTCGCCACGGAGGCCCTGCGCAATCGCATAGGTCGCCGAATCGTCCTTGGTCGACGCCACGTTGAGGCCGGTGTTGATGCGGCTCTGCGTGGTCGAGAGGTCCTTGTTGGTGGAAGTCAGGCTCTGCAGCGCGGCCATCGCGCCGACATTGGTGTTAACAGAGAAACCCATGGAACGAGTCCTTCTCGGGTAAAGACCGCTTCTGCGGCCTGGATCGGAAACGCCGATCCGCGACGACCGCGAAGAGACGGTCGTGCGCCCATTGTGGAAACACCCGTAGGACTAACGAAATTTACACCATGATTTTCGTGGTTAGCCAATAATTAAGCGGCGATTTTCGACGCCGGCCGAACTCCGCCCGGCGCGGCGACGCGCGGCGCCGGAAGCACGCACCGCATTGAATTTAAAGCCAATTCTATCGGCTAGCACGGGACACGTGGCCCGGCGTCGTCGGCACGAAATAATCGTGCTTAATCAGACCTTGCAATGAGCGGGCCGGCGGTTCGTGCACCAGGAAGCGCTTCGCTGCGCCGGCCCGGGACGCCCTAGCCTTCGTCTTCGTCGCCGCCGGTCTCGACTCCGAGATCGTCGTCGCCGCCGAGATCGACATCGTCGTCGGCAGGTGCTTCGTCGTCGCCCTCGAGATCCAGATCGGCGTCCTCGAGCTCCGCACCTGCGACATCGGGATCGACCGTCTTCTTGACCGCTTCGAACGGAAGCGGCTGCTTCGACTTCAGGATCGGTTCGGGCTCCCAGGCGTAGCCGCAGTTGATGCAGGTGACGGGCTCGTCCTTCTGCAGGTCATAGAAACGCGTACCGCACTTCGGGCATCCACGCTTCGTGCCCCATTCCGGCTTCACCATGTGCTGCCTCTTTGCCTTTCGATTTCATGATTTCGGGATCAGACCCGCCAAAGTGGGGCGCGCCTTGCCATGGTGCAAGTCGGCTGTCAAAGCCGCGCGATGTCGCACGCCCCTGCCCGACCCCTGACGCTCGCCGCGCGCGGCCCATTGCGCGGCACCGTGACTGTGCCAGGGGACAAGTCGATCAGCCATCGTTCGCTGATGTTCTCGGCGCTCGCCGTGGGCGAAAGCCGAATCGAAGGGCTGCTCGAAGGCGAGGACGTGCTCGCGACCGCCGCCGCGCTGCGTGCGATGGGCGCGACGATCGAGCGCGGCGACGACGGCATCTGGCGTGTCTGGGGAGTCGGCGTCGGCGGACTGCTCCAGCCCGAAGCTGCGCTCGACATGGGCAATTCGGGCACATCGACTCGGCTGCTGATGGGTCTGGTCGCAAGCCATGCGATCACGGCGACCTTCATCGGCGACGCGTCGCTGTCGAAGCGGCCGATGGGGCGAGTGATCGAGCCGCTCGCGCGGATGGGCGCGGATTTCACGCCCAGCCCGGGTGGGCGGTTGCCGTTGATGGAGCGCGGCATCTGCCCGGCGGTCCCGATCGAGTATCGCCTTCCCGTCGCGTCGGCCCAGGTCAAATCGGCGGTCCTGCTCGCCGGGCTCAACGCGCCGGGCATCACGCGTGTGATCGAACCGGTGCCAACGCGCGACCATAGCGAGCGGATGCTCGCCGGCTTCGGCGCGAAACTGACGGTCGAGGACGGCCTCGAAGGCAAGATCATTTCGATCGAGGGCGAAGCGGAACTCAAGCCGCAGCAGATCGTCGTGCCGGGGGATCCCTCGTCGGCGGCGTTCTGGATGGTCGCGGCCTCGATCGTGCCCGGTTCCGAGATCGTCATCGCCAACGTCGGCATGAATCCGACTCGTACCGGCATCATCCAGGCGCTGCGCATGATGGGCGCCGATATCGCGGAAGCGCAGCCGCGCGACGTCGGCGGCGAACGCGTCGCGGATCTGATCGTCCGCCACGCGCCGCTGCGCGCGATCGACGTGCCGCCCGAACTCGCCCCGAGCATGATCGACGAATATCCGATATTGTTCGTCGCCGCCGCGCTCGCCGAGGGCCGCACCGTTGCGCGCGGCGCGCACGAGCTGCGCGTCAAGGAATCGGACCGCATCGCCGCGATGGCGGAGGCGCTCACCGCAATCGGCGCGCGGGTCGAGGAGCTCGAGGATGGGCTGGTGATTCACGGGTCGGGCGGCGCGCCGCTCGCCGGCGGCGCTCAAGTCGCCTCGAAACTCGACCATCGTATCGCGATGAGCATGGCAGTGGCTGGACTTGCCGCGGTCCGCCCGGTCAGCATCGACGACGTTGCCCCCGTGGCGACCAGCTATCCGCGCTTCTTCGACACGCTTGACGCAGTGACCGCCGACAACGACGTGACCGCCCTATGATCATCGCCGTCGATGGACCTGCCGCTTCGGGGAAGGGCACGATCGCTCGCGCGCTCGCGCGGCACTACAAGCTGCCGCACCTCGACACCGGGTTGCTCTATCGCGCCGTTGCCGCGACGGTGCTCAAGGAAGACCTCGATCCCAATCGCGAATCCGACGCGGTGTCGGCCTGCAGCTTCGACGAATGGCTGCTCGACGATCCGGCGCTCAAGGTCGAGGAGGTCGGCAAGATAGCGTCGATCGTTTCGGCACATCCGCTGGTGCGCTCGGCGTTGATGACGCGGCAGAGGAAGTTCGCGCATCAGCCCGGTGGCGCGGTGCTCGACGGCCGCGACATCGGCACCGTGATTGCACCCGACGCCGATGTGAAGCTGTTCGTCAAGGCGACGCCGATGATCCGCGCACAGCGGCGCCACGCCGAATTGCGGCGGCATGGGGTCAATACCAGCCTCGACAAGGTGCTTGCCGATATTCGCTCGCGCGACGAACGCGACGCGCGGCGCACCGATGCGCCGATGAAACCCGCCGACGACGCCGTGATCCTCGACACGAGTTTCCTGTCGATCGATTCGGCAGTCCAGCGCGCGATCGGGCTGGTCGACGCCAAGACGCAAAAGGCGAATACCCAATGAGGCCCGTCGTACTGGGCTTGGCCGCGTTGCTTGCGCTGCCCCTGCCGACCGTCGCGCAGCAGCCGCCGCCGGGCACGGTGCGCGTACGCATCGTCACTTCCGCCGGCGCGATTACGCTCGCGGTCGACGTGCGCCACGCGCCCAAGACGGCGGCGAATTTCCTGGCCTATGTCGACGACGGCCGCTTCGACGGTACTCAATTCTATCGTGCGGCGCGGACCAAGGCCGATCCCCATCGCGGCTTCATCCAGGGCGGCGTCGGCACCGACTATCGCCGTATCCTGCCGTCGCCGCCGCTCGAACCGACCAGCAAGACCGGCTTGCACCATGTCGACGGCACCGTCTCGATGGCGCGCGGCGCCGCCGAGGATTCGGCGACGGGCAATTTCTCGTTGATGGTCGGCGAGAACCCGGGCCTCGACGCGCGCGGCGGCGACAAGGGCTATGCGGCATTCGGCCGCGTCGTCGCCGGCATGGACGTGGTCAAGCGGATCCTGGCGATGCGCACCAGCGGGGGTCGCGGCGCCATGAAAGGACAGATGCTCGACAAGCCGGTCGATCTGATCCGCGCCGAGCGACTCGATGGCACGGCCCACCCGACCAGCGCAGTGAAACCCTGGCTGATCGGCGTGCGGCGTTAGTCTAGCCTCTGACTGGGGTGGTTCGGCACCGTCGTCATAGGTGAATCGCATTAATTTCGAGTGTTTAGTAAGACAAAGTGGCCTCCATAACGGGGGCCGATCGCGATTGCCACGACTCGTTTTGCCGGCAAGACAATTCGTGATTGATTTTCGAAGGTCAAGGTCAAGAACGCGGACGGCGCCGCCTGGCTAGGCGGCGCCTCAAGATCGGCCGAGATGGTCCCTCGATCTTGTTTAAGCTGCGTAGGAATCCTTCGCTTTTGCGGCGCGCGCGCGCAATGCTAGCCCGACCAAACCGAAGCCGGCGAGCATCATTGCCCACGTCGCGGGCTCGGGAACCGCCTGCGCGGTGACCGAAATCGTCGAGAGCGCGCTGTTGGTCGCGCCCGAGGTCGGGGCAACGACGTGATACTGATGCGTCACCGAGAAGGGACTCGTCAGACCGATGTTGTTCGAAAGCGCATCGAAATTTGCGGTCAGCTTGTTCGGGCCGTTGAACAGGTTCGAGGCGAGCAGCGTCCCCCCATACAGCGCGTTCGAGGCGCTGTAGAATGTGCTTTCGGTGATCTTCCAGTTTCCGGTCAGCTGGTTTTCGGTCAGGCCGCTGTCGAACTTGCCAAGGAAGCTCGTCAAGTTGGTGACGGTCACGAAGATGTCGAGCAGTTTGGGCGCAGCGGCATTCTTCATCGAGGTGTATTTCACCGAAACGTTGCTATCGAGCACGCTCGGGAAGCCACCCGTCGATCCGGTGGTGGTCGTCACCTTCAGGTTGGGTGCGAGCGCGGCGCTCCACGAAGCGTCGGTCGGATCGGTCGCGACAAGCGTAAGCGGACCCGCGCCATATTTATAGGCGATGTAAACGGTTGCATTTGCTGAGCTGGCCGCTGCCATTGCAACGGCCGCGCCCGCGAGCAAGCCAATTTTGGAAAGCTTCATTAGGTCGCCCTTCCCTGAGCCAAGTGTTGTCTGAAGCCGGGCCCGAACGGGGCTAAACTTCGTGCCGCACTGCAATGGTAACGATTTACACAATGAAGCCCAACCATAAAATCCGCCACTTGGCTCAATATGGGAAATCTTCCAGGGAGGAAATCGACAAATACCATCTAAAGTTTGACAAAACAGGCGCATTTCGTACCGACCAGCGACACGATTTTCGGAAGGATTGTAGATATATACGGACGACCAATGGCTAATGACCGGATTCGATGTTTCACGTTGATGGGGACTTTGGACATACAACCATAGTTAGTGGTCGATATGAACGAAAGTTAGTAAAGCGGGCGGGACGAGCGAGGAAAATACCAGATGCGGGCTGCGAGAAATTTGTCGACATTGCCAGGGCGGGCGTGGCGGCGAATCGATACCTCGAAACCGCGCGTCCCACCTCGTAACCGAGTGGCAATTGCCGGGACTAAACACCTAGGGTTCCGATCGTCGTCGCGCCGTCTCCCGCTGGCACAGCGGCGTAGTCTCATTCGCCCTATCCGGGAATGTCCGGATTCCCTGCTCCTTCGTCGTCTAGTCTCAGCGAGGCCAACAAGGCAGCTGGTAAGAACATGACGAGTGAACGGTCCGGTCAGGAGGCGGCACGCAGTGACCTTTGAAATCCGCTCGCCCTCGCCACGCGCCATGCGGTTGATTGCGCTCGGCCGACTCGTGCTGATCGCGCCGATTGTCGCATGGCTGTTGCTGGATCCCCAAAACCTGGCGGATCCGGTCGCAGAAGCGGTGATTGGGGCATATGCGATCCACGCCTGCGCGCTGGTCGCGTTGCTCCAGCATCGGCGGCTGGCCTATCGGATCGTCAATTACCCGCTCGCGCTTCACCTGATCGATCTCGGGTTCGCAACAGCGTTGCTCTATGCCACCAGCGGCGCCGACAGCCCGTTCTTCGGTCCCTTGATGTTCGTTACGGTGAGCGGGACGGTGCAATGGGGCGTCCGCGGCGCCGTCCGCACGGGCCTAGTGGCGGTGCTCGCCTATGTACCAAGCGGAATCGCCGTCATCGCCGGATTTGATGGCGGGCGCGAAGCGCTACTGCAGTTCACGGTGCGGCTGGGCTATCTGAGCGCGATCGTCGTGCTGCTGGTTGCGCTCGCGCGGCATCTTGAGCGCCTCGTCGCCGAACTCGGCAGCCTATCGAGCGGCTTCCGCCCATCGGACGACGAGGCCGAACCGCCGCTCCGCGAGTTGCTGCGCCACGCCATGATCGTGTTCCGCGTCGAGCGCGCCGCGCTGGTGTGGCGCGCGCCCGGCGAGGACCGCGCGCAGTTGATGACCCACCAGCGGCACGGTGATTTCACCATAGGGCGGCTCGACATCGCCGCGAACAGTCCGTTGGTCGAGGGCGACGGGCATGCCGCGCTGCTCTACGAGCGCTTTTCCGACAGCTTCGTACGGTCGCGCAAGCGGGTGTCGACCGGTCCCGCCCATCCGTTCGCCGAAACGCTCCATGACTCGCTCGACTTCGACCGCGCCCTGGCGCTGCGTGCAGCGTGCGATGAATTCGATGGCTGGGTGATCGTACTGGATCATCCCGACGCTGCGATCGAGGATCTGGCGATCGGCGCGATGGTGTCAGCGCAGATCTGCCTCGCGCTCGATCAATGGCGCAATCAGCAGGTGCGCCGTGCGATCATCGCGACTGAGGAACGCATCCGGTTCGGCCGCGACCTGCACGACGGCGTTGTGCAATTCCTCGCGGGCATGGGTTTCCAGCTCGACACGCTGGCGCACGAACCGCTGTCGGATCGCGGGCGCGAGACAATACGCATGTTGCGCCGCGCGCTGTCGCAGCAACAACGCGAGGTGCGCCTGTGGATCGATCGCGCGCAGCCCACCGCCGGCTCAAACCAGACGTGGCTCGCGCTGGAAGGCGAGCTGCGCGAACTCGGCGCGCAGCTCTCAGGCTATTGGGGCGTGCGCGTAGCGGCACGCGTCACACCCGACAACGCCGAGATTCCGGCACGGCTCGCGGCCGATCTCGGCTTTCTGGTGCGCGAAGGCGTGGCAAACGCCGTGCGCCACGGCAGCGCGACCCGCATCGAACTCGTCGCGCGCGCCGACGGCGAACGGCTGGCGCTCGAAATCGACGACAATGGCCATGGTTTCGGCTTTGACGGCGCGCTCGCCAATCGCGAGCTGCAGAAAGGACACGCCGGTCCGCGCTCGCTGTTCGAACGCACGCGTCAGCTCGGCGGCACGCTCTCGCTCATCAGCTCGAAGCGCGGCGCGCATATCGCGCTCAGCATTCCCGTCGCCGGATCCTGTTGATGCCTTCGCTGATCGTTGCCGACGACCATCCGTTGGTGCGTGATGCGCTGGCCAGCCTGTTCGAAGCCGGCGGCTATTCAGTGCTGGCCCGAGTCGAAAACGGCGCGCAGGCGCTCGCCGCGATCGCCGAGCACGCGCCCGATCTGGCCGTGGTCGACATCAACATGCCCGCCCCGAGCGGAATCGATGTCCTGCGCGAGGTGCGCGCCGCGGGCGGCAGCACGCGGATCGTGCTGCTCACCGGCAGTGTCGAGACGCGCAAGCTGGAAGAAGCGTTCCGGCTCCGCGTAGACGGAATGGTGTTCAAGGACGCCCCCGTCGAAATGTTGCTGCGCTGCGCCCAGGCCGCGATCGACGGCCATCCCTGGATCGACCGCGCCGCGATGGAGCAGCTGCTCCAGCGCGACGATACGCCCCCGCCAAGCGGTGCACGGCTGACCGAACGCGAGAGCGCAATCGTTCGGCACGTCGCCGAAGGACTGCGCAACAAGGAAATAGCGCGTCTGCTCGGCATCGAGGAAGGCACGGTGAAGATGCACATTCACAACCTGTTCCGTAAGCTCGGCGTCGCTTCGCGCACCGAACTCGCGCTGGTCGTGCGCCGCGAAGGCCTGGTAACCGAATAGGACGCAACGGCGCTCTGCAAATTGCATCGACTGCAGGCTCCGACCGCAAGGCGGATCGAGGCGCGCAAGGACTTGCCCAATTCCTGGGCCTTGCGCTTGCCAAGACTTACTGCCGCATGCGCCTTGCCTCTTGCCCCCTTCTCGGCTAAGGGCGCCGCGTCCGGCGAGTAGCAGCTCGTGGAGGCCGGCGCGGAGGGCAAGCCCTCTCGCGCCCTTTTCGCATTTCAGCGTCTGGGCCCTCCGTCGATCTTCTGCACGCCTGGATGCCGCGGCTGGCATGGGGCCATCGCGGCAGTTTCGGCCCCAAAGACCGTCGGATCCAACCGGCTGGCCGGAAATAACGATTTGAGGAACTCTAACCCTATGGCCACTACGGCAAATCCCAGCCGCGACGATTTCGCGGCGCTTCTCGAACAGACTCTCGGCAATGCGGACGGCTTCGAAGGCCGCGTCGTGATCGGCACCGTCACTGCCATCGAGAACGACCTCGCCGTCATCGACGTCGGTCTCAAGAGCGAAGGTCGCGTGCCGCTGCGCGAATTCGCCGCGCCGGGCCAGAAGGCCGACCTGAAGGTCGGCGACGAAGTCGAAGTCTATGTCGACCGCGTCGAGAATGCGAACGGCGAAGCGATGCTGAGCCGCGACCGCGCCCGCCGCGAAGCCGCGTGGGACAAGCTGGAAGCAGAGTTTGCAGTCAACAACCGCGTCGAGGGCGTGATCTTCGGCCGCGTCAAGGGCGGCTTCACCGTCGACCTCAACGGCGCCGTGGCGTTCCTGCCGGGCAGCCAGGTCGATATCCGCCCGGTGCGCGACGTTACCCCGCTGATGGACATCCCGCAGCCGTTCCAGATCCTGAAGATGGACCGCAAGCGCGGCAACATCGTCGTGTCGCGCCGCGCCGTGCTCGAAGAGACCCGCGCCGAGCAGCGTTCGGGCCTGATCCAGAGCCTCGCCGAGGGCCAGGTGATCGACGGTGTCGTCAAGAACATCACCGATTACGGTGCGTTCGTCGACCTGGGCGGCATCGACGGCCTGCTCCACGTCACCGATCTCAGCTACAAGCGCGTCAATCACCCGAGCGAAGTGCTCAACATCGGTGATACCGTCCGCGTCCAGATCATCCGCATCAACCGCGACACGCAGCGCATCAGCCTCGGCATGAAGCAGCTCGAGAGCGATCCTTGGGAAGGCGCAGCGGTCAAATATCCAGTCGGCGCGAAGCTCAGCGGCCGCGTGACCAACATCACCGAATATGGCGCGTTCGTCGAGCTCGAGCCGGGCATCGAGGGCCTTGTCCACGTCTCCGAAATGAGCTGGACCAAGAAGAACGTGCACCCGGGCAAGATCGTGTCGACCTCGCAGGAAGTCGATGTGATGGTGCTCGAGGTCGACGAGGACAAGCGTCGCATCTCGCTGGGCCTCAAGCAGGCGCAGCAGAACCCGTGGGAGCGCTTCGCCGAAGAGCATCCGGTGGGCTCGACCGTCGAGGGCGAAGTCAAGAACGCGACCGAGTTCGGCCTGTTCATCGGCCTGGACAACGACGTCGACGGCATGGTGCACATGTCCGATATCGCCTGGGGCATTTCGGGCGAGGACGCGCTCAACCTGCACCGCAAGGGTGAGACCGTGACGGCGGTCGTGCTCGCGATCGAAGCGGACAAGGAGCGCATCTCGCTCGGCATGAAGCAGCTCGAGCGTGGCGGCGTGTCGCAGGCGGCGGCGACGGGCGGCGATCGCCTCAACAAGAATGCGATCGTGACCGTGACCGTGCTCGAGGTTCGTGACGCGGGCCTCGAGGTCCAGGTCGGCGACGATGGCGCGACCGGCTTCATCAAGCGCACCGACCTCGGCCGCGACCGCGACGAGCAGCGGCCCGAGCGCTACCAGGTCGGCCAGAAGTTCGACGCGATGGTCACGGGCTTCGATCGCTCGAAGAAGCCGACCTTTTCGGTCAAGGCAATGCAGATTGCAGAAGAAAAGCAGGCGGTTGCGCAGTATGGTTCGTCCGACTCGGGCGCATCGCTGGGCGACATCCTCGGCGAGGCACTCAAGGCGCGCAACGAACAGCGCTGAGACGTTCCGGGGGGCGGCGGAGCAATTCGCCGCCCCTGAAGGCCGAATTTCGCAACTGCAGCGATTCACAAGTTGATTTTTGTTAGTTTTCTCGTCTAGCGAAGTGGTGCGAATCGTCGAAGCACGGCCTTTGCCGTGCCAGCCGGGGGGATGACGACGGTGATCCGATCAGAACTTGTGCAACTGCTGGCACGCGACAATCCCGAGCTGATGGCGCGCGATATCGAGAAGATCGTCAACGTCTTCTTCGATCAGATCGTCGAGCGCCTGAGCGCGGACGGCCGCGTCGAGCTGCGTGGCTTCGGCGCTTTCTCGACCCGCGGCCGCGACGCCCGCACCGGCCGCAATCCGCGCACCGGCGAGACGGTGAGCGTGGACGCCAAGCGCGTTCCCTATTTCAAGCCCGGCAAGGAAATGCGCGCGCGCCTCAACGTGTGAGCGTGCCGGTCTTCACAAATTCCCGACTGGCGGCTTGACCGCCCGCGCCCCCTGCGCTTCGTGGCGCGCGTGCGGACGTGGCGGAACCGGTAGACGCTGGAGACTTAAAATCTTCTGCCCGTAAGGGCGTGCGGGTTCGAGTCCCGCCGTCCGCACCAAATTGGCTGGCCTTCTAGAAGCGGCTGTCGAGCAGCGTGCGGTCCATCTCGTCGCTGGTCCGCATGACCGACAGGCTCGCGCGATAGGCCGTGACGGCCTTGATCTGCGCCATTGCCTCCTCGACCGGATCGACATCGGGCATTTCGATCATGCCGTCGCTGTCGGCCAGCATCGAGTCCGGGGCATAGACCTGTGCCGGCGGCGCATTGCTCGGCGTGACGGTCGCGGCGACGCCGTGGCCGGGGACGCTGGTCTGATCGACGGTGAGCGGACGATAGGCCGGCTGGCCGCGCCCCGCCTTCGCGGTCGCGCCGGCGGTGTTGGCGTTGGCGACGTTCGACGCACTGACGCCGAGCCGCGTGGCGCTGGCCTGGAGGCCGGACAAGGCGATGCGCGACGTGTTCATAAGACAGCGTGCCGCAATAGCGGCCATGGCTTGAAGCGCGGTTGCGGGACGCGCTTAACCGCGCGCTAAGGAGCGTAGCGGCTCCAGCGGCGTGCGATCTGGACCTGGTCGAACAGATGGTGCCCCATCACGGCGAGCGCAGTGCCGCCACTGGCCGAGACGAAGCTCGCGGCGGCGAGCAGCCAGGCGAGCGGATCGCCCGCAACCGGGCCGGCGACGGCGCGCGCACGGAGCGCCCTGGCCGCGGCATAGGCAAGCGCCAGCAGCAGCACGCCGGCCAGGCGCAGACCCAGGCTCGCGGTTCGGGTTCGAGACCAGTGTGTCACGCCGCCCAGCTAGGTCGCGCGGCATAAGCAAGCGAGACGGGTAGCCGCGCGATCGCATTGGATTCGCATATGCCGCGGACAATTGCGGAGGCCCGCGGGCGGCTTCCATATGGAAAACATATGCGCGCCCGGCTCGACCAACCTCGCAAGCAAATGCCGAAACCGTCACCTCGCAGCCCGCCTGATGCCGGCTTTCGACAGGACCCCCGTGAACGCATTGTCCGAGACTGCCGCCGTGACGCCGGCCGAAGCGTCGCACCATCCGCAAGAGCGGCTGTCGGTGCTCGCGCTCGGCGCGATCGGCGTGGTGTTCGGCGACATCGGCACTTCGCCGCTCTATGCGCTCAAGGAGAGCTTCATCGGGCATCACCCGCTGACGGTCGATCGCGCGCATATCTTCGGGGTGCTGTCGCTGATCTTCTGGACGATGATGCTGATCGTCACGATCAAATATGTGCTGGTGATCCTGCGCGCCGACAACAAGGGCGAAGGCGGCAGCCTCGCGCTGCTCGCGCTGATCCAGCGGCGCGTGGGCGAGCGGCGCTGGACGCCGATCATCGTCACGCTGGGCGTGCTGGCAACGGCGCTGTTCTATGGCGACGCGATCATCACCCCGGCGATCTCGGTGCTGTCGGCGGTCGAGGGGCTGACCGTTGTGCACGACGGGCTGACGCCGCTGGTGCTGCCGATCACGATCGCGATCCTGATCGGACTGTTCGCGATCCAGTCGCACGGCACCGCGCTGGTCGGCAAGCTGTTCGGGCCGATCATGATCTTCTACTTCCTGGTGCTCGCCGTGCTCGGCGTGGTCGGGATCGTGCGCGCGCCCGAGATCCTGTGGGCGCTCAACCCGTGGCACGCGCTCGCCTTTTTCGCGATCGATCCGCTGCGCGCGTTCCTCGCGCTCGGATCGGTGGTGCTCGCGGTGACCGGCGCCGAAGCGCTCTATGCCGACATGGGCCATTTCGGGCGCAAGGCGATCATGGTCTCCTGGCTGTACATCGCCTTCCCGTGCCTGATGCTCAACTATCTCGGCCAGTCGGCGCTGCTGCTGCAGCATCCGGAGGCCGTCGAGAATCCCTTCTACCTGATGGCACCCGACGTGCTGCGCTTGCCGATGGTGGTGCTCGCGACGGTGGCGACGATCATCGCCAGCCAGGCCGTGATCTCGGGCGCATTCTCGGTGACGCAGCAGGCGGTGCAGCTCGGCTTCCTGCCGCGGCTCAAGATCCTCCACACCAGCGAGACCGCCGCCGGGCAGATCTATGCGCCGACGGTCAACTGGTGGCTGCTGATCATGGTGATTGCCCTCGCGATCGGGTTCAAGAGCTCGAGCAACCTGGCCGCGGCCTATGGCATCGCGGTCACCGGCACGATGTTCATTACCGCGTGCATGCTCGGCATCCTGACGCTGACCGTGTGGAAATGGCCGGTGCCGCTGGCGATCGCGGTGACCGGCAGCTTCATGGTGGTCGACGGGCTCTATTTCGCGTCGAACGTGACCAAGATCCCCGACGGCGGCTGGTTCCCGCTGCTCGTCGCCGCGGTCGCCTTCACCGTGCTGACCACGTGGCGGACCGGCCGGCAGCTGGTGCGCGAGCGGCTCTCCGAAGGCGCTATGCCGATCGAGCTGTTCATCAAGTCGGCCGGCGCGTCGCTCGAGCGCGTATCGGGCACCGCGGTGTTCCTCGCCTCGACGCCCGATGCGATCCCGCCGGCGCTGCTCCACAACGTCAAGCACAACCGCGTGCTCCACGAGCGCGTGATCGTGCTGACCGTGGTCACCGAGCAGGTGCCGCACGTCGGCGACGGCACGATCACCGACGTGCGGCCGCTCGGCGGCGGCTTCTATCGCGTGATCGTGCGGCATGGCTTCATGGACGACGTCGACATCCCGGCGACGCTCGCCGCGATCACGACGTGCGGCGAGCCGTTCAAGGCGATGGACACGAGCTATTTCCTCGCGCGCCAGACGCTGATCGCGTCGAGCCGGCCGGGCATGGCGATCTGGCGCGAGAAGCTGTTCGCCTGGATGGTGCGCAACGCCGAGAGCGCGATGGAGTTCTTCAAGCTGCCGACCAATCGCGTGGTCGAACTGGGGAGCCAGCTGGAGATTTGAGGGCTCCGCCCCTTCCCTCGTTCCGTCATCCCCGCGGAAGCGGGGAGCCAGGGTTCCGGGCGACGTCGCTCGTGACTCTGGGTCCCCGCTTTCGCGGGGATGACGGAGGTTGATTATCGGCCTAGGCTGTCCCCAAAACAGGAGGGGATTGCCATGAAGACGATGATGGTGCTCGGCATCGCCGGGCTGGCGTTGAGCCCGGCGGCGCATGCGCAGGAAGTGACGGCGGCGACCTTGCTCGACCGCGCGCAGATCGAGGATCTGATCACGCGCTATTACAACAACTTCGGCCGGAAGGACGGGCAGAGCTTCGGGTCTTTCTACGCCGATGACGCGGAGATGGTGCTGGGCGCGACCAGCTTCAAAGGCCGGGAGGCGATCGAAGGCATGTACAAGTCCCCGGCGCTGGCGGCGACGCCTCAGCGCAAGTCGTTCGCGTTCAACATCATCCTCAGCAACGTGCAGGTGATCGTCGAGGGCAACACGGCGCGCGCGCGGGCGCTGTTCACCGAGACGATCGTCGAGAACAAGGGCGACGCGCCGAAGATCCTGACCCAGGGCCGCGAGTTCGATATTTTCGTCAAGGTGGGCGGCAGCTGGAAATTCAAGAAGCGGCAGATCACCGGGCCCGAGACGATTCCGGCGGACTGGAAGGATTGAGTTATTCCCCCCTCCCTGAAAGGGAGGGGTCGGGGGTGGGTGCGCGTCAGCGCGCTTCTGCGATCTGAGGAATGGCTGACGCCAACCCACCCCTAACCCCTCCCTTTCAGGGAGGGGAATTGGATGGACGCGCATCTGTTCCAGTCGTTTCGGCGGTGTCGCGTTCGTGCTAGGCAGGCCGGAAGGGGCAAGGCGCCCAACTGGGAGGGGGTTATGCGCTTCACGCGTCGCGATGCCGTGGTCGGCGGACTGGTCGGAACGCTGGCATCGCAGTCCACCATGGCCTGGGCGCAGGCGCTGCTCGCGCCGACCGGGCAGGAGACGTTCGGGCCCTTTTATCCGGTGCGGGGGCCGCGCGGGCATGAGCTGGACCTGACGCATTTTCCGGGCCGCAGCGGGCATGCGCTGGGCCAGGTGATGGTGCTGAGCGGGCGCGTGACCGACCGCACCGGCAAGCCGCTGCCGGGCGCCCGGATTACCTTGTGGCAGGCCAATGCCGCCGGGCGCTACACCAATCCGGTCGACACCAACCCGGCGCCGATCGACCCGAATTTCCTGGGCGTGGTCGACTTCGAGAGCGGGCCCGACGGAACGTACAAGATCCGGACGATCAAGCCGGGCCCATACCCCGAACCCTCGGGCACGATCCGCACGCCGCATATCCATTTCGATGTGATGCATGAGGATTATCGCCTGGTGACGCAGATGTATTTCCCGGGCGAGCCGCTCAACGCGACCGATATCCTGCTGTCGACGCTGGCGGCGCGGCGGCGGAATCCGGCGAATGCGATCTGCACGCCGGTGGCGTCGGGGGAGCCGGGGGTGTTGGGGTTCGAGTTCGATATTGTGCTGTTGGGTTGAGGGTTCTGATCCTCCCCCGCACTCGTGCCGGGGAGGATCTTTAGTTAATCGGCCGCCGATAGCGTACCGAAGACTGCCTCGCCGCCAGCGGGTGGCGGAAGGCGACGCGGGCCTGGGCGAGGAACATCGAGGGCACGCGGCGAACAGGCTGGTCGTGCTTCGGATCATGGTCAGGCCCTTTTGTGCTATCGTTGCTGCAGTGCAGAACTAGGCGCCTGTTCCCGACGAGGATGCCCATTCCGCGACAAAATGGCTGCTGCGGAGTGACAGCGGGGCCCGATTCGCGGGGTTTTGGTTAAGATGTTGAATTTGTGCGATAATGGGCGTTTGGAAATCTAACGAAGTTGACGAAGTTGATGGCCGCTATTCGTCGTCGGGTTCTTCCTCGCAAAACGCGTCGGCATGGCTGGGCTCGCGGGGGATCGGGTAGCGGGCGTGGCAAGGGATTCCGCTTGGCATTTCGCACGTGCGAGATAAGGGGCCGCCCCGCTCCCCTCCCTTGCAGGGAGGGGAGTAGGTGGGCCTTTCGATCGATGCGATTCAGATTCAACGCAGCCGCGCTCGCGCATAATGTTCTTAATATGTTCCACGCGCCTTGCCTATGGAGCATCGTCCAACATTGCAATTG